>Ga0075367_10000085_pt1 | contig 25058 bp, 40 predicted proteins | sample EndMethybrTD3032_FD_71399 | JGI IMG/M metagenome (GOLD analysis project Ga0075367, IMG submission 71399) | Populus endosphere microbial communities from Tennessee, USA - Endosphere MetaG P. TD hybrid TD303-2 | ecosystem: Host-associated > Plants > Roots > Endosphere | place: USA: Tennessee... | reverse complement strand
TGTGGCAGAGCTGCTTCTGGACTTGCGCAGCCGCAGTCCTGAAGTCGCGCTGATCATCCTCGACGCCTGTCGCGACAATCCCCTCATTCCAGAAGAACTGCGGTCGGTCGGTGGCACTCGGGGTGGTCTTGCGCCGCTCAAGGGGGAGCCGCCCAAAGGCACCTTCATCATGTACTCGGCCGGCGCGGGCGAAAGCGCACTGGACCGCCTCCCCGGCAATGACCCAGATCGCGAGAACTCGATCTTTGCGCGCAAGCTACTGCCACTGCTCGGCACCAAGGGCTTGGCCCTGCATGATTTGGCGCGGCAGCTACGAGCCGATGTCCTGCAGTTAGCCTCGACGGTGCCACACACCCAGCGCCCGGCCTACTATGACGGGGTGATTGGCCGATACTGCCTGGCAGGTTGTGAGAGCGCAGCAGAGACGACAAAGCGCATCGAGCCAGCGACCATACAAGATCGCGTCGGCGAGGCCGCTCGCGTGTGGGAGACCTTAAGGAACTCAGCCAACCTCGCCGACCTCGAAGCGTTCGCCGGACGCTACGGTGACACCTACTTCGCCGGCATAGCCAAAACACGGATCGATGACCTCAAGCGTACACAGGCAATTTCCAAGTCATACACCTTCAAACCAGGTGACGATAAAAAGCGGGCAGACGCCGACGCAGCTCGCAAAAAAGCAGTGGCAGACGATGCACGGGACAAGGCCGCGCCGGACTTGAAGCCGGGATCGGTCTTTCGCGACTGCACGGAGTGCCCGGAGATGGTGGTGGTGCCGGCGGGAGAATTCATGATGGGTTCTCCTGTCAACGAGGACAACCGCAGCACGGACGAAGGCCCGCGGCACAAAGTGACCATCGCCGTTCGGTTCGCGGTCGGCAAGTTCGAGGTGACGTTTGCAGAGTGGGATGCGTGTGTGGCGGCGGGCGGCTGCACTGGCAACCAGACTCCGAACGATCAGGGTTGGGGGCGAGGAAAGCGACCAGCGATCAACGTGTCTTGGGACGACGCCGCGCAATATGTGGCGTGGCTGTCATCGAAGACCGGCAATACAACCTATCGGCTGCTGACGGAAGCGGAATGGGAGTTCGGTGCACGAGCCGGAACCAGCACGCTAGCGCCGCACACGCTGTTCGCAACGGGGCCCACGATCAGCGCGGATGAGGCCAACTATAATGGCGATTACCTCTCCGGTATTGGCAAGAAGGGCGTGAACCGAGGCAAGACCATTGAGGTGGGATCATTCTCGGCCAATGCGTTCGGCCTACATGACATGCACGGCAACGTGTTTGAGTGGGTTCAGGATTGTTACAAGGACAGCTACGACGGTGCTCAAACGGACGGTTCGGCGGTGACATCAGGAGACTGCGGTCTTCGTGTTTTGCGGGGCGGTTCCTGGATTGGTAGCCCACGGGCCCTCCGCTCAGCCTATCGCTACAAAGCTCGAACCGACTTTCGCCGCAGTGATACGGGGTTTCGTGTTGCCAGATCGCTGTGACACCCGCACTCATCACTACCGGCGTGCGTACCTCTGATCGTCGACCCCGCGCACCCGATAAGTACCGAGCGGAGTAAACCGCAGATATTTCAAGGACGGGATGGCTTTAGATCACCGGCCTGCACGATTACAGCGCCGCTCTCGTCAACCTGTCCACGCTGGTGTTTGACGTTCGCGACTTGTTCGATTGCGTCCCGGTGCTTGTGAAAGCACGCAAGGTGTCCGCCCACTCTCGTCGTCGCGAGGTCGATGTCGTCAAGGGCTGCATGCGTTACCAAGACGGTGATGAGCGTCGGACCATACAGCATGGCGAAGCGCACGCCGCGTATCGACTCCCACGCCGGGCAGGCGATCGGTGAAAGGCTCATTGCGTTCCTTGCGCTGAACGGGGCTCGTATGGCCTCAGAATGGACAGGCCTCGATAGCGCAGCGCCGCGAAGCGATCCGTTGCCGGTGAAGAAGTCTCGCCGTAGCAGACGGACACGTGCTCTTCCGCGTGCTTTTGTCCATGTCACAAAGCGCAATTCCGCAGCCCATTGCAATGGCCGAGCGGCTCCACTTGCGCTCTCCTATTTCCGGGACATTGTCATCTGCAGCGCTGCGGCCGCTGCTAGCGGCACGCGCATTTCTCTTTCCGGTTTTAGCTGGTCAGCGTGCTACACAGCTAGTCCCCCCTGCATCGGGGTGTCCTACCGAGCGCCCAATGCCGCCCAATCAGCGACCCACCCCACCGCTTCCCGCCATATTTGATCGTCTCACGACACCACGCTGGATGCCCATTCTCTTGTTCTGGGCGTTCGTTCTTTTGGGGCTCAGCATCTACAAGCTCGCCGTCTAGATAGGCCGCCCTGGCTTCGCCGTGGAGGTGGCGAAGCTGGTCACGTAACCCTGCACAGCCAGGAACGTGCAAGCGAGGCACACGGGCCTCGAACGTAAGGTATGGTATTGCGACCCCACCCAACCGCATGCCACGGCGACCTACCGCGTCAAGCCGCTGGATATAAACGCCGTCGCAGCAGCAACGCCATCTTCATGCGCTGCACGCCGGGAGTCTGCCTTAGCCTGCATCGCCTTTACTAGATCGGCAATTTTCAGTGCCCCGGCCTGGTCAAGCAACTTGACCAGACAGCGGAAGGCATCTGACAGGGCAACGGCTTGATCGTTGGTCGCGATCGTCTGCATTGGACCACCTATGAACTGCGCATAAGCGTGCATGGTAGACCTCTCTGGACAGCTAGTCGCTTGATGAGAGCGGCGAGGGTGTACGCATTCATGGGCGGGACACGCGCCTTCGTCCCCACCGAAACCGTTCCCTCAGCATCTACGCGCTCGATCCGTCCAACTAGCAAATGGGTTGTTCATAAATGGCGCTGATTCGCACGATAGGCCGTGGTGCGTGGGCTCATTTCGCAAGGAGCGATTGGTCCCGCCATAAGAAAGTCGGTCAGCCTTGCACCGCTTGCCACACATCAGACTGAGCAATGTGGCACTCGCAGGCCAAGTAAACGCGACGGTGGGCCGCACAATCCGTGCTACTACAGCTACCAACAGAAGCGCTTGGAGTAACGCGTTCATGCTCACTAAAAATCCTGATGGCTCCTCCGCAGGCGCGGAGCGAGGCGCACCCGCCCAGCGCAAAACTGCCAGAAGTCCGTCGTCCGTTATTGGCGCCGGTCTTACGATTACTGGCAATCTCGACTGCAAGGGAGAACTTCAGATCGACGGCAAGGTGGAGGGCGACATTCACGCCGAGCGCATCATCATCGGCCAGGGCGCGAACACTACGGGCAACCTCGTCGCAGAGGAGGTGCAGGTGCGGGGCGGTGTGCAGGGCTCGATCCGCGGAAACGCGGTGGAATTTCAATCCTCGAGTCGCGTTGAGGCTGATGTGTTCCATAAATCGCTAACGATCGAACAGGGCGCTTTCTTCGAGGGTAAGTCGCGTCGGTCCGATGACCCCATGTCCGGGCAGCGAGCAACCAACATCGTTCTGCCGACTAGGTAGGAATGTTGGCAATAGGCTCCGCCGCATGCCCCGACGCTTGAGCGCGTTCCTACGGCGAGCCTCAGGTTTAGGTAGGTGGGTGTCGCGTCGCGTTATGCTGTGTCGAGGCGCTTGTTTTTTCGCACACACAAAGGGGGCCGGATGCGAACATCCAGCCCCCTGCATTGGCGATGGCCCGTTAACCGCCGGTGCTCTTGTTCTCATAGAGGTTAGTGTCGTCGCCAGGATGGGGCAGGGGCTGGGCTAGGGCAGCATTGAACGCTCCCAGCGAAAGCAGCGCGGCGACAGCGAGTGGGATTGTCTTGCTCATGATTTGTCTCCGTTTGCTGGTGACAAGCCTTTGGTAGCGCGGAGAGCCGCGGAGCACCAATCAAGCTGGCTCACGTTGGTGGGACTGTCTGGTGAACTCAAAACTGGCATTGGCGACGCGGCATCGAGCGTCGTCCCAATCTAGAACGGTCGTCCCACCATTGTTCGCTCTCGCGCGGTGCGCAGGCCGATAGCACGGCGCGCGAGCCCACGCCGCACCGTTCACTGCCCACGCCCCCCGGCTTTGGCCTCGCGAGCTAGTCATCGACGCGGGACCGATGTAGGCCAAGCTGACCGAATTCCAACCCAATCGGCGGATTAGTTGCGGCCGCGTGCGGGAGCAGGTCATGGTAGCGGTCTGGGTGTGCGTTTCGGCCAGCGTGTTGCTGGCATGGAGCTTGTGGAAGCTGCGCGAGATGAAGGCTCGCAAGATCGAGCTGGAAGGGCGCATCGAAGATCTGCTGACGATATCGGACAGCTTGAACCGCACGCAGGGACGTCGAGCGCGCAAGATCGCGATGCGGCACGCGAGCATCGGGGAAATCATCCGCGACATACCGGGCTTGGACGTCGGGCCTCATGCACGCTGACTGTGGCCTGCTGCCAGGCGCATATCCAGCGGCGGCTGTGAAGCTTGTGGTTCCCCAGCAAAGGTATAGGCTGGACACACGCCGGGTCGCGGAAAGTTCAGAGTATGCAGATGGTCGCGTGGGTGCTGCTGGGCTTATGGGCCCTCGGCACGGCCGTGTTGTTCGCGGTGGACGGTTCAAAATTCGGAATGCTCGGTCTCTTCTGATCGGCGGACTGGCGCTCAGCTCCTGCACTTCGATGTCTGGCCCCTTGCGTCTCGAAGTTATCCCGCGGTGCTGGTCAGTTTTCCATAGGCGCGTAGTTGGCCGTCCGAACCCTGCCCAGGTCCCCGCGTTCTATTTGCATGACCGAGAGCGCATGCCCCCTACGGCGCTCGGGTTAGGGCAGCAGGCGTCGTGTTTGTGCTGCGTCAGTGATGCGTAACGCGCCTGCTGCCACGTCGCATGTCGTGCTCAGGACACGCCCTGCGGCTGCTGCATCCGACGCCCGCGGCTTACTGCTTCTGACCGGTCACTTCATTCCACTTGTCGCCCAGGTCCTTCTTGATCTCCTCGACTTTCTTCTTGGCCTCCTCCTCTTTCGCCACAAACGTCGCGCGTGCGGCCGCATATTCGCTTTCGGGCAGCTCGAAGACGGTCAGGAATGGGCATCCGCCGGAGCTGATCTGAGGCGCCGCATAGCGAACGCGGATCGTATCGGCCGTGCGGCCAGGCCCGATCTTGAAGATTGTCGCATCCTTGTCCATGCGGCAAGCGCCGCCCTCGGAAATGTGCTTTAGGTCGACGGCAACGTACTTGCCGCCCTCGTTGAGAAGGATGACGGTCTTGGTGGCCGGCATGAAAGCCAGCTCCACGCCCTGGTCTTGTGCATTCGCAGCGCAGGTGACTGCGCACGTGGCCATGACGGCGACAGTACCAACGATCCATTGGCGCATAGTCTGCATTCCTTCGTTGCGAGAGAGAGACAGCTGATCAACTGCGGAGGCTCAGCTAGGGTTCCTTGCAGAGCAGGGTGAAACTCCGCGAACACATCTGGCGTTGTCTTTGCGTTCAGCAGGGAGCGTGGAATGTCCTACGGCTCGGACAAGTGGAAAGCAGGCGACGCTTTCGCGGGAAGTCTGCGATCAGCACAAGCCATGCGCTTCTATGGATTGAGCAAAATGCTGGAAGCCGCCGAGCTTGCGGCGCGCCTCGGCTCAAAGGCAGAAGCCGTTGACCACCTCCGCGAGCTCCAGGCCCACTGCGAGAAAATGGTTGCTATCTTGGCACCCGAAGAGAAAGCCCGTCCAAAGCTGGTGGCCGCATGAGTTCCGCGCTGAACCTGGAGATGCGTGAGGTGGAAAAAGCCTTCAGGATTGCTGATGCGGCAGCAACGCGGGAGGAATGGGCGGAAGTCGAGCGGGCGCTGGCGGAAGTGCAAGATCGAGTGGCCCGCCTGTTGCGCGAGGTTGCGCTGGCGCAAACTTCAGGTGTCGAGCCGCCGGTCAAGGTTCCCCGGTAGCGTGGTGAAACGCTCAGCAGCCTTTCGGGGTATTGCCGCCAGGCTGCGTGCACAGTGTCTCAGTGCTCGGTGCTTTCTTCTTTTTGGCGGGCGTAGGTTCGTCCGTGTTGGCCAAAATCGCCCCCTGAACGCCACCACCCATCTTCTTTTCCTCCTTTTTCTTCTCAGCGACCAAGACGATGGCATCCTGGTTCATGGTCTGTGCGGTGGGGCTGGACCCGGGCGCCACGTACAACGCTGCGATTGTCGCTGCCGTAAAACCAATTGCTGGTAGCAATGTCGCCTCCCTCTCTTCAGTTGTGACTAAGGTTGGTCGCCGCGAGCCGCGGAAAGGTTCACAGATCGATACTCACTTGCTCGTCCGGTCTGGTATCACCGCCACGGAACAGTAGGCGTGCTGGACCAACAGAGCGACCCCGCCGAACAAGACGAGGAAGAGGACAAGCAACCCTCCGTCCGGCGACACCTCCAGGTGGACGGTGTTGGCCAAGGTCATCGCAGCGACCACGGTCAAGACCGACGCCGCAACGCTTGCCGTCGCACAAGCTACGACCAGGACCCACTCGCGCTGGACGAGTGACGCAGGTCCTGCGGTCACTAGAAACGTCGTCAATGTTTGCAGCGCAGCCAGCATGAGCAGCGTCAGGTGACCAAAGCCCAGAGCCTGGACCGACGGCTCCGAGGCGAGCGCGGCACTGCTCGCGAAGAAGAGCAGGACGCCGAACGCGAACGCGACAATGGCTGACTGCATCTTGGGCTGCCCCCTCTGAAGAACTTGTGCCGGTTCGTCCGAGCGCTTCCGGCGTCCCCTTGGACATCCTTTTTAGGGGAGACTGGTCCCAAGTCCCTGCGGCGGAATGGCACCCGCCAAGACCCATCGGGTCCGCCGATGGCCATCGCAGGGGCGGCGCTTTGCTGCTGTTGCCCAAGATCATCGTGCCCCGCGAGGCTCCAGCACATCGGCACTATCTCGCGCGCGCCTGCCGCGTCTAGCCGCATGATGTTGGCCGTGCGCATGGGCGTGGAGATCACAAGTTCGTCTGCATCCTTCTTGATGACGAGCGGCTGGGAGAAGGCGTGGACCTCGGTCCAGGACGAGTGTTGGGTGAACTTGCCGCACACGGCTTGCCCCTGTTGAATTGGCTCAACAGAAGCTCCTGACTCTCGGCTCCGGAGTCAACGGAGTGAGATCAATTCGCCAATCCGCCTCCGATCAGGCGTCGTGCTCCAGCAAGGCTGAACAGAGCACGCATTCTGGAGAAGCCGCTGCCATGAGGTGCGCTGCGGTGGCGATAGAGCACGTCCTGGACGTGAAACTCCGTGCCGTCGCCTGTCGGCCCGGTTTGCCAGGGCGTGGCGGCCTCGATGTTAAAGCCCAAATCACGAAACCGACGGGCGAGTTCATCCACCGTCGAGGAGTTCTTGTTTAGCTTCAGCCAACCCGAATTGAATTCGCATAGGACACGGCGAACTCGGCCCGCTGAAATCAGACTCGTCATGCCTTCAAGAACGTCGGGTTCGGAGCCTTCGACGTCAATCTTGACCAAGTCGATCATACGGACACCAGCGAGCGCCTCACATCGGTCAAGAGAGACCATCGGCACGCGTTCGCCGCGGAAATCCCCCTCGGTGGCGAAGACGCTAGGCGAGTGCACCGGACCGCTATTCGGCAGGTAGATCGTAATCTCGCCCGGTTCACGACCAACTGCGGCATGGATCACGGTGACGTTGCTACGGTCACCAACAGCCCGCTGCAGCGTTGCGAAGGCGACGGGGCTGGGGCGAACGCGAAGACGCGTCCGCGGTTACCAATGCGCGACAACGCCAGAGTCGTAAACCACCCAAAGTTGGCGCCGACGTCGACAAACACTGAACCGCGCCGGAGAACCTGTCGAACCCACTCGCTCTCTGTTGGCTCGTAGGTTCCGCGAGCCAACTGCTGCTGGATGGCCTCGCATGTGTCGAGAGCCATCGGCACGCCGTTAACAGAATAGGATTGGGCCACAATGTCTGCCCTCCAGAGTCGGGTACCGCACCAGAACCTGTTTGTTCAACCAACCTATACTGCCGTATGGACACGTCTCATGGCGGCAACGGTCCTCTATCGAGCGCCGGACGTTTGCCAGTCGGTGGTCGGCCTGAAGCAGAAGTAAAATTCGCCGCAGCGCCGTCGGGACTGCGACCCGCAGAACGGCCGCCCCTACAAGATTGGTAGGCATTCACTTGGTCGTTCTGCGGCCAACCGCGTCGGCGCCTCGGCGCGCCATGCCCAACCGGCGCATAACTATTCAACCAGGCGTTGCAACTAGAACACAGTCTCGGCCGCCCTATCCCGATAGGCTCAAGGTGTTTTTGTTAGCGGGTGGGCTCGTTTGAGGCGCCTTCCTTGCGCAATCGGGGGAAGTTGGAAGTGCGTCTTTGGTCCGTCGCTGCGTTCGTGCTGGGAGCGATGTCGTCTTCCGTTCAGGCGGAGTGTGTTGATCCCTCCACGCTGATGCGTTCGACGGTCAGCATCACGAGATACTTCGACGAAGGGGAGCAGAAGACGGGTTCGCTCGGCATTCGCGGCACCGCCTGGTTCCTTTCGCCAACGTCGCTGGTCACCGTGGAGCACGTCACCGCGGCCATGCGCCTTTCGGACCAGGACTGGAAACAAGCCGAAATTTTGGAAGGGGAAAACAGGCAGTCGATTGCCGTCCGCATCCATCGCACCGCGGGCTCCGGCGGCGAGAGAATATCCGTTCTCGAATTGCGCTCAGCATATACCGGCGCACGGGCCCTGCCGATCCGGATGGAGTTAGTAGCCGCAGAAGAGCGCGTTGTCAGTCTGGCTTATCCTGGTAATCGTCTGCGTTTTGCGGCCGGTCGCTTCGTGCGATACGGAGATAGCGACAGGGTCGCAGGTACCGCACTGCTCGAGATGTACGACGGAGACGACCGTCTCGTCCTTGATCACGGTGCCTCGGGTGCACCGATTTTGGATTGCGAGGGACGCGTGATTGCCGTTGTCAGCAACGTCTTCACGCAAACGATGCAATCTCCGTTCCGAGCAATACGAATCTCGACAGCCTGGGGACAACCCAACGTCGTGTCCGTGCCCGTTCAAGTGCTGTCGATGACATCAGAAACCGGGAGCGTTCGCCGCTAGATCGCGCTGACATTGAGGCCATTGTGCCGTGACGTATACGGCGGGCGCCCAATGTCGAGCGGCCGCCGCACCGTTCTAACTACTCGCCAGCGTGGCTACCTTTGGCAGTTTTGACCTGCTCCAAGACTTGGCTCAGGTTGTAGGACTCAGCTGCCTGCAACGGTGGGTACTTCTCGTAGGTCGATAGGTGTTCCAGCCAAAGCTGCTGGCCGAGCGGCAGCATGTTCCAATCGTACTGGAAGGCTGTCATCGGCGCGCCCAGCGCACCACCCAGGCTCATGGCCGACTTCTGCTCGACACCGACGGCCTGCTCGAAGGGATCGCGCTTGATGTTCTGCACCAAGGTGAAATGGAATGTGGTGAGCGGCATGATCCAGCCCGCCGGCCCCGGTTGCGACATGGTGTAGTACATCTTCCAGTTCTTGTAGCGCACTGCCGACGGCGTCGCGCCCGAGAAGTAGTAGAAGTAGTCACGCGCCGACTTGTCCGAGTTGCCGGTGAGGTAATCGCGTTGGTTGACGCCATCGAGCGTCGTCTTGACGATGCCGGGATACTGGCCCGCTTCGATCTGCTGCTTCAGGCCATCGCCCTTCGGCCCCCCGGCGATGTCGACGAGCGTCGGCACCCAGTCGAGAGCTGCGAACAGTTGGTCATGCACCGTGCCCGGCTTGATGCCGGCTGGCCAACGCACAACCATCGGTGCGCGATAGCCACCTTCCCAAGCCTCGCCCTTCTGGCCCTTGAACGGTGTGACGCCGCCATCCGGGAAGGAGATCGCTTCGGCGCCGTTGTCGGTGGTGAAGACAACGATCGTGTTATCGAGCTGGCCCATGTCCTCCAGCTTCTTGAGCACGTCGCCGATGTTGTCATCCATCTGCTTCATGCCAGCTTCGTTGACACCCCAGTCCTTGCCGCCGCGCTGACCCAGCATGGCCTCATACTTCGGCGACAAGACCGTCACGACGTGCATGCGGGCCGGGTTGTACCAAACGAAGAAGGGCTTGTTTGTCTTCTTTGGGTCGTTGCGGTCGAGGAAGTCGATGACCTTCGCGGAGATTTCCTCGTCCACCGTCTTAGAGCGCTCGAGAGTCAGCGGGCCCTCGTCGCTACATTGCTGGTTCTTTGACGTGCCATCGGAAGACTTGCACCACAGCACGGGACGCGGGGGTGTCAGGCAGCGGGTGGTTTTGGGATCAACGGCGCCAGACACCTCCGACAATCCGGGGATCGGCGTGTTCCGGCACGGGGGAGCAATGCCCTGTACGTTCGGGTTCTTGTTGATGTCGGGGAAACTCACCTGCTGCATGGCATCGAGGTGATAGAGGTAGCCCCAGTATTCCTGGAAGCCGTGCGCGGTTGGCAGTGCGTCGGTGTGATCACCCAAATGGTTTTTGCCGAACTCACCCGTGTTGTAGCCAAGATCGATCAAAAACTTGGCGAGCGCGGGGGTACCAGGCCGCAGATACGATGGGCTGCCCGGCAGCTGCGGAGGAATCATGCCCGTGCGCAGGGGATACATGCCGGTGAAGAAAGCGTTGCGTCCCGAGGTGCAACTCTGCATGGCAACATAGTCCATGAAGATTGCGCCCTCTCGTCCGATGCGATCGATGTTGGGGGTCTCGCCGACCATCAGGCCGCGGTGATAGATCTTCGGCTGCATCCAGCCGATGTCATCGCCCATGATGAACAGGATGTTTGGTCTGCCCTGCTGCGGCGTCTGCTGTTGCTGGAGTTGCGGCTGTTGCCCTTGCTGCTGAGGTCGCTGCGGTTGCTGAGCTGTCGCTTCGCCAGATAGTCCTGCCGCTATGAGCGATGCGGCCGCCAATAAACTGGGAACGCGCATGTTGACCTCCGTTGGCTGCAAGCAACACCAGGATGGATGCGCGCCACGCACTCAAGCGAGTGGTCACGACGCTCTGTGATCGTCAGCTTGCAGAAAGCAGTTGGATATCGGGCATTGTGTTGATTTCTCGGTGCGCGGATACCCGAGCACGGAGCAACACGTCTACTGGAAGGCTGCGCCAAAGGGGAGCTGCCTTCCATTAGTGAAAGCCACCAATCTTAGGGTTTTCAACAACAGGTCAGAAATCTTGCCAACCTAGTGTGCCGCTGGGCAAAGCCTAGTGGAGGCGATATGTGCACCGACCATCGGGTACCAGCTGCGGTGTTCGCAGTTGCACTTGTGGCACTAGGACCATTCGCAACCGCTGTTGCTGCGCAGGACATGCCGCCCAACAAAACTGGGGCGTGCGCCTCGCCTGGGGAAGGCGATGGCGTCGACATGGTATTCATCCCTGGTGGCAACTTCACAATGGGCTCCGACCGGCACAGACCCGAGGAGCGCTACACACACGTTGTCAGCCTCGATGGCTTCTGGATCGATCGGACCGAAGTCACCAACGCGCAGTTCGGTAAATTCGTCGCGGAAACTCGCTACGTCACTTTGGCCGAACGCGGCGGCGATCCAAAGGTGCATGCCGATATGCCCAAGGAGCTTTTGGCTCCGGGTTCGGTCGCCTTCGTCATGCCGACCGACGTAAGCCGCGGCGGCAGCGTGACGCAATGGTTCCAATACATCGCTGGGGCAGACTGGCGGCACCCCGAAGGACCCAACACCTCCATTGCTGACCGCGAATATCATCCGGTAGTCCATGTCGCTTACGAAGATGCACTGGCCTACGCGCGCTGGCTAGGACATAGCCTGCCGACAGAGGCGCAGTGGGAATACGCCGCCCGTGGTGGCCGGGACGGCGAAGACGACTGGAGCAGTGCGTTCGATGCCGACGGCAAGCCGATCGCCAATACTTGGCAGGGCATTTTCCCCGTCCTCAATTCCAAGGACGATGGCTACGCCGGCACCGCGCCTGTCGGGTGCTTCCGGCCGAACGGCTACGGCCTATATGACATGATCGGCAACGTCTGGGAGTGGACCAGCGATTGGTATCGGCCGGGCCATCCACGAGTGCCCGCGGCGGAACCACAAGGACCGAGCTTGGTTGACATTCGCCTCGCGCCGGGACAACTCCCCAGCAGAGTGATCAAAGGCGGGTCCTACCTGTGTGCCTTGAATTTCTGTGCCCGCTACCGGCCGGCCGCTCGACAGCCGCAGGAAGTCGATCTTAGCGCGGCGCATATCGGTTTCCGAACGGTGCGCAATGCCATCAAGCAGCCGGCGCGGAACTAGGCCCTAAGGGGGCGCAATTTTTCGCGAAGATCAGCACTTTCCCTAATTGCTGGGCAGTCCCCTCCTTTCATATCGATGGAGGTATGGGTTGGACTCTGATCAACCAGATGGAGGCTCAGATGATAAAGAGCTACGGACTTCCCGCGATTGCCGTCCTGCTTCTCTCCTACGCGGCGCCTTCGGCAGCAGCTCAGTCAGCTGCGGCAACACAATCCAAAGCGCCTCAAGTTCAGTTTGTGCAAGTCGCCAAGAACGTGACGTTCAAGGATGGCGTGCTGACACTGGGCGACGCGTCACCCATGACAATCTTCTTCTCCGATCGCCCTGAGCGGCTGACCGGTCAACTCCGCAACGATCTGTTCGCCAAGCTGTGGAACGAGGGCAAGAATGGCTTCAAGGACGACCCGCCCAATGCCGCCTTGACTGTGTTCAACCCAGCCGGAAAGCCGAACCAAGCCATTGTGGTTCTCACCAACCCGCGACTGGACGGCAAGAATATCCACTTCGATGTACGCACGCTGAAGGGCGAGATTCCGGCGCAGGGTGGAGAGAGCGCCTTGTTCATCGACGGTTACCAGACGCCCTGCAACTCGGGCTTAAACAACCCCTGGCTATCGGAGTACCCCTGCTGGGCGGCGACAGCCTTTAGTGGCGGGTAGATCGAGGCGTCTATCGCCTTGTGCTCCACACGGCACCCTTCCGCTTCGGGTCAGAGGCGGTCCTTTGGCAGCTCTGAGGACCGAAAATCACCCGGAAGCGGACCTGACTGGTAGCCCTGGGCTCGCAGCCGCGGTCCGTTATACAAAATGGCCGCTCGTCGGCCTGTCCGCTAACGAGACCAACGGTGCGTGCGTATTCCCATCGAGGCCACGGTCCGCGTGCCGATCAACAGGCCGGATACATATCGGCGACTTCCGACCCTTGCGGCGGATCTCAGTGCGACACGCAGCCGGTCCATACATTCTGTATACGAGCGACGGACGGTCATCGGACGCTCAGCAGAGTTAGCGGACGTGCGGTCCGCGCACTCGTGTTTCGGTCGCCTGATTTCGATACGTCCGCTCCAACGATGATGGGACCAAATAGCTCCGGCCTCACGGCTGCCAGCAGCATGACCGCCCGTCCGGCCTGGCAGTTGCCCATCACGGCGGGCTTGCCCCCGTCATCGGGATGCAGCGCGATGAGGCGCTGGAGGAACACCGCTTCCGCGTGCGCGATATCCTCGATGGTCTGCCCTGGCATTGGCTCTGGCAGGAAGCCGGTAAAGTAGCACGGATGGCCAGCCTTGAAGGCCACGCCGATCTCGCTGTCGGCCTTGAACCCGCCGATGCCAGGTCCGTGACCGGACCCGCGGATCGACCGTCAAGAGAGGGCCCGACGGCAAGGTTCAGTCGATACAAATCGAGGCGGGTCGTTTCCTCGGCCGCCGATCTGCTCGTTCTCGCATTCTTCCGCGCCGACTCATGAACCTTTTTCGGGACCTATCGGGTCCTTGAACTCAACAAGCCGGGGCGCCAGGCTCAACAGCCATGCAACGGCAATGCCCAGCACCGTCTCGATGACGCGGTGCCATGCGTGGACCAAGGGATCATCGCCGCTGTTGAGTATGATCAGCGCGCACACGTAGCCAGCGACCTTTGCGCCAGCAACTTGGGGCAGGCCACTGGCCGCTCGTGCGCTGGCGCGTCTCGCCTCAGCCCCGGACATGACCCGGCGCTAACTCTGTCTGATTGGAAGCTGGCTGCTAAAGGTGGGAGCGGCGTAGGCCCCGCACAACGCGGCCATGGACAAGCGACAATGTCCAGGCCGCCCCCGCAACAAGTAAGCGCTCAATCCGCTCGACTAGCAAATGTGTCGTTCATAAATGATCGATCCCACGTCCCAAACACAAGAATGGCCCAGTCTTCTGAGCACCGGACCTTTGGCATCCGAGGACTTACAAGACGCAAACGCTACGCGCCCGTCGTAGGTGCATAGTCGCATGCGTTTCCGTTTGCGGCTGGCTCCCTCGGCCGCGCCGTATCGCGCTGCAGCGGTGAACCTTTTAACTGGGCGCAGCGACGAAGTGAGTGACGGTGCGACACGCCCGCCCAGGTGCGTGGACCAATCGAAGGAAAAACACGATGTCATCGCAGCGCATTAGACAGCGGTCCCTACTGGCCAAGCTTGGTGCGGGGGGGGCCCTTATTGCCGCGAGCGTCATTGCCGGCCCAAGCGGCAGCGCGGAGGCGGCGAGTGGTGAAAATCCGCCAGCGGGGCTTCTGGCCAAGATTCAAATAGCTACCCAAGCAACCAACACAAACCCCGCTTCGAGCAAAGCATTGGCGCATCGCACCAAACGGCCAAAGGCGGCAGGCAAGAGCAAGTAGATCCATGCTCTCGCACGACGCCTTGACTTGTCTCTCTCGCGGCTATCGCAATCTCTACTCCCGCACCCCCGGGGATAACTTCGAGCAATTCTACAGGGCTGGTCAATGAGATATTTAGTCGGTCGGCCGTGAGTCTTGACGCCACCCTCGTGGATCACCAGTGCGCGGCCTTCAACGATCTAATGCAGTGTTGGCTTGCCGCGAACTATCGTACCGGCGGTGCGCGCGAACTGCTTTTGTTGTCCCGACGCACGTAGTGACGCGAAGCAGTTGATCCTCAATGGGAACTGCCCTGAACCGGCATGCGTTGATGGACCAAAATCCGTCTGGGGGCGCACGATGTCGTCGGAAACATCTGACCATTCGGCCGGCTGGCTCGCGCTTGCGGCGGAGGCGCGCGAAGTTGCCGACGAGATGACCGACCCCGAAGCCAAGCTGGTCATGCTGAGCATTGCTCAGGTCTACGAGACCTTGGCGAAACGCGCCCACGAGCGCGAGCTGAAAAAAGACCCACCCCATTAAAGGATGAGGTAGCGGCTACTGCGCGGTCGTGTTCCAGTTCGGGCAGGAACCGCGATCTGATTTCGAGTGTTCACCATCTATGAAAGCGCCAGACAGGATCAACGATCCCGCTTATTGGCGGCAGCGAGCGGACGAAGCGCGTCGATTGGTGGACCAGCTCACTGATACGGCTGCACGGCAGGCAATGGCCGACGTCGCTGACTCCTACGAGCAATTGGCCAAACTCGCCGATGAAAGGCCACTCAAGCAGGTGTGAGCCCCGGTTCTTGGGGTTGAACCGGGGCTCTGTGCATAGAGTTGTGCCGGGTACTAGGGCTGCTCCGCTGCTCCCCGAAAAGGGAAGAGGGAGCATTCTCAGCGCCCAGCCGGCGATTAACTCGGAAGTGGAGCCGCGGTTCCAGCCACACGCGCAAAAATTTTGGGGCGGTAGCCTTGACCGTCCCGTCACTCACGCGAGACAATTAGGGTCTGTCCTGCGGCGGGTGATTGGGGTTCGGGCCATGCGTGCCCGTGTGCCGTCGGAGAATGCCACCTTCGGACCGGAACAGCTCAGCACGCTGTATCAGGCGTTTGACGACGCGTGGGAAGTTCTCAAATGCCAATATGCCGGCAACGAGCAATCGACCGAGGTCGGCCGACTTCGGCTGGCCAATGCGGTTATTTCGGAATATCGCGATGGCGTCACCGATCCCGCTGCGTTGACGAGCGCCGCTGTCCAGATGATGGGGCGTTGGGCATAAAGACGCGCATCAGATCGAGAAGCGCATTGGGCTGCAGCCTACTCGCGTCATACCAGCGATAGCACTGTCTGGCGCGCGCCAGGCTACCGGCAGGAGGATCGATGCCCAAAGCGAAGCTGATCTTGCGGAGGTAGGGTAACGCGGTGGGCTGACAACGCCCCGCATCATCGACGCCGGCTCGGGCTCGAAGTGGTCCGCAATTCTCGCCCACGCCTCAACGGAACCAACTACCGGCCGTCCGCATTGTGTCATTTGACGTAGGGGAACACTACCATGATCGATGCGCCGCTTTCAGCGGCCGCTCACTACCGGGCGCTCGCGCTGGACGCCCATCAGGCGGCCAAGGTCATTGAAGACCCCTCCAACAAGCGGATCATGCAGAGGGTCGCCATGGGTTACGAGAACCTGGCGATAAACGCCGAGGCGCGCCAGAACACGGCAGATTGGTGGCAAACATCCTCACGCCCACGGAAAGAGACTCAAAAGTGTGAGCACCAGTTCGGCCACGAGCTGGGGCCTGGTATCGAGGCAGCGCCCTGGAAAGGGGGTAGGAGAATTCCAGCGACCAGCCCATCCTGGGTTGGCTCTTGGGCCAGGTAAACCTCCAATGAGCAAAGCAATCACTGTCATTCTTTTGTGCGGCTTCGCAGGTTCTGTGATCGCGTACGGATTTGTTTCGGGCAGCAACTCACGCCAGCGCCATCTGGGACGGCAGCAAGACGACGCTATGCTTGGAGACAAAGAGGTTGGCACCCTACTGGCCGCCGCGGCCGGGGCATGGAGGGCTGCTCGCCGTGCAGGTAGTCCTTCGGGGGCCGAACTTGCGTCTGCGACGGAGGTCGTCATCGTACCGGCAGCCAAGGTCCGGCACCTTGCGCATGAACCGACCCCAATGCGGGGAGACCGAGGCTCCCTTGCGCAGGAGCTGCAGCGCGAACTGGCTCGGGTGGGCTGCTACGATGGCCAGATCAATGGTGTGTGGACGACCTCGACCCGTCAGGCGATGAAGGTCTTCCTGGAGCGCGTCAACGCCATCCTGCCCACCACCCAACCGGATGGCATCCTTCTGGCACTGATACAAGGTCAACGTGCGAAGACCTGCGGCACTTCATGTCCCTCTGGTCAGGCCCCCACCGACGATGGCCGTTGCACGCCAACCGCCATCCTTTCGCGCGAGGCTCATCAGGATCAGCCGAAGAAGGCGACGATCGCGACATCGGCCTGGTCCACCACAACTACCTTGGCGCCCATGCTGCCGTCTGCACCGCTTGAAGGACGCATGGCACTGGCCGGCCCCAAAGCCGAGAGCACTACGGACTTGGTCAAGACCGAGCTGGTGCAACCGGCACGTGAGCGTTCTCCGACAGCACGTAATAGCGGCCGGGATTGGAGATCTGAACTTTGGAAGAGGCAACAAGCGAATCGCTGATTTGCGTTCGCGTGGCCAGCTAGTAGAGCAGGCATGGCGCGGGCACATGCCCGTAAGATCGATGCAATCCTGGTGACGCAGCAAAGCCGCATTGGGAGGGGCTCAGCTACCGCCTAATCGGTCGCAACGTCGGCTTGAGCAAGAACATCGTTATGGACATCTTCAGTCGAAAGACGCCGGCCGCATGACGCCGCCGGGCAAGGCGGCATCACATTGCCATCGCGTAGCCGCCAACGATAAGCACCAACAGTGTGGCGCCCACCAGAAGGTAGAATCTGGACTTGCCGGGCGGCGATACGGAGCGGGTAGGCTTGTGAAGTTTCGCCCTTTGTGGCTTGGCAACCTGCGGGCGGTTTCGCTTCCCAAACGGTTCCATCATGGCCAACCTCCTGGCCACTCAACGACTATCTGGTCTCGATGGGTTCAAATCGTTCGAAGGTAGGCTTTCTATTTGCCTAAGAAATGCGCAGTCGCTTTGTCCATGGTCGACAGCGCCGCTCAAGTCGTTATCTGCTCCGTCAGCCGACATTTTTTGCCAGCGCGCCAATGTCTTCCAGCAATCGTACGGCAGTGATTGCTTATAGCCGCTACCCGCGAGGAGTGGGGAACCGCCAAAACGATGCGCCTTCTGTTCCAGCCTATGAGGCGCGATCTTCATCGCACCTCATTCAATTCAGGCTCATGCTGTCGTAAAGCCGAGCCATGTGAGCACCGTGCCAACGCCGCACGCAAGCCAACTGGGCCACACAGGTATTGCTACGTTGTTTATCGTGATCTCCCATCCAGACAGGGCGCGTACAAGCTGCAACAGCGCAATGACTCCGAAGATTGCGGCGGCTAGCCGTGCATATTTTTTTGCTTCCATGGCATCCACCTCTAACGTCTCTCTCGCACTTTATCTCATAGGTGGCATTGGTCGGTCCTCGAACCGTCACCAGAATGCAATGTGAGCCCGGAACTCGTAATCGGGCGGGCGCTTAGATCGAATTTTCCGGCTTCCGGGAAAACCGGACCACTCCAACAGGCGTAGCCGTCCTACCAGCGCCCGTGCCCACGCCAGTAATGGTGACGATGGTAGAAGCGGGGGCGAAAGTAGTAAGGGTAGCCAGCGGCATAGTACTGGTACATCCGAGGTCGCGGAGCATAGTACACCTTCGGCTCGTCATCGTAGTAATAGCGCGGCTCGTAGTAGCGCCGCTCCACGATGCGCTCGCGCTCGATAATGCGTGTCGGATGCTCAACGTAGGTCTCGCGCTCTTCGTACCCACCCAGGTCCGCAGCCGATGCAGAGTACAAGGCGAACCCGATGATGCCGCAAGCGGCAACAGCGCACAGCAAATATCTCATGGATAACCTCCATTCCCGTGGGCCGGAAACGTGCGATCAGGCAATAGGTTGCGATGCTCGGTATGAGCAAAACTATGGTGGGTTGCTCCTAACGCCCGCCGTTGTGCGAACGAACCCAGGCATTGCTATCTAAAGCAATCTCACGTCTCGTACGCCGCACGAATCTTGTCACGTGTGAACGGCAAGTCCCGCAGACGATGACCCGTGACAGACGCGATCGCGTTACCAATTGCTGCCGCCGTTGGTCCTTGCGATGCCTCTCCGGTGCCAAGAAATGGCTGGCTCGGTCGCGCCACCACATGCACCTCCACGGTGTCGGGAACTGCGCCGAATCTTAAGATGGGATAGCTCGACCAATCGGTGCTTCGGATGCCACCCCGGTCAAAATCGACGCTCTCGTACATCGTCCAGCTCAATGACTGGATGATGCCGCCCTCAATCTGGTTGCGAATGCCGTCGAGGTTCACGATTTCGCCAGAGTCCACCGCGGCCACCGCGCGCGTAACACGTGCATAGCCGGTTGCGGGCTCGATCTCGACCTCGGCGGCCAGCGCACAATAAGCGGCTAGATTCTTGTAGCGAGCGAAGGCGAACCCTTTCCCGCGGCCTGACGGCAGATCGTTGGCCCAGCCGAACTGTTCGGCGGCGAGCGTCACAACTTCCCGTGCACGCGGGTCTGAGAGATGGCGCAAGCGAAATTGCACCGGATCGACGCCGGCAGCTTGCGCAAGCTCGTCCATGAAGCTCTCGAGGGCAAACACGTTGAGATAAGCACCCAAGCCCCGTAGTGCCGAGACGCGCAGGGGCATGTCCTTGATGAAGTGCCAGAGCACGTGCTTGCGCGGAATGTCATAGAGCGGCACCGCGTTCCGGTCACCGTTGCCCGACGGGTTGATTTCCTGTTTTGGCTCGGGTTCACGGGCCGCCTTTGCAAGCTGACGAGCAGCGAGCAGCGCGCCCGCAGGTCCTGGCCGAGTTGAGTGAGTATTGGACCAGACAGCATATTCCCAACTGCCGATACGGCCGTCGTCAGTCAAAGTTGCTCGAACCTTGCCCTGCATGGCTGGACCATACGGCTCGGACACGTGTTCTTGCTCCCGAGTCCATTGGACGCGGATAGGCACTCGCGGCATGGCCCGCGCGATGACCGCAGCATCTGCAGCTGCATCATCTGCACCGTTGTGGCCATAGCAGCCGGACCCTTCGACGTGGATGCACCTTACCTTTTCAATCGGCAGATCCAGCATCTCAGCAATTGCGGTTCGATCCGGAAAGACGCCTTGGGTATGCGACCAGATGGTCAGCATTTCTGGTTCGGCGACAGCGACCGCGCATGACGGCCCGATCGATCCGTGCATTTGATACGGGCGCGTGTAGGTTGCCTCCAGAACGCGTCCGGCAGGTGAACCCGTGCCGATGTCAGCGACTACGCCAGTCTGTGCGACCGACGCCTCCAGCACACGCGTGAGGTCGTTCGGACTTGGCAAGGATTGGGGCGCAATCCAGCGAACCTTTGCACTAAGCGCGCGCATCGCCTTGATGGCCTGCCACTCGCTATTCGCCACTACCGCCAGGAAATCTCCGTCGCGCACGACTTTCTCGACCCCCGGCATGTGCTCGACAGTCGCTGCGTCCACGTCGTCGAGGCTTGCCCCTGGCTGAGGAGGACGTACGACCCGGGCGTGAAGCATACCTGGTAGTTTGCGATCCTGGATGTAGGCTTCTCCGCCTGTAACTTTTGCCGGAATGTCCACCCGCTGGAAGGCGTGGCCGATATATCGCCGCTCCGCCGCTGGGCGGAGCGCGCTGACGGCTTTCGCCGACACATGCAGCAACGTATCGGATACCAGCTCTCCGTAACTAAGTCGGCGTCCATCTGGCGCGAGCACCTCACCTGCATCGGTGCGCAATTCGCCTTCTGAAAGGCTCAGCCGTCGCGCGGCTTCGGCAATGAGCAATTGGCGCGCCTGCGCAGCCGCGTGGCGGATGGCCGTCGCACTGTTCTGCATCGAGAGGCTGCCGGACGTATAGCCCTCGTTGGCCGTTCTTGCCGTGTCCGCTGTCACGAGAGTGATCTGCTGAGGCAATAGAGCTAGTTCATCCGCGGCGACTTGCAGCAGCGCGGTCTTGATGCCCTGGCCAAGTTCAGCCTTGCCGGTAAACACGGTTGCCGCGCCGTTTGCATCGATGCGAATCCAGGCATCGAGCATCGGCTTTTCGCCGAGCGCACCGGGAAGCTTCGGGCCGGCAGCCTCCTTGGCACCTTGTACTTCGCCGAGTTGAGCCAGCCCGGCGCGTGTCAGCGAAAAGCACACGAGCAAGGCGCCAGTGCCTGCCAGCACCCGCCGCCGCGTAGGCAGGTGCTGGGTCATGACTTGCTCTCCAACGCGCTCTGTTTGACTTCAGCGCGCATCAGGTCGGCGGCCCGCCGCACGGCTTTCAAGATGCGCATGTGCGTGCCGCAGCGGCAGAGGTTCGGTTCCATGTGAGCGCGGATCTCCGCGTCGTCGGCATCCGGACGCGCCTGGAGCAGGGCCTGTGCGCGCATCATCATGCCTGCGATGCAGTAGCCGCACTGGGCCGACTGTTCCTCGATGAACGCACGCTGCATCGGGCCGGGGTTCTGCATGGTCCCCAACCCCTCTACGGTCGTCACCGCGCGGTTCGCTATCAGCATCACAGGCACAACGCAGGAAAGCACTGCCTTGCCATCGACCACGACGGTGCATGCACCGCACTGGCCGAGGCCGCACCCGAATTTCGCAGCATTGAGGCCAAGGTTGTTGCGGAGCACGTACAGCAGCGGAGTGTCCGGTTCGACATCGAGCTCGTGGGTCGTACCATTCACCTTCAGCGTCACCATGCCGTTACCCTTTCATTGGGTCGAGCGGGGGCCGACAAGTTTCCGTCAGATGAGTACAACGGCAGCGTATTTCCCCTCGCCCGCTGCTTCGCGACGAGTTTCTCCAGGCCGGACCACGCAGGTTTATCTGTGAACGTCGAGCGCATGTAGCTGAGCAGGTCGACGATTTGAGCATCCGAGATCACGGCGCCGTACGAGGGCATGATTGGGCTGCGCTGTCCGGGCGCCGGGGGCAGGCCGTGCATTACTACGTTGACGATGTTGGTGGGGTCGGGAGCATGCACGGCGCTGCTCAACCGCAGATCGATGCCACCAAACGGTAAAGGCCGACCGCCGTCGTGACAGCTCGCACAAGCCGAATCGAAAATCGATTTGCCGGCCGCATCAGTGCCCGTCGCCGACACCGGCCGCAGCGCTACGGCTGGACGGCTCCCCATGCGATCAGCCACGTAGAGCGCGATGGCGCGCACATCCTCATCAGCGATGTCGCCCAGGTTGGTGGTCACGGGCGCCATTGGCCCCCGCGCGATGCCGTGCTCGCTTTGCCAGCCATGGCGCAGATAGAAATGCAGGCTGTCGACCGTCCAGGGCACGGGCGCGGGAGATCGCTCGTTGATCGCATACGCCACCCAGCCCTCAATCTCAGCGCCCTCGAAATGCCTGCTGCGCCGTTCGGCACCTGTGCTGTCACGTGGTGTGTGACAAGCACCGCAATGGCCTAATCCCTCGACCAGATAGGCACCACGGTTCCAATCGCTGCCCTTGGACGGATCCACGCGGTACGCGCCTTCCTGGAAATTGAGGAGTTTCCAGCCCGCAATGAGGAAGCGCTGGTTCAGGGGAAAGATCAGACTATTTTCGAGAGCCGGCGCGTTCACTGGCGTGCGCGTCATCAGGAATGCGTAGAGCGCTCGGTTGTGGTCGTCCGACACCAACGTGAAATGGTCATAGGGGAACGCCGGATACAGATGACGGCCTGCACGATCGACGCCCCTGCGCATGGCCCTGGCGAACGCATCGAACGACCAGCGTCCGATCCCTGTGTCGAGGTCAGGGGTGATGTTGGTCGAATGGATAGTCCCAAACGGGGTCTCAAGCGCGCGTCCCCCGGCATTTGTCGTGCCGCCAGGGCGAGTGTGACAAGAACCGCAATTGCCAATGGCCGCTAGGGCGGCACCCTTCTTGATCTCGGCTGGATCAAATCGCTGCAGTTGAGACGCCTCTATCGGCGCCAGTTCCTGCTCCTGGGCGTATAGAAACAGACCCAGGCCCGTGAATGCCCCTAGAGCGAGGACACCGGAAAGTAGACCACGCCATGTCATACTACGGCCCTGACCAAGCCCTACTGACGGGTAATAACGCCAAGCTGAGCAACAAGTTCACGTCGCCATAGCACAGGCCACCGGTCGATGGTGCCCACCGATCCCTAATGTGGATTTGCGCCGGGCTAGAGGTCGGTACCCCGCGCACGCGTCGACTCGAGGTGTCATCGCCTAACCGCGCCAATACCCTCCTTGAACGCCGCCTAGGCGGCCGCGGCGAAATAGACGTGAAAGCACCCCGGCTGAAGGGCCGGGGCGCCACTCGGCGAAAGCTGGAGAACTGCTCGCGCGCCGCCAAATTTATGACGCGTGACCAAAGGGGCCACCAGTTGGGCAGTTCCCTACCTTTCCGGCTTACTTCTTGATGCAGGTCTTGGACTGGTCATCCCACCTCATGCTCGAGTCCTTCTCGCACTCGGCCTGAGTGGTGGCGGGCTTGATGGTCTGCGCAAAGGCAGGCGCTGTGACGAGCGCGCCGATAGACACGGCTACGACTGTTGCGAGAGTCTTCATTGACCGTTCTCCTTAATTTTTTCCAAGGTGATTAATAAACGCGGACTTTGCCGCCGCGTTCCGTGCACAGAAATTTATGCGCACCTAACGCTCCACGCCAAATAGCCGCCACACCGCTTCCGGTTCGCTCCTGCCAGGCCTTCGCCTTGGGCCCCACCGTGCTCCCTTCGGAGTTTTTCGAGGACGGCGAGGCTTGTGCAATGGCTGTCGCGCAGATGCCACCACCGAGCGCCAGCAGCCAGAACATCATGTCGCTGCCCGCAACCCGGCGGCGGTGGCGCGACGAAGTTTGGAATGCCGGCCGCATCGGTGGCGACGAGTTCACCATCCATCACCGCTGATCTGGCCGGCAGCTCGGCCAGCATGAGAGCGATCGGCAAGTAGCGCGCTGTGAAATCGTGGCCGTTGCGGGAGAATATCTCGACCTCGCGTCCGGTCTTGTGCACCTGGACGCGATACCCGTCGAACTTGACCTCGTGCAGCCAATCGGGGCCTGTCGGCACGGCTTTGGTCAGGACAGGGCTGCAGGGCTGGATGAAGCGGATGAGGTCACGGGCGGGACGATGTGGGCGACTCCAGTCTATGGATCTGGGGAAAGGGGCGAACCCTACATCGGTGAATGCCACGACATCTAGGCCATGAGTAAGCACAAGACCCCCAAGGCCTGGACGGCCTACAAGATTGCCAAGGTCGGCAGCTCCTCGGATTCGTGTATGGCGAGACAGAGAAGGAAGCACTGGCCACGCACTGAAGGAATTCGCTAAGAGCGAGGCCGAGCGGAAGCGAATCTATCTTCGAAGCCAATGATCCAGCCCACCCAACAAAACCCGGCCGCCCCAAAGCGGTTCGGGGGCTTTTTTCGTTCAGGGCCCGCGCAGGTGCGGCCAACGCTTCATCATCTCAATGCTGGCCGCTTTGATGTCACTCGCAGCCTCCCGCCAGGCAGCGATCACTGCGTTGGCCACGCGAAGCCGCTCGGCCTCGATGGACTGCGGATCATCCGGACAATGCAGCTTGACCAATTCCCAGGTCTCGTCGAACGCCGAGCGCAGCAACCGGATCTCTTCAGGGCCCCAGACCAAAGATGCACGAGCTGGCATGACCTTTCCCTCATGAAAGGCTGTTTCCCGCAGCCGCATAGTCTAAGCTTGGTGCGTGGAAATCAAGCCCCCTGGGCAGGCGCGCAGAGGTCTGCCAGATCTCGGCCTGTCGCTCGATGTCAGCTGCAAAGCATTAGCCTCGCCGGTCGCTCGATCCTCGTCATCGAAGACGGCCCCTCATTGCCATTGAAAAGTGCCAGCGAGCGGAAATGACAATGGAATGTTTCATTTCGACCAGCTACCGCCGGACACGGAGCAATGGACAAGGTCCTCAGGCACCTAGGTCGTATTATGAGAAAGGAAATGTCTGTCCGGGAGCCGATGCCGGGGCTCATCACGTTAAATCTTCTTCATCTGCGCCGATCAGAGCAGGAGTGATGCCTATATTATCGGCATGCCCCCTAAGCGCGAGGCTGCCGACGCCATCGTCAAGAAGATCGGCGAAGTGATGCGAGAAGGTGCGGCGGATGTCGTCGCCGAAGAGCTTCCACCAGATATTAAAGCGCTGTTGGATCGACTGCGGCAGAGCACACCGAAGACCCCACGCTCCTGATATGGAGTTGCACCGGACGGCGATGCGCTGAGGAGACGCCGATGACTGCAGATGAAGTGAGATGC
>Ga0075367_10000084_pt1 | contig 25086 bp, 27 predicted proteins | sample EndMethybrTD3032_FD_71399 | JGI IMG/M metagenome (GOLD analysis project Ga0075367, IMG submission 71399) | Populus endosphere microbial communities from Tennessee, USA - Endosphere MetaG P. TD hybrid TD303-2 | ecosystem: Host-associated > Plants > Roots > Endosphere | place: USA: Tennessee... | reverse complement strand
ACTAATACCTCGTCTGTCCCCCGATCATCTCCCTACGAAATGCTCGTGCGCCAAAGCAAAAAAATGGGGCAAGTTGCCACGCACACGTTCCGCGACGTAAAAAATATTTTACATAAGGAGGTTACTATGCCATCAGCAGAACAATTCTTAGGTAATTTCCCGCATCTTTCCCGCACCGATGCAAAAAAAGAAAAAGAACTAGAAGAAGCCGACAAACTGAAGAAAATGGTCAAGCGCTCGCACCAAGTACTTGCCAGCTCGCGGACGGTTTTTCCGATGACGTTGTTTCCGGACAGCATCGTCGTCGATCGTTCGAAGATTAGCATTATCAAGCGCAACTTCTTCTGGTCGTCGAACGTGATCAGCTTCCAGATTGAGGATGTCCTGAATGTTTCTTGCGCCGTTGGACCGCTGTTCGGTTCGCTAACGGTAGCCAGCCGGGTGATGAGTTCGGTAGATCATTTTACTATCAACTACCTCTGGCGGAATGACGCGATATTCATGAAGCGGCTGCTTCAAGGCCATATTATCGCTAAGAACAACAAGCTCGAAACCGACAAGCTGACACGGGATGAAATGGTAGAAATGCTTTGCGAACTTGGTGGCGATTCGGACGGATAAACCCCAAGCTGCGCTATACTTAAGAGCATGATTACGTACTACACAGACGGGAGCTGCAGCCCTAACCCTGGGCCTGGCGGATTTGCTGTCATAAAAAACATGGAGCCGGCGATTCTTGGCGCCGAAGCCGATTCGACGAACATTCGCATGGAAGGCAAGGCTCTCATCGCCGCATTGCAGGATGCCGATGGCGCTGAATGTGAAATATACACCGATAGTGAATTTTGGATAAACGTCATTACCAAGTGGTCGCTTGGCTGGGAAAAAAACGGCTGGAAAAAGAAGGGCGGCGAAATCAAGAACCTGGATATCGTCAAAGAGGTATGCCCGCTATACCGTGACTCGAACGCGACGCTTATTTGGGTGCGTGGACATAACAACGACGAAGGCAATGAGCTTGCTGACGAGTGGGCGAACAAGGCGCGCGAAAAACATCTTTTGGAAAAGTAATGACGGCCGAAGACCTAATAGCAGCCCTGAACGAGTATGCGAGAACTAACGACGTGACAGTGCTGGGGCGCTTTTTCAAGACCGGAGAAGGGCAATACGGCGCCGGCGACGTATTTATCGGGGTACGTGTGCCTGATACCCGAAAGGTTTGCAAAGCATTTGCCGAGCTTTCGCTCGGCGAGATTGAAAAACTGCTTGCGAGCGCCATTCATGAGCATCGTTTGGCAGCGGTCATCTTGCTTGGCAACAAATACAAGAAGGCGGGCGCTACCGAACGAAAAGAAATTTACGACGCGTATCTCGCGGCAGTATATGCAGGCCAAATAAACAACTGGGACATCGTCGATACGTCGGCTGAATTTATCGTAGGCGAGTACCTAGCCGATAAGCCGCGCGGGCTTCTTTTTGAGCTGGCAGCCTCGCCAGACGTTTGGCAACGGCGTGTGGCAGTGCTCAGTTCGTTCGCGTTCATTAAAAAAGGTGATGCATCGACTACGTTGAAACTAGCCGGCCTGTTGCTCCACGACGATCACGACCTTATCCAAAAAGCCGTGGGGTGGATGCTACGCGAAATAGGCAAGCGGTGCGACCGGCTGCTCCTGTTGAAATTCCTTGATGCGTATGCTGCAGAAATGCCGCGAACGATGCTCCGCTATTCAATCGAGCACCTAGCACCCGCGCAAAAGAAAGCGTATATGGATGCTGCGAAAAAGGTAGGACGATGAGTATAGCGACGAGCGACATAGCACGCGCCAAAACGATGCAACTAGCGACGTCCCGTGATGGCCAGCCTTGGGTATGCACCGTGTATTTCGTGATAAAAAACAGCAACCTGTACTGGCTTAGTTTCCCCGATCGACGTCATAGCAGCGAACTGGCTGATAACCCAAAGGCTGCTGTCGCTATTGCCGTGGAGCAAGACGTTCCTGTGGTCGGCGTGCAGGCCGAGGGCGACGTACGGCTGGTGAAAGATCCCGCCGAAGCCGAGGGCGTATTGGAATCGTACGTTGAGAAATATGGCAAGGGCAGAGATTTCATAGGGCTTTTGAAAGAAGGCAGGAATCGCCATGACCTTTACTGTCTCGTTCCTCGAAAAGTGATGATATTTGACGAGCGGTCGGGCGAAGGTGTACCATACAGGCAAATAACGCTGACTGACTAGGAAACGATATGAGTGAATTTTCAGGCTCTAAAGGAGTCATTATTGACGGCCGCGAACAGGACGGCCGCACACGCATGGGCGAGGATGGATCGTACGATGCACTCGACCTGCAAGATGTACGGCCGCACGAGGTGGTGACGATCGTTACGGATCATCGGGTGCAAGAATTCGTAAAAGGCGAGGCTGGCGAACACGAATCAGTCTTGAATAACTGGATGCTAGGGCCAACGGCGGTGCGACTAGCCCTTAGCGAACCGACGGGCAAAGGTACGGATTTCATACATCATGGCGTCGTCGTGAAAAAAGGACTTGGCCTTCAGGTAAGCTATCCCGAATCCAATCACCCTAATGTTACGTACGGACTAGGCGTGATAGTCGATATTACCAAATCATCATCGAGAACGTGGGACGAACGAGGGCGGCGAGCAGCAGCAGGCTTGGAAAACTAGCCGGTTTGTTATACACTAACGTAGTTAACAATTTGAATATCAAGAGCGCGACGAGGGACTGGCCCGATGACCCGCCGGCAACCTGCCACTAGGCAAGGTGCTAAATCCAGCCTGGCAACAGGGGAGATATGCGAGCAGTCTTGTACTCTTTCCTGAAGCTTGGGCAGATAGGAAGGAGTATTTTTTATGTCTGCAAAACAACTTTACCGAACCGCTGAAAGCGTTTCACCAAAACACCCCGATAAGCTTTGCGACCAAATATCGGATGCGATTTTGGACGCCCATCTAGAAGAAGACCCGAGCGCGCGCGTTGCCGTAGATGTTGCTGGGGGCCATGGCTACGTATTCGTGACGGGCGAGGTGACGAGCCAGGCAAGGAACGTGGACGTCAAGGCAATCGTACGTCGGCTAGCGGGTGACAACACTGCAGTATATGAGCATCTGGTTTCCCAAAGTGGCGAGATTGCCCAGGGCGTGGACACGGGTGGCGCAGGAGACCAAGGTATCATGATCGGGTATGCAACGAGCGAAACACCGGAGCTATTGCCACTAGAGGTCGTGCTGTCGCGACGGCTCAACGAGCATCTTTATAAGGAATGGCCGTTTGACGGAAAGACCCAGGTGACGCTACGGGACGGCGAGATCGTTTCCGTGGTAGCGAGCTTTCAGCATGCGCCAGGGGCGGAGCTTCGAAAAGCGGTAAGGAAATGGCTGGCGCAGCATGCTGCGGCCGAAGACGTTACGCTACATATCAACCCGAGTGGCGACTGGAACCAAGGTGGATTTGATGCCGATGCCGGCCTTACCGGCCGCAAATTGATCGTTGATAACTACGGCCCCCGCATATCTATTGGCGGCGGTGCGTTCAGTGGGAAAGACGCCACGAAGGTAGACAGGAGTGCCGCGTATATGGCCCGAAAAATTGCCGTTGACTATCTTCGCGAACGAGACGCTCGGGAGGTATTCGTACGGCTGGCGTATGCCATCGGCGTGGCCGAACCACTAGAGGCGACCGTGCTGGTCGACGGCGTGCATGAGCAGGTGACCGGATACGATCTCACGCCGAGAGGCATCATACGACAGCTCGATCTTTTGCGTCCGCAGTACGAAAACACGGCGCGATACGGGCATTTTGGGCATGGGTTTACCTGGGAAAAATAAAATAGTTACGGTACAATAGACCTAGTTTTAAAAAAGAAAGTTAGAATATGGAAACCGAAACACCCCAAACGACCGATATTTTTCTATGGGCAAACAACACTGATGGCATAAAGAATCAGCTGGACGTAGAGTTCTTTTTGTTCAACAAGAACTACACGCCATACAGCACGCATTTCGCAACCGATCTGAACGCGCAGATCAAGCCGTTGTTTTTGTTTGACATGATTAATTTCGTGAACATGGGCGCGGGAACGGGGCTGTCGGTTCGTGACTTCGAGCTTAGCGAGGGTGAAGAGAACGTACTGCTTCGTACCGACCTGCAAAAGGTCGGCCGTGCCGAGACGCTTCTTCATCTCATCGAAAAAGAGCGCCATGATATCGTGGAGTTCAGCCAGGAAGAGCACGAGTTCAAGCGGATCAAAGGTATCGTGGCGCGGTTCACGCATAAGGATGATCCCAAGAAGGTTTTTTATGTCGTAAAGGCGATTTCGCAGGGGCAGGTGCTGAACGGGGCGACCAGTTGGGAGTTCCGTGATGGCAAGTTCGGTTCGTTCCAGGCGGATGTCGGCCTGAAGATGCCCGATGACAACCAGGTGCTTATCATAGACGGGGATATTTTTGTCTTTAACCAGCCTAAGTTCGAAAAACTATTCAATTACGAATACAAAAAACAACTGCTGGCTGACCAAAAGGTCGAAGAAATCGAGAAGCAGTACAAGCTGAGCTTTCCGGATGGGCTCGATTTGCAAACACTCGTTCGCGAACGCAAGAAGATTGTCAACAAGCTGCAAAAAATGGAAATTGGCGGCGTGACGCAGGAACAGGCGGTGGAGTATGCCGATGAAATGCAGCTCGAGCTGATGACAGATGACGCCGGTGCCATCATTATCATGGATGGCAACGACCTAGACATGTTCGTCAACCTCATCAACGAGGACTATATCACGAGTGAAATTACCGGCAAACGTTACGAGATCAAGAGCAAAAAACTGCTTGATGAGCCTGACGGCGAACCACCGCGCGGCTAGTAGGTGGCGCCACTGGCGTATTCGCCAAGAACGGTGACGGTCGCGCCGGTTTGGCGCACGTCGCCAAGAAGCGAGTGTAACTGCGTGCCCGCAGTCTCCAGGTCGACATAAAACCGATATTTCCAGGCGTCGCCAACGATTGGTCGTGACTGCAGCTTGGTAAGGTTAACTCCCGCATGAGCAAAGATTGATAGCACGTGGGCCAGCGCGCCTGGCGTGTGGTCCGTGGTAAGGACAAGCGACGTTTTGTTCGCTCCGCTTACGACCTTGCCGGTCGGATCGATAACCAAAAAGCGCGTGAAGTTCTGCTTGTTGTCCTCGATATCCTTGGCGAGTATCGTCAGTCCATACTCTTTGGCGGCATCCACGCCTGCAACGGCCGCGATCGACGGGTCGTTTTGCTCCTTTACATAGCGAACGCTCGCCGTCGTATCATGATAGTCGACCGGCGTGGCGTTCGGCAGGTTGGCTGCAAGGTAGCTGTTGCACTGCGCCAAAGCAACGGGCTGAGAGTACACGTACCGCAGGCCGGAAAGCGGCGCGCCTGGCAGCCCGATGAGCTGCTGGTGAATGCGCAGATATAGCTCGCCAACGATAGGGTAATGATGCTGCTCGATAAGGTCGAGCGTCTCCGTAAGCGAACCATGGATAGAGTTTTCAACGGCTAGGATGGCAAGGTCGCTATCGTGATTTTCAAGAAGTGAAAAAGCTTTCGTGAACGTTTCGGCGGGCACGATCGAAACGTCGCTGCCGCCAAACCAAGCCTTGACGGCTTGGTGATGGAACGATCCGGCAGTACCTTGAATTGCAACGCGCATGGCGTTTATTGTAGCACGTAAAGGGTTATTCGGGCGACTAATTGATCGTCATGCCGCAGATGAGCACGCCGTTGCCGTCGTCCCAGTTGTAGTCCATGCCTTTGGGGCAGTTGGTTGGTCCGCCTTCGAACTCCTCGGTCAGGTACATGCCGGTATTCCAGTAGTTTACGTACGGTCCGACGATCCAGCCTTTTACAGGGGTAGGGTTGATGGTTGGCAATGAACCGATTTTTTTCAGCTCGGTCATGAGCGCGGCATTGTCCGATTCAAGGTACGTGTTGGCGCCCGACGCTAGATATTCACGGCACTTGCCGTTCGGAAAGCCCGAGCCGAGGCAATAGGAGTCCTTGTTGGCAACCGCAGGGAAGGTGCCGTACTTGGCCTTGTAGAGCTGGAACAGCCGTTCCCAGGACTTGACCTGCGTGTAGCGATCGGCATTGCGGGCGTTTTTTTGTACGCCGTTATAAGTGACGACGACGATCGAAGCCAAAATGCCAATGACGACCACGACGATGAGCAGTTCGACGATGGTGAAGCCGCTTACGCTTTTTCTCATGATGTCATTATAGCATCACGCGATGCCCTGCCAATGCTCTATACTAGAAATTGATGAAACAGGAGTTGGCACTAGAAATCATGCTTTCGGGGGAAAGCGTCTTGTTAACCGGTCCGGCGGGAGCGGGAAAGACCTACGTCTTGAACCAGTTTATAAAATTGGCCAAGGCAGAGGGAAAGCACGTCTCGGTGACGGCGACGACAGGACTTGCCGCGACGCATTTGGGAGGAACGACCATCCACTCCTGGGCGGGAATCGGCGTACTCGATCATTTGCCGCAAGGCTTTGCCGAACATTTGGCCAAGGGACGATTCGAGATCATCGAAAAAACCGACGTTCTTATTATCGACGAGATTTCGATGCTGCATGACTACCGGCTTGATATGGTGGATGAAGCATGCCGGCTAGTACGTCGCAAAGACGAGCCGTTCGGCGGCATACAGGTAATCATGAGTGGCGACTTTTTCCAGCTACCTCCTATTAACAGGGGTGACAGCCGGGCCGGAGGATTTGTCGTGCATAGCGACGTATGGCGCGACCTTGATCCGACGATTTGCTACCTGGCCGAGCAACACCGTCAAGATGACGAAGACTTGCTTGGTATCTTGAATGCGCTCCGTGATGGGGACGTTCGCCGGCACCATGCCGAAAAGCTGCTTGCCCGTGTCGATCAAGAGCCGCCGGCCGAGATGGTGTTGACGGAGCTGCATACGGTAAATATCGATGTCGATCGCTTGAACGAGCAGAAGCTTGACGAACTCTCTGGTGACGAACTTTTTTATACAGAGACGACCACAGGAAGTGCCAATTATGTGGAAAACTTACAACGATCAGTTCTGGCACCCGAGGTCCTACGACTGAAAAAAGGCGCGCTTGTCATGGCGGTCAAAAATGCAACGGATAGGAAATATGCCAACGGTAGCATCGGCGAGGTGATAGAGTTCGAGCCCGCAACCGAATACCCAGTCGTGAAATTTCGGAACGGTCACACCGTGAGCATGTCGCCGGACACCTGGGAACTACGTGACGGTGACAAAAAGCGCGCCAGTATCACCCAAATACCGCTGCGATTGGCGTGGGCGATTACGGTTCACAAAAGCCAGGGCATGACACTCGATGCGGCGCGAATCGACCTCCGCAAGGCATTCGTAGAAGGGATGGGGTACGTGGCGTTGAGTCGAGTAAAAAACTTGAACAACTTGTATTTATCTGGCATAAACCGCATGGCACTTGCGATCAGCGAAGACGCGCAAGCGATTGACGGGCAACTTCGTACTCGCGCGGGAAACGACACGGCAAAATTCTCGCATCTGGCTGAAAATGCCAAGAAACGCAAAAGCCAGCCGCCTAAAAAAGAGGCCAAAAGCGGCAGTTCGTGGTCGGACAAAATCGCCAAGATGCGCGAGACCTATCCTAACGCGTATCGCCCGTGGCAGGCAGACGATGATGTCGTGTTAAAACAAGAATTTCAAAATGGCACCAGCGTAAAGGAGCTGAGCCAGAAACTTGGCCGTCACGAGGGGAGCATCACCATGCGCCTCCAAAAGCATTTCGGCGAAGACGTCGTATCATAACAGCTACTTGTAAAATAAGCACGCAACTGACATAGTTAATATACTGATGTCGATCGAAGCGTATGAAGTATCGTACCAGGGGAATACCAACGAGCGGTTCAAGGATGCGCTGCTCGACCACGTGATGTTGCCCGCGTACGAACAAGCGCAGCGTTCCACGGCACTAAACGAACAGCCTTCCTCCGATTCGCTGCTTGAAATGCGCTCAGTACGCCAATACGAAGAAAACGGCCCTATATTTGAGTACACGGTGTATGTTGCCAGGGGCGTGCCGCGCCTTGATGTGCTGGTGAGCACGCATTTTGCCCCTGCAGACATGACTTGGCAAGAAGCGGAATCATTACGCCTGGATGCGCTTGAGCGCCATGGCATTGAAGAACGGTTTCGGGACGAGCTGCGCGCCATGACCGCTACTGAACTGCTCGAGACGGCGGCGCTCTCATATGTCAACGAAGCTCGCTATGAGATAGACCTCAGCGACAGGACGATGTCGGCAACGACCGAACTGGCCTACATGATTGATGGCATGAGATTCCTGTTGAGCGGTAGCGGCACGGAGCTTGATGAAGACCGGCAAATGGTGTTCGATGCCGACGAAGTCGTCGACATGATCCGGGCGCTTCATGGTACGGCCTTGGTGGGAGACGCGCAGGTGCGCGAGTTCCTTAACATCGATTTTTAAGCTATACTGAAGCTATAAAAATGGAGGGCAAAATGGTAGAAGTCAACTATTGGGCAGTGCTACTAGCGGCAATATCAAGCATGGCCGTCGGTGCGGTGTGGTATATGCCAACGGCATTCGGCAATGCATGGATGAAACTCGCCAAGGTAAAGATGGACAAAAAAATGTCCGCCGGCAAGAGCGTATATATCTACGGCATGACCTTCGTCGCGTCACTTGTGACGGCGTATATTTTGGCGCATGTCACGTTCTTGAGCAACGCGTTCTTTCATCACGGCTTCATGCAAGACGCGGTAACGACGGCCTTTTGGCTATGGCTTGGCCTGACGGTCGCACGGTTCCTCGTGCACGATTTATTTGAGGGCCGTTCGGCTAAACTTACGGCGATCAATGCCGGTCACGAACTGCTGACAATCGTGGTGATGGCGCTGATCATCGGTTCTATGGGCGTTTAGCTACTTTAGCTCGAGTACCTGCAATGTACCGTCGGTAACGATGTTGATACCAAAGGTCTGGCCGCGAAATTTTACCGGTTCGCCGGCCGGAATTGTTTCGCAACGGGCAATGAATCCGGCGTCCTTGAGCGTGTCGATAACGAAGTCACGCTCAATGTCGGTGTGCTGATCGATTTTATGCGTTACTTGTAGGCTGTTGACGCGTAGGGCGAACGGGCCAACGTCATGAGTGGCGGCTGCGATCCAAATCTGTCGTTTTCGCTCGACGAACAACTTGAAGATGTTTTGCCAAAAGGTGACATGCTGATGAGGCTTGTTGGGGTCGTCCGGCAACAGTTGCCAAAATCGGATATGGTGGCGGTGCCAAGGCGTCGGTGGGGTGCCTGTTTGTATCTGGTAGCCGAGGTCTTGATGGCGGCCAAAAAGATACAACTTACTGAATGGGGCGGTGGGGTAGGGGCGTTTGAAAACCATGGCGTAGGCAAAGCGAAGCGTGTTTTTTACGGTCGCCTTGTCAGCTGCATGCCAGCCAGCTTTTTGCATGGCTTTTTCTAGTTGGCGCTGATTCTTGCACACGATGGCAATATTAACCGGGTCGCTTGACCAACCGTCGGCACTTGTCACGTAAAGCGGCAGGTGGCGCGGCCTCAGCACGAGGTGCCACAGCCGAAAAAGAAACGGAATACCAAAATAGGCGACAAGCACGTATAAAATAACGAGGTTAATAAGGAGGGGGAGATGGTTGTCGAGGTAGGGGTAGAATAAAAATACCGTACCGTAGGCAAGCCCGGCAGCAACGACTCCGACGAATAAACGCCAGAGAAGACGAAGAAGTGTTCCGATCATTCATTCATTTTACATCTAAACGATGTCGTATAATAGATGAGTATGCAGAAAAAACTCAGTTTGAGATTTCCTAAGAAATTTTTGTGGGGGGCGGCCACGAGCGCGCACCAAGTAGAAGGCGGCACGCATAACCAGTGGTCAGTGTGGGAACTTGAGAATGCCAAATCGTTGGCGGCGCAGGCCGAATATCATTTTGGCGAGCTCGAAAGCTGGCCCGATGATCAAATGGAGGCAAAAAATCCCGACTCGTACGTGTCAGGCAAGGGGACTGATCATTACAATCGGTACGAACAAGATTTCGACCTGTTAAAAAAGCTCAACATGAATGCCTTTCGGTTCAGTGTCGAGTGGTCGCGCGTCGAACCTCAGGAAGGTGCCTGGAACATCGAGGCTGTCGAGCACTATAAGGCGTACGTCGCCGAGCTGAACCGCCGCGGGATCGAGCCGATCGTAACGCTATTCCACTTTACGTTGCCAACGTGGTTCGCAGCGATGGGTGGGTTCGAGAAAAAGAAAAACACCAAGCATTTCGTGCGTTTTGCCGAGAAGATAATCCGCGAGCTTGGGTCTGGCGTCCGATTCGTCATTACGGTCAACGAGCCGGAGGTCTACGCGTATGAAAGCTACATGATGGGCTATTGGCCGCCTAACGTCACCAGCAAAACGACCGCCTGGCGCGTCCTGAACAATTTGGCGCACGCACATAATGAGGCAGCGGCGGCCATTCATGCCATCAATCGGCGCTACCGCGTATCGGTAGCAAAGAACTCGCCGTATATTTATGCCGGCGACGACGCGCTTCTTAGCCGCAAATACGCTGATTTCCAGCAGTTCGTGCGTGACGATTACTTTTTGCGCAAAGTGGTAAAAACATGCGACTTCCTTGGGGTGAACTATTATTTTAGCGACCGTGTTTATGGGTACCGCGTGCATAACCCAGACAAAAAGATCAGTGACCTAGGCTGGGATTTGTCACCCTCGAATATCCAGCAGGCGCTCGAACGCCTGCACGAAAAGTACCGTCTGCCCATCATCGTGACGGAGAATGGCCTTGCGGATCGTAACGACGAAAACCGACAATGGTGGATTACCCAAACGCTCATCGGCATGCAAAAAGCGATGGACAACGGCGTGGTACTCGAGGGCTATCTGTACTGGAGCCTTCTCGATAATTTTGAGTGGGACAAAGGCAGGTGGCCTCGGTTTGGCTTGGTGGCGGTCGACTACGGCACGCTTGGGCGCAAACTTCGGCCAAGTGCTGTTTGGTTCGGTAAGGTTATCAAACATTTACGGGAGAACGTATAGGATGGACGAGCCATTTCCGCGCGATGGCCTAAAAATTGCGGTAATTGGAGGTGGGACGGGCAGTTTCACGTTGCTCCAGAGCCTCAAGAATTACTCGCATTCGGTGGCAGCGATCGTTAACATGGCGGATGATGGCGGCAGTACCGGAGTGCTGCGGGATGAGCTGGGCGTACTACCAACGGGCGACGTGCGCCAGTGCTTGGTAGCGCTTAGCGAATCTCCCAAGGTCCGTGACCTCTTTAATTATCGGTTCGAAGAAGGAACGTTCGGCGGGCATTCCTTCGGTAATATCTTGTTGACCGCGCTCGAGAAGGTAACGGGGAATTTTTCGGAAGCCATAGAAACGGCATCCGATATTTTACGCGTGAACGGCACGGTTATTCCGGCAACGCTTGATAATGTACGCCTGAAGATGGAATGGCCGCAGGCAAGCGTGATTCTGCGCGGCGAGCGGGTAATTGATGCCGAGTATTTCGAACACGATCCCAGAAAGGCGACGCTGTCACTAGTGCCATCGGCGCATGCCAACCCTATGGCAATAAAAGCCATCATGCAAGCGGACCTTGTGGTCATCGCACCAGGCGACTTGTATACGTCACTGGGTCCGCTGCTGGTCATAGATGGGGTGGGTGACGCGCTTCGGGAAACGAAGGCAAAAATCGTGTATGTTTCTAACCTGGTGACAAAAAAAGGCCAGACCGAAGGGTTTTCGGTAAGCGACCATGCTGACGAGATCGAGCGGTTCGGTGGCGGCGCGTTCCTTGACGCGGTTTTGTATAACGAGCAGGTGCCTGATGTCGAACTGGCAAAAAAATACGAGGCCGAAGATGCGTTTTTGGTGGCGAACGACGAAAAAGAACTGACGGGACGACCATACGAAGCTGTCGCGGGTAATTTTCTTGGCAAGATTGCCGCGAAGCACCAAGGCGACATGCTTCCGGTCACCCGATCACTTATTCGCCACGATTCCGAAGCAGTTGCGAAGGCTATCATAGGGTTATATAATACCCTCAATGTACGCTGATACGTTTTTTGTTCTCGATTTTGACCGGTGTATCGGTGACACTAACGGTATTCAGGCTGTCCTCGAGGGGGTATTGCAGCGCGAGACGGGTATTTCACCCGAGGCATTCCACGCCGCACGAACCCGCATCGAGAGCGAAGGCAAGACGTTCGATACGATTCGCCACGTCCATATGCTTTTGGCCGAGGCCGGGAGCGACGTGACCTGGAGTCGGATCCTTGCCGCTTTGCTCGTGGAAGCTCGCAACCATGATTTGTTATTGCCGCATGCTGCTGAGCTGCTAGCAATCCTGAAGGAGCGACAGCTGCCGCACGGAATTATTACATATGGGGTCGAAGAAGCTTGGCAATTGATCAAACTGGAGGTCAGCGGCTTGCTGGAAATCCCGCATCTTGTGACGCACATCGAAGAAAAAGGCACGCTGCTTACGGGCTGGAAGCAGGCTGACGGCAGCTTTGCTATTCCGCCGGCGCTTGACAAAGGGCTCGTACCACCAAAGGTCTCGCGAGTCGTCTTTTTGGACGACAAGGCGAAGAGCTTCTGGGGTATCCCTGATGGGGTAGAAGGCGTCCATGTCGTCGCTCCGGGCGGCAACGTGCTGCCTTCGCAACAAGGTGATACGCCCGCATCGGTGACAGATGTCACTGGTATAGATGGCGCTATAAAATTGCTTTTTAGTAAATAAAAAGATGTTACAATTGACAAAGCATAACTATTATGCTAAATTAAGGTAGTTATGGCACAAAAAACAAACACCCAGCAAAATAGTGAAACGCCGCTCGAAGCAGTCGAGAATGTTATGGTCACGTCACACATGACGCAGGACCTTAAGACGGCCGTTTTGGTCGTGTCGGTCGTGGCTAACCTGTTTATTTTTACAGCTTGGCTGGCACTTCAGGTAACGACCCAGTACGATACGCAAATCGCGAACTTTTTGTTTAGTCGCTAGGCTAGGCAAGTAGTAGCAAAAAATACCACGACCGCAAAGATCGTGGTATTTTTGTTACCTCTATAAAGGAGGTAGTTTATCCACAAAAGTGTGGATAAGCGCGAGGAGGCAAAGGAGCGCTGGGAAAAATGGGGGTTGTCGTGGGTAATTGTGGGTATTATAGTAAGGCCAGTGGAAAGAAGTGGGTAAGCACCACGAAAACAAAAAGCCACTAACGTTTAAAAATTAACCTAACCAAAGCCGAGAAAACGGCAGGACCAACACCACAAGTGGATTACTTCGAACGAAAGCTTGATGACAAGCGCCGGTTAACCATACCGACCGAGCTTCGTAACGAGTTAGCTAGTGGGGTTGTCGTGACGCGCGGTTTTGGTAAATACCTTCACCTTTATCCACAAACAGTGTGGGACAGGGAAGTCGAACCTGCTTTGCAGGGAAGTATTCTTGACGAAAGAGTAGCTGACCTCAACGTAAAGTTCCGACGCGGTAAGACCAGTGCTGATCTCGACCAAAAACAAGGCCGGGTGACGATAGAGCAACACCTGCTCGACTATGCTGGGATCGACCGGGAGATGGTAGCGATTCGGGCCGGCGCGTATTGGCGTATCATGGCTCCGAACGAAGCCCAGTAGGTTACTGATAAGCGGCACTTTAACAATCAAACAGATAGAGTAGCAAAGAGAATACCTCGAGGCCACCTATCTGACAGTACGGGTAGTGGAATATACGGTACCACATAAAAAACACCGACGCACCTTCCTCTAAACAAAACACCTCCCAAAAAACTCCACCTCACACACATAAGTCTCTCAATCTGGATGAATATGAGTTACACGGTAACGCAATTGACCATCCAGACACTTATTACAAAAACAAAAACACCCAAAAAACAAAAATATCCCTGCTGTCAGATAGGTGATCTCGAGCGATACGAAATTATATTGTATAATTAAGTATCGATGAGTATCAAAGAACATCCACCACATCATGTTCCGGTCCTGCTAGACGCGACACTTGACCAACTGAAGCCTATTTCGGGCGAGAATTATCTCGACCTGACGGCGGGCTATGGCGGTCATGCACGTCAAATTTTAGCGGGTACCAACAACTACGAAGATTCCACTTTGGTCGACCGCGATGATTACGCAATTAGTCATCTCGATGAGTTCGTTCAAAAGGGAGTCAGATTATTGCATACCGACTTCGTGTCAGCTGCACGCCAGCTGATCGAGGAAGGGAAGCAGTTTAATCTCGTGTTGATTGATTTGGGGGTGTCGTCACCACAGCTCGATCAGTACGAACGAGGGTTTTCTTTTACACACAACGGTCCGCTGGATATGCGCATGGATCGTCGCCAAGAGGTATCAGCCGAAACATTGGTCAATACTGCCTCTCGGGACGAGCTGGTGCGTATCATTACGACCTACGGAGAAGAGCCTGTAGGGTTCGCTAGGCGTATCGCCGACGCGATTACTACGAATCGGCCGCTCCATAGCACAGAAGAACTCGCCGAGCTGGTAAAGCAAAGCTATCGTGGCAAATGGAAAAAAATCCATCCGGCCACGCGCACTTTTCAAGCCCTCCGCATTGCGGTCAACGAGGAACTCCGGCAAGTCGAAGACGTGCTGCCGCTACTCCCCAAGCTCCTGAAAAAGGGCGGACGGGTCGGCGTCATCAGTTTTCATAGCCTGGAGGACAGGCTCGTAAAACGGTACTTTGCCGAACAAGCAAGTGCTGGCTACGAGGCCGAACTCGAGATACTGACCAAAAAACCGCTGTCCGGAGACATTTACGACGTTCACAATCCGCGATCACGTAGCGCGAAGCTCCGTGTCGCTGTGAAAAAATAAAACAAAAAGAGGAAGGGGCAAAACACCATGCCAATTCACATCCCGGTACAAAACGAATCAGTTCAGACCACGGTCGCTGTACGTTTTAAATAACCAATTTCGATGCGCCCCATAATAGGGGCGCATCACCAAGAATTTATTCCAAAAACAAAAATAAACAAAGACCAAACGAAATGTCATACGCACGGAGCACACAATTCAATTCTCGGCGGACCGGTAGCTGGGGTCGCAACCAGAATACTACCCGCTATGCTTCGGCTGTCAAACTTGGCCCAGTGACGCATACGGTGCTCGTAGCCCTTATGATTACCGTGCTCGGTTTGATATACTTGACCCAGGCAACCCGTGCGACGAGCTATGACTACGAAGCGCAAAAAATTGACAGCAAGATCGCCGATCTTAACAACCAAAAGACCGATCTTCAGGTAGAGAACGCCCGGTTGACCGCGCTCGAAAACGTCCAAAATTCCAGCGTCGCGCGTAACATGACCGAGCCGTCCCAAACTGATTACGTCGGTGAATAGACTATGCAACTTGATCTAAGAAAAGGCAGCCGCGCGCGAATACTCGCCATTTTGACCCTTGTCATCATGGCGGTTTTTATCGTGCGTCTGTTTTATTTGCAGGTCATTCGGCACGACTACTATGTCGGGCAGGCTAATAGCGAACAATTGAAACAGCTGGTCATTCCCGCCAAGCGTGGTGAAATCTATGCCATGGATGACGGGTCACCAGTGCCCCTGGTGCTTAACCAAGCGGTATATACGGTTTTTGCCGATCCGAAAATCGTTGACGAGCCAGGCAAGATGGCCGATCTTATCCGGCGCGTAGCTGGAGGAAATGCCCGTTCTAACATCGATGATCTGCTTGCTAAGAAAGACTCCCGATACCAGATTCTGGCGACGAAAGTAACACGACGCCAGGCCGAACTTATGAAAAAAGAAAGCCTTAAGGGACTTGGTTTTCAGGAAGAAAGCCAGCGCGTGTATCCGGAAGGAAAGCTGGCTGCCCAGATACTTGGTTTCGTGAATACCGAAGGCAAGGGCCAATATGGGCTCGAGGACGCAATGAACGCCCAGCTGACGGGCAAGGACGGACTGCTACAGTCGGTTACCGACGTGAGCAACGTGCCGCTGACGATTGGTAATAAAAATATCAATATCCCGCCAGAAAACGGCGAGAACGTTGTCATGACGGTTGACCGCAACGTGCAGGCGTATACCGAGAAAGCGCTCGCCAAAGGGCTGAAAGACTCCGGCGCGACGAACGGCAGCGCCCTTGTGATGGACCCGCAGACGGGCAAAGTGCTGGCTATGGCCAACCTTCCTACGTACAATCCGGGGGAGTACAACAAAGTACAAAATGCGGCTGCCTTCAATAACGAAACGATCAGCGCTCCGTACGAGCCGGGTTCGGACATCAAAACGATTACTATGACGACAGGCGTGGACAAGGGCGTCGTTGCGCCGGGTTCGACGTATAACAACACTGACTACATTACCGTCGACGATGCCACGATTACCAATGCAACCAAGGGGCAAACGGGGAATATCACGCTTCAACACGCACTCAATTACTCGCTGAACACAGGTTTCGTGACCGTGGCGGAACGCCTGGGTGATGGCAGCCATATCAACTGGCAGGCTCGCACTACCATGTACGACTATTTCCATAATAAACTACGTCTTGGCCAATTGACGGGCATTGAGCTGGCTAACGAACAGCCGGGAACTATTATTTCGCCGAATGACGCGCAGGGTAATGCCGTGCGGTACTCTAACATGGCGTTCGGCCAGGGTTTGGACGTGACGATGCTGCAAGTGGGGGCGGCGTTCAGCGCGGTGATTAACGGCGGGACATACCACACGCCAAGTATCGTCGCAGGTTCGATGGACGACGAAGGCGAGGTGTTTACGCCAGCGGGTGCCAAGCCGTCATATGCCGGTGTCGTAAAGGCGAGTACCTCCGATACGATGCGTACGATGATTCACGATGCCCGCTCGGCCTTTTATGCGGGCAAGGACAAGCCGGGGTATTACATCGGTGGCAAGACGGGAACGTCGCAAACGATCGAGAACGGTCACTACGTCGATAACCAAACTGTCGGTACGTACCTTGGATTCGGTGGCAATGCCAACACGAACCAAGGGCCAAAGTATGTCATAATGGTGCAAGTATCTGGTAAGAACATGAACCTTCAGGGTGGCCGCGACGCAATGCCGATATTCACCGATGTTTCTAACTGGCTGCTAAGTTATATGAAGCTGCAGCCGAAAGGGTAATGATATGAGGGTAGTCGATCAACTCAAAGAAAGGGCAGGGAACGCCGCGCAGGTCGTGGTGCGTCGTCATCGCCCCGACTACCAGATCATCTTGTATATGGGCCTGTTGATGCTTCTTGGCCTTATCATCATGTATGCGATCGGGCCGCAGCGCGCGAACGTGCTAAACAATGCCTACGGCACCGATTATTACACGAGCATGTACTTTTTCGTAAAGCAGACGGTGAGTCTGCTGCTGGCGCTTGCGGCGTTCGTCGCGCTTGCGGTGACGCCATACGAGTGGATCAAAAAGAACGCGGGCAAGATTTTGGTCGTTGGGCTGGCGGCCTGCGCGCTACTGTTCATTACCGGCAATGTCTTGCATTCCGGTGTGGCCCAGTGCAGCCTTGGTGCCTGTCGCTGGTTTGAGCTGGGCCCCCTTGGGAGCTTGCAGCCGGCCGAGCTGCTGAAGTTTGGCATGCTGGCATTTACGGCTGGATTTTTAGGCATGCGCGTGCAACAAGGCCTAGTGAACGACCTCCATCGTACGCTTGTACCTCTTGGCGTGCTGGTGCTCGTCGCTATCTTCTTCGTGATTGTCATTCAAAAAGACATGGGTACTGGCATATCGCTCATCGCGATCATTGCTTCCATGATGATGGTTGGCGGCATGAGCAAAAAAGTAGGGCTGGGCTTACTGGGCGCGGCATTCTTGCTGGGTATCCTCATGATCATCATCGCGCCGCACCGTATCGAGCGAGTGGTAACGTTCTTTGGCGGCGACACGACGTCGGGCTCGGATATCACCGATTCCAATTACCATATTACCCACGCCAAAATTGCTATAGGCAGTGGGGGAATACTAGGCGTCGGTATCGGAAATAGCGTGCAGGCAACCGGGTACCTACCCGAGGCTATCAACGACTCGGTATTTGCCATCATGGGCGAGACGTTCGGGTTCGTGGGGCTTACGGTAATCCTGGCGCTCTTTACGGCGTTGCTGCTGAGGCTGCTAAAAATCACCGATCATTTGACGAACATGTGGATGAAGCTCGCCGTGGCTGGTGTTTTTGGCTGGTTGGCGGCACATGTTATATTGAATGTAGCAGCAATGATTGGGGTTTTCCCGCTTACTGGTATCACGCTGCCGCTTCTGAGCTTCGGGGGCACGAGCATGATATTCATTGCCGGGGCACTTGGCCTGGCGTTCCAGCTTTCACGGTATACTATTCACGGTTCGGTAAATAAGGAGAAAGAATATGAAAATCTTGGCAGTCGGCGGGGGGTCGGGCGGCCACGTTACGCCGGTAGTCGCGGTTCTTCGCGAATGTAAAAAGCGTGACGAGTCGGTCGAGATCCGTTTTTGGTGCGACCGCAAGTTCGCGCCGCAAGCCCGCAGCATCATGCATCATTTCGACGATTCTATTCCTGTCGAGACTATTTTTTCAGGCAAACTGCGACGGTATCACGACCTGCCGTTATGGCGCCAGCTGCTTCGGCCCGTGTCGATAGTGTTGCCAAATATCCGCGATGGGTTCTTGATTGGCGTAGGTTTCGTGCAGAGCGTCGTAAAGCTGCGCTCATGGAGGCCGGATGTCGTCTTTACCAAAGGCGGCTTCGTATGCCTGCCGGTTGGAATGGCAGCAAAGGTGCTAAAAATCCCCCTGGTCATTCACGATTCCGACGCGCATCCTGGCTTGACCAATCGCGTACTTTCCAGGTGGGCAACGAGAATCGCTACAGGTGCGCCACTAAAGTTCTATCCGTATCCAAAAGCCATTTCGCGCTACGTTGGCATCCCGGTGAACAAAGAGTTCGTTCCGTTCGACGTGTCCGAGCGCCAGACGCTCAAGCAGAAACTTGGGTTCGATGCCAAGCGGCCACTCGTCGTCGTGACTGGTGGCGGCCTTGGTGCGCGGCGTATCAATGATGCTGTGGCCAAACGTCTGGATGAACTGCTCGACATGACGTCACTCGTGCTTATATCTGGCACGGCGCAGTACGACGAGCTGCGAGCGACGACGCCCGAGAGCGACCCAAGGTACCAGTTGCACGCCTTCGTCAGCACGGGCATGGCCCGATTGCTTGGTGCTGCTGATATCGTCGTCACTCGCGCTGGTGCGACGACAATCCTTGAGCTGGCGGCGCTTGCCAAGCCTACTATCCTTGTGCCGAACGGGTTCCTTACCGGCGGCCATCAGCTAAAGAATGCTAGCGTATACGCCGAAAGTGGTGCGGTAGAGGTAATTAACGACCACGAACTGTATGCCAATCCTCAACTTCTTGTCGACACCCTAACGTCGCTTTTAGCAAACCCTGCGCATTTGGCGGAAATGGGTAAAAAGTTCCACCAGTTCGCGCGTCCGACCGCTGCAAGCGACATGGCAGATATCGTCTTCGAGGCGGCAAAATAAGCATAAGTCTGTTACAATTACACTAGTAATGGCGCTATTTCCAAGAAAAAAACAATCCGAATTGCCGCGCCGCCGCCAGGCGGCTTTTCGTGGCGACGAGGAGCAGCGCAAGGATGATTTCGACGAACGCTATTCATTCCGGCGCAACCGCACTATTACAGGTAGTACGTCATCGCAAATCAGCAGCCCCGGCGAGTCGAACGCGCAGATAAAATCACCTAGGGTTCAAGCGCACGAACTCGTGCAAAGACGACGGCATATCGGTGCGACGCTTCTTTTGGTATTGTCTAGCGCGGGCGTGCTGCTCTTTTTGGTTTCGCAGTTCACGGCAGGGGCTGTCGTTCGTGCTACGGATGTATCGCAGCAGCTTGACGGTAACTACGCTGCTATCATCGAATCATACCTCTCTTCCCAGCCGCTAGAGCGTTTGCGGTTCCTGACCAATACCGATCATCTTAGTCGCTATGTCCAGGCACATGCCCCGGAGGTCGGTTCAGTATCGCTTGATGGCGCCGCGGGCATTGGTACTTCTACGTTCGTGCTGCAACTACGCGAGCCGACGGTCGGCTGGACGATCAATGGCCGGCAGCAATACGTAGACAGCACCGGTACGGCTTTTACTCGTAACTACTTTACCTCACCAGCTGTTCAGGTTATCGACAAGAGCGGTATCCAGGTTGAGGCTGGCCAGGCTATCGCAAGCAATCGCTTCCTTGGTTTTGTTGGTCGTGCCGTCGCTCTTGCCAAGCAGCAAGGATTCACCGTGCGGCAAGTCATTATCCCTTCCGGCACGACGCGGCAGATCGAACTTAAGATGAGCTCGATCGGCTATCCCGTAAAGCTATCGATTGACCGTGGGGCGGGGGAGCAGGTGGAAGATATGACCAGGGCGGTGCGCTGGCTGAAGGCGCATGGCAAATCACCCAAGTATCTCGACGTCCGTGTAAGCGGTGAGGCTTTCTACCGCTAGGCGAGGGGAATAAGACCACTTCTTTCCTCTTTCGGAGAGTGTTCTATTTTTGTTCTATATTGCATAGGGCGATGCAAAAAACTATATTAATATATCAAATATACAAAAAAGCAAATACCAGAAAAAGGTGAGTGAGAGTGGGGAGTAGGGTAATAAAAAATCAAGAAAAGCAAATGGCTAAAAAGTCAAAAAAACTATACGAAGATAATGAAATATAAAAAAATCAAATGCGCGTGAATGCAAATAGAATTGTGGAAAACTTTGACCATGTGAATTGGCTGCGTCAGGCATTCACACAAGGTCTCTCGGCCAAGATGCTGGAAGTACTAAAGGTTGTAAGGCGTATGAATAGTATTACGAACAAAACCAAAACGATTGTCGTACGTAGCTCGATAGACATAGGTCTTATGCCCCGCGGAAGGCATATCGGTCTGTTATGCGGTCGATCCCAACGTATGAGTAATCATCTTTGTCTTGTATATTTAATGTCGTAAAAGGTACATTGTGCGACCCATAATCTATTTATGAATCATGACCTGTCGCACGTTGTTTTATTTATCTATGACACCCCTGCGTGCTTGTTGATTTTGTTTTTCGCCCTCCCCCTTGCTAGCCCCTCTGCATTCAAAGCCTCGCTTTAGCTAGATTCGTGGAATTTTGGCATCGTTTTATGGTTATAACTTAGGCTCATGGACTTCGAATACGTGAGTTGCGGTTACTGCCTCACGTATGCAAAATTAGAACAAATGTTCTAATTTTGTTCTATAGTGCTTCGTGGTAACGCTTTGACGAGCGCTTCTCTATTGACAGGATGTGATATAGTTATTGTAAGTCGATTGATGAGCGATGGAGGTGCCGGCAATGGCCGAACGTGTGTTCGCCGATCCGTACGAGTACGTCCGCGGCACGAGCAAGGAGCCGTGCAGCCCTCAGGACCGGGCGGTCGCCCTGGCGATGAGCTCTGGAAGTGGGAGGTTCACCTCCGCTTCCGTGGTGCCTGGGCGGCATGGCGGACGTCCGTCTTCCTGAAGGTACGCGCCTGACGCGTGACTGACGGAGGTTCTCAACGATGAGGTGTGGCTACTCCCACTCGGAGCAGCCACACCGAATGAATTTTGATTCACAGCACGCGGCTCGCCTGCCGTGTTTTTATTTGCCTTGGTTCAAATCAGAGAATTTCGCCGCCATCGTGGGGTTGTCGCGCGTTAGTTTCTTGACGGTCAGGTCTTCGGCCTTATTGTTGGCTATGCGGTAGTGATCTTCCGACTTCAGCAGGTTTTCCTTGGTCTTTTGCAGCTGGGCGATCGACTTGTCGATACTTGCGACAGCGTCGCCAAAGCGCTCCGAGGCGAGCCGGTAGCTGCGACCGAACGAATCCCTGAAGTCCTCTAGTTGGCTCTCGAAGCCTGTTACATCGATGTTCTGGGCTCGTACGAGCGCCAGCTCGCTTTTGTACTGCAGGCTGTTCAGAGCGGCGTTACGCAGCAGCGTGATGATGGGAATAAAGAACTGCGGGCGAATGACGTACAGCTTGTCGTGGCGGTGCGACATGTCCACGATACCTGTGTTGTAGAGCTCGCTGTCGCTTTCTAGCAGCGAAACAAGTACGGCATACTCGCATTTTTTCTCCGCGCGGTCTTTGTCGAGTTCCTTCAAAAAGTCTTCGTTCTTCTTTTTGGTTGCCGTTTCGTCGCCCTCGTTCTTCATCTCGAACATGATTGAGATGATCTCGGTGCCGTTTTCGTCGGTCTCACGGTAAATATAGTCACCCTTGCTGCCGGTTTTGGCGTCGTTGTCTTTCTCGAAGTAGGCGTTCTTGAAAGCGGTGGCGCGCAGGCGATTGAACTCGACCTCGCAGTGCTGCTCCAGTGTCTCCCCTACCATTTTGGTCGAAAGCTTAGCCTTCATGTCTTTGTAGTAGGCAATCATTTCTTCTTTGGTCTTCAGCTCGGACTCGTATTTATCTTTTAGGTTAGAGGCGAGGAGCTGCTTTTCGGTCTCCTTCCCCTTCAGTTCGCTAGCCAGCTCGTCGCGCTGCTTTTCTACCTTGGTAACGGCCTCTGTTACGGCCAGGCGGCGTTCGGTCTCGGCCGCGTGGAGTTTTGCCTTGAGCTCGGCAATCTCCGCTTCCCTCTTGGCGACATCTGTCTGCAGCGTGTTTTTAGCGTTGGCTTCGGCGAGCTTGACGGCGCTTTCCTTCTCTTTTTCGAGCATGGCAATGCGCTCCAACAACTCTTGTTCCTTTAGCTTCGCCTCGAGAGTCTTCTCGCGCGCCAGGGCAGTCTTCACCTTCTCTAGCTCGGCGTTAAAGGTATCGCGCTTGATGGAGTTGACGACATTGGTGATGGTAGCTTTATCGATATCCGTCTCGTGGATGGACTTGAGGTCGATAAGATCGCCCTTGGTCGCGTCCTCTTGGAGGATGAGGGTGTTTTCGTCTTGGATGGATACTTTGAGTTTTTTCATCGATAAGCCTTACTTCGGTTTATGGTGTTGTTGTGGTAAATTCTTGAAGCACACAGCCGCGACAGGCGGGATTGCATGATCATAAATCATGAGGGGTGTGGCATGTGCGAGCTTGAATCACCTACTTCTAGATGTCATTTCCCCGTATAACACCTCTATTTTACTTAACGTTGTAGGCGCGATAAAGAAGCGTCGTTTCTCGAACTTATCGCCCAATCGTTTAACTTCAAGGTTTACGGCCGACTGGGTAGCTTCGAGTATCGTCTCGTAAAGATGCAAGAGCCCCCCGTTCTTCTCGTAGCCTCGTAAATCCTCGACCGTGTGGAGGTGTGGTGCGACTATCTTTACCATAGCTAAGGACGTTAACTCTGCATCTCTGACGAAGCTATATTTTTCTGAAACGGTCTTTCTGAAGAATTCCAATGATTTGCGTAGTTTCCATGCAAAAAATAGCTTGTCGATATCTTGTTTTTCATTGAAAACGGTTTCGTATTGTTCGTCGTTGAATAGTTTGGACTTTGAGCTTTTTGCAAACGAAGGGTTTTGCAGTTCGTACGCAAAGAAAGTTTGTGACAAGTATTCCATATCTATTCGCATTTTTGCAGGCTTGATGCCAAGATACTTATTCTTTCGTGCCTCGTAGAAGTAACCGTACCTGTCTTTTATGATCTGCTCTATTATCTTTTGGATGGGGTCGTTAGATCGTAAATCTCGAGACCGAACTGCTGTTTGGTGGTTGGTAGCTTTGGTTATCTTGCCAAGTACATCTTTGTCTTTCGTCTCTATCAGCCTTATCAAGATCTGAACATTTGGATTAAGTTGACCATCTCTTAACGCTTCGTATAAGGTGTTAGAGGTTTGGCCACCGTTTACTATCTGAGCTCCACGTATGGTGATTTCTGGTGATTGTGTCTTGCTCATATAGTCCACGTCGTCACAAACGATTGTAATACCGTTATTAAGCACAAAGAAGTATGGCGCCAGCTCCTCGCTCGTAGCGGACTTGTAGATATCCTTATTAACGTCGTTTTTTACTCGAAGATAGCCCCTAACGTTCTTATCAAACAAGGCGACGCCATGTCGCTTTACTAAGTTGGCTATCTGACTTCCGAGCGCCATGCCTATTACGACATTCTGGACTTTACCGCCCTTCGCCTCAATGACATGACCCTCAAACCTAATTTTTATGTCAATCTTAGGATCTTCAACGTTCGGTAGCATGTCTGCTAAGTCACCTAGACCAATGAATTTTGCATCGACGTATTTTCTTCGTAAATTAAATCGATCGATTTTTGAAAAGAACTCTTCAATGGCTTGATGCGATGGAGGTGCACCAGTGGTCAATGTAATGATGTTATATACTTTATTTTCTAGTCTATCAACTTCATCGAGCTTTAGCTTAAGAGCCTCATTTGCATGATCTCTGTGCGCACCGTTGACTACGAAATCTTCAAACTTGGAAGCGAGCTTGACCAGCTCGTTGGCTGAAAATCGCTTCTCTAGTACCTTGTCTCGAGACATTACTAGTTTCGTCTGTACTATGTGTACAATGTTGTTTGTGTCTGTTTGTTCAATATAGATCGCGTCTATTCCTTGGTCATTCGATCCGTCAACAATACACTCCACGGCCTCACCCGCATCTATTTCGGGGAAATGAGATTGAAGAAAGTAGAGAGTGAGGGCCTTCGAGAGATCCTTTATGTTTTCGGGATCTAAGACCTCTTCTGCCTTAGCGACTGCTCGTACATGTTCGAATACTGCATCGAAGTCCAGTACGGTTGCTTCCTGAGCTCTTTCAAAACTATCTCGTGCCATCCTTTATTCCCCTGCCCTTAGCGTAATTTAATTTCCGTTTCATCGGTGGTTGCTTTGTGTTCGGCATTTGGGGCAACAGGCGGGAGCATTATCTCACCTTCTTTGACCTTTGGTTGTGCGGCGGGTGCTTCTACTTGGTTAGCCTCGCCTTCAGTGGCAGCAGCACCTGATTTACGCTTGCGGCGACGCTTGCGCTTCTTTTTTTCACCGCTTTCGGGCAGGGCCGGGGC
>Ga0075367_10000082_pt1 | contig 25241 bp, 23 predicted proteins | sample EndMethybrTD3032_FD_71399 | JGI IMG/M metagenome (GOLD analysis project Ga0075367, IMG submission 71399) | Populus endosphere microbial communities from Tennessee, USA - Endosphere MetaG P. TD hybrid TD303-2 | ecosystem: Host-associated > Plants > Roots > Endosphere | place: USA: Tennessee... | reverse complement strand
GTGCGGCGCCCCTCATCGAGGCCTTCTTCCCCGGTGAGGAGGGCGGCCCCGCACTGGCCGGCGTGCTGTCCGGGCGGACCGCCCCTTCGGGCAAACTGCCCGTCCAGATCCCGCGTACGCAGGGCGGCCAGCCCGGCACCTACCTCCACGCCCCGCTCGGGGGGTCGGCAATCTCGACCCCCTCCGGCCTACCCCTTCGGACACGGGCTGTCGTACACGACGTTCGTCTACGACGGGTTCGAGCTGAGCGCCCAGGAGATCCGTACAGACGGCGAGGTCGAGATCAGCTGCCTGGTCCGCACCACGGGCGGGGCCCCCGGCTTCGAGGTGGTCCAGCTCTACACCGCCAGCCCCATCGCCCAACTCTCCTGCTCTGTCACCCAGTTGACCGGCTACGCGCGCGTCCGGCTGACCCCGAATGAACAGCGCAGGGTCACCTTCCGCCTGCACACCGACCGCCTCGCCTACACCGGTCCCGACCTGAAGCGCAGCGCGAAGCCGGTGGTGATCATGGCCAGTTTGGACTGGCCGTAGGAGCGCATGCCCGAGTAGCCGTACGTTGACGATACGGGCGGGGGCTCCGCGGTCGAGCAGCGCCAGCAGGCGCCGGGGCAGCGCGAACGGGGCGAGATGGTTGACCGCGAAACGGAGCTCGTGCCCGTCGGCGGTCGGCCCCGTCGGGTTCGCCGCCGCCGATGCCGGCGTTGTTGACCAGCACCGAGATGTGATCGGTGAACTCAGTGATCTCGTCCGCAAGGCGGTGCACTTGCGCCAGCTCGGAGAAGTCGGCCCGGATCGTGTGGATCGAGGCCGGTGCATCGGCCAGCGTGGTGGCCAGTTCGTCGAGCCGGCTCTGATTGCGTCCGTGGAGGATGAGCGTCGTTGCGGGCTGGCGTGCGAGGGCGCCGCCGAGTGCGCGGCCCAGCCCGTCGGTTGCTCCAGTGATGACGATGGTTCGATCGGGCATGCGCTACTCCTCGCCGGGGTGTTCGAGCAGCAGTCGTCGGATGGCGGTGATGTCGCCTTGGCCGAGCAGGCGCTCGGTGGCGAGGACCCGGTACCAGATCAGGCCGAACACCAGGTCGGCGGCGAAGGCTGCCGTCAGGTGAGCGGGCTTGTCGCCGCGGGCTGCGGCCCGCTCGACAATGGTCTCGAGCGCGGCCCTGCGTTTGATCAGGAAGCCGTCCTGGAAGCGGCGCCGGAAGTCTGCGTCGCGCTGCGCCTCGGCCATCAAGGAACGCAGGACGGGGACCACTCCTGGGAAGGCCATCAGGGCGGCGGAGTCACGCAGGAACGCGTCCAGCTCCGCGTCGAATGAACCCTGGTCCGCAGTTGAGACCTTCAGATCTGCCTTGAGCGCCAGGGCTTCGAGCAGGACGTCCGCCTTTGTGGGCCACCAGCGGTACACGGTCTGCTTGCCTGCCCCGGCGCGGGCGGCGATGCCCTCGATGGTGAGGTCCGGGAAGCCGACCTCGGTCGTGAGCTCGTAGGCCGCGGTGAGGATCGCGAGCCTCGTCTGCTCGCTCCGCTTGCGGCCGCGGGCGGGTGTCGTATCGCCGGTCATACGGGGCAGCCTAACCCATTATCGAGACGTCACGTCTAGAAATCGTGCTACGCTCATTCGAGACGTCACGTCTCGGAATAAGGAGTGAGCATGACCACTGCACTCGTGATCGGCGGTACGTCGGGGGTCGGCCTGGCGGTCGCCCGACAACTCGCCAGCCGAGGACACGCGGTCCACATCGCCGGACGAAACACAGAGCGGCTCAACCGGGCAACCGCGGCCATCGACGGAGACGTCCACGGGCACGTTCTCGACGCCGCCGACGCGGAGGCGGCCGCCGCGCTCGCAGCGAAGATCGCCCCGATCCGCCACCTCGTCATCACCCTCGCCGGAAAGGGCGGCGCCGGCCCGCTCGGCGACTTGCCGCTCGACGGACTACGGCAGGCGTTCGAGGAGAAGTACTGGCCCACCGTCACCGCACTCCAGGCCTCGCTCGCTCACCTCAGCGAGGACGCCTCGATCACCCTCGTCGGAGCCGTCACAGCGAGGGCTGCCCTGCCCGGCACAGCCGGCATTGGCTCGCTCAACGCCGCCGTCGAAGGGCTCGTCCAACCACTCGCCGCCGAACTGGCGCCGATCCGGGTCAACGCCGTCTCGCCGGGATACGTCGACACGCCCTGGTGGGACGGACTCGCCGCCGGGGACCGATCCGCGTTCTTCAAGCAGGCCGCCGACGCCCTGCCCGCCAAGCGCATAGCCACCGCCCCGGATGTCGCCGAGGCCATCGTGCTGCTGGCCACCAACCCCAACATCACCGGAACCGTCATCGAAACAGACGGCGGCGCACGCCTCACTGCCTGACACTTCTTCACCATTGCCCAGCCGCCGCACCGTCGTGACACGGAACGGCTTCGGCGAGCAAGTGATGGCCTGCATGCAGAACGGGGTCGCGAACCGCTGTTCGCGACCCCGTTCTGCGCCGCCTCAAGGAGCCTTCTCGTGACGCACGCCAACGCACCTCTATCCATCGAAGGACGCCGTCGACTCGTCGAGCGATGCAAGACGCGGCCGATCGCCCACGTCGCAGCAGAGATGGGGATATCCCGCGCCTGCGCGTCGAAGTGGGTCAACCGCTACCGCCGCCACGATGAGCTGGGCTTGCACGACCTCCCTTCAACCCCGCGCCGCCAGCCGACCGCGACAGACGCCGCTGTCGTGGCCCGGATCGAGGACCTCCGGCGCAGCCAGAAATGGCCGGCGTTCCGGATCGCATTCGAGCTCCAGACGGAGGGCGTCACGATCAGCCGCCGCACAGTCTCACGGCACCTGCTCGCGCTCGGGCTGAACCACCGCAAGTTCATCGACCCGAACGGCCAATCGAACCGGGAGCCGCGGAAGATCAACGGAGGGGGACCAGGTGGGCAACTCTTGCTCCTTGGCTCGTGCCGACGGCCCCCTTTGGGCAGGTCGCTTGACGTCGGCTGTGACACCCCTCTCAGCTGTACGGTGCGAACGTCCCGTCCTTGTCATCCGGGGCTCGGACGCAGCCGGTTGCGCAGCCACGGCTTCCAGTCGTTTCTCGCCGGTGTGGGCGCGGTGGTTCAGGGCCGACGGTCAGGACCTGGCGCGGGCGCGGAACCGGGGCTCCCGTCACCAGGAAAGGCATCCGCTCCTGTCGGAGCCGTCCAGCAGTGTCCGGAGGTCCGGCGCCGGAGTTCGGCAGCCGGGCCTGTGGCGATCACGCCGACGCGCGGACCACGATCCGGCCGGGCGGGGGCGCCAGAGCGCCCGGGTCGATGCCGAGGGCGTTGCGGGCCGCGATCCGTCCGAGGATTTCGGCGTCGATGTGGACAGTGGTGAGTGCGGGGGTCGACAGGGAACCGTACTCGGTCTCGTCGAAGCCGATCACCGCCACGTCCTCGGGCACCCGCAGCCCGAGGTCGCGCACGGCCGTCAGGGCGCGCAGCGCGATGTCGTCGTCGAAGGCGGCCAGGGCGGTCACGTCCGAGTGGGCGGCCAGGAACGTCTCGACAGCGGCAGCGCTGGCCTGACGGGGCCGCGGAACGACGAAGCGCTCCAGGGGCGGAAGACCCAGCCGCCGGGCAGCCTCCTGGGCGAATCCCAGTCGGACCACGGTCAGCGGATACTCGCGGTCGGTCATGCCCATCGCGATCCGGGTGTGCCCGCGTTCGGCGAGGTATCGGATCTGCAGCGCGGCGTTGGCGGCGAACCCGTTCTCCCAGTCCTCCTCGGTCGGCTCGTGCCCCTGCAGGTAGGCCTCTCCGAGCCGCAGCACCGCCCGCGGCGCGATGGTGTCCAGCATCTGCTGCGTGGCCTCCGGGATCGCGTGACCGTGCCGGACCAGGAGGATGTGGCCGTGCTCGGCGAGCTCCTCGTCCAGGCCCCGCACGTAGCTCCGGGAGAAGTTGCCCTCCATGCCCCGGTCGACGTTGAGCACGACGATGCGTGACGAGCCCTCGCGCAGCGCGCGGGCGATGCCGTGCGCGACGTATCCCAGGTCCTGGGCGGCCTCCATGACCCGCTCGCGGGTGGCCGCCGAGATCGTCTGCCGTGGGTCGTCGTTGAGCACGAAACTCACCGTGGCCCTCGACACGCCGGACGCCTTGGCCACGTCGGTCAACGTCACTCGGCCGGAACGGCCCATGCCGGCACACTCCTCTCCATCGGGCCGGGCTCCCCCGCCCGCCTGTGGTACCGCCAAAAGTGGCACCCCACCCCTAGAACGATTAAGTCCTGAAGTTCAGTCTACGTTACTAGATCGTTTCAGTTCTTCGCGCCCCGGGCCAGACCGATGGTGCGCCTGCATATGGCATGCCTCAGGATTCCACAGCTCCCGTCACCGCGAAGCCCTTGCTCAGGGGAGCTGTGTCGGCGGATTACCCGAAGCCCGCGCCTCCCGAAGACCGCGCAGTGGAGGTGTGCCCGGATGTTCCGCCGACGCTATGGACAGCAGCCGACGGGCCTTCAGTTCGGTCTCCTGCCACTCCCGCTCGGGCTCCGAGCCCCAAGTGATTCCTGCTCCCGTGCCGAATTTGAGGAGTCCTGCGGACCGGTCGATCCAGAAGGTGCGGATGCCGACGGCCAGTTCTCCGCGACCGCGGTCGGCGTCCACCCAGCCGAGTCCGCCGCAGTAGGGGCCGCGCGCCGACGTCTCCAGTGCCGCGATGATCCGCAGGGCGCTCGCTTTGGGAGCTCCCGTGACCGATCCGGGCGGGAACGTCGCCGCCAGCAGTTCGGGCCAACCCGCACCGTCGTGCAGTCGCCCGCTCACCGTGGACACGAGGTGAACGAGCCCTGGATGCTTTTCCACGGCGCACAGATCGGGGACGGTCACGGAACCGGGAACACAGACGCGGCCGAGGTCGTTGCGGACGAGGTCGACGATCATCACGTTCTCCGCGTAGTCCTTTTCCAGCAGGTCCGCCTCGGTCCGGCCGGTTCCCTTGATCGGGCCCGAGGCGATGTCCCTGCCGGCGCGCCGCACAAGGAGTTCCGGGGAGGCGGTGGCCACCTCGATCCCGTGCCGCGGAATGCGGATGACGCCCTCGTACGGTGCCGGGTTGTGCCGCACCAGCAGTCCGGCCAGCGCTGCGACATCGGCGTCCGGCGCGACCGGTGCGGACAGGACCCTGCAGAGGTTCGCCTGGTAGACCTCACCAGCGGCGATGTGCTCGCGGATACGCGTCACCCCGTTCGTGTACGCGATGCGGTCGAGCGAGGTGGACCATGTCCTGGCACCCGGCCCGCGCCACGGCGGCGCCGGCAGGCAGTGGCCCTCGACCGGTCGCACGTCGCGGAACCGGGCGCACGTCAGGTGACCCTCGAAAGTGGCCGCGACAGCCCAGAAGCCCTCGGAGTCCAGCGCCGAGGGATCGCTGGTGACGTCCACGAGACCGGTTGCGAGATGCCCGCCGAGAAGCGCCATGGGAGGGAACCGCTCCATTCCGCACCTCCTGTGATGTGTCGTGCCTTGCCGTGCACGAGCGGTTGGGGTTCCGCCACAGGGAGCGCTCAGACCACGACGGCCTCGCGTTCGGCACCCCATTGAGCCGCGCGCAGGGTGTTGACCATGAGCATGGCTATGGTCATGGGCCCCACACCGCCCGGGACCGGAGTGATGCGATCGGCGATGCCGTCGAGTTCGGCGGACCGGACGTCGCCGCTCAGACCGGAGGGAGTGCGGTGGATGCCCACGTCGATGACGACCGCGCCGGGCCTGACGTGTTCGGGACCGATGAGACCGCGGACGCCTGTGGCGACCACGACGATGTCGGCGGGCCGGGTGACGGCCGCGAGGTCGGTGGTGAATTCGTGGGCGACCGTCACGGTCGCTCCGCGCCGCAGCAGCAGGTGGGTCAAGGGTTTGCCGACGAGTTCGCCCCAGCCGACCACGGCGACGCGGGCGCCCTTGAGGGGAACCTTCTCGGCGTCGAGGAGTTCGATGACGCCGCTGGGTGTGCAGGGACGCAGGCCACGTTCCCCTCGGGCCAGCAGGCCCGCGCTGGCGGTGGTGAGACCGTCGACGTCCTTGGTGACGGGTATGCGGTCGATCAGCGCGTCCGCGTCGAGCTGCCGTGGCAAAGGGAGTTGGAGCAGGATGCCGGACACCTGCGGGTCGGCGGCCAGTTCGTCGATCACCGTGGCTACGTCATCCTGGGTGGCGTGCTGGGGCAGGAAACGGTGAAAGTCGCGCATGCCGGCTTCCTTGATGGCGCGCCGTTTGGCGGCGACGTACACGGCGCTGGCCGGATCGTCGCCGACGAGGATGGTCGCCAGCCCGGGAATCCTCCCCGAACGCGCAGCCGTGGCGACCTCCTCTGCGACTTGTGAACGGATCCGCTGGGCGATGCTGGTGCCGTTGATCGTGGTGGTCATGGTGGCGAACCGCTTTCTTGTGATGGGGCACGATTCGCCCGGGTGAAAGGGGTGCTGTGTGCGGTCACCGTGGCCGCGGTTGTACGGCGCCGTGACCGGCCGGCCGTCGGAACGGCCGGCTCGGTCGCACGGGGTGCGCCGCACGACAAGACCGCCTGCTCCCTGCACCGGGCGGTTTCCCTGCCCGTGGGATGTGGCGCGTCCCGCCGTCAGGCGAAGACGATGGTGTGGTTGCCGTTGCGGATGACCCGGTCCTCGGCGTGCCACAGCACGGCGCGGGAGAGCACCGCGCGTTCCACGTCGGCGCCGCGACGCGCGAGGTCGGCCGCGGTGTGGGCGTGGGTGACGCGGACGACGTCCTGCTCGATGATCGGCCCCTCGTCGAGGTCCTGGGTGACGTAGTGGGCGGTGGCTCCCACGAGTTTCACTCCCCGCTGCTTGGCCTTCGCGTAGGGTCCGGCGCCGATGAAGGCGGGCAGGAAGGAATGGTGGATGTTGATGATCGGGACGCCGACGCTGTTGATGAAGTCGGCGGAGAGGATCTGCATGTAGCGGGCGAGGACGACGAAGTCGACGTTGCCCTGAAGCAGCCGCAGATGCTCGGCCTCGGCGGCGGACTTGTCCGCGCCCTGGCAGGGGACGTGGAAGAAGGGGATGCCGAAACTGCGGACTTCCTCGGCCACATCGGGGTGGTTGGAGACCACCATGGCGACGGTGACGGGGAGTTGACCCTGCCGGTGGCGCCAGAGCAGGTCGAGGAGGCAGTGGTCGGACTTCGAGGCGAAGATCGCGATCCGCTTGGGCACCGACAGATCGCGCAGCGTGTAGCTCAGCCCGAACGTGTTCACGAGGTGCTGGTCGAGGTCCGTCCGCAGAGCGGGCAGAGCGACCCGGAGGCTGTCCAGGCCGAAGACGGTGCGCTGGAAGAAGGCGCCGCCCTGCGGGTTGTCGGAGTACTGGTCGAGGGAGACGATGTTGGCGCCATGGGCGCCCAGGACCGACGTCACGGCGGCGACGATGCCCGTGGCGTCGGCGCCCTGCACGATGAGCGAGGCCTGCTGGGCGGGCGGCTTGCTCGGGTCGGTGCGGGCCGGGGTGTCTTGCGTGAGGGTCATGCCAGGCTTTCCTTCCGGAAGCGGGCGGCCCAGTCGGAGGTGGCCTTGAGCCCGCCGAACGTATAGAAGTGGATCTTCAGTTCGCCGTGGCGGCCGGGATCGTGGGCCGCGGCGAGGTCGAGCAGGAATCGGTCCGGCCCCGCGGTACCCATGAGGTTGGTCAAGGAGAAGCCGTACTTCTTGACGACCGAGGCGCTGGTGCCGACCCCGAAACGGGCTGCGTACCCCATGAGCCGGCGCACTCCGGCGGGACCGGGCACCCCGATCCTGATCGGGACCCCGATACCGCGGCTCCGGACCTCTTCCACCCAGGCGAGCACCGGGTCGACGTCGAACCCGAACTGCGTGATGATGCCGCTCTCGAGGGACTGCGCGGCGAGTTCCGCGTACTTGGCACACAGCGCGGACCACAGCGTGGTGCCGTCGATCTCGGGGTGCCCTTCGGGGTATCCGCTGACGCTGACGTGCCGGACTCCGTACTCCTGCAACAGCCCGGTGTCGATCAGGGACAGGGAGTCGGCGTAGGGGCCCTCGGGATGTGCCGGGTCTCCGCCGACGACGAACACGTTGTCGGACGTTCCGTCGGCGTGCAGCGCGGCCAAGAAGCGCTCGAAGGCGTCGCGCGATCCGAGGCGGCGGGCGGATATGTGAGGTACGGGCACAAAGCCGAGCCGCTTGACCGCCCGGGCCGCGTCCAGGCGCATCTGCAGGTCCTCGTTGCCGAGGAAGGTGACGTTGATGCGAGTGCCCTGGGGAATGGCGTCGCTGGCTTCCTCCAGTCTGAAGACGTCCTTGCCCGTCATCTCCAGGGAGAAGTCCTCAAGTAGTGATGTGCTGACCGCTGTTCGTGCCGTGCTGGCGGGAGTCATCGTCTTTCGTCTCGCTTTCTGGTCCGAGGCGCCGTCTCCTGGGCACCCGGGGCACCGCTGAGGCAGAGGTGAGGGACCTGCGCCGCCCTCGGGCCGCCACAAAGGCGCGGAGGGCCGGCGCGATGCGTGGGCGGTCGGCTGTCGTCAGCGGTCGCGGCGGTAGAGGGTGCGCGCGTGCTCGTTGAACGGGGAGGGCTGCACGGTGGCACGGACGCGGGGGAATCCGAGGTCGGCCTCGGGGTCGGTGCCGGGACCGGGGTGCTCGCCCCAGACCACCGTCACCTCGGTGCCCGGTGCGGCGTGCTCGGAGTCGATCAGGGTCTGGGCCAGGACGGTGCCCACCGGGTCGACCGACGCGGTCTGCATCGTCATACCGACCAGACCGACAGCGGTCTCCACCCGGTGGCGGGCGTAGGTGAGCACGAAGCCGGGATCCTCGCCCTGTCCGATCACGGTGCGGACGTCGTCCGGGTCGAGGACGAGGGTGACCTTGGTGCGCAGCGGCTCGTCCTTGGCTTTGAGCAGGGCGTCGCGCCCGAGGAAGTCGTGGTTGAAGGAGATCATCTTCCCGTAACCGAGTTCGTACGGGGAGACGTAGTAGTCCTCTATGTCCTCGCGGAAGTAGCTGCCGTTCAGCGGACGCTTGCCCTCGATGCCGAACAGGGGCAGGCACTTGCGGTACTCCAGCAGATCGGGGTCGGTGTAGATGCCGGGCACCGGCGAGGGGATCCAGCCGCTCTCCACACTGGCCGAGGTGTACGCCAGGGCCCCGATCTGGATCAGGCCGAGCGGCTCGCCCGCCGTCAGGAACTGCTCGTGGACGTACGCGGCATGCTCCCAGGGACCGATGAACTCGAAGCCGACCTGGCCGGCCATGCCGTGGCGCAGGGCGCGCATCGGGCGTCCGTCCAGGGTGACGGCGGTGGAATGGAAGAACTTCGTCTCCGGCAGCGGCCCGCCGAAGGCGCGCTCGACCAGTTCCGCGGCGAGCGGGCCCTGGATCTGGTAGCGGAACAGCTTGGGGTCACCGCCGCCCGGACGGAAGGCGGAGGACGGGTCGGTGACGAACCGGACGTCGTAGCCGCCCTTCTCCGCGTGGTACTGCACCCAGTGCTGCGCGGCCGGGATCCCGCTGAGCAGGTACTTGTTCTCGCCCTCGCGGGCGAGGATCCCGTCGGTGACGATGTGGCCGCTGCGGGTGACCGGCACATACTGCTTCGCCTGGCCTATCGCGAACTTCTCGAAGTTGTTGGCGCCGTGGTCGGCCAGCGCCTGCGTTGCGTCAGGGCCCTCGATCCACATGTCGTACATGTGGTGGGAGAGGTTGAGCAGAGCCACGCTCTCGTGCCACGCGGCCTGCTCCTGACGCCAGCCGGAGTATTCGCGCGCGACGACCTCGGGGGTCCACGGCTCGGCGCCCGGCTTCCACAGCAGATTGATCACCGATCCGGCCTCGTCGATGCCGTCCTGGAGGGAGGGGGTTGTCACGTGCGGCTCCTTTTCGTCCGAATCCGCCCCGGAGAGAACCAGATCTGCCCAGGGAGGGAACTAGATCGATCTAGTACGCTAGCGCAGCAACCTCGTCCAGGTGACTGCGGCGTTACGAATGCATTGCGTGCGCCGCATGCACCCTGCGGGCACTCATGGGCACGAAGGACAGTCCGTCACAGCCGAGGCGCCGCGTATGCCGCGGCCATGCGCACCGCGTCGAGGCTCGCGCGGACGTCGTGCACCCGGACGCAGAACGCACCCGCCGCGGCAGCGAGCGCGGAGACGGCGGCCGTCGCCGAGTCCCGCCCTCCGGGCGGCACCTCGCCGGCGCCCGCGCTCGCGAGGGCCGCACCGATGAACCGTTTCCTGGACGCACCGACGAGCAAGGGGAAACCCAGTTCCCGCAGAGTCCCCAGGCCTGCCAGGAGCGTCCAGTCGTGTTCGGTTCGCTTGGAGAAGCCGAGGCCCGGGTCGAGGACGATGCGGGCCGGGTCGACCCCCTGGGCCATCAACTGCCTCACGCGCAGATCGAGTTCGGCCGTGACATCGGCGACGACGTCACGGTAGTCGGCATGGTGGTCCATCTCCTGGCTCGGCGCACGCCAATGTGTGGCGACGTACGGGACGCCCACCTCGGCGACCACCGGCGCCATGCCCGGGTCGGCCAGACCACCGCTGACGTCGTTGACCAGACACGCTCCCACCTCAACAGCGGCTCGGGCCACGGGCGCGTGCATGGTGTCGATGCTCACGCACACCCCGGCACGGGCGAGCTCCCGCACCACCGGGACGGTCCGGGCCAGTTCCTCGGCCTGGGCCACGGGCCGCGCCGCCGGCCGGGTGGACTCACCGCCCACGTCGACGATGTCCGCGCCTTGGGCTGCCAGATCCAGCCCGCGGTCGATAGCCTGCCGCGTCCGCGCGTACAGGCCGCCGTCGGAGAAGGAGTCGGGCGTCACGTTGAGAATGCCCATCACCAGACATCGGTCCGGCCGGGGCAGGCCCTCCGGCCATGGGGATGTTCCCGGCCGCCAGGCGGCGGCACCTTCCGTGGTCGACATCGGCGGCAACCTCCTTGATCCCGCGTCCTGCTGCGGAAACGGAACGCTAAATCGATTTTGTGTGAGGGTACAAGAGTCCGCTAAATCGTTCTAGTCGCCTCATCTGCAGCTGCTGGCAGCGGGCCTGCGCCCACACCACACTGCGACTGAAGCCGTCGTCGGGGCTCTGGCCGGCAGACGCCCTCCTGGAGAGCGACGCCTGCCATCGGCTCTCCCAGGACGCGGGCGACCACGTCGGGCGGCCGCCATGCCGGTGATGTCCCTGATGGTTACCGCGGGCAGCACGGCGCGGGTCTCGGCGATGGCTTCGTGTTCACGCGCCCAGACGAGAACTCGGGTATGGGACGCGACCCGGTGCGGGGATGGCGACGGCGATGTTGCCGAGGTCGTCGGAGCCGACACCTGAGTCTCGGGCCGTTGGGCGACCGCGGCGCTCTACGCCGCGGCGCCGTGTGGTCATCGTCGTGGGCGGGGCAGGCCGGCGATGCCGGGCTGCCCCGCCCACGGGTCGGAGGTCAGTGGGTCAGGAGACCTTGACCAGGGTCCACTGCTGGTTGGTGGCGCCGTTGGTGTGCCATTCGTCGATGGCTGCGCCGTCGGAGGTCGAGTTCTTGGCGACGTCGAGCATGTAGCCGTTCGCGCGTGACTCGATGGTGCAGCTGCCGTTGTCCGACGGGGCTATCACCCATTGCTGGTTGGTTCCGCCGTTGGGTGTACTGAGCCGCGCCTTGCGGTCCGGGCCGGCGCCCGGGCATGGGTCACCGGCGCCGGCACGGCGCGGCGGAACAGGTGTTGGAGCGCATGCCTCCGCGCCACGGATCCGGCGCGTGCAGGCGTGCTGGGCCCTCACGCCGGGGTGGACCGGGCTGCGAATGGTGCATCCGGGCGCCCCGCGCAGAAGGGCGGTGCGGTGACTACGCGGATCCGGCTTCGGCCCGGGGCCGGCGGATGTGCGTACCTAAGTCGGAGAGCCAGGGGGCCGCCGCGGGCACTGCGCGACGGGCGGATATCGACGCCCGGCGGGGGCCGGCGGCGTACGTGACGCCGGCCCCCGGACCGGCAGCCATGGCCGCCATGGCGGCCAGGGACGTGTCCCTTGATGTCGCATACGACGCCGAAGCCTCGAAGCCAGAGGCCGAATGTTGGATACTGTTCGAATTTACGTCGCGTACCACGACAATCGGCCCTCTCCATTGAGCCAAAGCCGCAACAAGATCGAAAAGATTCGATCAGAACCGCAACCTATATTTGAGCTGTGAGACCGGCAACGGCTCTGACGCAACGAAATCCGCAACCATAAATTGCAAGATGATCTGCCTTCATACCCGGGTGCCGGAAGATCACCCAGCCGGGGACCCTCGTTCGACCGGCAGGCGAACCACTCGGTACGACAACGGCTGCTGACGTTGCACGCCGAACAGGCACGGGCCGGCGTCTGCTCCAGGACGGCGGGTGCGCACACGTGGGGCAGGCGGTGGTGTCCCGCCGAGTGGTGTGGCGAGCGGAAATCATGACTCCGCAGGTCAGTTCGGCGATGCAGGCGCCTCCGCGCCCGATCGGGGCGCTGACGCCGGCGAGCAGCACGCACTGCGACCGGGCGAGGCGGTCGGCAACCGCCACCGTGGCTCCCATCGGAGCCACGCGGTCCCCATGGCCACACCCCTCGACGGCCCTCGACGGGACGTCACCCGGCAGACGGACCGGGGCAGTCGAGAAACGCAATCTTTAGTTGTATCCAACGCCCTTTCGCATACCTGCCCATGTGCCCAGACTTCCCGGAATTGATCGCGCATCGGCCCGCGAACCGGGCCTGTGCAGCGCGACCGGGGTGGGCGATGGACAGCGTGGCGCACGCCCACCGGACATCACCCACAGCGGCCCGACGCGTCCCGAACTCCCCCTCGGGCTCGTCCCCGCCGAGCAGTCGCCCCGGGTGGCTCCCGGCGGCGACACATGTCCGCTCGAGGCAGCTCGGGCTCTCGACTATGGAGGTGTAAGCAATGGCGCTTATCAGAGGACGGTGGCCGGTCTCGCTCACGGCGCTGCTCGTCGCGTCGGCGGCGCTGGCAGGATGCGGCTCCGGCGACGGCACCGGTTCGTCCGGCAAGACCGCCTCCGTCTCGGGCCTCACCACGGCCGAAAAGAAGGTGGCGGCCCTCCAGGCCGCGGTCACCGACTACCCCGTCCCCAGCACCGGCGTGCGCAACGTCGCCAAGTTCAAAGGCCGCAAGGTCTACTACATCCCGTTCGCCCAGCAGATCCCCGCCTTCGTGGACGCGGCCCGCTCCATGCGCGAGGCACTCACCAAGGCCGGGCTCTCACAGCAGGTGTGCGACGGCAAGGCCCAGCCCAGCGCGATCGCCGCGTGCGTCCAGCAGGCGATGGCGGCGGACGCGGCCGGAATCGTCCTGGACGCCATCCCTTACGGCATGGCTCAGAACGCTCTCGACGCAGCCAAGGCCAAGGGCATCCCGATCGTCGTCGCGGACCAGGATCCCCCGTCCGGTTTCACCGACAGCAACCAGGTGGCCTATGTGCCGGGGGTGACCACCATGCCGAGCGCCATTGCCTGGTGGACCATCGCGGACTCCAAGGGCACGGCCGATCTGATCATCACGGAGTCGGCCGACAACCCGTCGGCGACGAAGTACGTGACCGACTCGCTGCCGATCTACAAGAAGTACTGCCCCGACTGCACCGTCAAGGTCAAGGTGATCACCGCCTCGACGCCGGCACTGCTGGCCTCGAACGCGAGCTCCAACATCCTGGCCAACCCGAAGGCCACCTACTACTTCACCCAGTTCGAAGACAGCCTCCAGCCCACCATCCAGGGCATCCAGCAGTCGGGGCGCTCCGGCATCTCCCTTGCTGTGACAGCGGGTTCGGTGAACGGCCTGGGCCTGCTCAAGGGCAACTCCGCGGTCAAGGCGGTCGTGGCCGTGGACGAGGCCTACGCCGGGTATGCCCTGACCGACGAGATCCTGCGCATGATGACCAAGTCCGGGCCCGTCGAGGAGCCCTTCCCGATGCGGCTGTTCACCAAGCAGAACATCGGCAGCATCAAGGTGACGGCTGCGGCCCAGGCCTCCGGCGAGTGGTTCGGCGACGCCTCGTTCCACGAGGACTTCGCCAAGCTCTGGAGCGTCGGGTGACGAAGGGGTGCACACCGTGAACGCTGTTTCGCAGGCCCGTCCACCGGACCCGGCGCGGCCCCAGCGACTGGACGTGGCCGGACTGTCCAAGACATTCGGCTCGATGCGCGCCCTCAGCGACGTTCATCTGCAAGTCGCTCACGGAGAGTTGCACGGACTCGTGGGCCAGAACGGATGCGGGAAGTCCACCCTCGTCAAGATCCTTACGGGCGTGTACTCACCCGATCCGGGAGCGTCCGTGACCGTGGACGGGCTACGACTGGACCTGCCGATCCGCCCGCTGCGGCAGCGGGCGGCGGGAGTCTCGGTCGTCCATCAGAATCTCGGACTGGTGGACGATCTGACGGTCTGGGAGAACGTGCGGCTGGGACACTACCGAGCCCTTCGGCTCTCCCGGCGGATCAACCGCCGGGAGGAGCAGGAGGCGGCCGAGCGGGTCCTCGCCCGACTGGGCCGCGCGCTCGAGGCCGGCCAGAAGGTCGGTTCGCTCTCGGCACAGGATCGCGCCGTGGTCGCCATCGCCCGCGCGGTGCAGGACCACCCGGCCGGCAGTGGACTGATCATCTTCGATGAGTCGACGCGGGCCCTGGGCAGGTCGGCGCGGGCCCGCTTCTTCCGGACGGTCCGGTCCCTCGTCGAGGAGGGCACCTCGGTGCTGCTCATCTCACACCAGTTGGAGGAGATCGTCGACGTGACCGACCGGGTCACCGTCCTGCGCGACGGCGCGGTGATCGAGGCGGGCCTGCTCACCCGCGAAGTGGACGAGACTTCCCTGACCCGCATGATGCTCGGACGCCACCTCGTCACGCACAGCCGCCGGGAAAGCCACGCCCAGGACCAGCCCGTCGCCTCCGTGCGGGGCCTCGCGGTCGGCGCGGTGACCGGTCTCGACCTCGAGGTCCGGCGCGGCGAGGTCCTCGGAATGACCGGGCTGATCGGCTCGGGTTTCGTCGAGGCGGCCGAGGCGCTGACGGGCGCGCGCACGGCCCGCGCCGGCACGCTGTCGGTCCACGGGCGCGACCTGGCCCTGGACCGTCGCCGCGGCAGTACCAAGGAGTTCGTACGCGCGGGGGTGGCGTTCGTGCCCGAACGCCGTCTGGAGGCGGGAGTCGCCGGTGAGCTCACGGTGTCCGACAATCTGACCCTGCCTCGCGTGAGCCGCCGCGGCGGCCGACTGCGGATCGGCGCGGCGTGGCAGGCCGAGGAGACCGCCGCGATGATCGCGAAACTCGACATCCGGCCGCCTGACCCGCACGCGCCGGTCCACACGCTCAGCGGCGGCAACCAGCAGAAGGTCCTGCTGGCCAAGTGGCTGGCCGACGTGCCCCACCTGCTCGTACTGCACGAACCGACGCAGGCTGTCGATGTCGGTGCCCGGCACGACATCATCGAGGCGATCCGGGCGGCCGCGCGCGACGGCTGCGCGGTCGTCATCGCCTCGATCGACCCGACCGACCTCGCGGTGCTGTGCGACCGGGTGATGGTCTTCCGCGGCGGCCAGGTCACCAGGGAGCTCAGCGGCGATCTGGAACAGGACGCCATCGTGCGCGCCGTCTTCGACGACGGCACAAGGTCTCAGGGAGAGGAACAGGCCGACTGATGGACGTCACCCGCCAGAAAGATCTCGACACTCCCCCGCCCGCACCGCGGGCCGCGCACGACGCGAAGCCGGTATCGGCCTCCGCCCGGGCCGGGCACGTCGCATCGCGTTACGCGGTGATCGGTGTCTGGGCAGCCATGATCGCGGTGTACACGGTCGCGGAGCCCGGGCTGTTCCTGACCGAGGGGACCTTCCAGACCATCTTCGGCTCCCAGCAGTCACTGGTGTTCCTCACCATGGCGCTGCTGTGCACCATCTGTGTCGGCGAGTTCGTGGACCTGTCCGTTCCGGCGACCTTCGGGTTCTCCGCCACCATCCTGCCCGTTCTGGTCGTCGACCACGGGTGGGGAGTGTGGCCGGCGGCGGCAGTCGCCGTCCTGGGCGCGATCACCGTCGGCGTGGTCAACGGGCTGCTCGTCGTCGTGGTCGGGGTCAACACCATTGTGGCGACGCTGGGAATGAGCACCTTCCTCGGGGGCATCAGCCTCTGGATGTCCCACCTCAACACCGTGAGCGGCCTGCCGACGGGATTCGGCAAGTTCGCGCTGTACCCCGTGGCCGGCCTGCCGATCTCGTTCTTCTACGGCGTGGCGCTGGTGTCCGGTTTCGCCTACGTCCTCGCCTTCACACCGCTGGGCCGCCACATCCGGTTCGTCGGAGCCAACCGGGAGGTCAGCCGGCTCTCGGGCATCCACGTGAACCGGATCCGGCTCGGTTCCTTCGTAGCCTCCAGTGCCATGTGCGGCGTCGGTGCGATCATCGCCGTCGCGGCCTTGGGCGGATACAACCCGACCACCTCCGACACCCTGCTGCTCCCCACGTTCGCCTCGGTCTTCCTCGGCACCGCGGTACTCCAGCCGGGGCGCTTCAACCCGATCGGTACCTTCGTCGGCATCTACTTCCTGGAGACCGGAATCCTCGGGCTCCAGCTGCTGGGCCTGGAAGCCTGGGTCTCCTCCGTCTTCTACGGAGGTGTCCTGATAGCAGCGGTCACCATCGCGACCGTGCTGCGCCGCCGAAGCACCTGATCGACTCGCGCCCCAGGTCGACCGGTTTCGGCGTCGACGAGGGGCCGGGCAGCAGGCCTGCGGGTCCTGTGCGCCTGTGTGTCGTTCACGGTGGCTTCGCCGCGAGCGGCACGCAGGCCTTCGGATTCCCGCCCTCCGGAGGCGCGCCCGTCACGACGTGGTGCCGGCCAGCGGCCACATCGCGGCGTCGGCCGGGTCCTCGCCTTCCAGCGCGACGGTCAGCTCCCGAAGCCGTCCGACGAGCTCGTCCTTGCCGTCGCCCAGCATCTCCGTCAGGACGCTGTCGACCTCGGCCATGCGCGCGCGGCCGTCCACGACGCCGGCGAGACCGGTCTCGGTGAGCTCGTGGAGGATGACACGCTTGTGCACGGGATGCGGCAGCCGCCGGACCCACCCGATGCGCTCGAGCTGCGAGAGTGCCGTTGTCACGCTCTGCGGCGTGATGTGGAAGCGGCGCGCGAGGTCCGACGCGGACAGCAGGCCGAGTTCGTCGAGGTGGACGGCGAGGCCGAGCTGGGTCACCGTGACGCCGAGCCCGTCGAGCGCGGTATGGACACGGCGGTGCACGGCCTGCTGGGCCCGCCAGAGCACATGGGGCACCCCGTGCTCCCACGCGAAGCCCGCTTCGCCCGTTGCCAACGACATGGTCGCCCTCCGTTCTGAGTGAAGCCATTATCCGCGCGGAATATTACTTCAGACATCTTCAAACTTTTCAGATGGCTGATATAGCCTCAGGGTCACACGGCGCCGAGGCCGTGTGCGTCGCAGTGCGGAAGGAATGCCATGCCCAGTCTCGAAGAAGAGATCAACAAGGCGGGAGGGGCGCTGGCCCTGCTCCGGCAGGGGCGCTCCGGGGCGTACCCGTTCCCGATCAAGGCCGAGTTCAGCAACTGGCGCGACGAGCAGGAGGCGTGGCGCAACAGTGCGGCACTGATGGACCTGTCGCACCACATGCCGGACCTCGTCCTCCAGGGTCCGGACACGTACCGGCTGCTCGAACACCTCGGGGCGAACAGCTTCCAGGACTTCGGCCCCGGCAGCGCGAAGCAGCTCATCACGGTCCGCCCTGACGGCTACATGATCGGCGACTGCATCCTGTTCTGCATCGACGACCACCACGTCCGGATCGTCGGCCGTCCGCCTGCCCTCAACTGGGTCGAGTTCAATGCGGCCACCGGCGACTGGGACGTCACCGTCCGCCGGGACGAGCGCACCGTGAACAACCCGAAGGGCCGGGAGCTGTTCCGGCTCCAGTTGCAGGGCCCGCACGCCGCGGCGATCTTCGAGAAGGTCAACGGCGGTCCGATGCCCGACATCCCGTTCTTCACCATGGGTAGCTTCAAGGTCGGGCCGCACAAGGTCACCGCACTCAACCACCGGATGTCCGGCTTCCCGGGCTACGAGTTCACCGGGCCGTACGCGGACATCGAGTCGGTGCGCGACATCATCCTGGAGGCCGGCGCCGAGTACGGCGTGCGCCAGGTCGGAGCCCGCGCGTACGCCTCGGTCGCCACCGAGTCCGGCTGGATCGCCAACACCCTGCCGGCGACCTACACCGGTGAAGACATGAAGGCGTTCCGCGAGTGGCATTCGGCGCGCTCGTTCGAGGGCAACCTCGCGCTCGGCGGCAGCTGGGTCACCGACCGGATCGAGGACTACTACACCACCCCGTGGGACCTCGGATACGGCCACATCCTCAAGTTCGACCACGACTTCGTCGGACGCGAGGGACTTGAGGCGATCAAGGACCAACCGCACCGCCGCAAGGCCTGGGTGCTCTGGGAGCGCGACGACGTCGCGAAGATCTTCGCGAGCATGTATGAGCAGGGCGACCGGCGCTTCAAGTACATCGAGATGCCGGCGGCGTTCTACACCGCCTGCCAGTTCGACCGGGTGGAGAAGGACGGCGAACTCGTCGGAGCGGCGATGCTCACCTCGTACTCGTCGAACGTGCGCGGCTGGATCTCGATCGGCACGATCGACCCGGCCGCCGCGGCCGGCGACCAGGTGGAGATCGTGTGGGGCGAACCGAACGGCGGCTCGCCGAACCCGGCCGTCGAGCGCCATACCCAGACCCGCGTGCGTGGAACGGTCATGGCCCGCCCGTTCCCGACGAAGAAGCACTGACCGAGCGGAGCGCCTTCTTCGCGATGGGCAGGCGAGTTCGGGTACGAACGTTTCATCTCCTTCGACCTCGGCCGATTCTTCCGGTAGCCCGACCCTCGCCGACACCGACGTGACCGTCCGTCACTTCAGCACCAAAAGTGAGCCAGAACCAGGATTCGAGCGACGCCGAGACCGTACGACGCATACGCAGGGACGGGCTACCGGAAGAACCAGCCATGACCGGCGATGTTTGCCCCGCAAGGAGGACGAAGCCTGCCGGGAGGGGCACTGGCGCGGACGATCGAACCCGCGGCGCGGCGGAGCGCACCGCGGGCTACGCGACAGCTCCCGCGGCAACGCGCGTGACGCCGAAGTTGCTCGACATCTGGGGCATTCCAGCATCTCGCCGCAAGCGGAAGCCTCTGCTACCCTCCCGCTAAATCGTTCTAGCAACACCCGGCACATCTCATGCCGGACACGGCCGGAGGGGACCCGAGCCGTGTCCGACTGGAGGATCCGCATGGACCGCATGCTCCTGATGCGCAGCTTCGTCGCCGTCGCGCAGCTCGGCAGTTTCAATGGAGCCGCCCGAACGCTGAACGCGTCCGGCTCCCTCGTCTCACGCCATGTGGCGGAACTGGAGCGGCAGATCGGCGTCCGGCTCGTCAACCGCACCGCCCGTTCCGTCAGTCTGACCGAACAGGGCCTGCGCTACTGCGAGTTCGCTGCCCGGATCCTTGCCGAGATCGAGGCGGAAGAGGCCCAGATCGGGCAGCAGCACAACCGGGCGGAAGGCCAGCTGAGCGTCGTCTGCCCCAAGTGGATCGGGGGCCTGGACGTCGGCGACGCCATCGCCGCGTTCGCCGCCGCGCATCCGAAGATCTCCGTACGGTTCGAACTGGGAGGCCTGTCGGAGCGCACCTACGACTTCCTGGACAGCGGTTTCGACGTCGCCCTGCACACCCGGGACCTGCGGGATTCCCGGGTGCACCTCAAGAAGATCGCGTCTTTGCCCTTCACCCTGTGCGCGTCCGAGGAGTACGTCAAACGCAACGGTTCCCTCGACCACCCCAACGACCTGACCGCTCATGACTGCCTAGTGCATGTCAATGAGCCGGTCTGGCGTCTCGGGGAGGGGGCCACCTCCAGCCTGCACAAGATCCGTAATGTGGCCTTCTCGTCGAACTCGTACATCGCCCTGCAGAAGGCCGCCGTCCAGGGCCTCGGCATCGCCCTGCTCCCCCAGCGATCGGCTTACGAGGACCTGGTCTCCAGGGCACTCCTGCCTCAGCTCTCCTCGGTCCCCGTTCCCGACCGCCCGCTGTTCGCGGTCTATGGTCCAGGCCACACCGTGCCGCGGAAGATCATCGCCCTGCTGGACTTCCTCACCCGGTGGTTCAGGGAGAACCCCATTCCCGTGCTCTGAACCCGAAGGAACCGCGGGCGTGGGAGCCCGCTCGGTGACGATCATCCGGTCAGCCGTCGCGCAAGCCGGAGGCGGCGCGGACCAGGCCGTCCAGCCATGCCCGATAGCCGTTGCGCATCGGGCTCGGCCGCTCGTTTGCCAGAGCCGCCGCGGGCTCGCGTGGATCGGCCGAGGCAGCTGTGCTCGCAGCCGTGGAAGCGGGAGCCGATCGCGCCGGCGGCGAGCCGTACCGCGCGTCCGACGTCCCGCGGCCACACCGCCGCAGGCGCGTCGGTGTCTGGGTGATGCGCATCTCGCCGGAGCGGCGGCACCGCCGTGGGCTGCCTGGTCGTGAACAGCCCTGCCGACGGGCGATCAGAGACAGACCCGCTCTGGACGGATCCGGCGTTCCGGAGCGGCGGCATTGCGTACGTGCTGCTCAGAACCACGCTGGAGCATGCGACGGAAAGCCACGCCGGCATCGTGCGGCTGACGGCGTGGAAACGGCGCACCGTGTGAGGGGCCACGGTGCCGCACGCTTCCACGGACCTCGGCTACAGCGCGGAGACGTCCGTTCGCCGCCTGTCGGGCTTGAAGGGCAGTGCGGACACCGTCGCCCGGATCTCGCGCTGCGCGCTTCCCGGCTTCCCCCACACCACCACCACCTCCGTCCCGGGCTCCGCGTGGGCCGGGTCGATCACGCAGAGGGAGATGGTCGACCGCAGGTTCACACTGACCGTCCGGCCCGTGGAGGCGCCGACACGCTGTCCGCCGACGAGAACCTGGTCGAAGACCGGACCTCGGCCCCGGGGCAGTTCCATGGCGTCGGGCAGGTCGCCTTCGCCCAGCGTCGCGGCGAGGACGGCGGTGACATCGGAAGTGTTCCAGCGCAGACCGACGAGCGTCCGGTACGGCTCCCCCTTGGCGGCGTCGGCGACCAGCGCGTCGCGGCCCAGGAAGTCCCGGTCGGGGACGCCCTTGCGGAAGCCCCAGCCCAGTTCGGCGGGCTTGCGGAAGTAGTCGGTGACGCCGTTCTCCGGTACGAAGCTGCCTCCGGGGAAGGCCATCCTGAACTGCCTGGGCCCGGCGGGGGTGACGACGGACGAGGAAATGTAGTCGAGGCCGTTGGTGGCGATGCCCGCCTCGATGTGCTGGACGGGCTGGGAGCGGAAGCCGAGCTGTCGGATCCCGAACTGGCCGCCGCTCTCGACCGCTGCCGACCAGATCTCGTTGGCATGTCCGACCGGGCCGTGCAGCTCGTAGCCGAGTTCGCCGGAGATGCCCGTACGGAGAACACGAACGGGGACGCCGTTGATGCTGGACATCCGGCTCCGGCAGAAGGCGATGTCCCGCAGGCTCTCGCCGGTCAACTTCTCCATCGTGTCCAGGGCCGCCGGACCCTGGATGCCGAAGATGAACTGCTCGGGGCTGACGTCCTCGATCTCCGCGTCCCAGCTGCCCTGGCTCAACCGCCACAGCAGCCAGTCCCCGCTTCCGGCCGTGTAGAGGAACTCCTCCTCGCCCAGGCGGCACAGGACCCCTTCGGACGCCACCCAGCCGTTCTCGTCGAGCTGGACGTGATGCTTGATCTGTCCGACCTCGAAGCGGGACAGGTCCCTCATGCCGTGCCAGGCGAGGAAGGCCCGCGCCTGGGTCCCCCGGACGACGAGCTTGTGCAGCGGCGACCAGTCGCCTATGTAGCAGGAAGCGACGTGCGCGGTGCACTCGTCGATCCAGCCGGTGTACTCGAGAGGCAGCAGGGTCTGGGCGAAGTGACCGTAGGCCTGCAGATTGTTGCTCTCGGCCTGGGCTGCCGCGGCAGGGCTGAAGTACGCCGGCCGCTGTGCGACGAAGGGGGCGTCCTTCAGTCGCAGGACTGCTTCGTAGGTGGCGCGCTGGGCTTCGGTGATGTCCACGGGTCATCCTCCCGCTCATGGGGCTGTACGGCTGTGCGGCTATTGGCTGTGCGGCTATTGGCTGTGCGGACCGTCTGAAACGTGCGGCTGCTTCGGCTGGTCACGCGTCCGGCGTGGTCTGCGGTGGGGTGACGCCCAGCTTGGCCGCGCTCTCCGTCAGTTCGCGCCACACCTTCGGCGCCACCGGTACCCCTTGCGCGGCCCGCAGCCCGGCCACGCCGGCGCTGCGCTCGCCGGGGTAGTACACGCCGTCCACGCCCTCGGCGGCCGGGAGCCTCTTGAGGGTTCCCAGAGTGCCGTCGACGGACGCGGTGAAGGCGTCCGGGTCGCCGAAGGCCGCCGGGTCGAGGGCGATGAGTAGGGCGTTCTGGCGGTGCTTGCGGCCCTTCGGGTCGTCCGAGTGGAACGCGGAGAAGATCGGCGCGCCGACCAGCACGCTGGTGAGCAGCTCGAAGGCCAGGGACATGCCGGAGCCCTTGGCGCCGCCCAGCGGCAGCGGCATGACCGCCTTCTCCGGGTCGGTGGTGGGCGTGCCGTCCTCCGTCGCGGCGGCACCCTCGGGCAGTGGGGTGCCGCTCACCCTTGCCTGGCGGATCTTGCCGAGGGCGATGGTGGCGGTGGCCATGTCGAGCAGCAGCGGGGCGTGGTCCCGGGCGGGTACGGCTACAGCGAGCGGGCTGGTGGCCACGGCGGCGCCCCTGACGCCGGTGTAGCCCATGTTGGGCATGCCTGCGACGAAGCCGAGGCCGACCAGGCCCTGTTCGGCGATCTTCGAGACGTAGTAGCCGATGGCTCCGGTGTGCACGGTCCGGCGTACACCCACCGAGGCGATGCCGGTCTCCCGGGCCCGCCGCACCGCTTCCTCGGCGGCCATGGTGAGGGCCACCGGACCGGGAGCACGGTCGGCGTCGAGGACGGCGGCGGCCGGCGTGCCGGACTCGACCCGGATGTGCGGCCGGGCGTTGGCCACGCCCTTGGCGAGCAGTTCCAGGTAGGCCGGGACGCGCCCGACACCGTGGGAGTCCACGCCGCGCAGGGCGGCCCAGACGAACACGTCGGCGGTGGTGAGGGCGTGCTCAGGGCTGAGGCCGCCCTTTTCGAGCAGCTCCGCGGAGAAGGTGCGCAGGTCGTCGGCGGCGACCCGGACCTTGCCCGGCTTGAAGGTCGGTGTGTCGGTCATGACGGCGGGAGCCTCCTGGGTCAGCGGTCAGCGGGTGACAAGGACGTCGACGACAGCGGTGGTGCCCTCCGCCACGGCCTTGAGCGCGCGCTCCAAGGCGGGGACGAGGGCCTGGGGGGCGTCGACGGTCTCGGTGTGCATGCCGAACGGCTCGGCGAACGCCGCCAGGCGCGGCAGCCGGTGCAGGTCGGTGCCGAGCCACTCGCCCGTCTGGGCCGCCGCACCCTCGGGATAGAACCTGCGGTGGTTGAGGTTCATCGATTTGTAGACGCGGTTGTTGAACACGACGATCAGCAGCGGGAGTTCATACGTCCTGGACGCGTCGTACGACGGGATCACCGGGTTGTACGCGAAGGCACCGTCGCCGATGGTGAGCACCACAGGGCGCTCCTGGGCGGCGAGTTTGACGCCGAGCGCGACCGCGATGCCCTGGCCCAGGCCGCCCTGCACGTAGAAGTACGAGTCGGGGGCATCGGTCAGGGCATGGCGCTTGACCAGGCGGCTGTGGGTGATGGTCTCGTCGACGACGATGCCGTCCTGCCCGTCGAGGAGCCTCCGCAGGGTCGCGGCGACGAGCACCGGGTCGATGCCTTCGGCCTGCTCCGCTCTCGCCTCGGCGGCGGCGATCGCGGCCTGCTCGTCGGCGTGCCGCTCCTCCTGTGCCGAGCGCCGTGCGGTGACGGCGGCCACGTCGAGGTCTTTGGCGCGCTTGGTGAGCTGGCGCAGCGTGTTGGCGACGTTGCCCTCCAGGTACCGGTCGGCGAACAGCACCTGGTAGACGACGTGCGGGCGCTGCGGGATCTCGTCGATGACGACGACCTGTGCCTTCGCGGGGCGCCTGCTGGGCGGGTAGAACGGGGCCCGGCAGTTGACCAGGAGGATCAGGTCCGCCTCGTCCATCCAGGGCCCGATGTCGCTGCCCGCGTGCAGCGGGTGGGTGCGCGGGAAGTTGCCGCAGACCGCCGAGTCGGGCTCGACGACCGGGATGCTCCAGGCCTCCGCGAAGGCGAGCAGGGCCTCGAAGCCACCGGCCTCGCGGCCTGCGGTCTCCGTGACGATCACGGGGTTGGCGGCCTCGCGGATCAGCTGGGCGACGGGGTCGACCTCTTCGGGCGAGCTGTGCGTGGAGCCCGGCGCGACGACGGGCTTGGCCTCGCGGCCGTCCCACTCCTGAAGGAGGATCTCCAGCGGGATGTTCAGGTACGCCGGTCCCGCGGGGGCCCGCCAGGCCAGCTCGGCGGCCCGGGTGATCATCGTGGGCAGGGTGTGGACGTCGCCGGCCTCGTTGGACCACTTGGTGAACGGCTGGGCAACGCCGTGCGGGCCGCCCACGATGGACAGGTTGCGGTACCACTGTCCGCCCGGGTCCTGCCCGGGGCCGTCGCCGTACGTGGTCGACTCCGAGGAGCTGACCACCATGGGTACACCGGCGAGCAGCGCCCCGTGCACGGCCATGGAGCCCTGGAGGAGGCCGGGGGCGGCGTGCAGCAGAACCCCCTGCGGGCGGCGTTTGACGAGTCCGTAGCCGGTGGCCATGCCGACGGCCACCGTCTCGTGGGTGAGGTCCAGGTACTGCGGGGCGGGCTCGCCGTCGCGGTGGCGGCGGGCCAGGGACTCCCAGACGGGGGCCCACTCGGACCCGGACGAGCAGAAGAGGTAGTCGGCGCCGGCGGCGTTGAAGGCTGATACCAGGGCATCACCGCCGTCGGTGCCCGGTGTGTGGTCGGTGTCCGTCATGTCTGGTTCCTCAGCCCTCGATCGGCCAGTTCAGGACCTCGGAGATGCCGCGGCCCATGATCCATTCGAGCTCCTCGGGCGTGAAGTCCCAGTGCTTGGTGAACTGCTCGATGGTGTCGGTGTAGGTGATGCCGTGGCCGAGCAGCCGGGTGATGTCGGTGCCGTAGAAGCAGCGCTGCGG
>Ga0075367_10000081_pt1 | contig 25260 bp, 22 predicted proteins | sample EndMethybrTD3032_FD_71399 | JGI IMG/M metagenome (GOLD analysis project Ga0075367, IMG submission 71399) | Populus endosphere microbial communities from Tennessee, USA - Endosphere MetaG P. TD hybrid TD303-2 | ecosystem: Host-associated > Plants > Roots > Endosphere | place: USA: Tennessee... | reverse complement strand
CTCTTGCACCGAGCCGGCTGAGTTCACTGTGACCGATCGCGCCGGAGCGCTGAACGCTGCGTGCGAGACTCATCTGCTCATGTTCGTCAGGGACCGCGTCGGAACTCCTTGACACGGACTGCATGCTTGGACCTGCCAGAGGCCGAGGCTGATCGACCTCACCGGTTGATGCCGGCAGTCCCTAACCTGACTTTTGAAGCCCGGTCACCAAGCGAAGCGCGCCTTTCGACCCAGTTCGGGCTCGCCATCCTCGGGCGGATGCACCGTGTAACCCAGCCCTCGGAGTTCATCCGCGGCCTCCCGCGCCATGGCCCGAGCCACGGAGCGCGCTTGAATCACGCGGAACTCCGCCCGCCGCTCGTCGACCGCGGCCTTCCATCCCTTGACCTTGTCGACCCCGCACTCGGTGATGAGGAACTGAACCACGTCTTCGAGGTCAGGCCGGAACCGGCTTCCACCGGTCGGCAGGTGGAGCGCTGACATGTCGTGCGCCCTCGCGCGTTGAGTACGCGTCAAAAGATGCGAGAGCGTTCCGCGCTCGGCGTGCACGTGGATGTGCGAGTGCGGAGTCGTCCGCGCGGCGTACTCGTATTCGAACCGGATCAACGGGCTCCGGTCCTTTGTGGAGACGATCCAGAACTTCGACCCGTCTACCGCGAGGTGTTTCCCCGTGACGTCGCGCCGGCACGAGTAGGTCACCCGGAGCCATGCGAGAGGCGCACCTTTGACCTGCAACGGGATCCCACCACGCTCGCGGCCGGTCTCGTCGAGAGATTGTCCGTCCGGCCGGATCCAGAGCTTCGACCCGAGAACCGAGACCCGCATGTTCGGCGCGTCCGGAAGGGTCCTGTCTAGGAGGTCTCCGATCTTGTCCGCGAACGTGCGCGCCTCAGCCTCGAGCCACGCTTCCGGTTCACTCACCGAGGAGATAACCAAGCTCCTCGATCTCGGCCCACGCGACCCACTCCTCGCCGACCAACTCGCCGGCCGCGGCCATGCGCGCCAGCTCGTCGAACGTCATACCAAGACGGGCGAGGAGTGCGTCCCTCTGGGCACTGACTTCGGCGCGAGTGGGGTGGTCGATCGTGGTCACGCCTTCACGGTAGACCGAGGGTCAGACAGAGAACGTTGACTCGCCGTGCCCAGTCGAGTCTGGGCAGGCTGGCAATGTAGGTGTGACCGGTCTAGATGCAGTGCTCTCGGCACGACCTGACCGCGGCCGATCCGGACGCGCGGCCAGGATGTAAGCGGACATCGGGCATCAGTGGTGTCCATTCGCACCGCGCGTCGACAGGGGGTCATTAGCCCTTGGTTCCAGGTACGCAGCTGGGCCATCCGGCTGACCAAATCCTGAAGCCAACTGCGCGTGCATCAAGGCGCTAGCGGCGCTGATCCATAGACTCCGGCCATGGGTCCCCAGGTCGCGCGCCACCTAAGGCGACTCCAGAGCATCATGCAGCGGTACGAGCTCCTCAGTTATCGACTTGAAAACCTTTCCGGCGTCGTGAGCAAGTCGCTGATGCGGCGTATGCGTGACATCGAACACGAACTCAGTCGTTTGGAGCGAGATCTGTCCAAGGAGCTCGATCGAGCGGGCGGCGAATACTTTTCTAAGTACCCTGAACCATTCGGGTCTTTGACAGTGCCGTCTGTCTACAGCGCCGAGCCGGGCGCCATCGTCGGCGAGCAGATGCTTTGGCGTCTCGTGGCCAGCCCGTTCTTCCCGGACGCAGTCATCCCAGACGGATTCGCCGCTACTGGAGTTCTGTTTGAAGTGACCGTCTACCTCGACATCTATACGTCGGGCCAGCTCGACAACGTCGACTCTGCAGTTCGTGATCTCGCGGCCGACGCAGGCATAGAACGACTGGAAGTCGTCGAAGAGGTTCGTGGCTCGATCTTCCGGCGACTAGTTGGAAAGCTCAAGGAAGGCGCCACCTCAGACACGGTGCGAACTCACCTGGCCGAAATCGACCAAGCGCTCAGCCTGCAACTCGTTGGTGCCAAGCAGGCCGAGGTCGACACGGCATTGACGGAGAACGCTGTCAGCGTCATTGGCAGTCTCGTCCACGTTCCCAACGCGTGCGTACGAGTGGGATCGCTGTTGGTCGTCAAACACACGCCGCAAGGCGGGGAGGCGGTCCTTCTTGTTCGGAATCTCTCTCCCATCGAGATTCAGGCGATCGTGCAGAACCCTGGCATCCAGCGGAACCCAGAGCAGGCGCTAGAACTCCTGTCGACAGCTGTCTACGCCATCCAGGCCGGCCAGGCTGGAGAACCGCCGACCTGACGTGCCGCCTAGCTTGGTCAGTTGATCGTCGTCCGCTCGCTGCACCCAAACCTCTTCAACCTCTTCGCGACCGGCATCAGCCGCGGCGTTGAGACCATCTGGGGACCGTGCCGGCGCAGTAGTCGAGCTCAACGCGGCAGATCCGCGTGAGCCGGACAAGTGACCGAGGCAGTCAGCCAAGGTCTCCGTTGGCATGGACGGCGCCGTCAGGGACCTGCGTCGTTCCCGTGCGATCGATGGAGGGCACAGTCTCGAGCCTTTGCGAGGCATTCAACCAGGAGACGAAGAACTTCCGCATTGCAACCGCGTTCGGAGACTTATCCCCCCGAGGCACGAATTGGTACCTAGGTGCCACGCCAGACAATTTGAACTTCGACGGATCCCACGAAACGTAGGCCATAAAGATGTCGCCGTTGCCGAGCCGATACCCGTGCACGGCCGGTGTGTGCACATAAGAGTGCGCGAGAATCGTGACGCCGCGATCACGTACCGTCTTTCGCTTCGCATATGCACGGATCTCTCGCAGATTGCGGTCTGCCTCGGCAGGCCAGCTCTTGGGTGTCCATGGCTGCGGTGTTACAGGCAGAAACGCTGACAGATGGATGCTCCAGCCGTCCATCAGCCCGTCGTCGACCCATCTCCGCGGACCATGCCACCCGTAGCGCAGGTTCATCCCCAGCACATCAAGCCGTTGCTGCTTTGGCTTCGTGATGGTCTCGACGCGAGCGAGAACCGCTGCCTCAATGGTCCCGGACACATCTCGGATCCCGGTCTCAACAGCGTCGATTCGACGAGAAATTTCAACCGTTTGCCAGAGGATCAACAACAGCACGACCGGCAACAGCAGATTCAGGTCAAGCCACCCAAGGTCGAAGCGGTGCTCAACCAGGCTCTTGATGAAGGGCAGATGCACAATCATGTACAGCAGAAGGAAGGTCGCAGCCAACCCCATCTGCCAGTCCGTCCACACGACCTTCAGGTCCGCCAGAACTGAGGACCAGTCCCTCCGTGGCCCTTTGCGTCTCGCCGCCACTCCGATTCTCCTCACCGTTCCGCCTTACGGCGGCCCATTGTGCACTGATCGCGATGATCAGCGTCTCGAAGGCTGCTGACCCCTGCAAGCTAGAGACGTTTCCAAGTTGCACGTGGATGCAGATGGCACCGACCGCCGCGCCCAAGTGGTTGTTTTGGTTTCTCCGGCTCGGGTAGATTCCGCGATCGACGCCAGGTCGAGTCCCGACTGAGGCGGCACTCCTCGACCGCGCGATTCGCGGCAGATCGGCGTGCGCCAGCGGCTCGGGGGCCGGTGTGGACCAACCGCGATCAGACGGGGACTGAATAGCTATGTGACCGGCGACGTTCTTGCATGACGGCCGTGACCTGAGAGATTCAGTGCTTGAAGCCCGTCGCTCGTTACCGTGGTCGAGTGAAAAACCTGGCCGGCTATGCGCGCGTGGTCGCATACACAGTTGCCGTAAGTGTCGTATTTGTCGGGGTCTCGCTGTGGCTTGGCCGGGATCACGACACCGCTACGGCGGCAGACTGGCTTGCCGCTTTCGCCACCCTTGCCGCCTTCGCGGCCGCTATGTTCGCTGGTTGGTACGTCGCCCGGACCTACAACCTCGAGCAGACTCGCGAGGCCGACCGCGTCAATGACGTTCGCCGAGCGCAGGCATCCCTGGTATCGGTGTGGGCCGAGTCCGGGCTCCACACTGCGTATGGCGAAGGCGGCTCATCGACGTTCGCTGCCTTCATCGACGTGTATCTGCGGAACGCGTCCGAACTCCCAGTGCACATGCTGGTCGTGCAACTGCGTGCTAGGCAGGCAGATCCCTCCAAGTTCTGGGAGTACGGCGATACCGAAGGCGTCGTCGAGTTGCCGGCCTTTCGCCGAGACACGTTGCCGCCAAACGACGAGCCGACGGTGATTCAGATCGTCTCGCCTCAGCTCGCCGAGCTGGCGAACGCGTTCGAGTCCGTACCGAACCAGCCCTCGGTCGTGGTGGCGGTCTCAGCAGCGTTCCGCGACTCTGCCGGCCGAACTTGGGCGCGACGCACGGATGGCGTGCTTGTCGAGGTGGACGCGCCTTTCGGCCAACGCTAACGAGTCCAAGCGCAGGGGAACGAAGCGGCGCACAAGGGGATGTCATCGGAGATGCAGTCCAAGCGCGCCGTTTGCGGAACTGACAGCGGCCAGATCCGGTGCAGGGCAAGAGGCACGTTCTATCCGTGCCTGTTGTGGGTGCCTGTCCTGCACGTGCCCGACTCAGAGTGCGAAGCCCCTCACCGGTCGCGCCACTTCACAACTCCAGCGCCTACGGAGAGCCCGACACCAGCCCCGAAGGCGATCGCGGCGTACAACCCCGTGTGCTGACCCGGGACGCCGCCGGTCCAAAGGTTCACCTCATAGCTCACCCCGACACCCACAAGCACTGCGCCAAGAGCGAGGGCTAAGTCGGCAACTGCGCCTGCACGCGACCGAAGGATGCCGATCCGATCCGCCGCCATTCGTACGTGCTTCTTGGAGGGCTGCTCTGACCCTGCCCGCCTGGCAACTTGGTTAGCCTCGGCAACCAGGTCGCGCATGTAAACACGCAAGATCGCCAAGACCTCGGCCTTTCCGGAGGACGTCGGCTCGGCAGGTGGCTCACCCGGTCCGGTGCTGTGGGTCGGTAGGTCATCCAAGGCCTCGTTATACGCAACTTCCACCTCCACTGGATCGGGAAGAAGCGCAGGCTCAGCGTGGACGTTCTTGCGGACAAGGCGTTGCACCAGCCCCGGTATGAGGGACGTGCCAAGCGACAAAGCTGCAGTCAGGGCAATGAGAAGGGCGCTGGGGTCGTCCACGGCGAAACTGTAAGCGTGACCTATTCGATTCGATGGCACGCTTGGCCGGAGTCGCGTGGTCGGGAGGAACGCCGTTCGTGAAGATCGACCAGCGCTGCTCGCGGCAGATCCGTGCACGTTGACGCGTACACCAGGCGTCAGTCGGCGGGGTACAGCGTTGTCGGCGGTGCGTGTGACTCTCAGACCATGCTTGAGCGCATCGTTGATCCCTCACTGCAGGCGCCGCGGTCGTCGCGGTCTGTGTTCATCTGCATCTGCTTCGCATGCAGATGCGGGACCGTCGTCACGAACTGCAGCGCACGGAACGCGCGGTTGCGGAGCGAGTCAGTTGCTGGGCGTCATGGTCAGAGGATGGGATTCCTGTCCTCTCCGGGGCCGCAATCAGAGACCCGGTCGTATGCGTGAGCAGCCAATCCGAGGAGCCGCACTCGGTGTGTTCTTCGACTATCGAGACCAAGAAGACGGGCATCCCATCCGCATCCCAGTGGGCGTCGTTCCACCCGGAACGACGCGAGAGATAGTCCTCACGCTGAGGCACAAGACTGATGAGCAACGGGAACCCGAGCACCTGTTTCCCGTGCTCTACTTCCGCGACGCGCGAAACCGCTGGTGGTATCGGAACACGGTCGGTTACCTCGAGATGGACCCAGGGCCTGGCAACGACGGGTGCTGGAAGGCTGGAGGCGAACTCACCGATCGGGGGACCCGCTAGTCCCGGCAGATCCAGAAAGCGTCCCGAGTCATATGCGTCGACAAGACCGTGCTTCGAGGAGAAGAGTTGGACCATAGTCGCGTGACCGCGAGCGAGCGCGACTGGCAGTCCGGATACCCGATTGATCTTCGCGGGGGAGGCTGTCGCGCGTCGAGATGCTCAGGGCCCATACGGCGATTTCGAGTATCGCGCGGCTCGGGTTGTTGCTCGGGCGACCGGGGAACGAGTGGTGCTTCAGGACGACAATCTGCGTCCGCGGACGCCGGATCTGCGGATCGAGTACGCGGACGGCCGGCGAGGGGTCGGCGAGATCGTGACCGTAACGGACGGTCAGCGCGCCGCCGAGTCGGCAGCCTTCGCCGATGGTGGGCTCGACCTACAGATCAACGCTCTTCAGTGGCAGTGGCAGTGGTGGGTGACGGCGCCGGCCAGTGTGGACCGAAGACAGCTACAAGCGTCTCTCATTGAAGTCCTCGCGCAGATGGAGACCGACAATGAGCGTCCTTTAACGCTCACGCCTATTGATCCAGCAACCGCTGGGCCGGGCGCCTTGAAGTTGTTGAGTCTTGGTGTCACAGAAGTTGCCGCCAACAGCGCGCCTGGGGAGCGGCGCGGACACGTGCACTGGCAGCCGGAAGGCATTGGGGGCGAGCTCGGTCTGGACCTGGCTAGCGTCGACAGATGGCTGCAGGGCTTCCTTCGCGGACCGCTTGCAGCGAAGAAGTTCGTCAAGCTGATGGCCCTAACCGACGTCAGTGAACGACACTTGTTTGTTGGAGTCTCCTGGAGCGTGCCCTGGGCCTTCATACGACTTCTCGAGTTGGATGTAGACGCGCTCCCTCCCCGGCCGCCATGCCTTCCTGCCGGGATCAGCCACCTTTGGATTTGGGGCTGCGAACTCCCGGACCGAGCGCTGGCCCGGTGGCCCGACAGGGGCTGGTTCGACGTTGCGCGCCGATGGGCAACCGACTAGCGATCCCTCGGCAGCTCCGCGCGTCCTGTTCGCGGCGGAGCCAAGCACTTGTCGCGGCAGATCCGCGCATAGGCCAAGCCACCGGCCGGATGAGTAGTGCGACGGTGTGAGGCACCGGCCCGCGGCGTCAGGAGGGATATGGGTCATGACTCCCGCGCAAGCCCTGACAGCGAACACCGTCAGTGGGAGCGTGAGTGGAACACGCAACCAATACGGGAGCAGACATGGGATTCCTCGACCGATTCCGCAGCAACCGAGCCACTGCGACATCGGTGGGGGGCCAGCACACTCCAAAACAACCTTCTGTCCCCGCATTCGTTCCGCCGCCCCCTGGCCAGCCCCACTTCGCTGTTGTCGATGTGGAGACCACTGGCTTGGCAGCCAACCAGCACCGGATAGTGGAGATCGCCGTCATCACGACGGATGCGTGGGGCCGGGTTCTCGACGAATGGGTAACCCGGGTCAATCCCCAAGGGCCTGTCGGGGCCACACACATCCATGGCATCACGGCAGCCGACGTCGCCCACGCCCCCGTGTTCACCGACATCATCGCTCAGCTAAACCAGAGGCTGGCCGGCGCTGCGATCGCTGCTCACCACGCCAACTTTGACATCGCGTTCCTGCGCGCTGAGTACGCTCGCGCTGGCTGGGACATGCCGCACCTGCCGGCCCTGTGCACGCTCGAGGCGTCCCAACATTACCTCCCCGCGCTCGACCGTCGCCGACTCGCAGATTGCTGTTGGGCCATCGGCACACCGTTAACAGAGGCTCACTCCGCCCTCGGAGATGCCCGAGCCACCGCCACGCTCCTCGCCGCGTACATGCATCCCCACATCGGCTATCCGCCTTTGCCCGAACATCTAGAGATGCCAATCCAGGCACTCGCAGTCCCGTGGCCGCCGAGTCCAGTTCGAGCGCCGTCAGAGAACATCTCCGTCCCCACCTCTCCCCGGTCACGACCGAATTCGACCCCGCGGGCAAAGTTCGTCATGGCTTCGGAGGCCGGCGCACCAGCACCTCAGGCGCTGGTCGAGCTGGTTGCGCGGTTCTCGCTCATCGACGCTGTCGACGAAGGCGCCCCCGCCGGGACGTTGACCTACCTCGAGAAGCTCGCCCAGGTCCTTGAAGACGGCGAAGTATCCCCAGAAGAAGCCACCGACCTCGAAGCCCTTGCAGACGCCGAGCAGCTCACCAACGCCGACATCACCGCCGCCAACCGGTCATTCGTCCTGGCGCTCGCCAACGCCGCCCTGGAAGACGGCAAGGTCACTCGCGCCGAACGCGCCGAGCTCCAACAGATCTCAGATTTGCTGGGCGTCAACCAGAAAGCGATTCCCGCCCTCCTTGATCGCGCTGAGAACGCCCGCAACCAGCGCCTATCAGTCGGCCTCAGGTCCCTACCTGTCGACTGGGTCCACGGCGAACCGCTCCGCGTCGGCGACAAAGTAGTGTTCACCGGATGCGACGAGGCCGTCCGCGGCAGCCTCGAGCAGCAGTCCGAACGACTCGGAGTCCGCATCGTCAGCTCGGTCTCCGCCAAGACCGCGATGCTCGTCTCCGACGGAACGGTGGACGGCGGCAAGGCCGCCAAAGCTCGAGAGTTCGGCACGCGCACCGAGGACCCGAATACCTACGCCATCCTCGTAGGTCATCTGCAACCCGCTCTTGCGCGTGGGACCAAACCCGTCCCTAAAAGCCCAGCGGCGCAACCGCCACGGCACAGCACTACACACGGGGCGCCGGTGGCACCCACGTCAAGCGCGACGTTGACAGCTGTGACTGGCGCGAATCCAGCCGGCGTCCGGGCCTGGGCCCGCGCGCACGGCTACGAAGTCGGCACCCGCGGCCGACTTCACCAAGACATCTTGAGCGCCTACGCGTTGGCCCACCCGGACGAAGACACGCTGTGACAACTGAGTGTCTTCCCCGCAGGGCGCTCCGGTCCGGTGGAAAAACAGGCTCCCACTAGCACAGAGATTGGGGGACCCGAGCGCGGCCCGGCGTCGGACGTCACTCCGAGGCACGGTGATCGGGCTTTGGTTCGGTGGAGTCATCGATCTTCTCAAACTGCTAGGACGGCCAGCCTGCTTGCTGGCGACGCCCGCGGCAGATCCGGACCGCGGCGACGCGTCTTTCGCGCCGGCGTGGTCTTCGAATCCGATGACGGCGACATAGAAGCCGCGGTGTATGCAGGATGGGAACCCGTAGCACGGCGTCTGTCTGCTCGCGGTAGGCCAGCTCTCGGATCGCCAGCACCCTCGACTTCCTGCCCCTTTGCCCTCTCGTGCGCCTCTGATGGGCGCGGCTCCTAGGGGTCGATCGGCAACTCGGCCTCGTCCGGTCCTGCGGACTGGCCTGGTTTGTCTGCCGTGCTGTCATTACCGCTTGCACTGCGCTGACGACGCAGCCGTTCGATCGAGTTCAACGCGTACTCGGTGCGGGTCTCCAAGTCGACTCCCGACCGTCGACGGTCGAAGGAGTCATCGTCTTCGATCAGTTCGTCATCGGGTCGCACGGGCAACGCCTCAAGCACACGGTCGAGTCCGAGGAGCGTTTCAACGCTGCCCTGAGAGAAGTCGCCCATTGCCGCCCAAGTGGATCGGCCGTTACTTGCAGATCCGACGGTGATCAGGCTCCCCAAGACTTCTTGGAGGCTCCATCCTCCATTCACAATCATCTCCCAGTTGAGCTCCTTGATCCGGTCCTCCCCAGCTAAGTGCTTGAGACTCCACATCGTCCGGGTAGCCAAGGGACTCTCAGCCAAGGGTCGTCGGCCATAGGTTTGGAACTGTTCCTCAAGGAGAGCGACGACCGCATCGGTCGATGCAGATGCCCAGGCATGGGCCACATCCGCCTCATCAGCCCTGTCAGTTCGCTGAATCAGATCGGCCGCCAGCATGAGGCCAGATTCGCCGCTCCGCGCCACGTCGAGAACCAATCCCTCAGCTTGGTCTGGTTCTAGACGGTCCAACAACTTCGTTGCCAGCTTCAACATCCCCCAGTCTGGTGACATCCCGACGACGCCCCACTTCTGATCCATGGAGGTCACATAGAAGTCGCTTAGGAGGTGCATTGCAGGTCGTGAAGGGAGGGCCGTTCCCTCGTCGCGGCGTGCGAGCTTCGCTGTGACCTTCGCCGTGTCACGCTCCATCCAAGACCTGACTTGTGCGAGCGCGGCGCCTGGAGACTCTGAGGCCATCTCATCGATGGCCTTAGTCAAAGTGGCCTCTGCGATGTCCGATGCGGGAACCCCCAGCTGAACATAGCGATCGAAGTACTCGTCACTACCCACGCCGAACCGTCGCCGGACGTCATGCGCGAAGTCACTGCCGTAAGTCATGTTCTCCCGAGCACTCCGAAGGGGTAGGAATAGTTCTGAAAGCAGATTCGCCAGCATGGTGGGATACCGCGCTTCAGCCTGTTCCAGCAGGCTGACCCACCGATTCCATCGGTCTTGATGAGTTTGCTTTTCCTGGCCGTAGAAAGACTGGGTCTGCAACAACTCGTCACGGTGGACAAGCAGGAGGTCGAAGGCCTGTCGCTCGAACGTTCTCACGAACGTTATGAGGACGAAGTCGGCGAAGTCCACCTCACCGTCAACCTCAGGCCAGGTCGCGTCGATCTGGGTGAACAGGCGCTTTATCGCCCGCGGCTGGTCGAGATATGTCGCGAGACACTCGGCCCAAGCGGTCTGTAGCCGAGTCAGGGCGTCGGCACTCATCTCGATGGAGAATCGGGCACACAAGTCATCGATGCCGTCATTCATCAGGTCGACGCGCTGTTCGCTCAGCAGTGGCGGGATCTCAAGGCGAACCTGGACGACCTTCTCTAGGTATTGCTGCGCTCGACTGGCGTCATGGACCAGTTCCGTTCGTTGCAGAACGTCACTAAGCGTCTCTTCGTCGTAGGCCAGCAGGTAATAGACATTGGGGAGTCGTCCCAGTAGCCTCACGAGTTTGAAGGTGAAGAGAAGTTCGTCGGGCGACAGACGATCTAAGTCGTCTAGGACGATGATCACCGGGTGCTCGAGCTTAGTGAGGCCCTCCACAGCCTTGTCCCGAAGAGTCGTTGGACTGCGGTCGCCGGAGATGAGTGCGCCGACTACACCGACGGCGCCGCTCGCATCGATCCCGGCGACGCCTCCGACGGCACCTATCGGCGCGAACCTCGAGACCCAGGCGCCGACCGACTCTCGCCACTCCTTCCCAAGAATCTCTTCGGGAACCGCGTCACGAAGAGCTGAGAAGAAGCCAGCCACTGCACCACCAAAATCCGAATAGGCCCACGGATTGTGGTGGCCGATGTACCAAGACTTGCGTCTCAGCACTTCCTCGATGTCTCCAAGGACGCTCGTCTTGCCAGACCCCCACGGACCGACGAGTCCGACCACGGCGCTGCGAGACTGCTCTGAGACCGTGACTATCGCCCGAGCGAGTTGCTCAGCAAGCTGTTTCCGGTCAAGTCGATCGTCGTCTCGCCCAACCGGGTCGTCGCCGTATAGGTGGCTCAGATGCCTCCCCAACTCCCTGACGGGCTCAGAATTCGTCACGGGGTCTTGTCCACTCTTTGTCCCGCGGCGCCACGGCCACATATGTCTCCTCCGACTCAACAGCTCTCACTAGACAACAGACCAACCGCAACCGGCTCGACACCGCCATGCGAGAGTCGAGGGGCTACGGGGTCGAAAGGGTCTCATGACTAGGGCTAGGCAATTTAGATCGGAATGTCGCGCCCCGCTCGGATCCGACTTTCGGCTGATCCGGATGTGTCAGGTCCGAGCGTGGCCGCGTGTTTCTGGCCAAAGTGCAGCGCCCAAAACAGCGGCCGTCACCATCGTGCCGAGGGGATACGGCGGAGTGCGGCCTCGAGCTCGTCGAGGCGGATGCGGATGGGGCGGCGGCCGCACTGGTAGGCCGGGATGGTGCCGTCGCTGATCCGTCGGCGGATCGTGCGAGTGGACAGCGACATGATTTCGGCTGCCTCTTCGAGGCTGACGTAGACGGGCAGTTCTCGCTTCCTAGCCACGGGAGGTCTCCTTGGCTCGGTGCGCTGCGGTGGCGCCGGGCTCGGCGGGCGTCGCCGACCGCAGGAAGCGGCGCGCTTCGGCGACGGTGATGTAGAGCCGGCCACCGCCGTCCAGCCGGGCCCATCGTGGTCCGACGCCGCGTTGTCGCCAGTCCCGCACGGTGCGTTGCGGGGTGCGGATGAGGGTGCAGAACTCCTCGAAGGTGAGGAGTCCGTGGTCGTCCCACTCGGTGGGTATCTGGATGGGTTCCATGCGGTGACGTCCTGCCTGATTGGATTTGGTCTTCCTCTTCAGAAGCAACAGCGAAGGTGCGCGGTCGGACACGAGGGAGGTGACCGGTTGGCACCGAACGACGTTTGGTGTCTTTGCATGACCAATGGGCGTGCTGAGGCTCTGGGCGCTCAGCGGATCCGGGGACGGTGAGTTGGGGCTCAGTAGCCGATCCCCTGCGACGGCGGCCGCGCGGGGGCGTACGGGTGGTCGTTCGCGCGATGCTTCGAGCGGTCGAGCGCGGCCTCCCGGAGCGCCGCGGCTTGGAGCACAGTCGCGTAGTCCGGGGCCTCGGGTCCGTAGCGCTCGACGGCCTCTTCGGCGACCGCGGCGGCGTGGCCGGGACCGAGGTCGGCGCGGTCGCGGCTGAACACCTCGATCCAGTGCGAGCGGGCCTCGTCGAGGCTGTCGGCGACCAGGTGAGCGACGTTGCGGTTGCGACCGCGGGTCATGCCGACGTACGCCGCAGCAGCGCCGGTCGCCTCGCCGACCAGGAAGTGTGCCGTGGGGACGGTCTCGCCTTGGGCGCCATGAACGGTGGTGGCGTAGGCGAGCTCGACGTGCTCGCGGGCGTACGTCGCGGGCAGCGTCCGCTGACCGGCGCGCCCGTCCACGTGGAGGGTGCGGTCGGCGTCGATGCCGGTCACCGTCCAGCAGTCGCGGTTCGCGACGCAAAGTTCGCGGTTGTTGCGGCGGGTGGCGATGCGGTCACTGACGCCGATCCGCTCGCCGGCTGCGGTGGTGAGCGTGGTGGTGACCGAGCCGGCCGCGGTCGATTCGCCGGTGGTTAGGTGGTGGTCGCTGATGGCTGCGTTGAGGGTGCTGACCTGTTCGCGGGTGTCGGCTATGACCAGGCCGTCGGTGATGGTGAGTGCGGCGGTGCGTTCGACCTCGGAGCGGTAGACGATGATCTGGCCGCGGCTGACCAGTGCGTCGAAGACCTCACCACTGCGCTCACCAGTGCGCATGAGCAGGCTCAGCTCGGCGTACTCGGGGTCCGTGAAGCGGTGGACGCTCTCCAGAGCTGGCGATGCTTCGGGGCGTGCCCAGCGGGCGGCGTGGTCGAGTACGCCGCCTCGGCCGACAGCGGGGAGCTGATGCCGGTCACCGACGAACGCGACGCGGGCGTGGGCCTGGTCGGCGATGGTGAGCAGGGCGCGGGCGCTGTCCTGGTCGAGCATGCCGGACTCGTCGACGAGCAGGACGTCGCCGGGCAGCAGCCGCGCCCGTGGATCCGGAGATGCTTCGAGGCGAGACCAGTGGCCGTCGTCGTCCCAGCGGAAGCCGTGCTGGTGGATCAGCCAGGCCGCTGAGAACGCGTCGGTGCCGACCTGCTGTTCGGCGACGCGGGCCGCCTTCAGGGTGGGGGTCACCACGACCAGCCGCCGGTCCTGCATCGCCAACAGGTCCCTGGCCGCGGCCAGGGTCGTGGTCTTCCCGGCGCCGGCAGCGCCCTCGATGACCACGAGCTGGTGATCGCCCGCCAGTGCGGCGACCACCGCCCGCTGGGCATGGTCGAGCTGGCGGCCGGCCACGTCGTGGCCGATCCGGTCCGGAGCGCCGACCTTCTCGGCTCGTGCGACGAGACGCGTGACGAGGTCGGCCTCTACGTCGAGCACTCGTTGCGAGGTGAGTGCCCGAACGTGCTCGGGTACATCGCCTCGATCCAGGAGCGGTACGCACTGCGCGAGAGTTCGTGCGGCAAGGTCCTCGGCGAGCTCACGCCGCACCGGGGTCGGGCTGACGATGTCGAGCGAGGCGACGACGCGTTCGACCTCGCCGCGGATGTCGGCGGCGTTCCAGGACGACCTGCGGGCACCCAACCGGGACAAGACCAGATCGGCCACCACGTCCCGATTGACCCTGCCGATCGCTGTACCGAACGTCTGGGTGCCGACGCTCGGCCCGGGTGGGGGAGTGAAGCCGAGCTCGTGGAGTTCCTCGACCCACCGTTGACGGAGCTCGGTGCCGTCTTCGGGAACGACCTTGTCGGGCCGGGCTGCGGACCAAGCGCGGCGGTCCCAGGCGCGCCGGAGCCCCGGGCCGGGCTCGGTGTCGGGGTGCTCGCGGCGCCACTGGGCTTCGTAGCGGTTCATGTTGCGGGTGATCTGCGCGGCACGGGCGCTGAAGGCACCGGTGTAGGTCGCGAGCTGGGTGACCTCGCCGGTCTCGGCGTCGAGGCTGTATCCGTGGCCTTCGAGAGCGTGGCGGAACTCGGGGTCGCACATGACGGCGGCGTGGCCGATCCCGTTGATGGCTTCGATGCTGTCCACGACACCGACCGAGTGCAGCCCTCGCCAGGCGCCGGCGGCCAAGACGCGGGCGTTGATCTGCAGGTGGAGGTGTCGGTGCGGGTCCCCGGCGCGGGAGGTGTAGTGCCGCACCACCGCCGCCTCGAGCTGGTCGACCGGCACCTGCACCTGCCGCCCCCGTGGCCCGACCCGGGTGCTGGCGTGCTCGGCGAGCCAGCCGATGATCTCGACCGCGGCGCGGTTTTGGGCGGCGTCGTAAGCAGCGGCGATCTCTGGGTGCAGGGTCGCCGCGAGGGACCAGGTCTTCGGGCCGTTGACCACGACCTCGACAAACCGCAGCCCACGCTCATCGGTACGGAGCCTGCCCTTGGGCGCCCCGGTCTCGACGTCGTACCCGGCGACCCACCGCTCGTAGCCGTCGCCGTCCAGCGTCCCCCCGTCCTGAACTGCGGCGATGCCGCGTCCCCCCGCCGTCGGGGGAGTAGTGGCGACGTACCTGGTCGCGACGCCGGTGCCTTCGGCCAGGTAGTAGTCGTCGACCCGGGACCGGTCGGCCTCGACGTAGGAGCGTGCCGCGGCGGCCGAGCCGCGGTAGAACTTGACCCCACCGTGCACGCCTCGTCACCGCCCGTCACAGCTCGTCAACTAGCCTTGAAATGACGCTCGGCCCGCCCAGGTGGGCGGACCGATCTACGGACCTTCGTAGCATGCGTGCCGCTGAGTTTGAAGGCTGTCGCGGTGTCCTTCGGCGAGTGGCTTCAGGAGCCGTCAATCGTCGTAACCCCTCCGCTGGTGCATGAGGTGCGAGGGTGGTCAGGCTGTTCTAGGGGTGGTGCGCTGAGTGACCTACGGGGGTCGAAGGCGGTCGAGCTGTGGTGTCCGATCGGTGTCGATCAAGGAACAGGTCATCCCCCATGAGAGCGGCGGCGCAGGCGCAGGCAGGTCGGGATCGGGAGAGCCGACTGAAGGAAGCGCGGGAGCGCCGGCTGCGGCTCGACCCAGATCAGTTGGCCCGGGAGGAGCGCATCGACGAGGCGGCGGTCGACGTCGAGGTCGCCTGGGAGGAGCAGACAGCGGCTGAACAGGCTGTCGTGGACGCGGAGGTCGCCGCCGCGGCCGCGGTCGAACGGCTCCTCGAGGAGCCGTTCGGGGTCAAGGACGTGGTGCAGCTTACCGGGCTCGACCATGCGACGGTGCGTCGGTTGCGTCAACTCGAAGCCGACACCAACGACGACCTCGGCACCACTGCTGAGAGTGCCGACGCCGACGCCGAGGTGGCGTGAACGAGGTCGAGAGGCACGGGGTACTCCGAGGGATTGGGTCGGGTCGCCACCTAGGGTCAGAGGATGGTTGCGGCACGGGGCACAGCTGCACGCGGTGCCATCGGCGGCTCGTCGGGCGACGCCGGCGTCGAGTACAGGCGCGCCGTCGCGGCATACGCCGCAACATGTGGCCTGGCTGGCGTCCCTCTCCCCGGGCTCGACATCGTTGCCGCCGACGCCCACGTCGCCGCCGTGATCCTTGAGACCGACGCTGCCGTCGACGACATCGGGATCGAGTTCACCTCGACCTGGACTGCCGACGTCCAGGCCAAGCGGACCCTGCGCAAGGGGGCTGTCTTCGAGAAGGCAGTCGAACAGTGGGCCAACGCAGCCATCCAGGGCTTCGACCCCACCCGGCACCGGCTCGTGATCGCCGCAGGAAGGCTCAGCGAACCCATGCGGGCGCTGCGCCAGGCGTTGAACCGCCGGCGCCTTCACTCGCCCGGCGGAGCCACCAAGGCAGAGTCGGAGATGCTGACCTACCTCGAAGGCCTGCTGGGCGATCTCACCGAGGAGCAGCGGAACAGCGTGCTCGACGCTGCCGTGATCTGGGAGATCGCTGTCGAGGAGCCGGACGATGCCAGTGCCCGCGAGGCGCTGGCGCACCTGAACAGCGCGGGTGTCGGACTCGCCTCTGGTCAAGGCGGTAACGCCTGGACGCGGCTGTGCGCGACCGCTGGAAGGCTGGCTCGGCGCCGCGGAGGGTACGACCTGGCTGGCTGGCTCAACGAGCTTCGTGGGCAGGGACTGCTGGTCAACCCGACCGCCGGAAGCCCCGCGGCGGTCCTGGAGCAGCAGCGCGCAGCGTTCGAGCGGTACGCCCGGCGTCTGGTTCGAGAGGCGAGCGAGCTTGACCTGCGAGCACTGGGCGCCCAGCTGCCACCGTTGGCAGTCGAGACGGCTGATGCCCGCGTCCAGGTGAGCATCCCTCCAGAAGACCGGCGCGGACGAACCGAGCTGATCTGGGCGTTCCTGCGCAGGCACAGGGTGGTGCTCACCGGACTGCCCGGGGCGGGAAAGTCAACGGCGCTGCGCCGCGCCGCCGGGCAACTGGCAGAGCGGCTGCTCGAAGAGATGCTCGGCGAACAGCCCGGCGACCCGTCCTACCCGTTCCCGGTGCGCGCCTCCCTGAAAGACATCAACGCACTCGACGAGAGCCCCAGCTTCAGAGACCGGATGGTCGCTGTGGCCATCCGCCTCGACTCGCCCGGCGACCGCGAGCTCCTCAGGAGCGAGATCGAGCGACGACTCGGCTCCGGCCTCCCCATCGCGCTGTTCCTCGATGCCCTCGACGAGACCTACGACGACCGGCACAGGGTCGTCTCCGAGGTGGAGTCGTTCCTGGCAGGTCTCCCCGACAGCGCCTGCGTACTCATCGCGACACGCGACATCGCCTACGGGCAGGCCGCGACCCTCGGCTGGGAGGACCTGCGTCTCGTCGCGCCGGACGACGTCGATGCCGTCGTCAACGCCATCCTGCAAGCCGCGGCCGCCCATCAAGGCGTTCCCGCTTCGCAGGCGGCCTCGTGGCGCAGATCCCGCCGAGAGTGGGTCAACCGCGTCCTCGCCCAGGACTCCGCGCTGCGAGAGACGCCCCTGATCCCCACGCTGCTTGCACTCCTGACCATCGAACGGCCACCGGACCGGCTGCCGACCAAGCGCGCCGAGGTGCTGCAGGCAGTCGTCACCAACGTCATGGAGCGCCACGAGGCTCCTCGGCAGGACGGAGGGCCCCTGCGAAACCTCACCGGCGGCAGCCTCGGCACCTGGGCGATGCACGCCTACGCCACCGAAGCGACCGTCCTGCTGGACAACAACGGCGTTGCGACCATTGAGCAGGTTCTCGCAGCGGTCGCCGAGAGAGTCGCGGAGCAGTGGGGCCTGCCCCCCGCGCCGGCCAGCGCCGCGGCGCTGGACGCCGTCCGTTTCCTGGACGAGACCGGCGTCTTCGTCATGTCAGAACATCAAGGAACCGTCACGGCCCGCCTCTCGCTGTTCGCAGAGGTCGGCGACGCCATCAACGCGATCCAGCACCCCGACACAGCCGAGGCCTGGGTCAGGCAGCGGATCGAGGACCGACAGCTGGAGCCGGTCATTCTGGCCGCGGCCCTCGACGAGAGGGTCAACCGCGCCTGGCAGGAAGAGCTCGCCGACCGTCCCGGCGACCTCGAACTCGTCCGCGCCATGGCGCGTGCCCGCGGAGAAGGCGTAGCGTTCACAGAAGAGACAACCGAACGGATGCGCTCGGAGCTGCTGACCAGCATCGGGCGTGGCAACAGGGACGGCTGGTCCGACTGGCGCCGCCTCATGGAGCTCGGAGTACCTCCCGAACTCATCGGCCGAGCGGTGGAAGCCGCATCGGCGCACAGCGCCCAGCACCTGCTCGTCGCTCAGGCTGCGCTGGCACTCCAACACGCCGCCGCCGGAGGAGAGGAGGCCGAGAACAGCGTCCTGATCGACGTCCTCACCGTGCACAACCTGCCCAAGCCCGCCAACGAGACCACCCAACGCCGAGGTGTCGAGGGGCTGGCTATCGACGGCAGCCTCAGCGCAACGCAACTCGAGGCGGCCACCGAGCTCCTCCGACGGGAGGTGCCCGGGGCGTTGGAGGCGATCCTGGCCCGGGCCCTGGACTCTTCCTCGCAACTGTCAGAATCCTTGGTCGAACTGCTGAAGACGACCGGCCACGACGAGGTCGCCAAACAGATCACCACCGAGAGAGCCGAGAGGCTCACCTCCGGCGGGTTCTTCGAGGCCTTGCTCAAGAACCGTTCGGCCGACCGGTATCCGCACTTCCTGGAGCTGGTGGCCGAGGGCGACCGCGCCGAACTCGCCACGAGGCAGCGCGTCGAGCTCTCAGAGCTCGGCGATTTCCTAGAGACGCTCGACATGAACGACATGAACGTGACCATGCTCTACGGTCGCGACGACGACTTCTTGCGCGACCTGATCAAGCTCACCTCCGCACTGTTCAGCTTCGACCGAGGCGTGTTGGCCGCTGAGGCGCAGGTGGTCCTCGACCGCCTCGAGAAGGATCCGTCTCTGGAGACCTACTTCAGCCTGTTCGATACCGCAGAGGCCCGCGATGACACCGACTGGCTTGCCGTCCCGGACCAGGACGCAGCGGTCGACCTGCTCGCCGAGATGCTGTGGATGGGGGAATCGCAGGCCTGGTTCGTCGCCCGCTGCCTGTGGGAGGCGGAGATCGTCGCCGCCAAGGCTGCACCGATTCTGCGGGATCTGGTGACCCGGTTCGCGGGCCACCCGCGGCACCAGTACGTGGTTGCCCTGGCCTTGGCCTCTTTACCTGGACAGGTCGACCCCTCGGAGTGGGCCGCCAGCGCCGACCCGGTTCTGCGGCGGGTCGCTTCTAACTTTATTGAAGCGGTAGTCGACGGCCGGCTGAACGAGGAGTTTCGCCCGTTTCTGGCTGACGCCGACGGTGGTGTGCGCGTGGCCGCCATCGGCGAACTGGCCGAGGTGGACTTCAGTGGGCGTGAGGCGCTACTCGAGGAGCTCTTGATCCAGGATCGGCCGGGCTGGAGGTGCTCGTCGTGCCTGACCGAGAACGCTGCGGGCACTTCGGGCTGTGCGACCGAGAAGTGCGTCTCGGCTGCGCCCGACCCCGCGCGGACGGCGCAGAAGGTTCTCGAGCGCGTGCGTCGCTCGGCGCCGACGTGACCCTCCGATACTTCGCGAGTACTCGTCTCGGAGTCGCTCGCGACTCGAGCTGAGGCAGGCCGGGCTCGGGGCCGGGATGGGGCTGGCGTGGGCTGATACGGCGGGCCGGCCTCGACTGTGGTCTGAAGCTTGTTGGGGTCTAACCCGTCAGGGTGGAGACGTCCCTCTCGGGAGCACCGCTAGGTTGGAAGCGTTCGCTCGCGACAGTGGCCAGCACAGTACCTGCTGAACAGCCGTGCGTATGGGGCCGCGTTTGGACGGGGTCGACGACTGCGCGACGGCTCAACGCGTCATTGCAGCGTTACAACTTCACCGTAGTTCTGGCGGGCGGTATCCCGGTCCCTTGACGGCCTTGCCGTTCCCGGCAGGAGTCTTGGTCATGTTGGAACGGTGCACCTCAGCAACCACCGCGTCGAGATCGATGCCGAAGTGCAGGGCGGCGCCGTAGATCACATAGGCCAAGTCGCCTAGCGCGTCGGCGACTCCCACGATGTCGCCTCGCTTTACTGCGGTTCGCAGTTCCGCGGCTTCTTCGTCGATGAAGTCACACCGGAGCATTGCGTCTTCGACGGCCACCGTTGGCGTCGAACGGATAGACGCGCCGACGTGCTTATGGAACTCACGAAGGTACTGGCTGGGTGAGTCAGGCATAGGTGAACCGTACGCACGGGTCCGCCGAGAGAGTTAAGGTCGCCGAGTAATCCGCTTCGGCCCGACAGCGCGCGTCACGACGACAAGCCTCCAACCCGTGCGGGAAGACATACGTGCCTTCCTGGAGTCGTCGTGCCCTTGGTTCGTGCCTCCGCGTCAGGCGTTCGGAGGCTCATTGAGAGCGGCCGGTTGATGGACTCGTTGACCGAGCAATTTCGATTCCGCCGGGGCCACTCTCCTTCTCCCGCAGAGATTCGCTCGTGGGATCGAAGCATCGGTGTCGTGGTCAACGACCTTCATGACGCCGGCCTGCAGGACATTGAGATGCTGCTCGAGTACCAACTCCCGCTGACGAGCAAGCGGGCCGATGTCGTGCTTTGCGGAGTCCATCCTCAGACTGGCGACACGTCCTACGTTGTGGTCGAGCTCAAGCAGTGGACTGAGGCGATACCGAAGGACGGCACGGACGACGTCGTCACCCTTGCGGGGTACGGCGAGCATCTGCACCCGGGCGAACAGGTACGTCGGTATTGCGTCCACCTCACGGACTTCATTGCCACGCTTGCCGACGAACCACATCGGGTGACCGGGGCTGCGTACCTCCATAACGCGACCGATCTAGGTGTCGACGGACTGTTCGGTCTCCCGGCCACCGAGCAGAGCCGGCTCTTCACTGGACAGAGCCGAGGCAAGTTCCTGGATTTTCTGCAGGCCAAACTCGCGCCCAAGAGTGGTGCCTCTGCCGCCGACGAGCTCATGAGCTCCGCAGTCAGGCCGAGCAAGCAGCTGATGGCACTTGCAGCGGAAGAAGTGCAACAGCGCGAGATGTTCACGCTGCTGGATGAGCAGCAGGTGGCGTACTCCGAGGTACTTCGCGCGGTCGAGGCGTCGCGCCGGGCCAACGCCAAGGAAGTCATAGTCGTCACCGGGGGTCCGGGCTCGGGCAAGAGTGTGATCGCCTTGAGCTTGTTGGGTGAGTTGTCGCGCCAGGGTCGTCCCGTATTGCATGCGACGGGCTCTTCGGCCTTCACCCAGTCCCTGCGCCGCATTGCCGGCAGTCGGTCGCCTCGCGTGAAACAGATGTTCAAGTACTACAACCAGTTCATTGACGCCGAGCAGAATGGGCTTGACGTCTTGATCCTCGACGAAGCGCACCGGATCAAGGAGACCTCCACGAACCGGTACACGCGCACTTCCCTCCGCACCGGACGACCACAAGTGGAAGAGCTGATAGACGCCGCCCGAGTGCCGGTCTTCCTGCTGGACGAACACCAGGTAGTTCGCCCGTCCGAGCGCGGAACGGTTGCTGAGATCGAGGGTGCCGCCGTGTCGATGGGCTGCAAGGTGACCCACATCGACCTCGATGGACAGTTCCGGTGCGGTGGATCTCGTGTCTACGAGATGTGGGTCCTTCGCCTGCTCGGCCTTGAGCCCGGGGGTCCGATCAGCTGGGTTGGTGACGAGGCATTCGAACTCTCGGTGGCTGCCAAACCATCGATGATGGAACAGCGACTGGTGCGACTGCTCGGGGAGGGCTACTCGGCTCGTATGGCAGCGGGATACTGCTGGAAGTGGCGGGACCCGGAGAAGGGTGCCAATTCGCTGCCGGAGGATGTGGTCATCGGTGATTGGAGCAAGCCGTGGAACAACAAGCGGGACACGTCCTTCGGCGGAGCACCAGGCACCCCGTACTGGGCTATTGACCCCGCGGGATTCGATCAAGTCGGCTGCGTCTACACCGCCCAAGGCTTCGAGTATGACTACGGCGGCGTCATCATCGGACCCGATCTCGTTTGGCGCACGGACCAGTGGGTCGTGCGTCCTGAGTTCAACCAGGACACGCAGTTGAAGCGAGGCGATCCGGCGGGCCTTGAACGGGCCATCCTCAACACCTACAAGGTGCTCCTGACCCGATCGATGCGCGGCACATCCGTGTTCTCGACTGACCGCGAGACGCACGAACTGCTCCAGAGCCTGGTGGCCGACTGAGCACTGAGACCTGCGCCTGCCCCCGACCCCTTCCCACCCAGGGGAGCGGCCGAGCCGGCAAGGACTATGTCGCTGCCTCCGGGTGTGCCTGACCGGACCGTGTCGACCTGGGAGCAATGCCCGGCTATCACCTCAAACTATTCTTCCCGCCTGCCAAGGCCGGCGCGTTGTTAGCCTGCTGGCCTCAACAAACTCGGTCACGACGGGGTAGGCGCAGATGGCGAAGATCGACAAACTGCTAGAGCAAGCAAAGAACCATCTGGATTCTGGCGAGCAGGTGTTGGCAGCCGTACAGGGCACGTACGAGACGAAGCTGATGGGCACCGATACGGTCCGGTCCGGCATCCTCATGGCGACGCAGACGCGCATCGTCTTCTACGCGAAGAAGCTCGGGGGATATGACCTTGAGTCGTTCGGCTACGACAAGGTCTCGTCGTTCGAGCAGTCCAAGAACATGATGGGCCACTCGGTGTCATTCTTCGCGTCGGGGAACAAGGTTGCGATGAAGTGGATCTCTGACCAAGCAGCCCTTCAGCTGTTCGTCACAAGCGTTAAGACGAACCTCCACGGCGCGCCCCCGGTCAACATCGCGGGCACTAACGTGGGACAGGTCCCGGCGTCCCCGGCGGCCGGTCCTGGGGACGACATCATGGGCAAGATCCGTCAGCTCGGAGAGCTCCATCAGGCCGGCATCCTTTCCGACGAGGAGTTCTCTACCAAGAAGGCCGAGCTGCTCGCACGCCTGTAGCCGCGCCGTTCAAGTCGGGAATCGAGGACGCCATGCGTGAGTCAGCTCTCGCAGGCGACACCGTCGCCGTCTGCATCCAGGTCGTATGGGTCGGAACCGGTGATGTAGATGGGGCCATAGGCGTACTCAGGTCCGTTTCCTGATCCACCAGCGCAGTCGTAGTCCGAGGCTGGTGGGAGGCAGGGGCGGTAGCCAGCTGTGCAGTTCTGAGCAGGCGGTGCGGCGACGGGGCGCACGACATCCGACACCACCACGGTGATGGTTGAGCCCGGCTTGGCTAGCTCCGTGCCCCCCGGGCTCTGTCGCAGGACAACTCCGTCCTTTCCCGACGTGCGGGTTTCGGTGGTCACTGTGACCTTGAACCCCGCACCCTGGAGTCGACTAACAGCTCCATCCTGGGACTTTCCGACTACGGAAGGAACGCTTGGGTACGGCGCGGCCACCACTAGGACGACGGCCGTCCCCGCGGGCACAGACGCTCCTACTTCCTTTCCCTGACGCAGCACTGTCCCGACGGGCTGGGGCGAGGGGATCTCTCGGACTTCACGGACGCCGAGCCCCGCAGCAACCAGGGCCTCCTCAGCCGCCTGACGCGTCAGTCCGGCCACCTTCGGCATCACTGATCTCGCCGGCTCAGTCACAGCCGGCAAAGCCTCCGACGTTGGCGTCTCGGTCACCTCCGCCTTCTCTGTCTTCTCTGGCTCAGGCTCTTCGGATCCGGGCTCATCGGCGGACGGCGAGGCGTCCACGGACGCTGACCCGCCGGCGTCCTTCGCGGTGTCCTCCGACTCGCCGCTGCTGCCCGCGGCACCCGCGATCACCGCGATGACTGCCACGGCCGATACGGCGGAGAGGACCTTGTGACGAAGGACCCAATTCTTGGTCGAAGAATGGCTTAGCGGCTGGGCTACTCCGGCGAACTGTGGGCCGCTCGGTGGTGCGGTAGGCCAGACCGGCGCAGTGTGCTCTGTCCACTGTGTGCCGTTCCAGTACCGCTGCTGTCCTGGGCTTTGGGAATCCGGGTACCAGCCGGCGGGCGTCGTGTTGCTCGGAGGCCCGCTCGGCGCAGTGTGCTCTGTCCACTGCGTGCCGTTCCAGTAGCGCAGCTGTCCTGGGCTTCGGGAATCCGGATACCAGCCGGCGGGCGTCGTGTTGCTCATGCGATTGTCCCCGTGTTCGCCATGCACCCGGCGACGGCTCGGGCGTCCTGTGCTCGGCCAACGTAACGGCGGACGGGCAGTTCGGAGAGAGAATGCATCAGATCGTGATGGACGACCTGACGGATTTTCTAGGCCGGACTGCCGCTCTTTCGCAGATTCGCTGCTCTCGTCCGAGTGGCTCGTTACGGTCGGTCGACTTGCGCGGGAGGGCGTCGATGGAACCAGCTGAGACAGCGAGCGAAAAGCGGATGAAGCTCCGCTATCCCGGTCTCTGTCGTGTCTGCGGCGCTGAGCTGGCCGCACGCCAGGAGGCCATCTACGAGCGGGCCTCCAAATCGGTCCGGTGTGTGGCGTGCCCGACCGCTGTGGATCCGGCGAAGGTCCGGGGCGAGCTCGAGGCGGGGCCTGAGCCGGCCGTCCTGGACGCTGGAGTTGCCGGCGCCTCGGCGGCGCGTGAGTACGAGCGGCGCAAGGCCAAGCGTGAAGAACGGATCCGGGCTAGGCACCCGAAGCTCGGAGGTCTGATCCTTGCGCTCTCCGATGACCCGCAGAGCACGAGGGCGTGGGAGTCGGGCCGCAAAGGCGAGGTCACCCTGGGCGCGAGACTGGATGAACAGACATCGGAGGCTCTCCTGGTCCTGCACGACCGGCGCATCGCCGGGACGAAGGCCAACATCGACCACATCGTGGTGACAGCGGGCGGAGTGTTCGTGGTCGACGCGAAGCGCTACGTCGACAAGCGACCGGAGCTGCGGGTCGAGGGCGGCATCCTGCGGCCGCGCGTCGAGAAGCTGGTGGTCGGCGGACGGGACCGGACGAAGCTCGTCGACGGTGTGCTCAGCCAGGTCGAGCGGGTGCGTGCTGTCCTCGGGGACGAAGCCATCGAGGTGTCGGGTGTGCTCTGCTTCATCGAGGCCGAGTGGCCGCTGGTCGGCGCGTTCTTCAGCACGCGCGGCGTGCGGGTGGTGTCGCCGCGTCGACTGAGCAAGATCCTCGCCCAGGCCGGAGGAGCGGTCGACGTGGCGAGTGTTAGAGACCGGATCGCTGTGGCGTTCCCGCCGGCGTGATGTGGTTTCGAGGCTCGCTCAACCACCGCAAGGGCGCCGGCTAGCGCCAAGAAAACAGTGTCACGGAAGGCCGGGGAACAGGGGATATGCTGTTCCCTGATTGTTCCCCGCGACTTCGTGCCATTGTGAAAAGGCCCTCTGGCCTGGGAAAACTTGGTGGGCGATACTGGGTTTGAACCAGTGACCTCTTCCGTGTCAAGGAAGCGCGCTACCACTGCGCCAATCGCCCGCGATGGAGTTGTTCGAGGTGGGTACGGGATTTGAACCCGTGT
>Ga0075367_10000080_pt1 | contig 25279 bp, 28 predicted proteins | sample EndMethybrTD3032_FD_71399 | JGI IMG/M metagenome (GOLD analysis project Ga0075367, IMG submission 71399) | Populus endosphere microbial communities from Tennessee, USA - Endosphere MetaG P. TD hybrid TD303-2 | ecosystem: Host-associated > Plants > Roots > Endosphere | place: USA: Tennessee... | reverse complement strand
CACCCATCGTCTGGGATGGACGACGAACCCGGTCTGGTCGGCGAATTTCCGAACGATCTCTATCGTGACGGATGTGGCTTCCCGGACGCGATCGCTGTTGTAGGCGCTGTCGGCATAGGCATGCTCGACCAAGGGGTGCCGCTGGCGTGACTGCCGGAGCAAAGGCACTGCGCCGTCTCGGTCCTGCACGTCAGCGCCATGAACCAGCAGTTCGAGCGCACGACCATCGGTATCGACCATGGCGTGGCGCTTGCGGCCCATGATCTTTTTCCCTGCGTCATAGCCGCGCGGACCACCCGCTTCAGTGGTCTTGACGCTCTGGCTGTCGATGGCCGCCGCTGACGGCATCGGTTCTCGCCCCGTTCGGACACGGTCGATCTGGACAAGATGGTGGTTGAGACTTTCGAATGTCCCATCGTCACGCAGAGTGCAGAACCAGCGGTAGACCGTGCGCCATGGCGGAAAGCTGTCAGGCAAAAGCCGCCAAGGACAACCTGCCCGCAGCAAATAGAAAATGGCCTCGATGATCTCCCGCATCGGCCAACGCCGTCGCCGTCCGCATTGGCACGGCGCGGGCAAATACGGCTCAATCAAATGCCATTCTGCATCGGTAAGATCGCTTCCATAGCGAAGCTGTGCGCGGCTATGATGTGCGCGGGCGGTCGGGTTCCACATGATGGCTTCCAAGGTTGGTGTCGCAACCCCTCGGAATCATATCGAAACTCGGCCGTCCACCGTTACGTCAGCGTTCTGACACAGCCTCTTATGACGCCTTGTCGCTGAGCGCCTCGCCGCCTTCCTCCTCTTCCAGCAGCACGGCTGCCGAACCGGCTGCAGACAGACGAACCTGATTGCCTTCGACAGCGGCCACCAGACCTCCAGAGAAATAATGATGGTGATCGGCGTGCGAACCACTGTCCGCTTTCGTCATCTTGATCCGATCACCCTCCACCTTGTCGACAGTGCCGATATGGACGCCATCTCCGCCGATGATTTCCATATGCTCTTTGATTTGGCTCAGGTCCGTCATCTCAGTTCCTTTCATCGGGTGAAATTTTCTGCGTTCATTTCCGGCCCCGGGCTCGATTTTCCGTCGCCAGACATTTGTTGCGACGTCCCGCTAGCATCGGAAGAAGCGTTCTAGCCGTTCACAATGATCCCGCCATTTGGATGAAGCACCTGCCCGGACATGTGGCTGGAATCCTCGCAGGCGAGGAACAGGAAGGCTGGCGCAACTTCATTGGGCTGGCCCGGCCGACCCATGGGCGTACTTTCGCCAAAATGCGCCAGCTTCTCAGGCTTCGCGCCGCCGCATGGATTAAGCGGGGTCCAGATCGGTCCCGGTGCGACCGCATTCACGCGAATGCCATCGCCGACCAGATTTTCCGACAATGACCGGGTAAAGGCCGTGATCGCCCCCTTGGTCGAGCTATAGTCGAGCAAATCCTTGCTGCCCTGGTACATGGTTACGCTGGTACAGTTGACAATCGCCGCGCCCGCCTTGAGGTGCGGACGCGCGGCCTGCGTCAGGAAGAACATGCCAAAGATATTGGTCTGGAAGGTCCGACGCAGCTGTTCCTCGGTTATGTCCCTGATGTCCTCATCGGGATGCTGCTCGCCGGCATTGTTGACGAGAATGTCGATCCTGCCGAATGCGTCGAGCGTCTTTCGTACGATCTCATCGCTGAAATCCTCCTCGCCGATATCACCGCGGATGGTGATCGCGTTGCGGCCTTCGGCCTCGACGATCCGCTTCGTCTCAGCGGCATCATCATCCTCAAGCAGGTAGACGATCGCGATGTCAGCGCCTTCACGGGCATAAAGCGCGGCTACGGCGCGTCCGATACCGCTGTCGGCGCCGGTGATGATCGCAACCTTGTCCTTGAGACGCTCCGAACCCTTGTAGCGAGGCTGCCAGTGGGGCTTTGGCTCGAGTTTGCTCTCATGCCCAGGAAGCGCATCTTCGTGGATCATCTGGGCGGATTCGGTCATGGCGGCATCTCCTTTGAAGACAGAACCCTTTTCCCGCCGAGGAGTTCTCCTGTCCGTGAACGGGTGATCGCACGCATGCGTCAGCCGACGCCAAAGGAGACGATCGATGCCACTCAAGGCCCTGGCACTCAACTGTACGCTCAAGAGTGACGCGAACGAGGCAAGCTCAACCGACGCGATGATCGCAGTGCTGAAACACGCATTTTCCGACCGTCAGGTCATGATTACCGAAACAGTGCGGGTGGCAGCGCTCGATATCAAAGTCGGGGTGACATCGGACGAAGGGGACGGCGATGCCTGGCCTGCGCTGCGCGAGAAAATACTGGCGCACGACATCCTCGTCTTCGGCGGCCCGATCTGGATGGGGCAGATATCCAGTGTAGCCAAGCGCGTGCTCGAACGGATGGACGCTTTTCTCTCGGAGACAGACGATCAGGGCCGTATGCCCAGCTATGGGAAGGTCGCGGTGGCGGCGATCGTCGGCAATGAGGACGGCGCGCATTTTTTCTCCGCCCAGCTTTTCCAGGCCCTGAACGACGTAGGCTGGACCATTCCGGCGGTCGCAGCATGCTACTGGGTCGGAGAGGCGATGGGCTCCACGGATTTCAAGGATTTGGCGACGACGCCGGACAAGGTGACGGAAACCGCAAAGATGGTGGCTGGCAACGCTGCGCATCTGGCCGGTTTGCTGCAGAAAAACCCCTATTCCGGCTAAGCCGATATTCTCGCTCCGTTCAGCATGCAGGGAGAAGCTTCGTGAGAGATACAGGATGGATTGCCGCAACGGAGTTCGTCCGGCATCCGTCAATGGTCGGATCGGCCTTTCCGGCAAGCGCCCGAATGGTGCGCCGCATGCTGGCCCCGTTGGACTGGCCTAACATCAAGCTTCTCGTCGAATATGGGCCGGGCAGCGGCAGGTTCACCTTCGAGATGCTCAAGCGCATGCGTCCTGATGCGCAGCTGATCGCAATCGAAACAAGTCAAGCATTCGCTGCCAAGCTGCGTCAGCAGTGCGACGATCCGCGCCTGGTGGTGGTCGAAGGATCAGCGAGGGATGTCCGCCGCCATATCGGCGCGGAATCCTCGGGCAGAGCAGACTGCATTCTCACCGGCCTGCCGTTCTCGACGCTCGGCGATGCCGAGGCGGATATTATCATGCACGAGACCGCCCTGGCGCTGAAGCCTACTGGTGTTCTCGCGGCATATCAGATGCGCACTGCCATCCGCCGTCTCATCGACCGCAATTTTGCCCAGGTGCGGCAAGGCTTCGAATGGTGCAACATTCCGCCCTGTCATCTCTACTGGGCGGCCAGTCCGCTCAAAAGCCCGAAGACTGCAGGGCTTCATGCCAACTCCAGCCGATAGAAGCTTGATTTCGTCATGCGACCGGGGTCCGCTTGAATCCGTTTAGAACGGGGCAAAGCGCGATTTCTAACTATCAAGATATTGCGGCGAGCCGATCGACACCGATCGGGACGAATTGGCCGTTGTTGCGTTCAAAGGATTAGCGGGGGCAACCGACAAGGAGACGGATCATGCCTCGCGGAGACAAATCTAGCTACACCGACAAACAGAAGCGCAAAGCCGAGCATATCGAAGAGGGCTATGGGGATCGCGGCGTAGGCAAAGAGGAGGCAGAAAGGCGCGCCTGGGCGACAGTCAACAAGGAGTCCGGGGGCGGAAACAAATCTGGCTCTGGCCGCGGCAAGAAAGAAAACCACGAGAGTTCGCGCGAAGGCGGCCGCAAGGGCGGATCAAGCCCGAGCGCGGAAAAGCGCTCTGTGGCCGCGAAGAAGGGCTGGGAAACCCGCCGACGTAAAGGAAATGCCTGATGTCGATCCACAAGAGGATAGCGCTGCACATGGCTATGTTTGGGGTGCGCGACGCCGGGTGCGGCCTGGCGACGCACTGCAAATCTCCACGATCTTCGGGATAGCGGCGTATGACGGAATGGATCACAACCATTGTCGAGCAGATGGGGTACTGGGCCATCGCGCTGCTCATGCTGCTTGAGAATGTTTTTCCTCCCATACCCTCCGAAGTCATCATGCCCCTGGCGGGCTACACTGCGGCTGACGGCGGCCTCAACATCATGCTTGTCATCATATCCGGCACGATAGGGACGGTCACTGGCGCCGCCTGGTGGTTGGCAAGCAAATGTGGCGAGCGGCGATTGAAAGAGCTGGCTGACCGCCACGGGCGCTGGCTCACATTGTCGGCCAGCGATATCGATCACATCGACGATGGGTTCGATCGGCACGGTTCATGGGCCATTCCCGTCGCTCACATCATTCCTGGTCTGCGCACGCTGATCTCGATTCCGGCAGGCCTGTTCGGCACCTCTTTTCCACAGTTTCTCATCTTGACCACGTTGGGATCGGCCGTGTGGAACAGTATCCTTGCAGCCGCGGGATACTTTCTCGGCCAACAATTTTCGGCCGTCGATCGTTATCTCGGGCCTGCTGGCCTGGTGATCATGGCGGCAGTGCTGCTATATTACCTCTACCGCGTCATCACCTTTAAGCCGAGTGCCGAAAATGCTTGAGGATGATCTCCCTGTCACCCTCTTAAGGCTCGGGCTCGCGACACTTCTGGGCCTTGTCCTGGGGTTCGAACGCGAACGTAGCGGCCATGATGCCGGCCTACGAACACATGGTCTCGTCGCGCTGTCCTCAGGCATGCTCACCTTGTCTGCCCTGGAACTTGTGGAACACCATGGCGAGGGCGATCCTGTTCGCGTCATACAGGGGCTTGCCCAAGCTATCGGCTTTATCGCCGGAGGCCTCATCTTCGTGCGCGGCGGTGATGTACGCAACATGACAACAGCGGCCAGTCTCTGGATGGCAGCGGCCGTAGGCATAACCGCCGGTGCCGGGCAGTATATTCTGGTGCTGGCGGGCACTGCCCTCGCCGTCCTACTCCTGATTGCTGCCACCCTCGTTGAACGCATGCTGCCGAAAAATGGTGGTTCGCCAGATAGTCAGCAAAACGTGCAAATGCCGAACCGGCGTGGCTCTGCCGTTCCCTCTCCTCCGCCAGGCGAACCTGACGGCGAGGAAAAATAGCAGGACTTCAAGGAGCATCATAGCATACGTGAATTTCTCGCGCTGGCTGGGTTGTGTCCACGTAACCCAGGATAACAAATGAAATTACATTCGTCATAGCGCGAGCGATTTCTCGTCTCAGGTGAACCACTTTGAACAGCAGGTCGCCTGAGCGGCTCGGACAGCGTAATCAAAGGAGCAGTGACGGCACGGCGTTAGCGCTTCATTGCGGGGTATGCCCGCAGATATGGCACCACCGCGGCGTTCTGGTCGTTCACCACCTATGACCCTGGCCTTATCGACACCTGATCTCTACATCATCACGCTTACCTGTGCCGGCCTGCTGATCGCGCTCGTCGCCTGGCTACCCCTTGCCTTGCGCCAGCTGCCGCTATCGCTCCCGATCGTCTGTATCCTGATCGGAGCCGCGCTGTTCTTACTGCCGGACATCCCACTCGATCCCTCGCCACTCGTCTGGCCGGACGTCACCGAGCGGGTCACCGAGTTCGTCGTCATCATCGCGCTGATGGGCGCGGGCCTGAAGCTCGATCGACCCTTCGGCTGGCGGCGGTGGGGCGTCACCTGGCGGCTGCTGGCGATCACCATGCCGGTCGGCATCGGTGCGATCACGCTTCTCGCCGGCGGTCTTGGGCTCGGCTGGATCGCCGCCTTGCTGTTGGCGGCCTCGCTCGCCCCAACCGATCCCGTTCTGGCCGCCGATGTTCAGGTCGGCCCGCCGCGCACCGGTGAAGAAGACGAAGTCCGCTTCGGCCTAACGTCGGAAGCCGGGCTCAACGATGGTCTCGCCTTTCCCTTCGTGCATCTGGCGATCGCGCTCGCTGTGTCACGGGCGAGCGGGGAGCCATGGCTCGGCAAATGGCTCGGGATCAATGTCGCCTGGGAAATCGTCGCGGGGGTCGGTGGCGGCTGGGTGATCGGGCGCCTGTTCGGCTGGCTTACCTTTCATATTCCCGCCGAAACCAAGCTCGCGAAAACCGGCGACGGCCTTATCGCGATTGCTGCGACATTCGTTTCCTACGGCGTCACCGAAATGCTGCATTGCTACGGATTTCTGGCGGTGTTCGTCACCGCGCTCACCTTGCGGGCCTCGCAGCGTGATCATGCCTTCAATGTCCAGATGCATGACCTCACCGAACAGGTCGAGCGTCTGGCGATGATGGCGCTGCTTTTGCTCTTCGGCGGTGCGCTGGTCAGCGGCCTACTCGCCCCTCTTCGCGCGGTCGACATATTGCTGGTGCTGTTGGTCCTGCTCGTCGTGCGACCGCTGAGCGGATGGCTCGGCCTGCTCGGACTGCGGGCCACGCGCGCGGAGAAGCTTACCATCGCATTCTTTGGCATTCGCGGCGTCGGTTCCTTCTACTATCTTGCCTATGGGCTCAACCGTGTCGACCTGCCCCAGGCGGAGCGCTTGTGGGCGATCGTAGGGCTGGCGGTACTGCTTTCGATCCTGCTCCACGGTCTGACCGTGACCCCCGCAATGCGCTGGCTCGACCGGCGCCACGGGCGCGATCCCGATACGGGCAAGCCCGTGAGCGCCGGCGAGGGGTCTGGGGACGAACCGAGCGCGCGGGTCAGCTCTTAGTGCTAGCGCAATAGGCGCCGAGCGCCATGAGCGCCGCGACCAACGCCGCTTCATCGCAGTAGATCCAAACGGATTCGGAGCCTGAACAGCTCGATCGCTTTTCTAGCCCTTGGGGCAAACCCGGTCGAAATCGACTCCAAAGCGCGCCTGCAGTCCTTCGGGAAGATACTCGATCAAAACATCGCGGCTGCCGCATATGCCCAGCGATATGAGCCGCGATCCGAAACCTTTTTGGGCAGGTTGCTCTACTGCAGGGCCACCGCGTTCCTGCCAGACAAACTGGAAGCGGCGATCATCATGATACCAGCTGACCAGGACTTGACCCGTCTCCAACGACAAAGCGCCATACTTTACAGCATTGGTCGCCAGTTCGTGAACGATGAGCGATAGCGACATCGCGGCTTCGGCGCTGACCTGTATGTCAGATCCGCTCAGCGCGATCCTGCCGCTGTCAGCGCCCAGCCATAAGATACGCTGAAGAAGCGCGGACATCTGCGTCACACTCCAGTTGGTCTGAAGGAGACTGTCGTTCGCCTGACCAAGCGCGGCAATGCGGCTCAGGAGTGCTTCGCGCACCTCAGGATCAATCCCTTTCAAAGTTTGGGAAGCAAGCGACTGTACCATGGTGAAGCTGTTTTTCACCCGGTGGGACATTTCCTGCATCAACAGCTGCTTTTGCTGCTCAGCCGCCTTGCGGGCGGTCACATCGACAGATGTCCCGGAAAAGCGATAGGGTGCCCCTGTCGCATCTACTACCATCCGACCCTTGCATTCGACCCAGCGGATGGGTTCGTCAGGGATGGCGAGCCGATACTCGACGAGGAAATCTGCGCCATGGTTGAAGACGGCCCGGATGCTGGCGCGTAGCGCGGGCAAATCCTCGGCGACGACATATTCTTGATATTGCTCCTCGGTGAAGCCCGCTGCGCACCCTTCGGCATTCAGTCCGTAAAGCCGCGCGAAATTGGCATCACCATGAATGCGATCCGATGACACCATCCAGTCCCACAGCCCCACAGAGCCGGAGGCGGCGAGCGCCATCTGCAGACGTTCATCCTGCTGCGCCATGCGATCTTGAAGAAGGCGTGCCTGGGTCTTGTCACGCAGAACCTTCACGAAACCGACAATCACCTCGTCGGCATTCTTGAGCGGCATCATCTCGCCGCTGGCCCAAAAGTGCTCGCCATTCTTGCGCAGATGCCAGCGTTCATCCGCGCCCCTACCATTGACCAGCGCCTGCTGCATTTCGTGGCTCGGAATGGCGGCCGCACGATCCTCTGGCGTGAAAAAGACCGAAAGATCGCGACCGACTATCTCTGAAGCATCCCAGCCAAGAATGGCGGTGGCGCCGGCATTCCAGTCGGTGATCGAACCTGTGCGATCCATGACGATGATCGCGTAATCGATGGCGCTATTGAATATCGACTGAAAGCGCAGTGCGGCATTGGCGAGATCGTTCTTACCCTCGCGGTCCTGGCGGGCAATCTTGCGCAATTCAAGCTGGCTCATCACCTGCGTCGCGAGCATCTGCAGTGTGAATCGTTGAAGCTCACTCAGGCCATCAGGGCGCACCTGAGTATCCAATATGCAAAGTGTCCCGATTGCCAGCCCTGCCTGATTTTTGAGCAGCGCGCCGGCGTAGAAGCGGATACCGCCCGCTGCATCGACTAGGGGATTGGTCGCGAAACGGCGGTCCTGCGTGGCATCGCGGATTTCAAGAAAATCCTCTTCAAGGATCGCGTGGGCGCAAAAAGATGTGTCGAGCGGTGTTTCGCTAACACCAAGCCCGACTTCAGCCTTGAACCATTGGCGCTCGTCACCAACGAGGTTGACGACTGCGATCGGCGCTTCGCAGATCGCGGCGGCCAGCTTCACAATATCGTCAAACTGCTGTTCGCGCGGCGTGTCAAGAATCTCATATTCGGCAAGGACTGCACTACGACCTGCAAAAAGAGCGTCGCCAGAACAGGGTGAATCTTCGAATGCGTCGCTCAATTTATAGCTCCATGCGCTAGGCCGGCATGGTGACGGCTGCGCATGAGGTATAACCGCGTGCGCAGTATTGGAGCCAACGATAAAACATATGGCGTTCATTTGGAGCGACGCAGCCCCGTCGGAGCACGCGCCGACATGCGTGTATGGCGAGCGCACCGGGGCGGCGCTCCCCTGAAATAATCCCATTATCAAGAGGGAAGGCATTGATGAGGTTACGTTATACCGTTCATTTAGATTACATATTTTTGCTTATGGAAAGAATTGGCAGAAGCTCGCCCGTCTTTTCCGTTCTCTATCGCTGGGCTCTGTCTTCCGAAACGTCCGGTGTCCAGCTTAAAGCCGCCCTTCCGACGGCTGCCTCGGAACGACCGCAAAGTCCCAAAGTGCGCGCCCCCAGAGACCGGCAACAATACCTGAGAACTTACGCCGAAATCTGATCGGTTGGCGACATACAACGCAATTTCGGCACGCCACTTCTGCATATTTTTAGCTCCTGCTGGCAATCCGACAGGCGCCAATTATTTCCTTCACGCAGACATTTTTTACGCCTTAAAGGACAATCTCCTGATAGATTCTTGAAATCGAGGAAGCTTCCGCAACCAGCAATACCTGCAATGCCACGATGTAGACGTGACGAAGTTCGGCTGGCGCTCCGTCCCCCGCTGCACCCATCGCTGCCCTTATGATTTCAGCTGCACATTGGTTCATGGACGCGGGCGCGCCAAGAAAGTGGTGCTGATCTCCCATGAGACCAGATGAGGGGACCCCCGACAGAGCGGCCTTTACTTCGTCGACTGGACGCGTCGCCAGGTGATGGACCGCAACGTTGAGCGTAGTGCCCCACGCAGCCAATGCCCTTGTCGAGCGGATGAAATGGCAATGAGCGTCTATGAGGACGTCCATCCCAGCGGGCGACAATGTGAGCCTATACGTCCGCGAAGACCGAGCCATCGCTTTCTCTCCACCCGGCACCGGAAAGAACCGGCCCCCTTTTTACCATAGCAAATGACCGCAATTCGCCAATTGGTGCGATTACATGTCCAAAAGGGCATGAAATGGTACTTTGAAACCGAAATTGCTCCACAAGCTGACTCCAGCGCCGGATCGGCACTTCAGTGCCCCCCTTGTTGAGACGAGACGCGGGCGAACGCATCCTCTCTTTCAGACATCGAAGCCCGTCAGACATGAGCACTCGCAAGGACCGCTCGTGGATGGGGAGAGAAGGGATTGTTCATGCTCACCTGTCTTTCACTCTGTACGGCCCTGGCAGGAGGCGTGCCGCCCCTGCCCGTCATGGCGAAGACGCCTCCAGCAATTGGTCTGCAAGCCCGCCTGCGCGATTTTCCATATGGTCTGCTCGCTATCCAGCAGGAGGACAGCGATTTCATCATAATGGAAAAATCCGGCTCCCGAGGGCTCCGCCCGCGTCTTCCATCAGTATCGATCGGAAGCGCTGTCCGCGTCGATGCCGCATTGATCGACAGCTTTGAACCCTCGATCGATGGAGGAAGAGATGCGCAGCGCTAAATGGCTGGCACCCGTTGCGCTGATCACAAGCAGCGGCGCGATTGCGCAGTCGACGCCGCAGGATCGGTCTCCCGATCTCAACGCAGCGGCAGCAGAAGCTCAACGCCAACTACGCCAGACCTTCACGAACCTGGAGTTCGAGGACTTCGGACCGGCGCCCTTGAAGGGGCCTCTATATCAGGCAAGCGCTGGCGGGCGCATCCTTTATTACGCTCCCGAGAGCGAGCACATCATTTTCGGGGCTGTCTATGACAGCACCGGCGTGAACATCACCGCTTTGAGCCAGGATCAGTCGGCGCGGAAACGATTGAGTTCTCTGGATAAGGAGAGCGCGCTCGCCATTGGTCTCTCAGGCGCGCGCCAGGTGGTGGAGTTCACCGATCCGGACTGTCCCTATTGCCGCGCACTCGATCGTTTCTGGAACAGCAGGGCTGCGGCCGGCAAGATGGTGCGCCGTCTCATCTATTTCGTGACGGGAATCCATCCCGGCGCCGCCGCCAAGGCGGAGCATATTCTGTGTTCCAGAGATCCTGAGGCAGCCTTTCGGGCGATCTATTCGGGCCAGCAACCGGACCAATTGCTCACCTGCCCGGACGGCGCTGCTCGTCTTGCAAAGCACGGTATCGCGGTAAAGTCCATCGGCCTGTCAGGCACTCCGACCCTGATCATCGGCGAGAAGATCATCTCCGGCTTCGCGCAGGGAGAAATTGAAACGCAGCTCGAGGGGATATCACGCAAGACGCAGGCCCCGGGGCCGCCCGGCCCATAGGTTTCCCGATTGCCGACGCCCTCGCAACGCCCCGGAGCGGTCCTGCGCGGACGTCATTCGCCACCGCCGATGCGGTGACGGCATGCAATCGAGGACCGCTCCAGTTTCAAAGGAGACACGATCATGTACTTCCCCCCCTTACTCAAGGGGCTGGCTTCGCGCGGCTTGCGCGGCGTCGACGCCCTCCTCCTCCTCGGAGCCACCATGCTCGTCGCGAGCGCAGCCCACGCCTTCCAGGCGCCGGCGGCTGGAGATCTCGGTTACGACATCTACGACATTGTCGTGAACCAGGGGGTCAAGGGCCCGCTCGGGTTCGTCGGCGGGGTTGCCGCCTTCCTTTTCGGCGTCTCGCGGCTCTTCTCCAACATCATGGTCGGCATCCCGACCATCGTCGCAGCCGTGTGCCTCATCCGGGCCGACACCATCCTGCAGACCTTTGGAATGATGGTCTGAAGCCATTCGGTTGCGGGCCACCTGTCCCGCGCCGTGCCAGCGAAGGGCGGACGGTCCGCCTTTCATAACCAACACGCCCTTCCCGTGTTGGTGAAGCAAGGGAGAAGAGCGTGGACGAACGTCTTCCGCAATTCCTGCACAAGCCCGTCCAGATCCTCTGGTTCGATGCGCAGGAGTTCATCCTCGTCACTTCGACGATCTTCGTCGCCGTGATCGTAGGCCAGATGATCGGCTGGGCGCTCATCGGCGCTCTTCTCCTCTTCATCCCGTGGAAGCGCACGAAGCCTCGCGGTTTCATTCCACATCTCGCCTGGCGCTGGGGCCTCATCTCCTTCCGCCACTATCCCGGGCCGACCCAGACCCGCTTCTACGAGTGAGGCTCTTCATGGCAATGCGTCGCGCATCGAAAAGCGAGGATGAGCTGCTCCTGGACAAGCCGGCAAGCTTTGGCATCCATCGCTTCCTCCAGGGCTCCTCAAACCTGTTCGAGGAGAACCGCCTCCTCAAATTCGCGATCGTGGGCCTGTTCGGGGTGACCACGGTCTTGGGGCTCACCGTTTACACAACCGCCCGCAATGAACGCACGATCGTTGTGCCCTTCGGCGCGGGGGGCGACCTCTATGTGACCGGCGGCAAGCCATCATCGGCCTACCTGCGCACCATGGTGCGAAACATCGTCGCTCTTTCAGGAACCTATTCGGCCTACTCGGCCGACAGGCAATTCCAGGAACTGCTCTCGATCGTGCACCCGTCAGCCTATAACGGGATCCGCGACAGCCTGAACATCGTCCTGGACGAACTGTCGAACAATCCGACCCTGTCCATCGCAACCTATATCCGACCCGATCAACCCGTCCGGTGGACTGATCGCGAGATAGAGGTCCCGGTCGAGAAGATCCGCGTCATCGGCGGCGTCAACCGCAAGTTCAGAGGCGTGCTGAGGATCCGCTACGCGATCGACAATGGCCGCTTCTGGCTCACCCAGCTTGCAGAGGAGAAATTCGATGCCGAGACCCGATAGGCAGATTCTCGGGCTCATGGCTGCGAGCCTGTTCGCGGGCACTGCGAGCGCCCAGCCCCTCATCGCCCTTCCCGACCAGACCAGTTCGATCCGGCTGTCGAACCGCGACATCAATCACGTCATCTGTGAAGGCGGCGAGATCGAGGATGTGCGCTTCTCGGCCGAGAAGGCGATATCCGTCGAAAAGGGCGGCGCGGATGCGTGGATCAAGTTCCTGGTCAAGGAGAGTGATGATCAGGGCATGGTCACTCGTACCCATGTGACTGCACCCTCCGAATTCTTCATCAGCTGCAATGGGGCGATCTATCCGCTCTACGCCCAGCCCGAAGACATGCCGGCGCAGACAGTCCGTCTTGCCCGCGGCGCCAGGCAGCTCGCCGCAGAGAATGATGCCCTGCTTGGCCCAATGGTCGAGGAAGAGCGCGCGGTCTCCATCATTCTCTCGATACTCCAGGAACGCGTTCCGGCGAGCTTTACAGAAACAGCCACCGCATCCGGCGCAATTGCGCTCGCCGACCTTCCTGACCTTCGCATCACCGAACGCCGCAGGATCACGATTGAGGGGGCGAACCTTTCCGCATCCGAGTATCTTGTAGAGGCTCAGACCCAAGTCGAACTCGACGAGCGGGCCTTTCTCGACGCAAGGCTTGGCGGTCGCATCTTTGCCATCACCCTCGATCGTTTCTCGCTCAGGGCGGGTGAGACTGCGCGACTGGTCGTGCTACGCCACGATGTCGTGTCATGAGTTCGGAGAAACCCGTTCTCCCTTCCGAGACGCCTCGGGAACGGCCTGCAAGGAAGGTCGGTCCGGCCCTTCTCGACTTCAGGGCACACTGGACAGCACTGGATGCGAAGCACCAGCTCCGCGCGAAGCAGGCTGCAGTCGGTATCGTCATGGGGATGGCAGGCTATGGCCTCTACAGCCTGACGTCGGGCTCAAGGGAGGAAAGTGCGCCCACCCCAGCGGCCTCTCAGCTCAACATGGGTGCCGGATTGAGGGGCGACAGCCTCGAACTCAAACTGCGCGGCGATCTCAAGAAGATCCTCGATGGCCAGGTGCTCCTGGGTGATCGCGTAACAGCGATCGAGGAAGGGCGTCCAGGAACAGCGGGACCGTCTATAAACGGCCCGGACGATCTCCCCGCAGCCATGGCTGGCGAAACGCCGCCCGCCTTCCCTCCAAGCCCACTGCCCGAGGATTTCGAGCGGGCCGATGGAAGCCTTCCGGCTCCCCCCCTTCCGTCGGCGCCTCCCGCACCGCCGGCTCCGCCTGTTGAACGGCAGGTCGGTGCCATCGGGTCGGCCACCGCAGCCGCCGCAGCAGATCCCAAAGGAAATGACGCTAAAAAAAAGTCACGGACGATCTATTTGCCACCTGGTTTCATGAAGGCGCGGCTGCTGACCGGGATCGACGCGCTGGCAAGCCGCGATGCGACCAGCAACCCGGAACCACTGATCGCCCGGGTTCAGGCGCCGGCTGTTCTTCCCAATGACGTGAAGGCCAATCTGGCAGGCTGCTTCGTCATCGGCAATGCAACTGGCAGCCTCGCCAAAGAGCGGGTCGAGGTTCAGCTCATCTCTCTTTCCTGCGTCGACTTCGATGATCGATCCGTTGTCGATCAGCCAGTAAAGGGCTTCTTCGTCGATGCCGACGGGAAGAAGGGTCTCTCCGGAAAGGTCGTGACGCGAGCGGGCGCCGCGCTGGCGCGCAGCTTCCTTGCAGGCACCATCAGTGGCGTCAGCCAGAGTGTCGAGACCACGTTCGGCAACACCTCGACTTCCGCGCTGGGAAGCGTGCGAACCTTCGACGCTACCGACGCTGCCAGTGCCGGCATAGCCGGCGGCCTCGCCAAATCTTCGGAGAAACTGACCGACTTCTATCTCGATCTTGCACGGCAGGCAGGACCGATCGTCGAGGTAGGCGCCGCCAAGGATGTGGTCGTGGTCATCCAGGAAGGCATCAGCCTCGAAATCAAGCCAACCGCAGGAGTGAAATTCTGATGGCTATCAACCCGTCCTCCACACCCCGTTTCGCCCGCGCGGCCACAATCCTGGCTGCCAGCATTCTGCTGCCAGGATGCGCGAGCCTTGGCTCCCTCATGTCACCCTATTCTGAAAAGTTCAGCTGCAAGAACAGCGATCATGGCCAATGCATCCATCCGGACAAAGCCTATGCCGATGCTGTCGCAGGCAAGATATCCAGGTCGGATCCTGTAGTTACCAACGACACAGCCCTCCTCAAGGGGGCAAAATCGCCAGGGCGCAAGCGTACCGGTCCAGCAGCTGGAAACTATGCCGGCTATCGCGACAGCGTCTATCACGAGTTGAAAGGCCTGATCGACGCCCCCAAGACACCGATGCTGCGTCCGGGGCGGACGATAAGGACATTGATCCTGCCCTATGCCGATCGCCAGCGTCCCGATCGACTCTACATGCCCCGTTATGTCTATTCGATCCTCGACAAGCCCCAATGGGTAGTCGGCGATTATCTGGTAAGGCCCGATGAGACTACGCCCCACGTTCCGATCCTCCAGCAGAGCCCAAGTCAACGGAGCCCTGACGGGGACACCGACATCCCGGCCCCGCCGCCGCAGGAGCGCGAACCATGAAGGCGCCCGGCAACGGCCATGGCGGCGGCCTCACCTTCAGCCGCCTGCACCGCTCGGTAGCAAGGGACAGCTATTCGGACTTTCTGCCGATGGTGAGCTGGATCGAGAAAAACCAGGCTTTTCTCTGCATCGACGATGGCTGGGGTCAGGCATGGGAGCTGGTGCCCTCGGCCTATCTCTTCGCCCATGTCCATCAGGCACTCATCGGGCTGCTGAACATCCAGTTCGCCCCAGGCACAGTGGTCCAGATATTGAGCTTTGCCGACCCGCTGGTCGACCCGAGCCTTGACCAGTATCTCAATCTCAAGACGAGGTCGGACCCGCTTGTCCAGATGGCGGCGCACCGCGCTGCCCGATATCTGCGTGAGGGGACCGCCGGCCTCGACGCGCTGCACGGCATCCCAATCCGCAATTTTCGGGTTATCCTTGCGATCAAGACCCGCAGGCCGTTGGGGTCGGATCTGCGCCGACAGATCGAAGAGCAACTCTCCAAGCTCGGCATCGCGCGCCTCTCGCCGCAGGCAGTTGTCAGCTTCTATCGCCGTATCTTCAACGGCGTCTTTGCCGATGCGCCAGGCATGTTCGATGAAGGGTCGCCGACCGTCGCCGCTCGTCCCGTGCGCAAGCAGATCATCGATGCTGGTCCCGATCTAGTTTTTGAAGGGCCCGAACTTTTCCTGGGGAATCAGGTCGCGCGCTGCCTTACGCCCAAGGCACCGGCGCGGCGCATCAGCGCCGAGCGGGCGAACCGCTTCCAGGGCGGGATGCGCGGCGCTTCGGAAGACAGCGACCAGATTGGCGGTCCGTTCCTCTACACGCTCAACATCCTGTTCGATCACTCGGCCTTCGAAATCCACAAGCGCGCCCAGATCCTCTCTGCCCAGAAGGCCGCAGGAAGCTTCGCGGTCGAGGTCGGCAAGCAGATCGAGGAAATCGGCTGGGTTCTGGACGAAGCGGGCAATTCGCGGTTCGTCACGGTCCTTCCCTCGGTCTGGCTGTTCGGCCGGGACAGTAGCGAAGCGAGGGAAATGGCGGCCCGTGCCACGCGGCTCTGGGAAAGCGAGCCCCTGCCCTGGATGATGCAGGAGGAGAGCTATCTCAATCCCGTGCTGCTACCGATGAGCCTGCCCTTCGGTTTTTATCCCGACAAGCGGACCATCCGCATGCTCGAGCGCGACCTGCCGATGCCAGCGCGCGCGGCCGCGCTGATGGCGCCGATCCAGAGCGACTTTCGCGGCGGGGGGCGCCCTGCTCTCCTCTATGCAGGCCGCAAGGGACAGCTCATCACGCTCGATCTCTTCGACCCTCGCATCAACAATTATAACTTCATCGTCTCGGCCGAAAGCGGCGCGGGCAAGAGCTTCCTCCTGAACAATCTCTGCCAGCAATATTATGCGCAAGGAGCTCTCATCCGGATCATCGATATTGGCGGCAGCTACCGCAAGCTCTGCACGCTTTGCGGCGGGCGATATATCGACATCGGCGAGGAAGCGCTTGTCCTCAACCCCTTCGATATGGGCTTCGCGCTCGACGGTGATGATCGCCAGTCCGCGATCTCCATGGCAGTGGCGATCGTTGCCGAAATGGCAAATGCGGCGACGCGCAAGGGCGTCACGACCTCGGAATGGAACCTCATCAAATCGGCGGTCCAGTGGACGATTGACACTGGCCGTGCCGAAGCCGGGATCGACGCGGTTCGCGACTGGCTCGGCGCCTATCCCGCCGGCGCCACCCATGATCTCGACAAGGTGGAGCATCTGATCCCTGCAGCTCGTGAGCTCGCTTTCAATCTTCGCGATTTCGGCAGCTCCGGCGCCTACGGCCATTTCTTCAATGGTCCATCCACCTTCGATATCTCGACCGACGAGTTCGTCGTGCTCGAGCTCGAGCGGCTCAAGGCCATGCCCGATCTGTTCAACGTCATCGTAATGGTGGTGGTGAACGCCGTGACCCAGGAGCTCTACCTCTCCGCCCGCGATAAGCCGCGTTTCGTTCTTTGCGAAGAGGCCGCCCAATTCATGACGCACCGGGATGGCCAGGACCTGTCCCGGCTCGCCGAGGCGTTCGATCAGGGCTACCGGCGAGCCCGCAAATATAGGGGGAGCTTCGGTGTCGTCCTGCAGTCGGTCAATGACCTCCAGCTTTTCGGTGGTACCGGCCAGGTCATCCTTGAAAACGCGGCCACACGCTTCCTTCTCCAGGGCTCGACCTATGACCGGGCCGTCGAGAACAAGATTTTGGATTATACGGGCTTCGTCCTCGATCTTCTGAAGTCGGTGCGAAACAACAAGCCGCATTATAGCGAGGTGTTCATCGACTCGCCGCTGGGTCTTGGGATCGCGCGCCTCGTCGTCGATCCATTCTCCTACTGGATCTACACCAGCGCGCCCGAAGATGTAGCCGCGTTCGAGGCCAAGCTGCGGCAGGGCCTAAGCCCCATGGAAGCGATTTGCGATCTCGCAGGCGTAGACCACCGGGAGATCGCGCATCTTCAGCGTGGGCGGCTACCGCAGAAGGCAGGGCTATGAGGCGGCTCTTTCCATGCTCGCGACGAAGGGCACCGCACGCGGCGATCGTTCGGGACAGCGACCTTGAACTGCTCATTGCCGAACGGGCAGCGGGTCAGGCACTTGCGTGGCGCTTTCGGCTGATCGTCACCGAGACCTTCATGATGGCCCTGCTGGTAGCGATTGCCGGGGTTCTCCTGCACAAGCCTCCTCTCATGGTCGCGCGTGCGTCTCTGGGGGTAGGCGTTGCTTGCTTTGTCAGCGGAATGCTGCTGGTCGGCCTGTCGGGCGCAGGGACATATAGCCTCCTCGCCTTGAAAAGATGGTCGCGGCGATGAACGGCTTTGCGTCCTCGACGCCATCGCAGAGCGCGATCCGGCTGCTCGTCTCAGGCTTCCTTCTCCTTCTTGTGCATCTGGCTATCGTCCTGCTTGCGGACGGCGTGGCGGGCGAGAGATTGCGCGCTGTTGGCCTCATGCTTGGAGCTGTCTCCTTCACCGCCTTTGCAGCCGCGCTATGGGGCGGCTCAGGCCGCCCCGCCCTCCCCTGGTGGAGGCGTCGGCCATGACCAGCTCACGCTTCCCAGCGGCTCTCGCCCGACACGCACTGCTGGGCGCGCTCCTCTGCGCCCTGCCGGCAACTCGCAGCACCGCAGCGACTTCCACGATCGGGCGAACCTGGCCGATCGCCGAAGCGGACGCGATGACAGAAATCGAGAGCCGGGCGGCAACTGCCGGCAACCTCGCCTCGCGCATGCCGCCTCGTGGGAATTGGTCGGCGCTCCAGCCTGCTTCCCTCCCGCGCGCGCAAGAAAGTCGGATACGCAAAGTGGTCCCCTTTCATCTGCTGGAAGATGATATTCGTCTCCCCGACGGCCGCGTGCTCTATCCCAAAGGGTTCCGGTTCAACCCGCTCGAATATGTGACCTTCCACCAGCGCCTTGTGATCGTGCATCCGCGCGATCTCGACTGGGCGGTCCGCACCGCAGCGCCAACCGACTTCATCCTGTTGACCGCAGGCGATGCGGTCGCACTCTCGGAGAAAACAGGGCGCCCGCTCTTTATGCTTGAGGAGCGAGTCAAGGCACGTCTGGGGCTTGCCGTCGCGCCCGTTATCGTCGCCCAGGTCGGCAAAGCGCTCGAACTTCGAGAAATTCGTCTCCCGCTGCAGTTCGGGAAGGGAGATGTGCAATGAAAGCGCAAAGGCTCGTTCGACTTTCCATAGCCGCTTTGCTTGCCACGGTGATTGGCGCTGCGAGCCCTGCATCAGCATCGAAATGCGAGGCGGGTACGGTCTTCAACCCGATCACCAAGGTGCGGTGGAACTGCATCTTCCCGATCACGATCGGCGGCGTCAGGGTCGGGAGCTTCGACAAGCTCGACAAGGCACTCGACGCGCAATCGGCATCCAAGCCGCTGTGCGCCTGCCGCAACGGTGCCACATTCTGGTTCGGGGTGAAGGTGAGCTTCTGGTCGCCCAACCGCATGATCGATGTCGTGACCGAGCCGGGCTGCATGATGGGCCTGGGTGTCGATCTTCTGCCGACAGGCGGAAAGCTTCAGGGCAGCCAGAGCTCGATCGCGGATGGCACGAACAGCCAGAAGCTCTTTGCCCAGATGCACTATTATATTTCGCCGGTCTGGAAGATGCTCGACATGTTCACTGACCTCCCCTGCATCCAGGATGACGGGTTCGACGTCGCCATGATGACCGAGGTCATGCCGACCTGGCAGTCGGCCACGCTCGGCGCCATCATCCAGCCAGAGGCTGTTCTGTTCGGCAATCCGGCGGCAGGCCTTGCCTGCATGGCCGACAGCGCGGCCGCGGCTGCAGGCACTGTCATCGATCCGCTATTCTGGTGCATGGGAAGTTGGGGCGCCACCTACCCGATCGCGGGCGACATCCATTTTAGCGACAGCGTCGAGGCATGGGCTGGGCTCGCCGCGCGCGGGACATTTATGATGGGCCGGCTTGGCGCTCTGACGGTCAGTTCGGCCGACGGATGTTCCTTCCGCGCGCAGCCTGTCTGGACCAAGTCCCGGTACAAGCTTCAGATCATGGAGCCGGTCAAAGGCGGCAAGTGCGTCAACATCGGGCGTCCCGGTGCGCTGTGGTCCTCGGGCAAGCATGCGCCCGGCAAGGACAACGCCCAGTTCATGCTTTTTGAAAAGGTCATCTGCTGTGCCGGTATCTCCACGCCCTGACCGGCCACCCCTCCGGCAATCCGATTGCCTCGTCCTGGCCTGGCATCAAGGTGTCCAGTCTGTCCGCCAAGGTCTGCGAGACCAACCGGGCAAGAACGAGGCAGGAGCGGCGCCACGCCCCCACGGCGCCGCTCCATACCCTCTTCATCGGCACAAAGACGCGTTGTCGATGAAGGTCAGCGCGGCCACATCCCTCTCGGGTCCGGTCGGGGGTGACGCCCCCAACATCCCCCTCGGACCTGTGGCCGCGCTGACAGCCCGTTATATCGGTTTCGTTGAACGCCAAGAGCACGGCAGGCGGCTCCCGATGCCGCAAATGCCAGCGCGTGGTGCCTGCTGGCGCCGCCATTTGGCTATCCTTCTCATCGGCGCCGCAATTAGCGCGTCGGCGACTGCTGGCGCTCAGACCATGGAGGAACGCGCTCGCAACGCTGCTGCGGCATCCCGGTCGAGATCTTCCGACAGTGAAGCCATCCGAGGCAATTATCTCGAACCGGCCCTGTCGGGTGGCACGGTAGCAAGTGTCGACGGCGCGACGACCTTCTCTCCTCGCCTTTCCTGCGCCAGCAGCGCCACGATGCTCGAAATCATGGTTCAGCCAGGCTCGACGGGCGACATCGGCCGCCTGAGTGTGGCACGGGATACCGATCTCGACGGCCATTTCGACAGCAATGTGCTGATGACCCAGCCCATCTCGGGCATTTGCGCTAATGGCGTGATTTCCTGCCAGGCGGGCAGCTGGAATGGCTGTCGCCCCCTTGCATGGGATGCCCATGGCCAAGGCGGTCTGAGGCTTGTCGAAGTGACACTGCCTGAACTCTCGGGCTGCTATTGCGTCAACAATAGCTGCGGCAGCAATCTGGTCAGCAGCAATCTTGAGACAGTTCTCAAGGATCTGGGCGGCGGCGTTGTCGGGGCCATCACCACTGCCGATCCCCGTATCGGCGTGGCGCAGGCCGGGATCGAGGGGCCCGTCATCCGCTATGTCGGCTCCCAGACGACCGCCTGCGCCAGCGATCCGCACGTCTCCCAGACCAGCTACCGTGCCGATCCTGCACTTATCACCCAGGACGCCTTCACTGCCTCGCGCTCCAGCAGCGTGTTTCAGACGCTTGCCGCGTCGCCTGCCGCAACCGGACGCTCCCAGGAAACCCGTAGCTGCTCGATCGTGCGAGAGATCGACATAGAGGAGCCCGATGCTGACGCGATCATCGCGCGGTCTAGCGGCGGCTATGCGACGACGCAGATCTCGCAGACCCAACTGCGCTTTCTCATGGGCTCGCCAGCGGACAATAGTCTCAAGGGCGGTCGCTGCACGATCTTTGACTATCGGATGACGATCGATGTCCGCGATCCAGATCGCCTGACCTCGCTACGCCTCAACCGCTACTTCGGAGATGACTGGGTCCAGCTGCGTATCGATGGCCAGGTCATCGCATCGGGGCCTGCAGGATGGACCGGAAACGAACTCCCGCCTGGAACCTGCGAACGCAAGTCGACCTATCACGCATCACCGATGCTCGACCTCAAGCCCCTCATGCCGGCGGGTCTCCATGAAGTCTGGCTTCGGGTGGCGGTGGCTGATGAGGGCGAAGCCTATGCGGAGATCGAGGCCGAACTGGATCTGCGCTGTAATCCCCGCGAGCGCGTGGTCGACATGTGCGCTCCTCTGACCCAAGGAAGCCAGTGCAGCCTCGTTGACGAGAGCGTCGATGATGTGGTGACCATAAAAAGCGGCGTTGCGACCGGCCTCCACCCATTGCCACAGATCCGGCAGTTCGGGACCGGCCGGTGCAGCTACCAATATGCCAGGGAATTCTTCACCAAGCGTCGGCGCTACAGCTGCATAATCGAGAGCGGGACGGTGAGCGCGCCTGACCTCTCGCGAGCTGCCTATATTCTCGACCGGTCGACCGAGACGATGCTGGCGGACCGAACGATCGGCCAGGATGGGTCGGTCACCCAATCGACCCGAGCCTTCGGCCTGCCCGACCGCCCTTCCGTCGCAGCCTGCGAACCAATCTGCAAAAGCCGAGCTCCCAAAGTCAATGATGGCGTAGGTGAGGCTGGCCCCGTCGCGACACTCCAGACGATGCCCACTGGCTGGGACAGCTTCTATCATAGCTGCGACAGCACCGGCCAATGTCCGCTCGGTCCGGGAGAGGAACTGGTTTCCGGCTGCGGCTGCCTGGACGTTTTCCCCGAAGCGGTGACGATGATGCAATCGCTTCGGCTTGCCGGTGCAGACATCTCCTGCAACGTGGAGGCGCGCTGATGCGAAATATGATCCTTGCGTTGCTTGCGCTCGCGCTCTGCCCAACTTCTCTCGTTGCTAGGGCTTCCGCCGCGTCGATCTGCGCTGTGGACCTCAACGCCAATGGCGATGCGGCCGATGAAGGGGAGATGGCAGCCTGCCAGATCGCGACCGACGGCAGCGCGTTCTGCCCAATCGAAGCGATAGCCTGCACAGCATCGGGAGACGGAAACTATGCCTGCCCGCTGGGCGAGCAATATGCCTGCTCGACATTCATGCCCGGCATGGCCCCGCGCTGCTCGCCGCATAGCTGCATCGACACCGCCACAAATCCGATCGAAACGATAGAACCAGTCGATGATCCGGGGGCTGCGGCCGACGGCACGCTCGACGAGGAAGGCAACTGCCTCGGCTCGATCGAGATATTCTCAGGCCGTGCGCTTCGCTGCCGTCCCCCTGGTGCAAGCGTAACCTTCCAGAACTGCTGCAAGGACCGGGACAAGATCATCAAGGACGGCATGGGCGGCTCCATCGGTGCGATCGGCACGAAAATCGCGATCGCCAAAGGCGTCTTCACCGGCATGAAGGCTGCGTACACCGCCTTCCGTGCCGGAGCGACGGCGGGCCAGGCGGCAAGCGCTGGCGCCAATGCGATCATCATCGGGATCGATCCCACCTCCATCGCGATCAGTCTCGCCGTCAATTTCATGATGGAGGTGCTCCTTGCCGGCTGCGATCAACAGGACATGGAGACCGGCATGCTCAAAGGCTCGGGCATGTGCCACGAAATCGGCAGCTATTGCTCGTCGAGCATATTGGGGGTCTGCATCCAGAAGGCGCGCGGCCATTGCTGCTTCAACACCAAGCTTGGCCGCATTCTTCAGGAGCAGGGGCGCCCACAGCTTGCCGCCTTCAGCCAGATCGGCTGGGGCACGCCCAGGGAACCCTATTGCCGCGGCTTCACAACCCAGGAGTTTCAGACGCTCGACTTCAGCCGCATGGATCTCTCCGAATATTATGAGGAGATCGAAGCGCGGGCGCAGACCGAAATTGAAATCGACATGAAGGACCGGATCGATGCCTATCTCGAAACCGTCTCTCCTTGATCGGGCCGTGCTCGGCACCCTGCTCGCGATGATGTCGTCTGAGCAACTTCATGCGCAGTCGCCGATATCACGCGAGGGCGATGCCGCTCTGGAAAGGCTCAAGGGCGCATTGCGCGATCGTCCAATTCCTACCGACCACCGCCTTCGCGAACTTCCTTTGATGGAGCAGGAAGATGATGGCGAGATCAGAGCGATGATCGGACGGCGCCCCTCCTCCCAGGAGCTGGATGTCCGCGCCCGGGAAGCTCTCGATCGGGGTCAGGCGGTACTTGGCGAGCAACGCGAAGCCATGTCCGAACGCCTTAATGCCGCGCTCGGCCTGTCGCGCCCAAAACTGCCCGGAGAGCTCCAGCCCGAGCTACCCGGGTCTGGAGCAACTGGTTGGGTGCCGGTGCTGTTCGTGTCGTCATCCATGCCAATATCCACTTTGCGGACCTATGCGGCGCAACTGGTGAAGGTCCGCGGCGTGATGGCGTTCCGCGGAGTGCCTGGCGGGCTCACGCATATCGGTCCCATGGCGAAGCTCACCGCCGAGATTTTGCGGACTGATCCGGGCTGCGAGGGCCCCGCCTGTATGATGTGGGACGTTCAGATCGTCGTTGATCCGATCCTGTTTCGTCAGCACGCTGTGTCCCGCGTTCCTGCCCTCGGCATGATCGGGGGCGATCCAACCCAACCTTATTGCGAGCGAGACGAAGAAAGCGGCCAGAAGGCCAGCCATCTCGTGTTCGGCGACGCGGCGCTGTCGGGCCTGCTCGAGGAATATGGCCGCCTTGGTGGGAAAGAGGAGGTGCGCCATGCTTCGGCTCTTCTGGCTGGCCGCTAGATCTCTCAAGAATGCCATCTTCCGCTTCCCGCATGAGCTCGCCCTTGCGATCGGACCTGGGCAGGCCACCGGTCGGAGCCAGCAGGTGCGCCTGCTGATCGCGGCCTCGATCAGCCTGCCAATCGCGCTCGTGGTGGCTGTGCTGCTCCAAGGAATCATGCTTGTGATGAGCCCATCCATCGACGCCTGGGCATTGCGCCCTTCGCCAGGCAAAATCAGGCGCGGAGACCTTGTCAGCTTCACTCTCTCCCACCCAATCGCCGGCCCCAGACCCGTCAGCGTCACCAAGCGCGCGCTTTGCCTACCAGGAGAGATGTTGCGGAGTGTCGAGCGGCCCTCCCGAACGCCAGGCGCAATGTTCGACGGCTGGTATTATTGCGGCCCCCGGTTCCTTGCGATCAGCCGCCCCGCCACCCACGACGGTCGCAGCCTTGCCCATCTGCAGTGGGGCGAACGCGCCGTGCCAGCAGGGTTCGTATATCTTGGCTCGGATCATCCCGATGGCTTTGACAGTCGCTATTTCGGGCTTGTGCCGATCGCTCGTCTGACGCGGATGGAGAAAATCCTGTGAGCCGCCCGCCCATCATCACCAGGATCGTGACGGTTCTGGTCCTGCTCGCGATATCGGGCAGCCCGGCTATTGCGGCCCAGGCCGGAGACGAGAAGGCAGGCTATTGGTGGTATGCGCCCAAGCCTGACCAGCAGGAGCCGCCAGAAAGCGACCCACCGGCAAAGCCGCTTATCCCTGCGATGAAGGAACTCGCTTCCTGGCCGCCTGCAAGGATTTCCAAGCTCATAGCCGAGCAGCGCGACTATGCAGCGACGGTCCTTACGGTCGACGCCGTTGCCGATTTCTGGCGGTTGGAAGACTTTGCGCGGCGCAAGGCACGCGCCTTTGCTGGTCTCACCCAGATCGCCATGCTCCAGCATCCCGAGCTCAACTCCCGATCGGCAAACCCGATGGTCGGAGATGCGCGGAGCCAGTTGCTCAAGGAAAAGGACGATCAGCGCCGTTCCTATCTCAAGGCTCAGGCGGGCAGCTTTGCGCTGGTCATGTTCTCACGTGCTTCCTGTGGCTACTGCCGCATTCAATGGCCGATCGTTCAACGGTTCCGTGAGGAGATGGGGTGGCAGGTCACCGAGATGGATCTCGATCGCCGCCCCGACCTTGCCGCGCGCTATGGGGTCGAGGTTACGCCCACGACCATGATCATACGCCGCGCCAGTGCGCAGCGCATGGTGATCGCAAGCGGGGTGGAAGCCTATCCGGCGATCACGCAGATGGCGTACCAGGCGGTGCGTCTTCTCTCAGGCGATATTCGCGCCGAACAGTTCATGACGGCCCCGGGCGAAGAAGCCGGCTTCTTCG
>Ga0075367_10000078_pt1 | contig 25393 bp, 25 predicted proteins | sample EndMethybrTD3032_FD_71399 | JGI IMG/M metagenome (GOLD analysis project Ga0075367, IMG submission 71399) | Populus endosphere microbial communities from Tennessee, USA - Endosphere MetaG P. TD hybrid TD303-2 | ecosystem: Host-associated > Plants > Roots > Endosphere | place: USA: Tennessee... | reverse complement strand
ACGTCAACTCGATATCTGCGGGTCGAGGGTCATCCGCCACAGTTCCGTATCGTTCCGGTCCATCAACCTCACGCTCAGTTGCTCGGTCTGCCCATCGATGTCGACGAGCCCGAAAAATTGCATGCCGGCCGACGGTGGCAGGTTCTTCTCCGCGCCGCTGGGCGCTGCCTTCATGAACTTCACCTGCGGCCCAAAGGTCATGTCGAGTTCCTGCGGTCCGTATGTTCCGGAATGGAGAGGCCCCGCCACAAACTCCCAGAATGGCAGGAATTCGCGGAACCTGGCCTTCCCGGGATCGTAGTAGTGGGCAGCGGTATAGTGCACGTCAGCCGTCAGCCAGATCATGTTGGATATGCCGGCATCGCAGATGAACCGCAGCAGATCGGCAAACTCCAGCTCGCGGCCTCGTGGGGCGCCATCATCACCGTTCGAGATCGACTCGCTCCCGCTCCGGTGGCCGTAGTCGTCGAAGATCACCAGCCCGATTGGCAGATCGCAGGCAATCACCTTCCAGGTCGCCGTCGAGCGAACCAACTCGCGCTTCAGCCATGCCACCCTGCCAATGAAAATCCGCCAACGGCTCCCATGGATGAGAGGAAGCGCCGGCGGGTCGTTTCGGTCAGTTTCATGCCAAGGTGTGTCCGGCTTGCTCGAGCGGAAGAGAGCCTCCCGCGCCGAACCTATGGCAGTCGTCATGTCATCTTCTTGAAGACGGCATGACGGTTTTTCGAAACTTCCGCGACAGTTTTATTAAACGATAGTCACGGCAGGGAGGCCGAAGCTGCAAGAAGATCGTTATTCCAGCGCCAGCCCGCTACGACACAGCGTGCTGAGCAAAGCGGGTGTCAGCTGTGTCGAGATCAGGACAGGGAAGATGTGCAATCCAGGACCTGTCAGGCGTCGCTGCCGGACAGTTCTTCGAAGGTCGCAAGGCCCTTCTTGACCAGCATCGCGTCCGGACTCGGCAGCTTGCCGCGGAAAGCCTTGTAGGCATCCTCCGGATCGATCGCGCCACCGACGGAGTAGATATTATCCTTGAGCTTGGCGGCCATCTCGCGATTGAACGCATCGCCCGTTTCCTCGAAGGCGGCAAAGGCGTCCGCATCGAGAACCTCAGACCACATGTAGGAATAATAGCCGGCTGAATAACCGCCGGAGAAGATGTGCTGGAAGTGCGGCGAGGCATGACGCATGACGATCGACTTCGGCATGCCTAGCTCCGACAACACCTCGGCCTGTACCGCCATCGGATCCTCGACCTTGTCGCGGGTATGGAACGCCATGTCGACGAGCGCGGAGGAGGTGAACTCGACCGTGTTAAACCCGGAATTGAAGGTGCGCGCTGCCAGAACCTTGTCGAGCAGGGCTCGTGGCATCGGCTCGCCGGTTTCGCAATGCACGGCATATTGCTTCAGAATAGCCGGCACGGTCAGCCAGTGCTCGTAGAGCTGCGAAGGAAGCTCAACGAAATCGCGCGAAACGCCCGTGCCCGAAACCGAGGGATAGGTGACGTTCGACAGCATCCCATGCAGCGCATGGCCGAACTCGTGGAACAGCGTGCGCGCATCGTCGAGCGACAGGAGGGCGGGCTTACCTTCGGCGGGCTTCGCGAAATTGCAGACATTGTAGATGATCGGCAGTTCGCCGTTGCGGCCGTTCTTCAGCGGCAGCTTGTGCTGTGACTGAAACGAGCTCATCCAGGCGCCGGAGCGCTTCGAGCTGCGTGCAAAATAATCGCCAAGGAAGAGTGCCACCAGCCTGTCGTCGCGATCGCGGATTTCGAAGACGCGAACATCAGGGTGGTAGGCCGGAACGCCTTTCTTCTCGACGGCGCGAATGCCGAACAACCGGCCGGCGACGTCAAAGCAGGCGTCGATGATCTTCTCGAGCTGCAGGTAGGGCTTCAGCTCGGCCTCGGAGAAATTGAACCGCTGTGCCCGGATCTTCTCGGCATAGTGCCGCCAATCCCAGGGCATGACGTCATGGTTCTTGCCTTCGTCGGCAATTAGCTTGGCAATGTCGGCTTCTTCCTCGCCGGCACGCCTGACCGCCTTCGCCCATACCTCCCGAAGCAGGTGGTTCACCGCATCGGGCGTCTTCGCCATCGTGTTGTCCAGTTTCAGTTCCGCGAAGTTGCCGTAACCGAGAAGCTTTGCCACCTCGTCGCGAAGAGCAAGCGTGTCACGGATGATGCCGCGATTGTCGGTCGCGCCGAGGTTCTCGCCGCGGGCAACCCAGGCCTTGAAGGCCTGCTCGCGCAGATCCCGTCGCTCGGAGAAGGTCAGAAACGGTTCGATGATCGAGCGCGACAGAGTAATGGCAAACTTGCCCTCTTCGCCTCGCTCGCGTGCAGCTGCCGCCATCGCATCCTTCAGGAATTCGGGAATACCCACGAGATCAGCGCCGTCGGAAAGGATCAGCGCCCAGCTCTTCTCATCGGCGAGCACGTTCTGGCCGAACTGGGTGCCAAGAGCGGCAAGCTTCTCGTTGATACCGGCGAGCTTCTCCTGCTCGGCTTTCGGCAGCTTCGCCCCCGATTTGACGAAGCCCTTCCAGTGCCGCTCCAGCACGCGCGTCTGCTCCAGCGTCAGGCCAAGGCTTTCGCGGGCTTCCCACAAGGCATCAATGCGGGCAAAGAGCGCCGCATTCATGCCGATCTTGGAGTAGTGGCGCGACATCTTTGGCGAGATGTCCCGTTCCAACGCCTGGATCGTGTCGTTGGTGTGAGCACCCGCCCGGTTCCAGAACAATGCCGACACGCGAGACAGCTCATCGCCTGCGAGCTCGAGAGCAACGACCGTATTCTCGAATGTCGGCGCATCCGGATCTCGCGCGATCGCGTCGATCTCTCTCTCATGCGCGGCAAGCGCTGCATCGAAGGCCGGAGCGAAGTCGCTATCATTAAGAGCATCGAAACGCGGCAAACCGTGGAGACCGTTCCATTCGACGAGTGCCGGGTTGAATTCTGGTGTGGAAGGCATGCGGAAATCCTTTGTGGCAGGCAACTGAACAGGCAATATAGGGATGCGCGTCCGCAATTGGTACTGCCGATCGGACCCACATTTCCCGGCCGGACTGCGACGTTTCATGGCAAGAAATGATGCCTAAGAATTAACTAATCGTTAACGATTGACGCACGTTCGCCACACGCGGTAGTTTCACGCATCATCTCTTTGCAAGTGGATACGCGCCATGGAAATTCTTTCTGTGCGGTCTTCGCCGAGTTTCCTTTTCAGAAGAAACCAAGATAATTCCAGTCAATACAATCAACTAGAAGCGCAGCTCGGCCCCACGACAAAGGCTTCGACGGTGTTCCAGATCGATGATGCCAGCGCAGAGACGCCGGATTTTTCAGCGATCAGCGCCAGCGAATTGCGTCAGTATGCGAGGCAGAGCTTCGATGCCGGCGCAATCGATCAGGATACCTACGCCGCGATCTCCGAGCCGCTGCCGATGCGAACGATCGACCCCTCGGGCAACATCCTCGACCTTTCCGAGGTTACCGACGCGACGAGCTTCAATTTCCGGGACTACTACAAGGACCAGCTCCAGATCGCGACGTCGATCGGCGACCCGGAAACGGTGGCACGGCTCAATTCCGTCGTCAGCTTCCTCGACGTCTGATCTCAGGCCTTCCGCCATCCGAGGAGGCCGGGCGTTGCATGCCAAAGCGCCTGCACGGCAAAGCCTATGAAGAGCACGCCGGAGCAGCGCACGATCAGCCGTTCGTGCGAACGGTAGAATCGCCGGACCGTTCCCGCACCGATGACGGTGATCAGGATCATGTCCGCCACGATGAAGCCCAGGAATGAAACCGCCAGCAGGACCGGCAGAGTGTGAAACTGCAGTGCGCTCGCCGAGCCGGCAACGAGGGCTGTGAACGTCGCGAGTGCGACTGGATATCCCTTCGGATTGGTCACCCCGAAAATCAGGCCGCGACGGAAGGGCCGCTCCACCACCATCAAGGCCTCCCCGTCCCCCTTCGGCTTTGCCCGAACCGCGTTCCAGCCGATCCAGGCAAGGTAGAAACCACAGAGAAGACCGAGCGCATCGAAGACAAAAGTACCGATCGTCTTCGCACCGATGATCGCAATCAGCGCAAGCGATGCCCACAGCAGATCACCGACCAGATGGCCGCAGACAAACAGAGCACCGGCGCGGCGTCCCTGCCCAGCCCCGATACCAAGCAACGCGAGGAAGGCAGGCCCTGGAATGAGCACGTAAAGAAGGGCAGCCAGAAAGGCGCCTGCGAGCAAGGATTGCGTCATCGAAAAGCTCCGGAAAGGACAGCCACAGCTTATGCGTCAATCGAAAGGCGTCAAGCTGTCATGGCGATCCATGAATTTTTGGAATTGCCGTATCACTCAGCATCCGACAGAAGGAAGGCGACCGCCCTCGTGCGGGTCGCGCACGTCACGAAAAACCGAGTACCCCCTATGCCCCCATTCCGGATGAGCGAACGGCGAACGAGCATGCTCGGTGCGCTCCTCGCAACCATCGGCCCGATCTCGATGTCGATCTACACACCGGCGATGCCGGAGCTCGTCCATGCGTTCCGGACGTCGGACTCGGCGATCAAGATGTCGCTCTCCGTCTATTTCGCCGGCTTCTCAGTTGCGCAACTGCTTGCAGGTCCGCTTTCGGATGCCTTCGGCCGGCGCACGGCGACGCTCCTCTTTGTCGGCATCTATATCGTCGGCAGCCTGCTTGCTGCCTTTGCGCCCGGCATCGAATGGCTTCTCGCCGGCCGCCTGATCCAGGGCGTTGGCGCCTCTGTCGGGATTACGGTGGCGCGCGCCATCGTGCGCGACCAGTTCACCGGGACGGAAGCCTCACGCATCATGAACCTCATCGGCATCATGATCGCCATCGGGCCGGCTGCCGCTCCCACTGTGGGCGGATTGGCGTTGGCGGCCTTCGGCTGGCAGTCGGTCTTCTTCCTTTTGATCGGTTTCGGCCTGCTGATCTGCCTTTCGGTCGCCGTGTTCATGCGCGAAACCAGCGTCCCCGACCGGCGCCGTGCGCTTCCCGGACCACTGCTGTCCGCCTATACCGAGCTTGCGCGTGAAAGCCGGTTCGTCTCCGCCTCGCTCGTCCTCGGCGGCTCGATCGGCGCACTCTATGCGCAGGCGACGCTGCTCCCGTTCATCCTCATCAAGATCATCGGCCTCTCTCCGACAGCTTTTGGCTTGGGCATGCTGATGCAGTCCGGTTCCTACTTCCTGGGTTCCGTCTGCCTGCGTTACGCGGCGCCGCGCCTGGGCGGCGACGGCTCCGTACGCGTCGGGCTTGGTCTGCTCGGGCTCGCCGCCATCATGATTACGCTGTCCGTCCACTTCGTGACACCCTCCTACCTCTCGATCATGGGGCCTATCGCGTTCCTGGCCTTCGGATTGGCTTTCCTGACACCACATATGACGACATCGGGCCTCTACCCGTTTCCGCATATTGCCGGCTCAGCCTCGGCGATGATGGGCTTCATTCAGATGGGTGGCGGCTTTGCCGGCGGTGTTGCGGGTTCGCTGATCGGCACGCCGCTTCTTGCCTTCGGAACGGTGATCCCGATCATGGTGATGATTTCGATCGTAAGCTACGTCTGGTTCGTGCGCGCCTCGCAACGCGCCGCAAACGTGTTCCACGCCACAACAGGCGAATGAAAAAGCCCGCACGAGGCGGGCCTTCGATCTCTTGCGGGCTGCTCTCGATTACTTCGATAGATTGCGCTTGGCGAGCGTGCGCAGGCGCAACGCGTTGAGCTTGATGAAGCCAGCCGCATCCTTCTGGTCGTAGGCACCCTGGTCGTCTTCGAAGGTAACCAGCTTGTCGGAGTAGAGCGACTTCGGGCTCTCGCGACCGGTGACCATGACGTTGCCCTTGTAGAGCTTCAGCGTCACTTCGCCTTCGACATGCTCCTGGCTCTTGTCGATCAGCGCCTGCAGCATCTCGCGCTCCGGCGAGAACCAGAAGCCGTAGTAGATCAGCTCGGCGTAGCGCGGCATGATCTCGTCCTTGAGGTGCGCGGCACCGCGGTCGAGCGTGATGGATTCGATGGCGCGATGCGCGGCAAGCAGAATCGTACCGCCAGGCGTTTCGTAGACGCCTCGGGACTTCATGCCGACGAAGCGGTTTTCCACGAGGTCGAGGCGGCCGATGCCGTTGTCACGGCCGTAATTGTTGAGGGTGGCGAGCAGCGTTGCCGGGCTCATGCGCACGCCGTTGATCGAAACCGCGTCACCCTTCTCGAAGCCGACCTTGATTGTTGTCGCCTTGTCAGGAGCGGCTTCCGGCGAGATCGTGCGCATATGGACGTACTCAGGCGCTTCCTGAGCGGGGTCTTCGAGAACCTTGCCCTCGGACGAGGAGTGCAACAGGTTGGCGTCGACGGAGAACGGCGCTTCGCCCTTCTTGTCCTTGGCAACCGGGATCTGGTGCGCTTCGGCAAAGGCCAACAGATCGGTCCGGCTCTTGAACGACCAGTCGCGCCACGGCGCAATGATCTTGATATCGGGGTTAAGGGCATAGGCGGAAAGTTCGAAACGAACCTGGTCGTTGCCCTTGCCGGTCGCGCCATGCGCGATCGCATCGGCGCCGGTCTTGCGGGCGATATCGATCAGGTGCTTGGAGATCAGCGGACGCGCGATCGAGGTGCCGAGCAGATAGACGCCCTCATAGACGGCATTGGCACGGAACATCGGGAACACGAAGTCCTTGACGAACTCTTCGCGCACATCCTCGATGTAGATCTCCTTGATGCCGAGCATTTCGGCCTTCTTGCGCGCTGGCTCCAGCTCTTCGCCCTGGCCGAGATCGGCGGTGAAGGTCACGACTTCTGCGCCGAGCTCGGTCTGCAGCCACTTCAGGATGATCGAGGTGTCGAGGCCGCCGGAATAGGCGAGGACGACTTTCTTTACGTCTTTGTGCGATGCCATGATGATGAGGTCCGTTGCAAAAGGGCAGCGGCAAACCCGCCAAGCCCGGTATGGCTCGGCACTTTTAGCGAGATCGGCGCAGGACGCAAGGGCAACGGCGGCCATAGGCGGCGCGGATATTGTTTGACAGGCCGAAAGGGCAACCCATATCTGCCAGCGTCCTGACAAAGCTGAGGAGTGGCCGGCCATGCCAAGAATCCAAGACATCATCAAGAAATCCAATGTTGCCGTCATCACCGGCGGTGCTTCCGGCATCGGGCTCGCGGCGGCGAAGCACTTTGCCCGTGCCGGCATGAGCGTTGTCATTGCCGATCTCGGCGGCGACCGGCTGGCAGCGGCCGCAGAGGAACTGAAGTCGATCTCCGGAGAGGAGCATGTACTCGCCGTTGAAACCGACGTCGCGCAGAAGGAGTCGCTGGAAGCGCTCGAACGGACGGTGATTCAGCGCTTCGGCCGCGTTCATATTCTCATGAACAACGCCGGCATCGGCCCCGAGACGTCGATCTTCAGCGCCCAGGCCAACTGGGACAGCATCCTCGGCGTCAACCTGCTCGGCGTCATCAATGGAACGCGGACATTCGGCCCGCATATGCTCTCGCACGGCGAACCCGGCCTGATCATCAACACCGGTTCCAAGCAGGGTATCACCACCCCACCCGGCAATCCGGCGTACAATGTGTCGAAAGCCGGCGTGAAGGTGTTCACCGAAGCGCTCGAGCATGAATTGCGCAATACCGAAGGCTCGAAGATCTCCGCCCACCTGCTGATCCCCGGCTTTGTTTTCACCGGGCTCACCAAGGGCGATCGCTCCGAAAAGCCGGCCGCCGCATGGACTCCGGAACAGACGGTCGACTTCATGATCAAAAGCCTAGAGCGCGGCGACTTCTATATCCTTTGCCCAGACAACGACGTTGCCCGTCCGGTGGACGAACGCCGCATGGCCTGGGCGATGGGTGACATCATCGAGAACCGTCCGCCGCTGTCGCGCTGGCACAAGGATTATGCCGACAAGTTCAAGGCCTATCTCGAACGGAACGAATAGGTCGTTTTAGAAGGTTTGATTAGACATTTTCTGAAAGCCGGATAAAAGCAATCGACATTTTCCGGCTTTCAGAGTGTACCATGAACTTCCTGCCGAGCTTTCCGACCCTTCTCGCCTTTGCTGCCGCGACCCTTCTGCTTGCGGCGACACCCGGCCCTGACATGACCCTGTCCATCAGCCGTGCGCTGGCACAGGGCAAGAAGGCTGCCCTGTTTGTTGTGCTCGGCACCAGCCTCGGTATCGTCGTTCACACGATGCTGGTGGCCTTCGGCGTCTCGGCGCTGATCACCGCGTCGCCAACAGCCTTCTTGATCCTGAAGACGGGCGGTGCGGCCTATTTGCTTTGGCTTGCGGTCCAGGCGATCCGGTATGGTTCGAAATTTTCGGTCAACAAGGTGGAGCCAGTAAAGGGCACGCCGCTTGCCAACATCTCCTCGGGCTTCTGGGTCAACCTCCTGAACCCGAAGGTCATCATCTTCTTCATGACCTTCCTGCCGCAGTTCGTCAGCGCCGGCGACCCGACGGTGACGCAAAAGCTACTATTTCTTGGCTTCTGCTTCATCCTGATCGGCATGCCGGTGAACGCTGCCGTCGTCTTCGCAGCGGACTGGCTGGCCAGCTGGCTGCAGACCAACAAGAAGGTTTTGCGCGGCATGGACTTTACCTTCGCCGGCGTCTTCTCCGTTTTCGCGGCAAAAATCCTGCTGACGCAGGCGCGATAAACGACCTCCGGGAAGCTCTGGCTTCCCGGAAAATTGTCTATCCTCAGCCAATCAGCAGCGCGTCGTCGTCGAGGGTCTGACCGCGCATCTTGCGGAACATCGCGATCAGGTCTTCGACCTGAAGCGTCTTGCGGCTATCGCCGCTGACATCGAGAACGATCTCCCCACCATGCAACATGATCGTGCGGTGCCCATAGTCGAGCGCCTGGCGCATGGAATGCGTGACCATCAGCGTCGTTAGCTTGCGTGCCGAGACGATCTTCTGCGTGAGGCCCATGACGAACTCGGCCATGCCAGGATCGAGCGCGGCCGTGTGCTCGTCGAGCAGCAGTACTTCGGACCCCGCGAGCGTCGCCATGACGAGCGACACAGCTTGCCGCTGTCCGCCGGAAAGCAGGTCCATGCGGTCCTTCATCCGATTCTCAAGGCCGAGATTGAGCTCGGCGATCCGCTCGCGAAAATGCTCGCGCCGCTTCGGACCCAGCGCCGAGACGAGTCCCCGCTTTTCACCACGACGCGCCGCAAGCGCAAGGTTTTCCTCAATCGATAGCGAGCCACAGCTTCCGGTCAGTGGATCCTGGAAAACACGGGCAACGAGACCTGCGCGAGCGGCGGTCGACTTGCGCGTAACATCGGTATGGCCGATCAGAACCTGACCCTCGCTAGCAATCAGGTCACCGGCAAGAACGCCGAGCAGGGTCGACTTGCCCGCGCCGTTCGAGCCGATGACGGTGACAAACGAGCCTTCCTCAATCGTCAGGCTGACGCCGTTCAGCGCCTGCTTCTGCAGCGGCGTACCCTTGCCAAAAACGACCTTGATATCCTTGAGCGTAATCACGATGCGGCACCTCCGCGACGGAGACGGGGAAGAATGAGCGCGATCGTCACCAGTACGGCCGTCACAAAGTTGAGGTCCGACGCCTGCAGTCCGATGACATCGGTCGAGAGCGCGAGCTGGATGGCGATACGATAGAGGATGGAGCCGAGCACGCAGCCGATCAGCGCAATCAGAAGCCCGCGCCGGCCAAGCAGCGTTTCACCGATAATGACGGCCGCAAGACCGACGACGATTGTTCCAACGCCCGAGGTGACATCGGCAAAGCCGTTCGTCTGCGCAAACAGCGCGCCGCCGAAGGCAACCAGTGCGTTGGAGATCGCCATGCCGAGATAGATCTGTCGGCTCGTGTCGACGCCCTGAGCGCGGGCCATGCGGGCGTTTGCGCCCGTCGCACGCATCGCCAGACCCGAGTCGCTTTCAAGGAAGCGCCAGACGAGGATGATGGCGACGACAACGAGGACGCCGACGAAGAGTGGCCGAACGTAGAAATCACGCAGGCCATGACCGAAGAACGGACTGATCATCGTATCCGCATTGATCAGCGCGACGTTCGGCTTGCCCATGACACGCAGGTTGACCGAGAAGAGCGCGATCATCGTCAGGATCGAGGCGAGCAGGTTGAGGATCTTGAACCGCACATTGAGCATCGCCGTAACGATGCCGGCCGCAGCGCCCGCGACCATGGCGATAAGCGCAGCAAGCCAGGCATTGACCCCGGCGATGATGAGAACCGCCGTCACCGCCGCACCCAGCGGGAAAGAGCCGTCAACCGTCAGATCCGGAAAATCCAGCACACGAAATGCGAGGTACACGCCAATGGCGACGAAGGCATAAACCAGCCCCAGCTCTACGGCTCCCCAGAATGCGATCTGACTCAAGGCTCCTGCCCTTTCTTCTGACCTGTCCCGTCCGTTACCGGGCCCAAGCTTTTAATACCATCAGCCGCCCCCGCGTAAAACGGGAGCGGCTGGATGGCAGGTTTCTCAAAAATATGCGCCGATCAGTCGATCGTCTTCGTCGCGCGCTTCAGGACGCTTTCTGGCAGCGTGACACCCATCTTGGCGGCAGCACCCTTATTGACGACCAGGTCGCTGCCGGCTGCAACCTTCACCGGAATGTCGCCCGGGTTTTCACCCTTAAGGATGCGAACGACGATTTCGCCGGTCTGCTTGCCGACATCGTAGTAGTTGAAGCCGAGGGCAGCCACCGAACCACGCGATACGGAATCCGTGTCGGCGGTGAAGAGCGGCAGCTTGGCTTCCTCGGCAACGGCAACGGCGCCTTCAAGTGCGGAGATGATTGTGTTGTCGGTCGGGACATAGATGGCGTCGGCACGACCGACGAGCGCGCGGGCGGCGCCCTGTACTTCCGCGGACTTGGTGGCAGCCGACTCGACAACCTTCAGGCCAGCCTTCTCGGCCTCCGTCTTCAGGACTGCGAGCAGCGACACCGAGTTGGCTTCGCCCGAATTGTAGAGGTAGCCGATCGTCTTGGCGTTCGGCAGGATTTCCTTGATGAGCGCGACATGCTCGGCAACCGGCGACATGTCGGACAGGCCGGTGACGTTACCGCCGGGCTTGTCCATGTTCTTCACGAGCTGGGCACCGAGCGGATCGGAAACAGCCGTAAAGACGACCGGAATATCGCGTGTTGCGGAAACGACGGCCTGAGCGGAAGGTGTCGAGATCGGAACGATAACATCAGGGCCTTCGCCAGCGAACTGGCGGGCGATCTGCGCGGCCGTTGCCGGATTGCCCTGGGCCGACTCGAACATGAACTTCAGGTTCTCGCCTTCCTTATAGCCGGCGGCCGTCAGCACATCGAGGACACCCTTGCGTGCTGCATCGAGAGCCGGATGCTCGACGATCGCCGTGACCGCGACGGTCACATCCTCAGCCTTGGCAGGCAGGGCCAGGGCCAGCGTGGCCGCGACGGCGAGTAGAATTGAACGCATTGGGTATCCTCCAGATATGATTTTGGCCCGCTTCTAGGAAAAGCAGGCCATGAAATCAATCATTAGAAGACACTGAACGGATCAAACTTGCTGATCAATCATCCGCGCCGTGGTTGGCGATCATCATCGCCTCGAAGGCCAGCCGTTCAGTCTTGCGCATGCGCTCCGACTCCGACTTCAGCTGACCGCAGGCTGCAAGAATGTCGCGGCCGCGCGGCGTGCGGATCGGCGAGGCATAGCCGGCCGAGTTGATGAAATCGGCGAACTTCTCGATCTGCGCCCAGTCGGAACACTGGTAGTTGGTGCCCGGCCAGGGGTTGAACGGAATGAGATTGATCTTCGCCGGCACGCCCTTCAGCAGCTGAACAAGACCCTTGGCATCCTCCAAGCTGTCGTTAACGTCCTTGAGCATCACATATTCGAAGGTGATGCGGCGGGCGTTCGACAAGCCGGGATACTTCCGGCAGGCGTCGATCAGTTCCTTCAGAGGGTATTTCTTGTTGATCGGTACGAGAATGTCACGCAGATCGTCACGCACGGCGTGCAGCGAGATTGCCAGCATCACACCGATTTCGTCGCCGGTGCGGAAGATCTCAGGCACAACGCCTGACGTCGACAGCGTGACGCGGCGCTTCGAGAGCGAAAGGCCGTCGCCATCGGTGGCAATCAGCAACGCCTGCTTAACGGCATCGAAATTGTAGAGCGGCTCGCCCATGCCCATCATCACGATGTTGCTGACCTTGCGGCCTTCCGCCGGCATGATGGTGCCTTGCGGTGCTTCGCGATCCGGGAAATCGCCCAGCCGATCGCGAGCGAGCAGAAGCTGCGAGAGGATTTCCTCGGCGGTCAGATTGCGCACCAGACGCTGCGTACCGGTGTGACAGAAGGAACAGGTCAGCGTGCAGCCGACCTGGCTGGAGATGCAGAGCGTTCCACGGCCCTCTTCCGGGATGTAGACCGCCTCGATCTCAACCGGACGCCCCGCGCCGCGCGCCGGGAAACGCAGCAGCCACTTGCGGGTGCCGTCGTTGGAAACCTGCTCCTCGACAATTTCAGGACGCGCGATGGTGAAATGCTGCTTCAACATCTCGCGCATTTCCTTGGCGACATTCGTCATGTGATCGAAATCGGAGACGCCGCGCACGTAGATCCAGTTCCAAAGCTGCGCGACACGCATCTTGATCTGTTTGTCCGGCACACCCTTTTCGCGCAGTGCATCGCCCATCTCTTCGCGGCTCATGCCGATCAGCGAGGGCTTCAGCCCAGCATCAGCGCCACGCATCGCTGCGCCTGCGGGCTTGGTAACGGTCATCGCATCCATGACGGACATAGTCTCTAATCCCGAATTCAACATGGCGACCGCCCCGGAAAGCCGGATGACTTGCGGGTACGAAGGGCATGGTGGCAGAAATTGAATGCGGAGCATACGGCAAGGACCGCGATCTATCCGCTGTTGTGCGCGCCTTTAGCATCATTTTTGCTGCGCGTCACTATAGATGGAAAACGACAAAGGCCGGCACAAGGCCAGCCTTCGAAATCAACAAGCTGTGGCGAGCCGCTTACTTGCAGCCTTCGACCTGTTTCAACGCGGCGGAAATGCCGGACAGCGAATAGCTGTAGGAGGTCGAGGTCCCCTTACGCGATGTCGCATTGACCGTCATCGAGTGGCCGCTCTTCATGGCCGCGACGAGCGCCGGCTCCTGAGCTGCATTCTCGACCCAACCGGCCTTGTCCTTGGTGAACATCACGAAGGTCTTGTTGTCGATAACGACATCGATCTTCGAGTTCTCCTTGACCGTGTAACCCATCATTGCCTGCGGCTCGTAGGAAATGTTCTGGCCGGGGCGCTGCGAAACGATGAAAAAGTTGTCGCCGTGATCGATGCCGGCCGGCTTCTTTTCCGTCGGCACAGACAGCACGTAGCAGACGGTGTTCGCGCCGGACTTGTAAGAATAGGCGCCCCAGGCCTGGAACTGCTGTATTCGGGTCGGCGCCGCTGAAGCCGGCGTGGCCTGCTGCTGCGCTGCCGGCGCTGCGGGCTGCGACTTCTTGGACTGAGCGGATGCAATGCCGGCACCAATGAGAACGAGTGAAAGGGCGATTGCGGTACGTCTTACGAACATGGATATCCTGCCGGTTCTTGCGATTCGAGCCCGAAGCGAACGGGCGGCGCATAATCACGATCTGCTTTATTTTGACTTAATTCAGGTTACCAAAGCGTCAACAGGGACCGCGAGAAGTCCCTGCCTGTCTCATTTTCGCCCACGTGTCAACGTCGGGCGCTGGCGCCTCGCCCGTGATGACGTGATGCCGCGTGCGCACACAGACCATCGTCATGAATTGAATTTAAGACATAAAGATTCAGGCAAGAGTTTGACGTTTTCAGAAACCGTTGTACGTCAATAAGCTTAGAAATCTGTTGGAGAATTCGCCGAGCCACGAGACTTTGGACGGGACATGAATGCGGAGGAGAAACAGCGCTTCGCCGCCCTCGCCAGGGCCGTTGCAGAACGCCGCGACCAGGAAGCATTTGCCGTGCTGTTCGATTACTTCGCACCGCGCCTCAAATCCTGGTTACTGCGCCAAAGGATGGCGAGTGGCGAAGCCGAGGAACTTGTTCAGGAAGTCATGATCGTGCTCTGGCACAAGGCCGAACTCTACGATGCGGCGAGATCGTCTCTGTCAACGTGGCTTTTTCGCATCGCCCGCAACCGTCGGATCGACCTTCAGCGCCGGGCCAGAACGCGTACGTTGGATGAGGCAGACCCGGCATTGCAGCCGGTGGCGGAAAGTGGCGCAGACGAGATCCTCGCAAACGACGATCGCGACGCCCAAGTCCGCGTCGCTGTCAGCCAGCTCCCGGAGGAGCAACGGGAAATGCTCCGCGCGGCCTTCTTTCTTGGCCAATCCCACTCGCAGATCGCGGAAGCGACGGGCCTGCCGCTGGGCACGGTAAAGTCCCGCATCCGGCTTGCCTTCGGAAAACTCAGAAAGGTTCTTGAGGCCGAGGGGGCCTGACCTACCGATCCGGCTAGATCGTCTTCATACCTTCAGGCCTATCGGCGAGCGCACGGTCTGCTGCTTCATAGTGCTTCGGCTGCAGGTGCCTGCTGACCATTGCGAAGGCAGCGGAGAGGACTGCTACGTCGTCCGAAAAACCGATCACGGCAAAAACATCAGGGATCATGTCGACCGGCATGACAAAATAGGCAAGTGCAGCCAGAAGCACGCCGCGTACCCTTGTCGGCGTCTGCGGATCCATGGCGCAGTAAAAAGCGGCGACGACGTCGCGCGAGAACGGGATCTGCCGCACTGCCTTCTTGAAAGTCGGCCAGAATTTCTTGCGCACGGTCTGCTCGCGCCGGCTCTGCGTATCATCGTCGCCCGGCAGAAGGATCTCACCGAATTTGACGTCGTCCATCCCGATTGGCCCCTTTCGTTCACGCGCACATATGGTGATGGCTCTACCGGATTCAATCAAGCCCGCGTGCTGCCGCCTTCTCCATCGCAGCCGCCAGCCGGAAGTCAAGCTCGGTCAGGCCGCCGGCATCATGGGTGTTGAGTTTCACCTCGACGCGCGAATAGACGTTGAACCACTCGGGATGATGATTGAGCCGTTCCGCCGCGAGTGCCGCTTCGGTCATGAAGCCGAAAGCCTCGACGAAATTGCGAAACTTGAAGCTTCGCGATATCGACGTGCCGGTGTCGTCGAGCGACCAGCCGTCAAGCTTGGCGAGCTCCGCAACGATGGCCTGCCGTTCCAGTTTTTCCCGTTTCATGCGATTGTCCCTCCTCTTTTCGTCATGGACCACAGATGAAACGCATTAGCATCCTGTTTGTTTGCATGGGCAACATCTGCCGCTCTCCTCTTGCCGAGGGGATCTTGTCGCATCTCGTCGGCGAGGCCGGCTTTACCGATCGTTTTAAGATCGATTCGGCCGGCACAGGTGGCTGGCACGTAGGCGGGCATCCGGATAGGCGCTCGATCGCGATCGCTAGAGATCACGGGATAGACATCTCCCGGCAACGCGCCCGCCAGATCAGAACGACGGATTTCAGCGACTTCAATCTGATACTCGCGATGGATCGTGCCAATATCGCCGAACTGCATCGGATACGCCCGCAAGCAGCAAACATTCGCCTCTTCGGCGATTTCGCATGGGCAAGCGGCGAAGATATACCGGACCCTTACTACGGTGGCAGCGACGAGTTCGAACTTGTCTATGCCAGGCTCTTGGCCGGCTGCAGGAAGCTGCTAGAGACGCTGGGCGCAGACAATGCCTCGTGGAGCGGGAAGATCTCTTCCGTCAGATAAGGGCCGCCGCCAACCGACTCTCTCGACGACAGCAGGACGAAACGGGGAACAGTGAAGGCCGACGTCTGGAAATTGCCGCGGCCAGCGAGGTAATGCACGACATCATCGACCCGCGACGATTTCAGCCGCGCCAGCGTTACATGCGGCGTGAACTTGCGGGGATCCGGCGGCAGTCCGATGCGCTGGCAGATCCGCTCGATCTCCGCCTGCAGCGCATACATCTCGGGCGAAGGCGAGACGCCGGCCCAGACCGAATGCGGCTTCTTGGATCCGAATGCGCCAATACCATCAAGTCGGATCTGGAATTCGGGCCGGTCGATGCGATCGAGTCGATCGACAATTTCGTCTGCCGTCCGTCCATCGACATCGCCGATAAACCGCAAAGTGATGTGGTAGTTTTCCACATCGATCCATCTTGCACCAGGGAGACCACCGCGCAGCAATGAGAGGCTCATCGCGGCATTGCGCGGAATTTCGAGGGCGGTAAACAGTCTCGGCATAACGAGCACTCCCCGAATCTTTTGCAGGTGCTCACACGGAATCACGCATTGGGCACCTGTGCAAGCCCCTAATTCTTCACAGTAGAAATCGTTCCCAAGAATTGCGTGATAGCCGGCTCCATCTTTTCGACCATCACATCGACGCCTTTGCTATTCGGATGCATGCCGTCATCAAGCTTCAAACCGGCATCGAGAGCAACGCCGTCAAGAAAGAACGGATAAAGTGCAACGCCATGTTTTCGCGCAAGTTTTTCGTAAATCGGATTGAAGCGAGCAGCAAAATCTCCGCCCATGTTCGGCGGCGCCAGCATCCCAACGAGAAGAACGGCAACGCCACGCTCCTTTAGCCGGGCAATCATCTGGTCGAGATTCCTTTCACTTTCTTCAGGAGGGATGCCGCGCAGCGCATCATTGGCGCCGAGTTCGAGAATTACGCCGTCAGCGCCGTCTGGGACGGACCAGTCGATTCGTGCAAGACCGCCGGCTGTCGTGTCGCCGGACACGCCCGCATTGGCGATCGAGATGTCGACCCCTTTGGCCTTCAGAGCTGCTTGCAGTTTTTCTGGAAAGCCGTCGCCCGGAGGGAGTTGGTAGCCCGCCATCAGGCTGTCGCCAAAGCCGACCAGGGTAATTGTCCTTGCACTGGCAGCGACCGCAAAGGTCAGCGAAGCAACAATGACGGCGATGTGAAGGCCGGCAACTTTAAATCTCATTCTGCTTTCCCTAAATTGGCAGGACGATCGGCATTTATATAGGGCAAATACTGTTGGCAAAAACCGTCATCGAATTGAAGCGCGCCGATTTGACGCTTGGCAGCGCCGCCGCCTCCGTCCATGTGCTGAAAGGCATCGACCTGACGATTGCCGCCGGCGAGTCGGTTGGCATCATAGGGCCGTCGGGCTCCGGCAAATCGACATTGCTGATGGTGCTTGCCGGGCTTGAGAAACTTGACAGCGGCGAGATCAACGTCGGCGGCACACCATTGCATGCCCTGAGTGAAGACCAGGTGGCCGACTTTCGCGGGCGCAACATCGGGATCGTTTTCCAGTCCTTTCACTTGATTGCCAACATGACGGCGCTGGAAAATGTCGCTGTGCCACTGGAACTCGCCAACCTTCCCAACCCGTTCGAAATCGCCCGTCGCGAATTGAAATCAGTCGGTCTCGGCGATCGATTGAACCACTATCCGGGCCAGCTTTCTGGCGGCGAACAGCAGCGCGTGGCAATTGCACGCGCGCTTGCGCCGTCACCGGCCTTGTTGATTGCCGACGAGCCGACCGGCAACCTCGACACAGACACCGGCCGCCAGATCGCAGACCTCCTGTTTTCCAAACAGGCTGAGCGCGGCATGACGCTGCTGCTTGTTACCCATGACACCGCGCTTGCCAAACGCTGCTCCAGACAGATCCGGGTTCGTTCGGGACAAATCGAGGAAGATAGCGCACCTGTGCAGCCCGAGGCAGCGATTGCATGACATTGCTGACCCCGCGCGTCCCCCTTGCCTTTCGTCTCGCGCTCCGTGAGCTTCGTGGCGGGCTCGGCGGTTTTTACATCTTTCTGGCCTGCATCGCCCTTGGCACCGGGGCCATTGCGGCGGTCAACTCGGTTTCGCAGTCGATCACCGACACGATCGCCACGCAGGGCCAGGAGATTCTGGCCGGCGACGTGCGCTTCGAGCTTAATAATCGCGAGGCGACGGAGGCTGAAATGAGCTTTCTGCGCGGCTTTGGAAAAGTGTCGATGTCGACTGGTCTGCGCTCGATGGCGCGCAAGCCTGACGGCTCGGATCAGGCCTTGGTCGAAGTCAAGGCGGTCGACGGCACCTACCCGCTCTACGGCACTTTCGTAGCCGAACCGAACTATCCGCTGCACGCGCTTTTATCCGGGCAGAGCGGCACCTACGGCGCTGTGGCCGCGCCGATTCTGTTGGAGCGTCTCGGCCTCTCTATTGGCGATGAGATCCTCCTCGGCAACGTCATTCTCAACATCACCGGGACGATTAAGACCGAACCGGATGCAGTTTCAGAAGGTTTCGGCTTCGCACCGCGACTGCTGGTGAGCAGGGAGGCACTGAAGGCATCCGGCCTCATCCAGACGGGCAGCTTGGTCGAACACGTTTACAAAATCCGCATGGACGACCCGGCCGAGAGATCCGTGATAGGCGATCGGGCTGCGAAGGAATTCCCTTCCGCTGGTTGGTCGATCCGCACCAGCGACCGGGCAGCCCCTTCGCTGACCGAGAACATTGAGCGTTTCTCGCAGTTTCTAACACTGGTCGGATTGACGGCGTTGATCGTTGGCGGCGTCGGCGTCGCGAACGCCGTTCGCGCTTTTCTGGATTCCAAGCGCACGACGATCGCAACATTCAAATGCCTTGGTGCGCCGGCTGCGACCGTAGTCCTGATCTACCTCTTTCAGATCGCGATCATCGCCCTCGGCGGCATGGTCATCGGGCTCATCATTGGAGCGCTGGCGCCAATCATGGCGTCGCAATTTCTTGCGCAATTCCTGCCTGTTTCCACCGATTTGACGTTCTATCCCGGGCCCTTGGCCCTTGCGGTCCTTTTTAGCATTTTGACAACGCTGGCCTTTGCCATCATGCCGCTCGGACATTCCCGCGAGGTTCCGGCAACAGCGCTCTTCCGCGAGCAGGGTTTTGAAGCGCGGGGCCTGCCATCCTGGCCCTACATCCTTCTAGCCGCAGTCTTTCTCCTTGCGCTTGCCGGCCTTGCCATCGCAACCGCCTACGATCGCTTCATCGCGATCGTCTTCGTCGGGGCAATCGCCTTCGCCTTTGTGATCCTGCGGCTTGTCGCGGCCGGCATTGCTTGGCTCGCGCGTCGCAGTCCACGTGTTAACTCGCCGGCCCTGCGGCTCGCAATCGCCAATATCCATAGGCCCGGCGCGCTGACACCGTCCGTGGTCCTGTCACTCGGTCTTGGCCTCGCACTGCTCGTCACCCTCACTCTGATCGACGGCAACATGCGTCAGCAATTGACCGGACGCATGGCCGCCGGAGCGCCGAATTTCTTCTTCGTCGACATTCAGGGATCGGAACTCGAGAAATTCCGGAGCGTGGTCAAAGCCGGTTCTCAGGATGGCCACTTGGTCGAGGTGCCGATGATGCGCGGCCGAATCCTCGCCTTCAATGGCGTGGATGTAACGAAGCGGAAGGTTCCACCAGGCGGCCAGTGGGTGTTACGTGGCGACCGAGGCATCACCTATTCGGAAGCGCTGCCGGAAAATGCATCTTTGACCGAGGGTGCATGGTGGGCGACGGATTACAGCGGTGAACCACTCGTCTCCTTTTCTGCCGAGGAGGCAAAAGAGCTCGGCTTGAAGATCGGCGATACCGTCACCGTTAACGTGCTCGGGCGTAACATCACCGCCAGGATTGCCAACCTGCGCAAAGTCGAGTGGGAGTCGCTTTCCATCAACTTCGTGATGATCTTCTCGCCGAATACGTTCCGCGGCGCGCCGCACGCCTGGCTGGCGACGCTCACCGACCCCACGGCGACGTCTGCCCAGGAGGCCGCGATCCTCAAGTCCGTAACAAATACGTATCCGACGATCACCAGCGTGCGGGTCAAGGATGCGATCGACATCGTCAATACCCTAGTGGCGCAATTGGCGACGGCAATCCGCGCCGCCGCCTCTGTTGCCCTCATCGCATCGGTCCTCGTTCTTGCCGGCGCACTGGCCGCCGGCAACCGCGCCCGTACCCATGATGCGGTCGTCCTCAAGACACTGGGTGCGACGCGGCGAATGCTGATCCGCGCCTTCTGTTACGAGTACCTTATCCTGGGGGCTGCGACGGCAGTCTTTGCCCTCTTCGCCGGCGGCGTTGCGGCCTGGTTTATCACCGCCCGGATCATGCGCATCCCCTCGCACTTCCTGCCCGATGTCGCCGGCCTGACGCTCATAACGTCCCTAGTGCTGACCGTAGGCATCGGACTCATCGGCACCTGGCGCATCCTGGGGCAGAAGGCGGCACCCGTTTTGCGCGAACTATGATTGGCCGAACAGAGAAATTCCCTTCACCTTACGGCGATTTAACCCGATCTCGGGTTGCAAGGGCCTTGTTTGCGAAAGGCGAAAGGCTCATATTGTATGCAGGCATGCTGGGCTCCGCAGCGGCGCCCGGGATTCTAAGCCCGCCACCGTGTCCACACCGGAGCTTGTAAGAGGAAACTATGGCTGACCTTCGTAACTACCAAGGCCGCGTACAGACTGGCGAGATGATCGACCAGGGGCTACGCAGCTATATGCTCAAGGTCTACAACCTGATGGCGCTGGGTCTGGCGATCACGGGTGTGGCCGCCTATCTGGGCTTCAATTTCGCCGTCCAGGACGGCCAACTGACGCAGTTTGGCGTATTGCTTTTCCAGTCGCCGCTCCGCTGGGTGGTCATCCTTGCACCGCTGGCTGCCGTGTTCTTCCTGAGCTTCAGGATTAACCGGATGAGCGTTGCTGCCGCGCAGACGACCTTCTGGGTCTACGCCGCGTTGGTGGGCCTGTCGCTCTCGTCGATCTTCCTGGTCTACACACAGTCGAGCATTACGCAGACGTTCTTCGTGACCGCAGCCTCCTTTGGCGCGCTCTCGCTGTACGGCTACACGACCAAGCGTGATCTCTCTGCTATGGGGTCGTTCCTGATCATGGGGCTTTTTGGCCTGATCATAGCCTCGATAGTGAACATCTTCCTGGCATCGTCCGCCCTTCAGTTCGCGGTTTCGGTGATCGGCGTCCTGATCTTTGCTGGCCTGACCGCCTATGACACGCAGCGCATCAAGGAACTGTACTACGAAGCCGACGGTGCAGAAGTTACGGGCCGCAAGGCCATCATGGGTGCACTGACCCTGTATCTCGACTTCATCAACCTCTTCATGTTCCTCCTGCAGTTCATGGGTGACCGCAAGTAAGGAACAGGGATGTTTTCGAAAAAGGCGGCTTCGGCCGCCTTTTTTTGTTGCCTGGTCACGCGGAGAATGATCTCTGGAAAAGTCCATTGCTCATATCCGCCCGGCCGACCGAATGCCCATCTTCCTCCGCGACGCTTCCCCATCCGATCTCCCTGCCATCACGTCCATCTATCGCGAATCCGTCGTGAATGGTGTCGCAAGCTACGAGATCGTCCCGCCGGCGCAGAGCGAGATGGCGGCACGATTTTCCGCAATCACGGGCCAGAGCTATCCCTACATCGCCGCGATCGATGAGGACGGTAACCTGCTCGGCTACGCCTATGCCTCAGCCTTCCGCACACGCCCAGCCTATCGCTGGATGGTCGAGGATTCGATTTACCTCGGGCCAGAAGCACGCGGCAGGGGAATTGGAAGGCTGTTGCTTGCCGAACTGATCCGACGCTGCACGGATCTCGGCTTTCGCCAGATGGTGGCCGTGATCGGCGGAGCACACCCGGCATCGATTGCCCTGCATCGCGCATTGGGCTTTGAGGAAACCGGCCGCTTAAAAGCTACAGGTTACAAGCACGGCCGCTGGCTCGATACGATGATCATGCAGCGCGCCCTTGGTGAAGGCGCCGCCACGGACCCCGATGCCTCGACTTATCCTGGTACCCTGTTCAGAGCTTGAGCCGATCTATTTCTCGACCAGCTTCAAGGCCTTGTTGAAGATCTTCAAAACCTGCTGCATCTCGTGCCCGCGCTTCAGAATGACGCCGTGAGTGTTGATAACGCAATAGGCGCCCTGCTTGGCAGCGAGCTTTGGATTCTTCTCGATGCGAAAGAGCGGCATTTCGCCCGATCGCTTGAAAACCGAGAAGATGGCGCGGTCTTTCAGATGATCGATCGCATAATCCCGCCACTCACCCTCGCCGACCATGCGGCCGTAGATCCACAGGATCGCGTCGAGCTCGCGACGGTGAAAGGTGACCGGCGGTGGGTCCTTGCTCTGCTTGTACTCCTTGAGATCTACGACTGAGGAACTGTTCTCGGCCGACCGGCTTTCGCCGCGCCGCAAATCCGGCTGATCTGTCATCAGTCTCCCTGTGCCTCCGCTCGTGACAGGTAAATGACAGTTTGCCCTAGCGTTTATAAATTGCAAGCAGGCGATCAGTCACATTAATCATACTCTGTGCAATCTCCCGAGCGCCGCAATTCAGTCAAAACAGCGCCTCATTTGCAAGGGAAATTCCCTCACGACTGCGCCGCGGGCCCATTCGGACCCACGTCGCACACGAATTGCGCATGATCTTTCTGCCAGATTCGGTCTGCTGAAAAGGTTGTGTGCGAGTTTGGCGCCAGCGCGCCAAAGGGCCCGGCTGACCGTATCGACCTTAACCCCAGCCCCGAATACGATCAGCCGGGCCGCCCGTTTTCCACCCGCAGAAGCAGATGAAACGGTCAGATATTCTTCCCGGCCATGACGACTGTCGCTCCGAGGATCGCAGATGGGTTACCATCGGCGGTGGAGGATTGAAGTAGAATCGCGCAGCCCTCAAGGTCCGGCTTCTGCATCACGCTGGCCGGCAGCGTCAAGCTCGTTTCCTTGCCTTCCCACATACCGACGGTCTCAACGTCGGCAACGCTGTTGAGGTATGCAATCTTCTGTCCGCTGTTCTCGCCCTTCTCGACGTCGATGGTCTTCTCGCGATTGAAGTAGACCATGACCACATTGGCCTTGCCCTGTCCGGCACCAACCTTGATCTCGAGTTGGTCGTCGCGCATCTGCGCAGTCACGGGCACTGACAGCCCCTTACCTTCTGCTGCATAGCTATCGATCTTCTTGTTGATCGCGCCGAGATCGGCTCCTGCGACGTGGTCACGGCCGTTGATGATGACCTGCGGGGTATAAACGTTGGCACGGCCCATCGACTGCGCGTAACCATACTGCCGCTCCGTATTTTCCTTCGAACTCAGCGTGTCGGCCCAGCCCATGTAATTCCAATAGTCGACGTGATAGGCGAGGGCGATAACGCCGCCAGCCTCGACAATCTTGCGAAACGCCGCATCTGCGGGGGGGCAAGAAGAACAGCCCTGCGAGGTGAAGAGTTCAACCACACCTTTCGGCGCGTCCTGGGCAAAAAGTGGGCCGGCAAGCGCCACACCTGCAACCAGAGAAATCACAAACCGCGAGGACATTCACTGCACCTTTTTCTTCAGTACCTGCGGCCACGTTTTTACGGCAGGCTCCGATATCTGAACGTAGAGATAGTGGTTCTCGACCCAAACGGAAAGTCACGAACGGGTGAGACCAAGCTTCGTGGACGCCAGGACGAAACACATCGTCGTGACCGGGCATTTGCGACCTCGCGATCAAACAAAAACCGCCGGAAATCGCTTTCCGGCGGTGATGGTCATGGACGTCTGTTAACAATCAGGCGGCGAGATCGCGCAGAACCGTCTGCAGAATACCGCCGTTGTTGAGGTAGATCACTTCGTCGAGGGTATCGACGCGCGACAGCAGCGGAACTTCCTTCACGGTGCCATCGCCGTAGGTGATCTTGGCGATCTTCTTTTCACGCGGCTTGATGTTTTCGAGGCCTTCGATGGTGACGAGTTCGTCGCCCTTCAGGCCCAGACTCTGCCAGGTCGTACCCTCTTCGAACACGAAGGGGATGACGCCCATGCCGACCAGGTTCGAGCGATGAATGCGCTCGAAGGACTGTGCAATCACGGCCTTCACGCCAAGGAGGTTGGTGCCCTTCGCAGCCCAGTCGCGGGACGAGCCGTTGCCGTATTCGACACCGGCAAAGATGACGAGCGGAACGCCTTCGGCCTTGTACTGCATGGCCGCGTCGTAGATCGATTCCTCTTCCTTCGACGGATAGTGGATGGTGTAACCACCTTCCTTGCCGTTCGGGCCAAGCATGTGGTTGCGGATGCGGATGTTGGCAAAGGTGCCGCGCATCATCACCTCATGGTTGCCGCGGCGCGTACCGTACTGGTTGAAGTCCGCGACGCCAACATTGTGCTCGAGCAGGTAGGCACCGGCCGGAGACGCAGCCTTGATCGAACCAGCCGGGGAAATGTGGTCGGTGGTGATCTTGTCGCCGAAGAGGCCGAGAACCCGTGCCCCCTTGATGTCAGAAATGCCGGTGCCGGTCTTACCCATGCCCACGAAGTAGGGCGGGTTCTGCACGTAGGTCGAGTTGTCGTCCCAGGCATAAGTCTGGCCCGGAGGGACCTGGACGGCCTGCCAGTTCTCGTCGCCCTTGAAGACGTCGGCGTACTTCGTCTCGTAGAGTTCGCGGGTGACGTACTTCAGGATGAAGTCCTGAACTTCCGCGGAGGTCGGCCAGATATCCTTGAGGTAAACAGGCTTGCCGTCCTTGTCTTCGCCGATCGGCTCCTTGGTCAGGTCCTTCTGAACGGTGCCAGCGAGCGCGTAGGCGACGACGAGCGGCGGGGAAGCCAGGTAGTTCGCCTGAACGTCAGGAGAAATACGGCCTTCAAAGTTACGGTTGCCCGAAAGCACGCCCGAAACGATCAGGCCCTTGTCGTTGATCGTCTTCGAGATCGGCGCCGGCAGCGGACCGGAATTGCCGATGCAGGTTGTGCAGCCGAAGCCGACGAGGTTGAAGCCCAGCTTGTCGAGGTCTGCCTGCAGGCCGGACTTGGCCAGGTATTCGCCAACGACCTGCGATCCCGGTGCGAGCGACGTCTTGACCCAAGGCTTGGACTTCAGGCCTTTGGCAACGGCGTTGCGAGCGAGTAGGCCGGCAGCGATCAGAACCGACGGGTTGGAGGTGTTGGTGCACGACGTGATGGCGGCAATGGCAACATCGCCATGGCCGAGATCGAAGTCGGTGCCTTCGACCGCGTAACGGTTCGAGAGCTGGCCCGGCTTCTTGTAGTCGGCGTCCATCGAGCCAGCGAAACCGGAAGCGATGTTTTCGAGCGGGATGCGGCCTTCCGGACGCTTCGGGCCGGCCATGGCGGGCACGACGTCGCCGAGGTCGAGTTCCAGCGTGTCGGTGAAGACGAGGTCCGAACCGTCGCCGTCGCGCCACATGCCCTGTGCCTTCGAATAGGCTTCGACCAGCGCGATACGCTGTTCTTCGCGGCCGGACATGGTGAGATAGTTGATGGTTTCGCCATCGACCGGGAAGAAGCCGCAGGTCGCGCCGTATTC
>Ga0075367_10000077_pt1 | contig 25445 bp, 21 predicted proteins | sample EndMethybrTD3032_FD_71399 | JGI IMG/M metagenome (GOLD analysis project Ga0075367, IMG submission 71399) | Populus endosphere microbial communities from Tennessee, USA - Endosphere MetaG P. TD hybrid TD303-2 | ecosystem: Host-associated > Plants > Roots > Endosphere | place: USA: Tennessee... | reverse complement strand
CTTCTACCGACCGGACGTGGTGCAACAGGTGCTGAAGACGCTGGACGAGGACCAGGCCATTGCCGAAGCCGACCGGCTGGCCGGAACCGGAGGCCAGGAACGCGACATCCGCAAGCTGCAACCGCCTGTCGTAGAGATTATCTCACACAAGGACGGCGACAAGTTTACAGATCCCAACGTCACCATCCAGTATTCCGCGCGTTCGCCGATAGGTGAGAAAATCACTGAGGTTGATGTCTACCTCGATGGCGCCAAGCAGGCTCTGGCGGCGACAGTACCGGCCTCTGTGAATGATATCGCGTCCGTGCCACTCCAGCTGCCGCGCAGCGATGTGACCATAAAAATTGTAGCCAAAGCCGGCGACAAGGAAAGCGTAGCGCGCACCATCAAGCTTGTCTGGGACGGTGCGAAGCCGGCGAGTAGGCTGCTGGTTTCGAAGCCACAGCCGCGTCTGCTGGCGCTGCTTGTGGGCGTGAGCACATACGCCAATCAGGAAAAGCTCACCGCGAACGGTCTGGAGAAGCTCAATTTCGCTCACATGGATGCTCAGAATCTGGGTGAAGCTTTGAAAAAGCAGGAGGGCAAAGCTTTCATCGAGGTAGTGCACAAAGTGCAAATCGATGCCGACGCGAAAACCATTAAGCGTGACGGCCTCAACTGGCTGAAGAAAACCGCGACCACGGATGACCTGACGCTGATATTCCTCTCCGGCCATGGCAAGACGGAGCTGAATACTTTCTATTTCCTTCCCTCGGACGCAGATCCGGATGATTTGACCAGCACGGCCATCAGCGGAGCCGAGATCGTCACTATCATCAAAGGATTGCCTGGCCGCAAACTTGTGGTCATTGATGCCTGCCGCGCAACGGGCGGGATAACCCCCGATCGGAGGGCGCCTGTGGTGAGAATGAATGACCTCGTCAACGACATGACGACCGGCAACCTCGGCGTCATGTTCTTCGGCTCATCGGGAGCCGGCCAGTTGTCCTATGAGAATTCCGAAGTAAAAGCTGGCGCCTTCACCTATGCCCTTATCGCGGGCCTTTCGGACAAGGCCGACTTCAACAAAGATGGGAAGGTCGAAACGTGGGAACTTGAGTCTTGGCTGAAGACAGAAGTCCCCAAGCTGACGGGCGGTCAACCGCAAGACCCGATACTATATTCCTTCGAACCTGGCACGGAGTACACGATCGCACACTACTAGGTGCTGGTGGGCTTCGTTTAGGGAGCGGCGGTTGTCGCCTGATTCTTGCAGCTGTCCTGTATGCGCAGGCTGGATGGAAGATTCAGCGAGATTCCTCAGGCCGCTCGCCGAGCCGGCCGTAACAACGCGTTCCTGGGTCCTCAATCGGCCGTGATTGCTGTCAAATCCTTACAGTTGAACGATGGATCGCAAGGGCTGTTGCATGTCGACCTGCGCGCGTTTCCTGACCATTTCTTGTTTCCTGGCGCTGGCCAGCGCCGCGACGGCGCAGACGACCACCCCCACCCCGCCAGAGCAACGGCCGTTCCTGCGGATTGAAGCCGGCGCGCATACGTCGTTCATCCAGGCGATCGGCCTGTCACGCGACGAAGGGCGGCTGGTGACGGGCTCGAGCGACAAAACGGTGCGCGTGTGGAAACTGCCGGGCGGCAATCTCGAACGCGTGCTGCGCGTGCCTATCGGCGATGACGAAGCCGACGGCCGCATCTATGCCGTGGCGATTTCACCGGATGGTCGAACGGTGGCGGCGGGGGGATCGGACGCTGCTTTCGCGACCGAACAGCAGCACTACGTTTATCTCTTCGATGCCAACAGCGGGCGGCTCTTGCGCCGGCTCGGCCCCGCACCGAGCACGATACGAACTCTCCGGTTCTCACCGGATGGCTCGCGCTTGGCTGGAGGTCTCGGGGAGACCGGCATCCGTCTCTGGGAAACATCCACATGGCGGCAGGTGGCCGAGGACAGGGACTACGGGGACTTCGTCTCAGCCATTGCCTTCGAGCCTTCCGGCCGGATCGCGGCATCATCCTACGATGGCCGGATTCGGGTTTACGGACCGGATCTGCGCCTTCTTCGCAAGGGTTCGGCGCCCGCAGGCACGCGCCCCCACGACGTAGCGTTCTCACCCAATGGGCAGCGCCTGGCCATCGGCTACGATGACGTGACAACGGTCGACATCGTCGCGCCCGAGACGATGGCTCGCATTTTCGCAACGGATGTCCAGCCCGCCGGCACAACAAAGGTTCTCAGATGTCAGCGGCGTGTCGCCTGGTCGGGCGACGGTTCGAGATTGTTTGCCAGCGCGTTGGGTCAATTCTGCGAGCGCCTGCCGCTGCTGGTTTCCTGGGAAAACGAAGGCCGTGGCGCACGCAAGACCCTTGGTGGCCCCACGAGCACGGTTTCTGACCTGCTGCCTTGGAGTACAGGCGTGGCGATGGGCGGCGCGGGCTTCTTCGGTCTCATCGACGGGCAAGGCTCGACCAGGTTGCTGCGGGGCTCGGTCACGCCCGATATGCGCGGCAAGACCGGCGAGAATTTTCTTGTTGCCGGCGACGCCCGCCAAATACGTTTCGGTCTGAGGCACGGCGGCACCGAACCTTGGCTGTTTGATATCAATCGCCTGGGTCCCGCGAGCTGTTCAGCCGCGGTCGACGGCCTCAGGCAATGCGATACGACGGGGCTGCCCATCGAGGGTTGGCAAGACTCCATCGAGGCGCCGAGGCTTTTCGGCAAGCCGCTCACTCTTCCCCCACGCGCGATTACGCGCAGCCTGGCGATTGCGCCCGACAAGCAAAGCTTCGCCCTTGGCGGCGAATGGATCCTGCGCAGGTTCGATGCAGCCGGCGAGCAGCTTTGGCAGCGTCCGGTGGCCGGGGTGACGTGGGGCGTCAATCTATCAGCGGACGGCCGCGTGATCGTTGCCGCATACTCCGACGGCACCATCCGCTGGCACGAGGCTGAGCAGGGCCGGGAACTGCTGGCGCTGTTCGTTCACGTTCCACAGGACACCGCAGCCGCCAAGCGCTGGGTGCTCTGGACCCCCAAGGGTTACTACGCCGCTTCCCCCGGAGGCGAAGACTTGATCGGCTGGCACATCAACAGAAGCTGGGATCAGGCGCCAGATTTCTTCCCGGCCCGAGCGTTCCGCAGCACCTTCTACCGGCCGGACATCGTCCAGACCGTGCTCGAGACACTCGACGAGGAGAAGGCCATCGCAGAGGCGAACAGACGCGCAGGCATCAAGCGTCCCGAAGAGGATGTGGGCAAGCTCGCACCGCCGGTGATCGAGATCCAGGACGCCGAGGAGATCGCCTCTTTCGCCACTGCGGATGTCACGTTGATCTATCGCGTCCGCTCGCCATCGGGAGCCCGCGAGGTCGATATCCAGGTGCTCATAGATGGCGAAAAGGTTCACTCGGCCGCGCCGCAGCGGGTGACAGCGCTGCCGACCGCGGCTCCCGACAGTCTCGGCAGTTCGCTCGCCCTCAAGCTCCCCCCGCGGGACGTCACAATTACGCTGGTCGCCCGCTCCGGAGACCGCGTCAGCACTCCGGTCTCGCGGCAGTTCCGCTGGACGGGAACGCGCACGGCCGACAAGTCAAGGCCGCGATTGCGGGCTCTCCTGGTCGGCGTCAACGATTACCAATCCGCCGACATCAACCGGCTTTCGTTTGCCGCCAAGGACGCGCGTGATTTCGGCAAGGCGCTGAGCGCGCAGCGGGGCCGCGCTTTCACCGAGGTCGAGACGCAGGTGGTGGAAAACGCGGATCGAGATCAGCTCCTCAAGGGTCTCGCCTGGCTCGAGAGTGCATCGCAGGCAGGCGACATCTCGGTGGTCTTTCTTGCCGGTCATGGCGTGACCGATACGTTACAGGAATTCTATTTCCTGCCCAGGGACGCCGACCTCAAGGATGTGCCCAAAACTTCTTTCGGCAAGTCGCAGCTGATCGAGACCGTACAGCGCATCCGAGGAAAGATTATGGTTCTCATCGATGCCTGTCATTCGGCCGACGCCTTTGAGCCATCGGGCCGCCTGGTTGGGCGCGTCGACATGACCCGCCTAGCCAACGACGTGGGAAGCCCCGAGAACGGCGTCATGATGTATGCCGCTTCCTCGGGCCGTCAATTGGCACAGGAGAGCCAGGGCTGGGGCAATGGGGCTTTCACCAAGGCGCTGCTCGAGGGCTTTACGGGCGCGGCCGATTTCGACAAAGACGGTTCTGTCGATACCGACGAGCTGGGCCTCTGGCTCAGAAAACGCGTGAGCGCCATTACGGACGGATTGCAGGAGCCGATCGCCCTCAAGTCGCAGGTCGTGCCCGACTACACCTTGGCGACCATCAAGTGACGCTCGACGGCCCAGCCGGCTCGTTCGTATGCCTGGTCTCAGCCGTCTCCCGGCGCTTTGGCGGGATGTTGCCGTTCTAGCTCCGATCGATCGGCATCCAACGGTCGCTCGAATGAGGTCTGGTCGACGCGCCGTGAGTCGGCAACGGGACCTTCGACCACCTCGCGCGGTCGCGACCCGCCGACGCGACCGATACCGGTCACGCGGACGGCCGTCCTCCGCTCGGCTTCCGCCCTGGCTTCGCTCGCCCTGCGTTCGGCCTCTTCCCTGGCTCGGCCCTCAGCTGCTCTTGTTGCCTTTGCCTCGGTGGCTCGGCGCTCGGCTTCGGACCTAGCTTTGGCCTCGGCAGCCCGACGCTCAGCCTCGTATCTAGCCCTGCGCTCGGCCTCGGCCCTCGCGTTAGCCTCGGCAGCACTGCGCTCGGCAGCCGCCTTCGCTTTCGCCTCGGCAGCCCGGCGCTCAGCCTCATATCTAGCCCGGCGCTCGGCCTCGGCCCTCGCATTGGCCTCGGCGGCCTTGCGTTCAGCCTCGTACTTTGCCTTGGCTTTTGCTTCGTCGGCTCTGGATTTGGCCTTGGCCTCTGCGGCCCTGTTCCCTGTGTCAGCCTTTTTCTTTTGAGCCTCGGGCCCTGGCCGATTCGCTTGGGGTTTCGTTTTCACAATCTTTGGTTGCTTATTTTTTTTGGGATCATCACGTGTATCGGACTTGGCGGAGATCCCGCCGAAGGCAACGAGCAAGCCGAAAACCAATCCCAAGGTAAGGCTGGCAAACCTAAGAGCTGCGGAAATCGAGCGCATCATGGTGCTCCAGGTGCCAAGACAGCCAGGTCCTTTGGATAAGGCTGCCCTTAATCGGGCGGATGCGACCTGATGTCGATCGGCCAACGCCCGGGACTAGCGGCGAAGCCTACAAAGCTTCCCATTGCATATCAAGTTCGTGTGCTTAGCCCACGCGCGGCGCCAAGCGCTCCCGCTCGATGGCCGCTTGGTTGCGCAAGGCAGCCCACGCGCCGGCGACCGAACCGGCATAGCGCTCGATACGGCGGCGATTGAAGGTCGGCAGAACGCCCAGCAGCTTCAATCCATTGCGGATCAAAACCCAGATGCGATCGTCAGCGATGCCGTGCTTTCTGCACACATACGAGCGCGACCACGCCTGATGCCAGCGGCTACGAAATATCCGCCCAGGCGAAGGAACGCTCGATCCTCCGCGTGCGTGGCGTGCGATCGCGCTATCGCTCTGCACGATCGTGAAACCGGCCTGGCGGATGCGCAGGCACAAGTCGTCGTCCTCGTAGAACAGAAAGATATTGTCATCGAAGCCACCGATTTTCAGGAAGGCGTTGCGCTGCACCAGCATGCAGGCGCCCGACGCGAACGGCACGACGCGCTCGCCCTGCGACACGTGCCCTGTCTCGATCGGTGCCGCCCGCGACAGGACCGATGTGCTGTGCTCGAAGGAGCGCCCGTCCGGCTCCAACAGCTTGGGCACCACGATGCCAGCGTGAGAGTGCCGCCGGGCGCCGTCCAAGAGCAACCGCACGCAGTCCGTGTCCAGCACCGCGTCGGGGTTGACGATCATGCACCAGTCGGCGCCTTCGGCAGCCCGGATGCCCTGATTGTTGCCGCGCCCGTACCCCTCGTTCTTGTCGTTGGCGATCACGCGTGCGCCAGCATTGCGTGCAACTGCGGCCGTACCGTCGCTCGATGCGTTGTCGACGACGATAATGGGGACGCCCTGCCGGTCCAGAGCTTCGAGGCAGGCGGGCAGCCACCGCGCGCTGTCATAGGCCACCACGACCGCGACGACGCGCGGTTGTTCGTGCTCCAAAAACGACTCTCCTCGAAGCAGGCCGGACCACCCATCGAAAGGGGATTTGTGGCGGGACCATACTGGTTGTTGATAACATCATCAACGACAAGCCGTGCGCCGCCGCACGCCATGGGTACGGCGTTGTACTGGCGCTGACCGCGTCGTATTCAGGGCTGAGTCCTTGAGCTGCGAATAGGCCGTGCCGAACGCCGTCTGCCGCGATTGTTTCGAGATGTTGCAAGCTGCGACTGGGCCTTGCGCAGCGTGCGGTTCCGCTCGGCTTGTCGCCCACGCCGAGATCGGCACGTTGGGCATCGCCCACATCGATTGCGACGCCTTCTACGCCTCCGTCGAGAAGCGCGACGATCCAACTTTGGAGGACCGGCCACTGATCGTCGGCCATGCGGGCGGACGCGGCGTAGTCACCACGGCCTGCTATCTGGCGCGCATCTCCGGCGTGCGCTCGGCGATGCCGATGTTCCAGGCCCTGGAACTGTGCCCCGACGCGGTGGTGCTGCCGCCCGATATGGCCAAGTACAAGCGGGTCAGCGAGGCAATCCGCGCCATCTTCCTGTCCGCCACGCCTATGGTCGAGCCCGTATCGCTGGACGAGGCCTACCTCGACCTCACGTATGAGCATCGCACTTCGGCGCCGACCGCGGCGCAGGCTCTGGCCCACATTGCGCGGCGGGTAGAGGACGAAATCGGCATTACGGTCTCGGTCGGGCTCTCGGCCAACAAGTTCCTGGCCAAGCTCGCTTCCGAGTTGCAGAAACCCGCCGGCTTCTCGGTGATCGGCCGGGCGGAGGCCAAGGCTTTCCTGGCGCCACTGTCGGTGCGCAAGATTCATGGCGTAGGCGCGGCCACCGCGCGACGTATGGAGTCGGACGGCACTCGCACCATTGCTGATCTGCAGGCGCAGAGCGCGCGACAGCTGGAGGCACGCTATGGCCGGTTCGGTCGCCGCCTCGCAAGCTTCGTGCACGGCGAGGACGATCGTGCGGTGACTCCCGCGCGCCCGACGAAGAGCATTTCCGCGGAGACGACGTTCCGGCGTGACACCGGCTCGCGCGCCGATCTGGTCGACACGGCAGGCGGACTATGCCAGCAGGTGGCGCGCCAGCTCCAGCGCAAGCAGCTCGCCGGCGGGACGGTGGTGTTGAAGCTCAAGACGTCGGATTTCCGCATCCTGACCCGCAACAAGCGCCTCGCGCACCCGACACAGCGCGTGGACGTCCTGGTGCAAGCCGCAACGTCGCTGATCGAGAAGGAGGCGGACGGCCGCACCTTTCGCCTGATCGGCGTCGGCGCGGCGGGGCTCGGGCCGGCCGACGAGGCCGATCCTGCGGACCTGTTCGCCTTCGCGACCAACGGAGCCGACTGACATGGGCGCGAGGCTCGACATCGCCTGCATCGTCCTTGCCGCGGGCCGCTCCACGCGCATGGGAGCCGCCAACAAGCTGCTCGCCGAGGTCGGCTGCAAGCCGATGGTTCGCATCGTCGTCGAGACGGCGCTGGCCAGCACGGCGCGGCCGGTGTTGGTAGTGACCGGCCATCAGGCCGCCGAGGTGCGTGCGGCGTTGGCCGGCCTGGTCATCACCTTCGTCGACAATCCGGATTTTGCGCTGGGCCTCAGCAGCTCGCTCAAGGCCGGCATCCGCGCCGTGCCCGCGATCTGCGCCGGCGCGCTGGTGCTGCTCGGCGACATGCCGCGCATTGCATCGGTCCATCTCGACGCGCTGATCGCAGCGTTCGCGCCGGATGCGGGCGCAGGTATCATCGTGCCGACTTGTCAAGGGCAGCGCGGCAACCCGGTGCTCTGGTCAGCGGACTACTTTGCCGAAATCCTGCGACTCGATGGCGACACGGGCGCTCGCCGCCTCCTGCAGCAGCACTCCGACGACGTGCGGGAGGTCGACCTCGGCACGGATGCGATATTCGTCGATGTCGACACGCCTGAGGCGCTGGCGAGCCTGAAGGCAAGCAAGAGCACCTAGCCGTCACCCCCGTACTCGTCACCGGAATCCATCGTGCGGCACACTCCGGCGCTCGTGGAGGGATGGATCCCGGGCCCTCTCGGAACGCGTCCGAGGGCAAGCAAGGCCCGGGATGACATTTATTTTTTATTGAGCCGGGCGATCAGGCTGGAGGTGTCCCAGCGGCTGCCGCCCATCTTCTGCACGTCGGCGTAGAAGCTGTCGACCTGGGCGGCGACCGGCAGGCTGGCGCCGTTGCGCTTGGCCTCCTCCATGCAGATGCCGAGATCCTTGCGCATCCAGTCGACCGCGAAGCCGAAGTCGAACTTGCCTTCGTTCATGGTCTTCCAGCGGTTCTCCATCTGCCAGGACTGGGCCGCGCCTTTGGAGATGGTGTCCATCACTTTCTGCAGGTCGAGGCCGGCCTTCTGCGCGAAGTGGATGCCCTCGGCGAGGCCCTCCACCAGCCCGGCGATGCAGATCTGGTTGACCATCTTGGTGAGCTGGCCCGCTCCCGCCGATCCAATCAATGTGACCATGCGGGCATAGTGCGCGATCACCGGCTGGGCGCGCTCGAAAGCGGCCGGGTCACCGCCGACCATCACCGTCAAGACGCCGTTCACCGCGCCGGCTTGGCCACCCGACACCGGACCATCGAGAAAGTCGAAGCCCTTGGCTTTGGCGGCCGCATACAGCTCGCGCGCCACATTGGCCGAAGCCGTCGTGTTGTCGATGAACACGGCGCCCTTCTTGACAGTGTTGAACGCGCCCTTTCCGCCGAGGGTCACCTCGCGCAGGTCGGTGTCGTTGCCGACACAGCAGAACACGAAATCCGCGTCCTTGGCGGCATCGGCCGGCGTGGCGGCAGTCTTGCCGCCGTATTCCTTCACCCACGCCTCGGATTTGGCGGCATTGCGGTTGTAGACGACGAGATCATGACCGCCCTTCTTGCGGATATGCCCCGCCATCGGATAGCCCATCACGCCAAGGCCGATCCACGCCACTTTCGCCATCTTGCGTCTCCCAATGAAGGATTTTCAGCCGCCACTCATAGCGAAAGCCGGCCCAGTTGTCAGGCCGGCTTTCAGAAATGACGCGCAGATCAGCGGCAGGGGTGGGCGCTGGCCGTGCAGATCACCTGCAGGCCTTTCGTCTTGCAATCCAGCTCCTGGCCCCGTGATCGTTCCCAGCTCGCGTACTGGGGACCGAAAGCTTCCGCGACCTGTTGCGACCAGTTCTCGACGGCCCGGGCCATACCCTGCCGCTTGTCCTTATTGGAGAACAGCTTGACGCCAGCCTTGCCGCGCGTGGCGATACGCTCCACGCAGCGCGGACCCCACTTGTGCGGACCGGGAACCCTTTCGTAGCGGTCGTAGGACCAGGACTGCGCCTGTGCCGTCGGGACGTCGACACTAGTTACCAGTGCGGCACCGGCCACGGCGAACACAAGAGCGGCCACGCGGAATTTGCGAACGATCATGCTGGGCTCCATGTTGGGATTTGTTGCGCCGTCCGGCATCTTGTTAGTTCGCTCCACCATAGGGCCTGACCGTGGCTGTGCAAATGCCGGAGTTGCAATCAGCGCAGGTTCTCCCAAGGCAGCGAGATAGCCATGCCGATCCGACGCTCGGGCGAGGACGGCACACCGACCACGGCGGCGCCGAGGAACGCCGCTGCCGCAGCAAGGGCCAAGAGCGCAATCTTGAGGTACACGGCGCCGTCTCCAATTGACCGGACGCGGGCAAGGGCTATGCCGGGCCATCCGTCGGCCCATATCTAGCCGGTCGCTGTTGAGGACATGCTGAATGCGGTATTTATCTTCCGTTCACTCAGGTAGCCGGCCAGGAGTTGACCAAGAGTTGGCGTGGCACCTCGGATCGCGCCTCGAGTAACCGGGACATGAAATCGCCGGGACAGGGCGGCATGCCTCGCCTAGATTGGCGCAACCCTGGCGAGACGACACCGTGACGAAACCCAAATCGAAAGCCGCATCACTGCCGGATCCTGCCCTGCCCGTCACGCTGGACGACGTGGAAGCGGCACGCGCGCGGCTCAGCGGGGCGATCGTCGACACGGATTGCGACTGGAGCCGTACGCTGTCGGAGATTCTCGGCTGCAAGACCTGGCTGAAGTTCGAGAACCAGCAATTCACCGCCTCCTTCAAGGAGCGCGGCGCCATCAACCGGCTTTCGGCCCTGACAGCGGAGGAACGCAGGCGCGGTGTGATCGCCATGTCGGCCGGCAACCACGCCCAGGGCGTCGCCTATCACGCCAACCGCCTGGGCATACCGACCACCATCGTCATGCCGGTCAACACGCCGACCGTGAAGGTGATGAACACCCGCCGGCACGGCGCCGAGGTGATCCTGACCGGCGAGACGGTGGAAGAAGCGGCGCTGTTCGCGCGCGAACACGGAGCCAAGCAAGGCCTCACCTTCGTGCACCCCTACGACGATCCGCTGGTGATCGCTGGCCAGGGCACCCTCGCACTGGAGATGCTGGGCACCGCACCCGAGATCGACACGCTGATCATCCCGATCGGCGGCGGTGGCCTGATCTCCGGCATTGGGGTCGCTGCCAAGGCCATCAAACCCGGCATCCGGCTGATCGGCGTGCAGGCCACGCTCTATCCCTCCATGTACAATGTCATCAAGGGAACCAGTCTGCCGATGCGTGGCGATACGCTGGCCGAGGGCATCGCCGTCAAGGCGCCGGGCCGCATCACGCAAACCATGGTGCGCGAATTGGTCGACGACATCGTGCTGGTCACCGAGCCCGAGATCGAGCACGCCGTGAGCCTGCTGATCAACATCGAGAAGACGGTGGTCGAGGGCGCCGGTGCCGCCGGCCTGGCCGCGGCCCTCAAGCTGCGCAGTGAGCTGGCCGGCCGCTGCATCGGCCTCGTGCTGTGCGGCGGCAACATCGATACGCGCCTGCTGGCCAGCGTGCTGACGCGCGAACTGGCGCGCGAGGGGCGCCTCAGTCAGCTCACCATCGATCTGGTCGATCGGCCCGGCACGCTTGCCAAGGTCGCCAACCTGCTGGGCGAGGCCGGCGCCAACATCGTCGAGGTCTACCACCAGCGGGTGTTCTCGGACCTGCCGGCCAAGGGAGCCCTGCTCGAGGTCGTGATCGAGACGCGCGACCGCTCGCATTTGGATGAAACGGTCGCGATGCTGAGGACCGCCGGCATGGAGGTGGAGGTCAAGAGCAATCCCGGCGGCAACCATCCATCCGATTGACCATGAAGACCATCGGCCTGATCGGCGGCATGAGCTGGGAGAGCACGCGCATCTACTACGAGGCGGTCAACGTGGACGTGCGCGCGCGGCTCGGCGGCCTGCACTCTGCGCAGTGCATCCTGCATTCGCTGGATTTCGCGCCGATTGCCGAGATGCAGGCGGCGGGACGATGGGAGGAGGCCGGCCAGGCGCTGGCAGACGCCGCCCGTGCCCTGGAGCGTGCCGGGGCCGAGGTACTGGGCCTGTGCACCAACACCATGCACAAGGTGGCCGACCAGATCACGGCGGCGACCTCCATACCGTTCGTGCATATTGCCGATGCGACCGCGGGGGCGCTGCGCGGAGCCGGCCGCCGCGCGCCCTACCTGATGGCCACCCGCTTTACCATGGAGCAGGATTTCTACGTCCGTCGCCTGCAGACGCATGGCTTCGACGTGGTCGTGCCGGAACCGGCGGACCGGGTGGAAATTCACCGCATCATCTACGAGGAGTTGTGTCTCGGCGAGACCAAGCCATCATCGCGGGCCGCCTACGAGGCCATGACCGCGAAGGCCAGGCGGGCCGGAGCCGATAGCGTGCTGCTGGGCTGCACGGAAGTTGGTATGCTGCTCAGCGACCGCAACTCGGCCCTGCCGACCTTCGACACCACATTGATCCACGCGAGGGCGCTGGTCGACTTCGCCTTGCAGGAGTGAACGGCTGATGGAAGCGTCGCGCATGCTGCCCCGACAGGCCTCGGAGATCGACATCCTGCGCGAGCTGGAGCGCAAGGTGCTGTGGCTGTCGTCGTACATGATCCACCACGCCAACCACGAGAGCGATCGCGGCGACGGGCTGAAGGTGGGCGGCCACCAGGCCTCCTCGGCCTCGCTCGTCACGCTGCTGACGGCGCTGTATTTCCACGTGCTGCGGCCGGAGGATCGCGTCGCCGTCAAGCCGCACGCGAGCCCGGTGTTTCACGCCATCCAATACCTGCTCGGCAACCAGGAGCTCGGCAAGCTGCAGAACTTCCGCGCCTTCGGCGGCGTGCAGTCCTACCCCTCGCGCACCAAGGATACCGCCGACGTCGACTTCTCGACGGGATCGGTCGGCCTCGGCATCGCCGAGACGGGATTTGCAAGCCTCGTGCAGGACTACGTGCACGCCAAGGGCTGGAACCCGGCCTGGCCGAAGGGCCGCATGATCGGCATCATGGGCGACGCCGAGATCGACGAGGGCAACGTGCACGAGGCGCTGCTCGAGTACTGGAAGCACGGCCTCGAGAACTGCTGGTGGATCATCGACTACAACCGGCAGAGCCTCGACTCGGTGGTCTCCGACCGCCTGTTCATGAAGATGGCCGCCCTGTTCGAGAACCTCGGCTGGAAGGTCGTGCTGCTCAAGTACGGCAAGCTGCTGCAGGCGGCCTTCGCCGAGCCAGGCGGTCAGCGGCTCAAGGAGTGGATCGACGACTGCCCCAACCAGCTCTACTCGGCGCTGGTGTTCCAGGGCGGCGCGGCCTGGCGCCGACAGCTGGAGGAGGAGCTGGCCATTCATCCCGAAACGCTGGCCATCGTGCGCCGGCACGACGACGCCGAGCTGGCGCGCCTGATGACCAACCTCGGCGGGCACGACATCGAGGCCATCCTGGAAGCGTTCGCGACGGCCCCGAACGACCAGCCGGTCTGCTTCATCGCCTACACCATCAAGGGCTTCGGCCTGCCCTTCCAGGGCCACAAGGACAACCATTCGGGCCTGATGACCAAGGCGCAGATGCAGGAGCTGCGGGCGCGCGAAGGCGTCAACCAGGGCGAGGAGTGGGACCGCTTCGCGGGATTGTCCCAGCCCGCGGCGGTGTATGAGGACTACCTGCGCAAGGTGCCCTTCGTGCAGCGCGGGCGGCGCGGGCTGAAGGCCGCACGGGTTCCCGTCACGCCGTTCCCGAAGCTCGAGACCAAGGGCCAGATGACCACCCAGGCCGGCTTCGGGCGCGTGCTCGACGAGATCGCCCGCGCCGCCGGTCCACTCGCCGACCGCATCGTCACCACCTCGCCGGACGTCACCGTCTCGACCAACCTCGGCGCCTGGGTGAACCGGCGCGGGCTGTTCTCGCTTGCCGACCACGAGGACGTCTTCAAGAAGCGCGGCCTGCTGTCTCCACAGAAATGGGAGATGAGTCCCAAGGGCCAGCACTTCGAGCTCGGCATCGCCGAGATGAACCTGTTCCTGATGCTCTCGGCGCTCGGGCTCTCGCATTCCCTGTTCGGCGAGCGACTGCTGCCGGTCGGCACACTATATGATCCGTTCGTCTGCCGTGGGCTCGATGCGCTGAACTACGCCTGCTACCAGGACGCACGCTTCATCGTCGCCGGCACGCCGTCGGGGATCACGCTGGCGCCGGAAGGCGGCGCGCACCAGTCGATCGGCACGCCGCTGATCGGCATGGCGCAGGACGGGCTCGCCTCGTTCGAGCCGGCCTATGTCGACGAGCTGGCCGCCATCATGGAGTGGGCCTTCGATTACATGCAGCGCGAGGCCGGCGAGGACAAGGAGAAGCGCTGGCACCGCGACGAGAAGGGCGGCTCGGTCTACCTGCGCCTGTCGACGCGCCCGATCGACCAGCCCACGCGCACCATGACATCGGACCTGCGCGATGCCGTCATCGACGGCGCCTATTGGATGCGCCGGCCCGAGCCCGGCACGGACCTCGCCATCGTCTATACCGGCGCTGTAGCACCGGAAGCGATCGAGGCGGCCGGCCTGCTGTCGGAGGACCGCCGCGGTGTCGGCGTGCTGGCGATCACCTCCGCCGACCGGCTGTCGGCCGGCTGGCACGCCGCCCAGCGCTCGCGCGAGCACGGCGACAAGGCCGCCAGCGCCCATGTCGAGACGCTACTCGCGGACCTGCCGCGCGACGCCGGCATCATCACCCTCACGGACGCCTATCCGGAAGCGCTGTCATGGATCGGCGGCGTCTGCGGTCATCGCGTGCGCGCGCTCGGCGTCGAGCACTTCGGCCAGTCCGGCTCGCTGTCCGAGCTCTACGCCCACTACGGCCTCGACGTGAACGCCATCCTCACCGCGGCGGAGGGGCTCAGCGGGCGACCCGTTAGGTACCGGTTCCTGCAGAAGTAGGGTGCAATAGGCGATAGCCGTATTGCACCGATCTTGCCGTGCAAGGGCGCAATACGCTTCGCTATGGCGCCCTACCCTCCCTCAATCTCCTCGCGCAGGATCTCCAGCTCGAGCCAGCGTTCCTCGGCGACAGCCAGTTCGGTGTGCGTGGCAGCAAGCGCCGCCGACACATCGGCGAAGGCCTTGGCGTCGCGGGCATAGAGGCCCGGGTCCTCGAGGCGCCGCTGCAGCGTGCGCACCTTGTCTTGCAGCGCGGTCATCTGCTTGGGCAGCGTCTCCAGCGCATGCTTGTCGTTGAAGCTGAGCCGGCGTCTCGAAGTCTTCGCGAGCTCCAGCTTCGCTGACTTCTCGGCCTTCGCTTTCGGCGTCTCCTTGCCGGCCAGATCGGTGCCGCGTTGGACCAGCATGTCGGTGTAGCCGCCGGCGTACTCCACCCAGCGGCCGTCGCCCTCCGGCACCATCACGGCAGTCACCGCCCGGTCGAGAAAATCGCGATCGTGGCTGATGAGGATGACGGTGCCGGCATAATCGCCCAGCATCTCTTCCAGCACGTCGAGCGTCTCCAGATCGAGATCGTTGGTCGGCTCATCCAGCACCAGCAGGTTGGAGGGCTTGGCCAGCGCGCGGGCCAGCATCAGGCGACCACGCTCGCCGCCCGACAGCGCCCGCAGCGGCGTACGCGCCTGCAGGGCCGTGAACAGGAAGTCCTTCATGTAGCTCATGACATGCTTGGTCTGCCCGCCGACCGTCACCGTGTCGCCCTTGCCACCGGTCATCGCCTCCTTGAGCGTCCATTCCGGATCGAGGCTCTCGCGGCCCTGCTCGAGCGAGGCCATCTGCAGATTGGAACCGAGCTTGACCGTGCCGGCATCCGGCACGAGCGTCCCGGTGAGCAGGCTGACCAGCGTGGTCTTGCCGCTGCCGTTCGGGCCGACGATGCCGATCCGGTCGCCGCGCATAACCCGCATCGATACATCGCGCACGATCGGCCGGTCGCCGAACGTCTTGGCGATCTCCTTTGCCTCGATGACCAGCGCACCGGAGGCCTCCGCCTCGCCGGCGGCGATCACGGCCTTTCCGGTCGTCTGGCGGTAATCGCGCCGGCTCTGGCGCAGGGCGGCGAGGTTGGCCATGCGGAGCACGTTGCGCTTGCGCCGCCCGCTGACGCCGTAGCGCCGCCAATGCTCCTCGGCGACGATCTTGCGATCGAGCTTGTGCTGCGCCAGCTCCTCCTCGGCGAGGCGTTCGTCGCGCCAGGCCTCGAAGCCGCTAAAGCCGATCTCGACGCGGCGTGCGACGCCGCGATCCAGCCACACGGTGGTGCGCGACAGGGTCTCCAGGAAGCGCCGGTCGTGGCTGATCAGCACCAGCGCCGCGGGCTGGCTGCGCAGCTCGCTCTCCAGCCATTCGATGGCCGGCAGGTCGAGGTGGTTGGTCGGCTCGTCGAGCAGGAGAATATCGGGCGCCGGCGCCAGCACGCGCGCCAGCGCCGCGCGACGCGCCTCGCCACCCGACAGGTGCTCCGGGTCTTCCTCGCCACTCAAGCCCAGTTGCTGCAGCAGGTAGCGCGCCTGATGCTGGTCGTCTGTGGGCCCGAGGCCGTCCTCCACGTAGGCGAGCGTACTGGCATAGCCCGTCAGGTCCGGCTCCTGCGGCAGATAGCGGACGCTCGCCCCTGGCTGCACGAAGCGCGAGCCGTGATCCGGCTCGATCAGCCCGGCGGCGATCTTCAGCAGCGTCGACTTGCCGGACCCGTTGCGTCCGACCAGGCAGACGCGCTCACCGGCCGAGACGGCCAGCTCCACGCCGTCGAGCAGCGCCGAGCCGCCGAAGCTGAGCGCGATGTCCGTAAGTTGTATAAGAGGCGGGGCCATTTCCGGGAGCCGTGGCTGGAATTGCAGCCGGCTCTATAGCGCGGACCGGGTGGGCTGTCGCCCGCTCCGCCGGTCATGTCGCACTTGGTATGCCAGCAAGTGGGCACCGCCCTCACCGACACGTGTGCGACGCCCACGCCGCAAAAGCGCCTGCTCGATTGCGCACGATCCCCAGCTGTGGCGTAATCCCAATCAGAATAAAGAATGGTTCGTGGCTCGCATCACGCACCAAACGGAGGAGGCGACGCATGTTCTTCAGGTCCCGCAAGGAAGACAAGGCCGCCGCCAGCGGCGCGCCGGGTCAGAGTGCATCGCCCGGCAGAGCGACGGTCAGCATGGCCGTCAACGGCAAGTCGGTGTCGGCCGAGATCGATGCGCGCACGCTTTTGGTGCAGCTCCTGCGCGAGCAGCTGCGTCTGACCGGCACCCACGTCGGCTGCGACACCAGCCAGTGCGGTGCCTGCGTGGTGCACGTTGACGGCCGGGCCGTCAAGGCGTGCACGATTCTCGCCGCATCGTGCGAGGGCGCCAAGGTCACGACCATCGAGGGCCTTGCGCAGGGCACCGAGTTGCACCCGATGCAGGAAGCCTTCCGCCAGCACCACGGCCTGCAGTGCGGCTACTGTACGCCCGGCATGATCATGGCGGCGATCGACATCGTCAACCGCAAGGGCAGCACCGTCAGCGAGGCGGTCATCCGCGAGGAGCTGGACGGCAACATCTGTCGCTGTACCGGCTACCACAACATTGTCGCCGCCGTGCGCGCAGGCGCCGCCGCCATGGGCAGCATGAACCGCCGCCAGGCCGCCGAATAGGCCGGACCTGATTCCAGCCGGCGCAAGGCCGGCGACGACCCGCACAAGATCTACATCCAAGGGAGAGCCCAATGGCCGCCACCGGCATCGGCGCACCAGTCCGGCGCAAGGAAGACCAACGCTTCATCACCGGCAAGGGTCAGTACACCGACGACATCAATCGCCCCGGTCAGACCTACGCCGTGTTCGTGCGCTCGCCGCACGCCCACGCCAACATCAAGCGCATCGACACCTCGAAGCTGAAGGGCCGCGACGATATCCACGTCTTCACCGGCGAGGACATCGCCAAGGACAAGGTCGGCGGCCTGATCTGCGGCTGGATGATCCACTCCAAGGACGGCTCGCCGATGAAGGCCGGACCGCATCCGGCGCTGGCCCAGGGCAAGGTGCGCTACGTCGGCGATCACGTCGCCGTCGTTATCGCCGATACGCTGGCGGAAGCGCGCGATGCAGCCGAGCTCATCGCGGTCGAGTACGAGGTGCTGCCGGCCTCCGTTGACACCGCCACCACGCAGGCTGCCGGCAAGCCGCAGGTGCATGCCGAAGCCCCCAACAACACGGTCTACCAGTGGCACCTCGGCGACAAGGCGGCCGTCGACGCCGCGTTCGCGTCCGCCAAGCACGTCACCAAGATCGACCTCGTCAACAACCGGCTGATCCCCAACGCCATGGAGCCGCGGGCGGCGATCGGCGAGTTCGATGCGGGCAACGAGGCCTTCACGCTCTATACCACCAGCCAGAATCCGCACGTCGCCCGCCTGGTGCTGTCGGCCTTCATCGGCATCGCCCCCGAGCACAAGCTGCGCGTCATCGCTCCCGACGTCGGTGGCGGCTTCGGCTCCAAGATCTTCATCTATGCCGAGGAGACCGTGTGCGTGTGGGCCGCCAAGAAGGTCGGCCGGCCCGTGAAGTGGACCGCCGACCGGACGGAGGCCTTCCTGGCCGACGCGCACGGCCGCGATCACGTCACGCACGCCGAGCTGGCGATGGACGCCGGCGGCAAGATCCTGGCGCTGCGGGCCAACACCAAGGCCAATCTCGGCGGCTATCTCTCGACCTTCTCGTCGTCGGTGCCGACCTATCTCTACGCGCCGCTCCTGTCGGGCCAATACGACATCCCGGCCATCTACTGCGAGGTCGACGCCGTCTACACCAACACCGCTCCCGTCGACGCCTACCGCGGCGCCGGCCGCCCGGAAGCAACCTTCGTGGTCGAGCGCCTGATGGAGGTGGCAGCCCGCCAGCTCGGGCAGGACCCAGCCGAGTTCCGTCGCAAGAACTTCATCACGTCGTTCCCGCACCAGACACCCGTCATCATGGCCTACGACGCCGGCGACTATGCGGCCTGCCTCGACAAGGCGCTGGAGATGGCCGACTACAAAGGCATCGGCGCCCGCAAGGCGGCCAGCCAGGCCAAGGGCCTGCTGCGCGGCCTCGGCTTCTCCGCCTACATCGAGGCGTGCGGGATCGCCCCCAGCGCGGCTGTCGGCTCGCTCGGCGCCGGCGTCGGCCTGTGGGAGTCCGCCGAGGTGCGCGTCAATCCCACCGGCTCGATCGAGGTGCTGACCGGCTCGCACAGCCACGGCCAGGGTCACGAGACCACCTTCGCCCAGCTGGTCTCGCAGCGCCTCGGCGTCCCGATCGAGCAAGTCACGATCGTGCACGGCGACACCGACAAGGTGCAGTTCGGCATGGGCACCTACGGCTCGCGCTCCGGAGCGGTCGGCATGTCGGCCATCTACTACGCCATCGACAAGGTGATCGTGAAAGCCAAGAAGGTGGCGGGCTTCGTGCTGGAGGTGCCGAGCGAGACCGTCGACTTCAACGACGGCATCTTCTCCAGCAAGGCCACCAACAAGACGCTGACCTTCCCCGAGGTGGCGCTGCAGGCCTACATCGCCCACAAGTTCTCCGGCCAGCAGCTCGAGCCCGGCTTGAAGGAGGGGGCATTCTTCGATCCCACCAACTTCACCTTCCCGTCGGGCGTGCACATCTGCGAGGTCGAGATCGATCCCGAGACCGGCACCACCCGCATCGACCGCTGGACGGCGGTGGACGACTTCGGCACGCTCATCAATCCGATGATCGTCGAAGGCCAGGTGCACGGCGGCATCGCCCAGGGTGTCGGCCAGGCCCTGCTGGAGGGCGCGGTCTACAATGCCGAAGGTCAGCTGATCACTGCGAGCTACATGGACTACTGCATGCCGCGCGCCAGCGACCTGCCGTCGTTCAACGTGGCCATGACCAGCACGCCCTGCCCGTCCAACCCGCTCGGCATCAAGGGCTGCGGCGAGGCCGGTGCGATTGCCGCACCGGCTGCGGTCATCAACGCCATCACCGACGCGCTCGGCCACGAGAACATCGCCATGCCGGCCACGCCGCTGGCGGTGTGGAAGGCGGCGCAGGCATCGGCCACCAAGATGGCAGCGGAATAGGCCCGAGGAGGACACCCCATGTACGCTTTCGACTATCATCGTCCGCAGTCGGTGGCCGAGGCGGCCAAGCTGCTCGCATCGAACGCCGAAGCCAAGCTGCTGGCGGGCGGACACACTCTGCTACCGACCATGAAGCAGCGCCTGGCGCATCCCCAGGCCATCGTTGATCTGTCGCACGTCGCTGAGCTAAAGGGCATCGACAAGCGCGGCAATGCGCTCGTGATCGGCGCCATGACGACGCACGACGAGGTGGCGACGTCGGCGGTTGTGAAGGGCGCAATTCCTGGCCTCGCCGAGGTTGCCCACGGCATCGGCGATCCACACGTCCGCAATCGTGGCACCATCGGCGGCTCGGTCGCCAACAACGACCCCGCTGCCGACTACCCCGCTGCGCTGCTTGCTCTGGGTGCCAGCATCGGCACCAACAAGCGCGAGATCGCTGCCGATGCCTTCTTCAAAGGGCTGTTTGCCACGGCGCTCGACGACGGCGAGATCATCACCCGCATCTCGTTCCCCGTGCCGGCCAAGTTCGCCTATATGAAGTTTGCCAATCCGGCCTCGAAATACGCCCTCGTCGGCGTAGCCGTGGCGCAGACCGGCAAGGAGGCGCGCGTCGCCGTGACGGGCGCCGGCAACGATGGCGCCTTCCGCGTGCCGGCCATGGAGGCGGCGCTTGCCAAGAGCTGGTCGGCGCAGTCGCTGGCCGGCATCACGCTCAAGCCGGCCGACATGCTGAGCGACATCCACGCCGACGCCGCCTACCGTGCCCATCTGGTCGGCGTTCTGGCCAAGCGAGCCGTCGCCAAGGCGGGTTAGTGATCCCCTCTCCCCGTTCTTACGGGGAGAGGGTTAGGGTGAGGGGCAGCCACGGGCCGCAGGGCAAGCTTCTGCCCCTCACCCCGACCCTCTCCCAATAGAAGGAATGGGGAGAGGGAGTAACGGAGACAATTCCCATGGCCATGACGATGAGCGGCGAGTTCGTGCTCCCGGCCGACAAGGCAACCGTGTGGGCGCGCTTGAACGATGCCGCGACGCTGCAAGCGGCCATTCCCGGCTGCGAGGGCCTGGAGAAGCTTTCCGATACGGATTTCAAGGCGGTGGTGAAGGTCAAGATCGGCCCCGTCAGCGCCCGCTTCAACGGCAAGGTGCACCTCACCGACATCCAGCCGCCCGACAGCTATCGCATCGCCGGCGAGGGCGAAGGTGGCGTCGCCGGCTTCGCCAAGGGCGGCGCCACAGTCCGCCTCGCCGACGCCGAGGGCGGCGGCACCAAGCTCAGCTACGACGTGGATGCACAGGTCGGCGGCAAGATCGCCCAGCTCGGCTCGCGCCTCATCGACGGCTCGGCCCGCAAGCTCGCCGCCGAGTTCTTCGCCAACTTTGCCAAGGCGCTGCAAGGCGCGTAGGCCGCTGTTGCGCGTTACCCAGGGAACAGACCGAAGCCTCCTGCTCTGCGATGAGTGGGTTTGGTGCGCGCCGTCTCGTGGCACGCGCCTTCACCGCGCACAGCGCGCAGGAGGCCCAGTTATGCCGAAGTTGAAAATCGAAGTCTTCGAGGACGGGGCGCGGTCAGCGACCATCACCCTTCCATCGTGGCTGGTGCTGGGCGCCGCGAAGTACCTCCCCAAGATTGCCGGCAAACCTCTGCAGCACCGCGTCGACCTCGAGCAGATCATTGCGCTGGCCAGCGAGCCGGGCGCCAGCGGCGTCATCCTCGACATCGAGGATCACGAGGACAAGGACCGCATCATCATCTCCATCGTCCGTGACGACGATGCCCTGCCGGTCGGCGGCTAACGCGGACGCTAGAGGCCAGCGTGCCCCGGCTCGCCGAGCCCTGCGCTCTCGGGTGAAATCACGATCTTGCGGTCGCCCTCCCACACGATCACTTGCCGGCCCTTGCGGGCTGCGGCCCACGCCCAGCGGCGGATGTCGGATTTGTAGGGCTCCTGACGCCAGACGTGCGGGCGCGAAGGATCGGTGTGGATGACCAGGGCATTGGCGTAGTCCTCCAGCACCACCACCATCTTGCATCGCGAGGGCTTCCAGTGATCGCCGAGCCGGGCGTCGAGGAGATACTCGCAATAGAACTGCCGGCACTCGGTCGGCCGGTCGTCGTAGATGCCGCAACCGGACTTGGTGATGCAGTGCGGGCACCAGCTCAGCGGCGGCGTATTCAGCTCTTCCACGCTCAGCAGCTTGCAGCACATCGTGCAGCCGCTACAGCCACGCCCAGGCACGATGTCCACTGGCTCTGTCATGCACCGTTTGCCTCGGAGATGCCGGCACGAAAGGCCGGCCACAATGCTTTAAATCAGATCAAAGTCGCCGCCAATGTGACCTGTGCGACACCTTCAGCATCGCCGTTTGAAGCTGAACCCACCGTTAACCCACCGTCCAGCCCGAGGAAGCGATGAAAAATTTCAACGGTCGGACCGCAAACTTCGTTCGGAACTGGCAAGCACCTGAGCGGTTATCCACATGGCGACACGGGAGCTTCAACATGGGAGGAGGCCCCATGCGGCATGTGCAGTTCCCTATCATCGAGCGCATTGGCAAGGTGCTCCACGATCAGCTCGACGATGTTGTCCGCGAGCCTCTGCCTCATCGCTGGGTGGACCTGATTCATTTTCTCAATGCCAAGGAGCGCGACGAGCCCGATCCGACACGCCCTCGCAAGGATGCGACGCACTAGCCGCCGCACCTCCAAAACCATACGCAGCCGACGGGCGACTGGATCACTGCGTCGACGGACTATCGAGCCGCGCGCCAAAATCCTCGCGAAACACGCGCCAGCCCTTGGGCGTGATCTCGACGGCGCGCGTGTCATCCAGCCTGCGAACCCACTTCTTCTCCAGGCTGCGCGAGCATAGCGCCGCGCCGACGGCGCCCGCCAGATGTGGCCGCCGCTCGCTCCAATCGAGACACGGCCGGCACAGGACACGAGCCGTGCGTTTGCCGCGACGCGCCTGCAGCGCATCGACGTCTATGCCGATGCGGCCGAGAAATCCGATGCCGGCATCCGTGACGATGCCACCATCGCTGCCCAGCTCCGCATAGCCACGCGCCACCATCGCATCGGCGAGCGCGACGCCGAGCCGACCGGCGAGGTGGTCGTAGCAGGTGCGGGCCGCGCGCAGGGCTGCATCGCGCGGCCCCACCGATAGCTGCCGCTGCGGCTGCTCCAGCGTCGAGGCTACCTGCATGATGGTCTCCATCATGTGCGCGACAGCGGATGAGGCCAGCCGATGGTAGCGATGCCGGCCCTGCTTCTCGACCGTGAGCAGTCCCGCGTCCGTCATGCGGGCCAGATGCGTACTGGCGGTCTGCGCCGTGATGCCGGCCACGCTCGCCAGCTCCGACGCCGTCAGCGCCCGGCCGTCCATCAGCGCATGCAACATGCCGGCACGAGCCGGATCGCCGGCAAGCGCGGCAACTCTGGCAAACGTGGCGTTGCTGGCCATGGTGGGCTCCCTGGCTGTCCTGCTGGCCGGCACCCTAGACCGGCGCCGTCTGCAATGCTTCGACCGCCATCGTAGCATCTGGCATCGCCATCCGGCAGGCTGCGGCAACGAGCGCAGGCGGGAGCTTGACGGGCGAGATGACAGCGGCAGCCAAACAATCCGCGCGCTTCTGCGGATGGCGCGTCGCATGGGCCGCCTTTGTGCTCGCCATCTTCGGCTGGGGCGTCGGCTTCTACGGGCCGCCCGTCTACCTGCATGCGATCCGCGAAGCACGCGGCTGGCCGCTGGCCGTGGTGTCGGCAGCGGTGACCGTGCATTTTCTGATCGGTGCCGTGGTGGCAGCCAACCTGCCCCGGCTTTATCGCCGTTTCGGGTTGCCGGTCGCCAGCAAGGCCGCGGCCCTGGCACTCGCCGTCGGCATCTGCGGCTGGGCCATGGCGACCGCGCCGTGGCAGCTGTTCGCCGCCACCGTGCTGAGCGGCTTCGGCTGGGGCGGCATGAGCGCAGCCGCCATCAACGCGATCGTCTCGCCCTGGTTCATCCGCTCGCGACCCGCGGCTCTGGGCTTGGCCTACAACGGGGGAAGCATCGGCGGCGTCATCTTCTCCCCACTGTGGGTTGTGGCCATCCAGGTCATGGGCTTTCCCATCGCGTCGGCGGTCGTGGGCGGCGCCATGCTCCTGACCGTCTGGGTTTTGGCCGACGCGCTGTTCTCGAAGTCGCCGCGGCAGATGGGGTTGATGCCCGACGGCGATGCGCCGGGTGCGGCACCCATATCCCTGCACGGACCGCAGGTCACGCCGTTGCCGGGGCGGCTGCTGTGGCGCAACCGCAGGTTTCTCACCCTCGCTGCCGCCATGGCCATCGGCCTGTTCGCGCAGATCGGCCTGATCGCCCATCTCTTCTCTTTGCTGGTCCCCGCCCTTGGTGCGCCGTACGCCGGCCTTGCCATGGGCGGCGCGACCGCAGCGGCGATCGTCGGCCGCACGCTGGTCGGCTGGCTGATGCCGCCCGACGCCGACCGGCGGCTGGTGGCCTGCATCAGCTATGCCGTGCAGATCGCGGGCTCGATGGCGCTGCTCGCCGCCGCCGGCACGCACCTGCCGCTGCTGCTGCTCGGCGTCATCCTGTTCGGCTCGGGGATCGGCAACGCCACCTCGATGCCGCCGCTCATCGCCCAGACGGAATTCGTGAGGGAGGACGTGCCGCGCGTGGTGGCCTTGATCGTCGGCATCGCCCAGGGCACGTTCGCCTTTGCGCCCGTGGTGTTCGGCCTCATCCGCGAACTCGCACCGCAGACGACGGCGTCCGGCGAAGCCCCTGCCGTCTGCATCGCCGCAGCCCTGCTGCAGGCGCTGGCGATTGCCGCGTTTCTGGCGGGGCGCCGGCGTTAGCGCGGTCTACAGGGCCGAAATCTGCGTGCCGTCGAGACGCACTTTGATTGGCCCCCCCAGCAGGTCGAGCAGCACGGTCAGCCGGTCCTTTTCGGCCAAGTTCAAGATGGTGGCGACGATGCCATCGAAGGCCCCGGCCACCACCCGCACCTGCTGGCCGACCTGATAAGGCACCGGCGGCCGCACGATGGCGCCGTCGACCTCGCGCGCCTTCAAGGCCGCGATGAACCGTATGTCGACAGGGCTCGGCTGGTCGCCGCACCGCACCAGCGTGCGCACGCCGTGGGTCGACAGGATCGGGCGCCAGAATTCCCGCTCGAGGCTCACGTTGACGAACAGGTAGCCCGGAAACAGAGGGCGCAGCACCTCGTCCACCCGGCGCGCATGCGAGCGTCGGCGGCGGACGACCGGGCAATAGGCAACGAAGCCCTGCCGCTCGAGATTGGCGTGTGCCACCTGCTCGCGATGCGGCTGCGTATTGACGGCAGCCCACCAGGCGGCGGCCGCTCCGCGGCGGGCGCACGGGCTACTCATAGACCTACTCCACACTCTCTGCTGGCACCCCGTAAACCTAAGTCAATTTACGTGATTGATCTTGCCACGCAAGGTCTTGAGACTGCGATGCGCGTTCGCGGCCACACCACACGAGATCTTGTGTTGATGGCCGGTGCGCTGTCCTGTGCCGTTGCAAAACTGCCGCATTTGGCAGTCTTATCCGGCAGGTAGAAGAATGGCGTCTTGATCGGGAAGCGTTGGTGCGTAACAGGGGCCCCACATCGTTCGACGAGTTGGAGCGCGCGGTCGTCGATATGCGCGAGCGTTTTCTCGCGATCGGTGAGCACATCGCCGGCCTCCTCCATTCGCTCACGCTCCAGATCGACTCGGCTCCTCGCGCGACCCGTGCCTCGATCAGCAGCGCCGCAGACCAGATTGCTCGCACGCAGCAGCAGTTGCGCCTGCAGATGGCCAACCTGCCCGCCAACCCCGA
>Ga0075367_10000076_pt1 | contig 25475 bp, 18 predicted proteins | sample EndMethybrTD3032_FD_71399 | JGI IMG/M metagenome (GOLD analysis project Ga0075367, IMG submission 71399) | Populus endosphere microbial communities from Tennessee, USA - Endosphere MetaG P. TD hybrid TD303-2 | ecosystem: Host-associated > Plants > Roots > Endosphere | place: USA: Tennessee... | reverse complement strand
CAGTACGTCCTGCGTGGTCGTGCCGGGCGGCAGCGCCGGGCCGAAGCGCTGGCCGTCGGGTACCGACGCCTTCAGGACGTGCTGGGCGGCGATGGCCGGCCCGTCGGTCGAGCCGGTGGCCTCGACGCCCGGGTGCTGGGTCTCGGTGATGTTGAAGAAGTCGCCGTTGATGCCCGCCACCGCGCCCTGGGCGTCGGCGAGCTTGGAGACGGCGGCCCGCGCGGCCACCGCTCCCGGGTACAGCAGGTCGAGCCGTGCCCGGGTGTTGCGCAGGTTGACGGTGAGCAGATGGGCGTGGGTCGGCCCCTTGCTGCCCTGGATGTCGAACTGCCGGTAGGTGACGCCCGGCCCGATCGTGGTGGCCGCGGGTACGCCGCTGGCCGGTGCCGCCCCCACCAGGGTGGCACCGGCCAGTGCGCCGAGTGTCGTAAGGAACGTGAGTGCTGTTCTGCCGGATCTCCTTGCTGCGAAACGCTTCTGACGATGCGTCACAGAACCCCCTGAGGTCTCGTCAACTGTCCCAGGACTCAGGGGAAGTGCACCAGACGGCGATGACCGCCGCAGCGTCTATGCGTCGACTACACGAGAACGGGTGAGAAAACGCACCCCCTCGGGTGCTTCCAGCGAGAAACCGCTCCCGCGCCCCGCTACGACGTCCACAATCAGCCGCGTGTGGCTCCACACCTCGTACTGGCTGCGCGAGATCCAGAACGTCACCGGCTCCGGTACCCCGTCCACGTGCAGTTCCGCGAGGAGCACGTCCGAGCCGCCGGTGCGGAACTCGCCCTCCGGGTAGCACATGGGCGCGCTGCCGTCGCAGCAGCCGCCGGACTGGTGGAACATCAGCGGGCCGTGCGTGGCACGCAGGGTGCGCAGCAGTTCGGCGGCCGCGGGGGTGAGTTCGACGCGCGGGGTCTCCTCATACATGCCTCCCAGGGCAGCACGGGCAAGGTTGCGAGAGGGTTGCGTCTCGCGCCTGCTCGGCGCGCAGGGCGGCGGCCGTACGGATACGGGCCGCCCAGCCCGCCGGCGGCAGCGAGCCCAGCACCGCGACCGCCGCACCGGCGAACAAACACCTGCCCCCAACTGCCCTCACGCAGAGCCGCGACATGTCTCCCGCATCCTCACCGAGCTCACCCTGTGCGAGCGGGCCCAGGCCGTGGTGGTGGCGTACGAGACGGGGCTGGTCAGTCCCCGGTCGAGTGCGGCAGGGACATGACGTCGGCCGGTGCCGCACGCATGCCGTCGCTCGGTGCCGCGTAACAGCCGAGGGTCACCACCTGGTCCGGCCTCCAGCGCTTCTCCACGACGTCCAGCAACTCCCAGCCCAGCCGCTCGTACAGGGCCGTCGCGGCGGTGTTGGAGGTGACGACGTCGAGGACCGGATGCAGCCCGCGCGCCTGAGCTTCCGCCACGGCCTGCTCCATCAGCGCGGCGCCCAGGCCGAGCCCGTGCGCGTCGGGCGACACGAACAACCGGCCGACCACGCCGGTCCGTTCGACACCGACACCCGCGCGGGCGGCCCAGAGCCCGGCTGCCACGTCACCTCCGTCGGCCCGCGACAGACCGACGTGACCGACCACCCGCCCGTCCGTCTCCGCGACCCAGGAGGCCAGCAGCGAGCGCGGAGTCAGCCAATCGGCCGCCTGCTCCGGCCAGTTGACGGGATAGCCGCTGTGCCGGTGCACCTCGGCGAGGACCTCCACGCAGGTGTCGAGATCGTGGTCGGCGCGTCGCCGGACGAGGACGGACACGTTCATTCCTCTTCTCTGATGTCCTGTCAAACAGGTTGCGGCGTAAGGCGTTTGTGGCCCTTGCGGTCGTAGTACCTGGTCATCGCGAAGCCGAAGAGCAGACCGACGGCCGAGCCGATCGCAATCATGATCCATGATCGGGTGAGGCCGGCGTCGCCGCGGGCGTCGAAGTAGAGGATGGCGCGGACGCCGTCGCTGAGCTGGCGCATGGGCTCGAAGTGGGAGAGGAAGCGGTAGAAGCCGGGGACGGCCTGGAGGGGGACCGTGGCGCCGGACGACGGCAGACCCAGGACGATGAACACGAACATGGACACCAGCTGGCCGATCCCGCCGAAGGCCGCGTTGATGGCCTGCACGCCCAGGCCCACGGCGAGCGCGGCGCAGTAGGAGTAGATCCACAGCAGCGGGATGTGGGTCGCGTCCATGCCGAGGACGGTGATGGTGGCGAGCATGACCAGCGAGACGCTGATGACCGTGATGCCCGCGGTCATCGCCATCTTCAGCAGCAGGGTCTGGGTGCGGTTGATGGGAACGGTGGGGCGGCGGGTGTGCCAGGGGCCGATCTCGTTGTCGGCGTAGCCGAGGGCGGTGTCGACGCCGTTGCTGATGACGTTGCCGCCCATGAAGCCGGCCAGCACGAGCAGCAGGGTGTAGTAGAAGGCGCTCAGGCCGAGACCGCTGTGGCGGCCGATGGGGTGGCCGACCTGGGTGACGACGTTCACCGGGTCGGCCAGCAGCAGCTTGGCCGTGGAGTTCGCCCGGCCGCCGACGGCGGCCGTGAGCTGCTTGCCGAGGGTCTGGGAGGACCGGTGCGCGGCCGCCGTGGTGATCTGGCCGGCGAGCGAGGAACCCAGGCTGCCCTTGCCGGGGTTGGTGAGCACGGTCATCGTCGGCCGCTGGGTGGCGCCGTTCGTGCTGAGCGCGGTGATCGAGTCCGTGAAGTTCGCGGGGATGACGAGGGCGCCGTAGACCTTCCCGGAGTCGAGCTGGTCCTGGGCCTGGGCGAGGGTCAGTTCGCGCCAGGCGGCCTTGTCGTTCGACTTGTCGGAGGTGATCGCCGCGGCGATCTGCGTGCCCGCGTTCGCCGGCTGCCCGGCCGGGGGCTTGCCGGTGTCGCCGTTGACCAGGGCGATGGGGAGATGGTGCAGATCGCGCTGGGGGTCGACGACGCCGCCCATGTAGAGGAGAGCCAGCAACAGCGCGAGCAGTCCGGTCAGGACGGTGGGCACGAGCCACAGCTTGGGGCGCCCCAGCAGAGTGACGGCACGGGCCTCGGGGCTGGCGTCGACCATGGTTCTCCGTAGGTTGGTGGGGACAGGTCGTCTACCGCACGGTTCCGCTACGCACCCAGAGCCTACGGACGACAAGGGGCAGACGAGGGCAACCTGTCCGTGACGGGCCGGAACCGGTCGGCGCATCGGCAGCCCTCAGGGAACCCACAGAACGCCTGGCGCCTCATACCGGTTGACGTATCGGTCGACGCACCCGAGGAGTGAGTGGTGGACGACAGCGAAACCTCCGGGGTGTCCCGCCGGAAGTTCATGATCTACTCCCTGTCGGCCGCGACGCTGACCGTCGCCGCCCCGCTCGGCTGCGACACCTCGACGGCCGAGGGCTCCGAGCCGGCCCGTGGCACCTCCGAGGTGCTGGTGACCGGCACGGACGAGGAGATGCTGGTCCTGGAGGTCACCCCGGCCAACAGGGTCGTCGTACGACTGCCCCGGGTCGAGCTCGGCCAGGGCATCACCACCGCCGTCGCCGTCATGATCGCCGAGGAACTGGACGCCCGCCTCGCCGATGTCGACATCCCCCTCGCGGACGCCCGCACCAAGGGCAACCAGTCCACCGGCGGCTCCAACTCGGTCAGTTCGCTCTACGGCCCCGCACGGCAGCTCGCCGCCACCGCGCGCGCCAGGCTCGTCACCGCCGCCGCCCGCCGCTGGCACCTGCCCGCCCGGAGCCTGCACACCCGCAACACCATGGTCGTCGCCCCGGACGGCCGCACGGCCACCTTCGGCTCGCTCAGCGCGAGCGCCGCCAGGGTCCGCCGCACGTCCGTGCCGGCCAAGCCCAAACCGGCCTCCAAGCACCGGCTGATCGGCAGGCCGACCAACCGCATCGACGCCCGGGACCTCGTCACCGGCAAGGCGAAGTACACCGGCGACCTGACGGTGGCGGGCGCGAAGCCGACCGTGGTGGCCAGGCCACCGACGCTCGGCGGGAAGCTCGTCTCCGTCGACGACCGGGCGGCCGGTGCCCTGCCCGGCGTGCACGCCGTGGTGCGGGTCCCCGGCGGGGTCGCCGTCGTGGCCGAGACCTTCCACCACGCGTTCAACGCCCGGGACGCCCTGAAGATCAAGTGGGCGCCGGGCCCCATGGCCTCGCTGTCCGACGCCGGCATCCGTTCCCGGCTGCGGGCCGCCGTGCCGAAGCCGGGCACTCCGCCGCGGGGATCGACGCAGGTCGAGGGCGAGTTCGAGTTCGCCTTCGTCAGCCACGCCCCGATGGAGGTGCTCACCGCGATCGCCGACGTCCGCGCGCACCAGGCCGAGATCTGGTTCTCCTCCCAGACCCCGATGGACGCCCGGGACACCATCGCCTCCGCGATCGGACTCTCCGCGTCCAAGGTCACGGTCCATGTCCTGCGCGGCGGCGGCTCGTTCGGACGACGGCTCCACTACGACGCCGCCATCGAGGCCGCGCTGATCTCCAAGGCGGCGAAACGGCCCGTCAAGCTGATGTGGAGCCGTAACGACGACACCCGGCACGGCAGGATGCGCCCGGCCAGCCACCACCGCATCCGTGCCAGCCACAAGGACGGCCGGGTGGTGGCCTTCAGCCACATGATGGCCTCGGTGAATGAGTCGGAGGGCACAACCGCCCACCAGGCGTCCTTCGTACGCCCCGTCTCCGCCCCGCTGCCCAGCGACTCCGGTCTCTACAACTTCGGCCGGATCTCCGGCGATTCGGGCGGTGTCGATCTGCCGATCCCGCTCGGCGCCTGGCGATCGGTGGACTCCGGGACGATGCGTGCCGCGGAGGAGGTCGTCGTGGACGAGGTCGCCCGGAGCCTGGGGAAGGACGCGGTCGCTTTCCGCCGTACGACGCTGCGGAACAAGGCGGTGAGGGCCGTACTGGACAAGGTCGCCGAGGCGGGGGAGTGGGGGCGGTCGCTGCCCGACGGGCACGGGCAGGGCGTCGCCGTGCACGAGGAGTACGGGTCCTGCGTGGCCTGTCTCGCCGAGATCGACGCCACCGATCCGAAGAACCCTCGCGTCACCAAGGTGGTGATGGCCGCCGACGTCGGCACGGCCGTCAACCCGCGCGGTCTGGAGGCCCAGCTCATGGGCGCGACGGTCGACGGGATCTCCACCATCCTGAGCGCCGGGCTGCACATCGACCGGGGTGCCGTGCGCGAGGGCAGCTTCGCCGACTTCCACTGGGCCCGGCAGCGGCACGCCCCGCTGCACTTCGAGGTGCACATCATGCCGTCCACGGGGGAGCCCGGAGGCGCCGGCGAACTCGGCGTCCCGGCCGCTTCCGGTGCCGTGGCCAATGCTTACGCCCGGGCGACCGGCACCAAACCCCGCCGCTTCCCGCTCAACTTCTGAGAAGGTACCGATGCCGTCCTACTCCTTCGTCCTCAATGGCGAGAAGGTCACCGTCGAGGCCCCGGCCGACATGCCGCTGCTGTGGGTGCTGCGGGACCTGCTGCACGTCACCGGCCCCAAGTACGGCTGCGGTGTCGGCGTCTGCCGGGCCTGCACCAGCCATCTCGACGGGGAGGAGATCCAGCCCTGCACGGTCAAGGTCAAGGACTGCGCGGACCGCGAGGTCACCACCATCGAGGGGCTGGCCGACGGGGACACCCTGCACCCCGTGCAGGAGGCCTGGCTGGACTGCGACGTCGCCCAGTGCGGCTTCTGCCAGCCCGGTCAGATCATGGCCGCGGCGGCCCTGCTGAAGAAGACGCCCCAGCCGAGCGACGCCGACATCGACCGCATCGAAAACGTCTGCCGGTGCGGTACATACACCCGTATCCGTGAGGCGATCAACAAGGCAGCGGCGAAAATCACTCCTTGAGTGGCCCGGCTCACATGGCCAGAAGCGCATGTCACCGACACCATGGGGGACGTCCATCGGCAGGCTGAAGGGAGCGGCATGTTCCGCAAGGTGCTGGTCGCCAACCGTGGTGAGATCGCGATCAGGGCATTCCGCGCCGGCTATGAGCTGGGCGCGAGGACGGTCGCCGTCTTCCCGCACGAGGACCGCAACTCGCTGCACCGGATGAAAGCGGACGAGGCGTATGAGATCGGTCAGCCCGGGCATCCGGTGCGGGCGTATCTGTCGGTCGAGGAGATCGTGCGCGCCGCGCGCAAGGCGGGCGCCGACGCCGTCTACCCGGGCTACGGCTTTCTGTCCGAGAACCCCGAGCTGGCCAAGGCCTGCGAGGAAGCGGGCATCACCTTCGTCGGGCCGAGTGCGCACACCCTTGAGCTGACCGGCAACAAGGCCCGTGCCGTGGCCGCCGCCCGCGCGGCCGGTGTCCCGGTCCTCGGTTCCTCCGAGCCCTCCAACGACGTCGACGAACTCGTCCGTGCCGCCGAGGAGATCGGCTTCCCGGTGTTCGTGAAGGCGGTCGCGGGCGGCGGCGGGCGCGGTATGCGCCGCGTCGAGAACCCGGCCGTCCTGCGCGAGTCCATCGAGGCGGCGTCCCGCGAGGCGGCCTCCGCGTTCGGCGACCCGACCGTCTTCCTGGAGAAGGCCGTCGTCGACCCCCGCCACATCGAGGTGCAGATCCTCGCCGACGGCGAGGGCAACGTCATCCACCTCTTCGAGCGCGACTGTTCGCTCCAGCGCCGCCACCAGAAGGTCATCGAACTCGCCCCCGCGCCCAACCTCGACCCGGCCCTGCGCGACCGCATCTGCGCCGACGCCGTCCGCTTCGCCCGCGAGATCGGCTACCGCAACGCGGGCACCGTCGAGTTCCTCCTCGACCGCGACGGCAACCACGTCTTCATCGAGATGAACCCGCGCATCCAGGTCGAGCACACGGTCACCGAGGAGGTCACCGACGTCGACCTCGTCCAGGCCCAGCTGCGCATCGCCTCCGGCCAGACCCTCGCCGACCTCGGGCTCTCCCAGGAGACGGTCAAGCTGCACGGCGCGGCCCTCCAGTGCCGTATCACCACCGAGGACCCCGCCAACGGCTTTCGCCCGGACACCGGCCGTATCAGCGCCTACCGCTCGCCGGGCGGCTCGGGCATCCGTCTCGACGGCGGAACCACCCACGCCGGTACGGAGATCAGCGCCCACTTCGACTCGATGCTGGTCAAACTGACCTGCCGGGGACGGGACTTCAAGGCCGCGATCGGGCGGGCCCGGCGTGCCGTGGCCGAGTTCCGCATCCGCGGTGTCGCCACCAACATCCCTTTCCTGCAAGCGGTGTTGGACGACCCGGACTTCCAGGCCGGGCGCGTCACGACGTCATTCATCGAGGAGCGCCCGCACCTGCTGACCGCCCGCTCCTCGGCGGACCGCGGCACCAAACTGCTGACCTACCTCGCCGACGTGACGGTCAACAAGCCGCACGGCGAGCGGCCCGACCTGATCGACCCGAGCACCAAGCTGCCGGCGCTGCCCGCCGCCGAACCGGCCGCCGGCTCTCGCCAGCGCCTGGTCGAACTCGGCCCGGAGGGCTTCGCCCGCCGGCTGCGCGAGTCGCCGACCATCGGCATCACGGACACCACGTTCCGCGACGCCCACCAGTCGCTGCTGGCCACTCGGGTGCGGACGAAGGACCTGCTGGCTGTGGCGCCCGTGGTCGCCCGCACCCTCCCCGAGCTGCTGTCCCTGGAGTGCTGGGGCGGTGCCACCTACGATGTCGCGCTCCGCTTCCTGGCCGAGGACCCGTGGGAGCGGCTGGCAGCCCTGCGTGAGAGCGTCCCCAACATCTGTCTCCAGATGCTGCTGCGCGGCCGCAACACCGTCGGCTACACCCCGTACCCGACCGAGGTGACCGACTCCTTCGTCCAGGAGGCCGCCGCCACCGGCATCGACATCTTCCGCATCTTCGACGCCCTGAACGACGTCGGCCAGATGCGCCCCGCCATCGACGCCGTACGCGAGACGGGGACGGCGATCGCCGAGGTCGCCCTCTGCTACACCTCGGACCTGTCCGACCCGAACGAGCGTCTGTACACGCTGGATTACTACCTCCGGCTCGCCGAGCAGATCGTCGAGGCGGGCGCCCACGTCCTGGCCGTCAAGGACATGGCCGGTCTGCTGCGCGCCCCGGCCGCCGCGAAGCTCGTGTCGGCGCTGCGGCGCGAGTTCGACCTGCCGGTGCACCTGCACACGCACGACACGGCGGGCGGTCAGCTGGCCACCTACCTGGCGGCGATCCAGGCGGGCGCGGACGCGGTGGACGGCGCGGTGGCCTCCATGGCCGGTACGACCTCCCAGCCCTCCCTCTCGGCGATCGTCGCCGCGACCGACCACTCGGAACGGCCGACCGGCCTCGACCTCCAGGCGGTCGGCGACCTGGAGCCGTACTGGGAGAGCGTCCGCAAGATCTACGCCCCGTTCGAGGCGGGCCTCGCCTCCCCGACCGGGCGTGTCTACCACCACGAGATCCCCGGCGGCCAGCTCTCCAACCTGCGCACCCAGGCCGTCGCGCTCGGCCTCGGCGACCGCTTCGAGGACATCGAGTCGATGTACGCGGCCGCCGACCGCATGCTCGGCCGGCTGGTCAAGGTCACCCCGTCGTCCAAGGTGGTCGGCGACCTCGCCCTGCACCTCGTCGGCGCCGATGTGCCGCCGGAGGACTTCGAGGCGACTCCGAACAGGTTCGACATCCCCGACTCGGTGATCGGCTTCCTGCGCGGCGAACTGGGCACCCCGCCCGGCGGCTGGCCGGAGCCCTTCCGCAGCAAGGCACTTGAGGGCCGCGCCGAGGCCAAGCCGGTCCAGGAGCTGACGCCGGAGGACCGCGAGGGCCTCGCCAAGGAGCCCCGCGCGACCCTCAACCGTCTCCTCTTCCCCGGCCCGACGCGCGAGTACGAGACCCATCGCGCCGCCTACGGCGACACCAGCGTCCTGGACAGCAAGGACTTCTTCTACGGTCTGCGCCCGGGCAAGGAGTACTCCGTCGACCTGGAGCCCGGCGTCCGGCTGCTCATCGAGCTGGAGGCGGTCGGCGAGGCCGACGAGCGCGGGATGCGCACGGTGATGTCCACCCTGAACGGCCAGCTACGGCCGATCCAGGTCCGCGACACCGCCGCCGCCTCCGACATCCCGGTGACCGAGAAGGCCGACCGCGGCAACCCCGGCCATGTCGCGGCGCCGTTCGCCGGTGTGGTGACCCTCGCGGTCGCCGAGGGCGACGAGGTGGACGCCGGGGCGACCGTGGCCACCATCGAGGCGATGAAGATGGAGGCCGCGATCACCGCGACCAGGGCCGGGCGCGTCAACCGGCTGGCCATCAACCGCATCCAGCAGGTGGAGGGCGGTGACCTGCTGGTCGAGATCGGCTGAGCAGGCGTCCGTACGCCGGAGCGGCCCCCGCGTTGCGCGGGGGCCGCTCCGGCGTGTTCAGACCGCCGGCCGCAGCAGCGTCTCCTCGAAGGAGACGGCGTCCTTCGGAGCCCTGTTGTACGGCAGCCTGCCCGGGACGGCCGCCATACCGCATGTGTGGGTCGCGCCGGAGAACGCCAGGCCCGCGCCGATCAGCTCGGACAGCCGGTGCACGGGTGGCCGGGCGAAGCGCGCGGGTGGCTCCGTCCAGCGTGGCAGCCTTTATGCCGGGCGCCGCCGGCTGCGCGCAGCCGTTGGCCGAGCGCGTCCCTGAGACGAGGGTGAGTTCGCCGAGGCGGGCGAAGGCCTGGGCGATGGTCAGGGGGATGGGGGTGGGCACGGAAGAGAACCTTTCTGTGGGGTGTTCACCCAGCGGGTACGATACCCGCGGGGGTATATAGGAGGAGGAAGTGTGCAACTCGACATGTCGGCCGAGGAGCTCAAGTCGGCGCTCAACCGGCTGCGGCGCGCCCAGGGTCAGCTCGCGGGCGTCATCCGGATGATCGAGGAGGGCCGGGACTGCGAGGATGTGATCACCCAGCTCGCCGCGGTGTCGCGGGCGCTGGACCGGGCCGGGTTCTCGATCATCGCGACCGGGCTCGAACAGTGCATGACCAGCGACGACCCGGAGGTCCGGGACTCGGCGCAGATGCGGGCGCGGCTGGAGAAGCTGTTCCTGTCCCTGGCCTGAGCGTTACGGGAGGGTCATTGCGCCCATGGCGACGGCCACTGCCGGCAGTACGGCGCCGAAGGCGCGCTGCAGCATCGCGGGCGAGGCCTTCGCGGCCGGCCGCTTGCCGTCCCACGCCCCGAGCACGGCGGTCGCCAGGAACGGCATCATCAGCGACCTGTCCAGGGTTACGGCGGTGAAGGCGCGGGCCGCGAGGGTCACCAGCGCGTCCCCGAGGAACCCGGTCACCGCGCCCAGCCCGGCGCCGGCTCCTACGGCACGGACCCCGGACACCCTCCCGCTCGCGTGCGGCAGCCGGCGGAGAGAGTGCTGGAGGCGATCGGATACCGGTGGACGGGCGGGAGGCCGGTCAGCAGGCCGGGCCGGACGACGTCGATGACGTGCGCGCTCGGGGTGAAGAGGGGCTGGGCGAGGTGGGGCAGGTCGGCGGGCTCGTGCCACTCCCAGCGGTGGATCAGATGGGGTTCGTTGACGACCGGTGCGCCTTTGTGCGAGGTGACGTGTACGGCGGCCGTGAGGCGGGGCATGCCGCGCACGGAGTCCATCAGCAGGGCCCCGCCCCGGGCGTGGTCGCGGTCGGCCTCCAGCCCCGTCTCCTCCGCCAGCTCGCGCACCGCCGCGTCGAGGAAGTCCTCGCCCGGGTCGTTCTTGCCGCCGGGCAGCTCCCAGACCCCGCGGACCGACCAGCCCAGCAGGATGCGTCCGGCCGGGTCGGTGACGACGACGCCGGCGCCGGTGAGGGCGTGCGGGGAGGGGCGGCCCTTGTCGGCGGTCCCGGCCTCTCCGGGGACGGGGTCGCGGAGGACCACGAAGGCGAGGTCGTCGGCGGCGTGGCGCTCGGCCACCGCCCAGCCCGCACACAGCAGGTCGAGCTCGGCCTCGTCGAGGGCGATGCCCCGCTTGTCGTCCGGCACGGACTCGGCGGCGGGCGTGATCACGCAGAGGGCACCGCCGGGACGGAGTCGCTCGCGGAGTCGGTTCAGCAGGCGGGTGCGGTCGCGGACGAAGGCCCAGCTGAGCCGGAAGGTGATCAAGTCGTAGGCGGGGTGGGGCAGTTCGTCGAGAGGGTCGTGCTCGATGTCGAACAGACGGTAGGTCACCGCCCCCTCGCCGTGGCCTTCGGCCCGGGAGAGGGCTGACGGGGCATGGTCGACGGCATCGACGCGGTAGCCGCCCGCGGCGAGGTGGCGGGCCAGTTCACCCAGCCCGCAGCCGACGTCGAGGGCGAGGCCGCCGCCGTCGGGGGCGGACACGTGAGCGGCGAGCAACTCGCGCTCGGAGTCGCGGAGTCCGCTGAAGCTCTTGCCGCTCGCGTAGTGCGCATCCCAGTCGTCGCGTGTCGTGTGTCCCACGGTGAGGCTCCCTGCCTGGTCGGTCGGCCCGAACAGGGAGTCCTACCCCGGGGTGCGCGAACGGGCGCACCCGGAGCCCCGAGGCCCGGGGTGCGCCCGTCGAGTTACTGCTGAACCGTCAGAGCCCGTCCCGCACCATCGCGGCGACGATGCGTACATGGCGGTCGGCCGCCGTGTTCGAGAACTCGTTCTCGTAGTTCAGGCCGTACGGCCAGAAGTGCCCTCCGCCGGTGGACAGCGTGGCGCCCGAGCCGTCGAACTGCTTGACCAGCGCCGTGGCCTGCGCCCCGTGCCAGGTCCCGCCACTGGCCAGTGTGTTCCAGCTTGCGTTGGTGCCCACGCCGATCGTGTGGGCGATCTCGTGCAGGGCGGTCCGCTCGGTCATGTAGCTGCGGTTGCCGCCGAAGCGGATGGTGCCGTTGTTGCTGCCGTCGGCGGTGGCCACGCTCGGGTCGTAGCGGACGGTGATCGCCTTGCCGAGGTCGCTGAGGTTGTTGTAGCGGGCGACCGCGGCGTTCATCGCCTTGGTGATCAGGTCGTATGCGGTCTGCTGGTCCTGGGTCGGGCTGCTCGCCCGCTCCAAGGTCCAGGTGATGGTCGCCGCCGCCTGCTCCTGGGACGCCGGTACCGGCTGCGGGGCGGCCTGGGCGATGCCGGGTCCGGTCAGCAGGGCGGCGGCCAGCGCGGCGACGACCAGTGACTGTCGTGTACGGATGTGGGGGGTTCTCATGTGGGGGTCCTCCTGTGGGGGTAGGAGTTCTCAGTCGGTTCGGCTCACCGCGTGTGGTTGCCGATGCTGACGAAGCCCATGAGCTTCGGGCTGGTGGCGTTGTCGTAGAGGACATCGCCGCCGGACTTCTTCCAGATCTTTATGCGGAAGCTGTCCGGAGCGGTGGTGGCGGTGATGCGGAAGGCGTAGCCGCCGGTGCCGTTGACCGTGCCGGAGCCCTGGTACACGGCCTGGGAGCCGGTGACCACGAGCCAGTCGGAGCCGGTCGAGCGGAACTGGAGCCTCGCCGGGCCGAGTTCGAGGGAGGCCTGGCCGGTGGGGGTGGTGGCTCCCTTGGTGTAGAAGGCCGTGAAGAAGAAGGCGGCCTTGCCCGTCAGGTCGGGTTCGGCGGGGTAGGCGCCGGCCGGTGAGGTGAAGATGCCGGTGCCGAACACGGGTCCGGCGGAGCGGTCGTAGGCGATCAGCTCGGGGAGCGTCCTGCTGTCCGTACCGCCGTCGTCGTCGGTGGCGGTGATCACCGGACGTCGTATGCCGGCCTTGGCGTAGGTGTGCTCGGCGCGGCAGCCGGAGGCGGTGACCGTGCCGGGCTGCGGGTCGGTGCCGTCCTTCCAGTCGACCGCGCAGGTGTGGGTGTCGTCGGCGCCCGGGTCGGTGAACTCGGCGGTGATGACGGCCCGTTGACCGACCGAGACCGCGGAGTGCGGTCCTTCGGCGGAGGTGATGGTCGGCGCCACGTTGGTCACCGTGACGGTCGCCGTGTCGTGGCTGCGGCCGCCGGTCAGGGTGGCCGTGAAGGTGCCGTTGTCGGTGCAGGTGATCGTGGTCTTCGCGGACGAGGGGTCGGCGAAGGAGCAGGGCGCCCCCTTCTCGACCGTCCAACTCGGGCTGCCCGCACCGGAGATGGTGCCGTTCAGCGCGATCGCGCCGCCCTCCTTCCCGTTGGCGTCACCTCCGGCGTGCACGATGGTCACCGGGTCGATGCTCGTCAGGGTCGGCACGACCTTCTTGATCAGGCCGTCGGAGTCGAACTCCATCTTGTCGATGGTGGTTTCGCGATGCGTGCCGTCACCACCCGGGATGGCGAACCGGTGGTAGGCGATGTACCAGTCGTCGGTGTTCGGGACGTGGACGACACTGTGGTGACCGGTGCCCTTGATGCCCAGCGAGAGGTCCTTGGAGAGGATGACACCCTGCTTGGTCCAAGGTCCGGTGGGCGAGGGGCCGGTGGCGTACGCGACCCGGTAGTTCTCGTCCCGGGTGTCGTTCTCCGACCACATGAAGTAGTACGTGCCCTTGCGCTTGATGACGAAGGAGCCCTCGTTGTAGCCGCTCGGGGTGATGTCCTTGACCTTCGAGGTGTCGATGGAGGTCATGTCGTCGTTCAGCGGGACGACGTAGGCGTGGCCGTTGCCGAAGTAGAGATACGCCTGGCCGTCGTCGTCCGTGAAGACCGCCGGGTCGATCATCTGGCCGCTGAACTCGCCCGCCTTGAGCAGCGGTTGACCGAGTGCGTCCTTGAAGGGGCCGGTCGGCGAGTCGGAGACGGCGACCCCGATGTTGGCGTCGGCGCAGAAGTAGAAGTAGTACTTGCCGTCCTTCTCGGCGATGGTCGGCGCCCAGGCCCTGCTGTCCGCCCAGGAGATGTCCGGACCGAGGTCGAGGATGACACCGTGGTCCTTCCAGTGGACCAGGTCGGTCGAGGAGTACGCCTTGAACTGGGTGCCGCTCCAGCCGTCGTAGCCATCCGTGGTCGGGTAGATGTAGAAGGTGTCGCCGAAGCGGACGATGTTCGGATCGGCGTTGAGCCCCGGCAGGACCGGGCTCTTCATGATGAGCGCGGAGACCGTCCAGGTCCGCTTCTGGCCGTCGGAGCCGGTCACTTCGTACGTCACCGGTTTGCTGAAGTCCTGCACGCTGCCCGAGGCGGGGGTGATCGCCGCGCCGTGGGCGAGGGTGAACTCGGGCGCCAGGGACGTGAGATCGGTGCCCTCCTTCATCGGGAGGGTGATCTTGCTGTCGGCGTTGTCGACGATGGCGTCGACCTTCAGCCCGGACTCGGTCGCCTTCGCGATGCCGGCCGTGTTGCCGCTGAGCTCCATGACCTCCGCGGCCGACAGGGCCCGGTCGTAGATGCGGAAGTCGTCGACCTCCCCGCCGAAGTACGGGTCGGCCGAGTACAGGGAGCGGCCGATGTAGCCGGTGTAGTCCTTGTTCGCGTCGTACAGCTCGGACGGCTTGATGGTGGTCGTCGTACGGGCCACTTCGACGCCGTCCGAGTAGAGGATCATCGTGCCGGTGGAGCCGTCGAGGGTGACGGTGACGTGGTGCCACTCGCCGGGCGTGAGCTGGGAGCCGCCGGTCAGCTTGGACTCCGCCGACCAACTCGCCTTCGTGATGGCCGAGTAGAGACTGGAGCCGCCGTTGGAGGGGGTGGCGAACAGGTACTTGTTGCTGTCCGGGCCGAGCCCGAACAGCCACTGGAAGCTGCTGCCGCCCTTCCACTTGGCGTACGTCGACACCGTCACGCTGTCGGCGTTCTTCAGCACACCGTTCGGGATCTTGACGTAGGGGGAGCCGGCGGAGTCGCCGGACATCTTGAACGAGCCGCCGTGCACCCCGGTGCCGAAGTCGGGCGTACGGACGTAAGTGCCGTGGTAGCCATGGCCGCTGGAGTCGACCGCGATGTTGCCGGACGTCTCGTCGAAGTCGTAGTGCAGGAGCAGGTCGGCCGGGACGTCGGCGCCCTGCTCGTCCACCGTGACCTGGGCCTGGACCGGGATCGTGGCGCCGTCCGGCAGGCTGCCGATGACCGTGAAGGTGCCGGGCTGGGCGTACTCGGACTCCGGTACGTCGTCCCAGCTGACGGCGACGGGGCGCTTGACGCCGTCGGCGTACGTGGCGATGACGGTGGCCGGCAGGACCGGGGCCTCGCCGACGCGCGTCTTCACCGCCACGTCCTCGACGCCCTCGACCAACTGGTCGGGCTGATAGGCGCGCAGCAGACGGTCGTACTCGGCCTGGGTGACCGGGAGGACGGTGCCGTGGCGCGGTTTGGCCGGCAGATCGTAGTCGGTCACCGGCGTCCAGTTGCCGGAGTCGAGGTCGGTCGTCTCGAAGGGGATGTAGCCGCGGCCGCCGAACTCGTCCAGGAACGCGTACCACTTGTCCTCGGTGTTCGACTTGAACACCAGCGGTCCCTCGGCGGCGCTCATCGTGCCCTTGCCGATGCCCTCGGCGACCGGGTCCCAACTGCCCAGGATCGAGTCGCTCTTCTCCTCGAAGATGAACTTGCTGTTGGGCGTGGAGGAGGTGTTGTTCCGCTCGTCCTTCGAGAGACGGTAGTACGTGCCGTTGTTCTGGATCATCGTGGAGTCGATGACCGACCAGCCGCGGTCGATCCAGACCTTGGGCTCGCTGAAGGTGTAGAAGTCGCGGGTGGTCGCGTACATCATGCGGTTGTACGTGTCGCCGCTGTGGTCGGCGTTGTCGTACAGCTTCGACGCCCAGAAGACCACGTACTCGCCGAGCTTGCTGTCGTAGAACGCCTCCGGCGCCCAGGTGTTGCCCGCGCTGTCCGGGGAGATCTTGACCAGCCGCTGGTCGGTCCAGTGGACGAGGTCGGTGGACTCCCAGATCATGATGGACTTGCTGCCGGTGCGCTGGGCGGCGTCCCAGTCGCCGTTGCCGTAGATCCGCAGGTCGGTGGCGATCTGGTAGAACTTGTCGCCCTCGGGGGAGCGGATGATGAACGGGTCGCGCAGACCCTTCTCGCCGAGCGTGGAGGTCAGGACGGGCTTGCCGTCGTTCAACTCCCGCCAGCGCAGCGGGTCGTCGCCCTTGCTGAGGGCGTTGTAGATCTGCTCGCCGTCCTCGGTGCCCTCGCCGGTGAAGTAGCTGAACATGTAGCCCTTGAGGGCTTCCCTCTTGGGGAGTTCGGGGACCTTCGCGGTGAAGGTGCGGGTCGCCCGGGCCGCGCCCTTGGTGACGATGGCCGTCAGATCGACGGTCGTGGCGCCGTCGCCGTGCGCGGGGCGGTGGACGGTGCCGTCGGCGGAGACGACGTCGGGGTTGGCGGAGGACCAGGTGACATCCGTGCCGTAGCTGCCTTCGGCGGGCAGGGTGAGGTTGTCGCGTACGTCGTCGATGTCGTGGACGGTGAGGGCCTGGGCGGCCTGCTCGGTGGCTGTCTGGTCGTCGAAGTCGGGGAGCACCGTGACGTCGAAGGTCTTGGTGTCCGTCACGGTGCCCTTCTTCAGGGTCGCGGTGAGCGTGGCGTGGGCGTTGGGCCGGCCGGCGGCGGGGCGGGTGACCTCGCCGGAGTCCGAGACCACGGACGTGTCGTCGCTGGCCCAGGTGATCGAACTGCCGCCCGCGGTACCGGTCCTGGGCAGGTCCAGGTCGGCGGTGACGGCGCTCGTGTCGCCGAGGCTCAGCGCGGCCTTGTCGTCGGCCACGCCCTGTGTGTCGACGGGGAGGGCGAGTTGCTCGACCTCGGACGCGGTGAGCGCGCGGTCGTAGACGCGGAAGTCGCGGATACGGCCCTTGAAGAGCTTGTCGCCCGAGTACAGCGACTTGCCTATGTAGTTGGCGGTGGTGGCGCCGGAGCCGATGGAGCCGGGCGTGATGGTGACCGAGGTGTTGCGACCGACCTCGACGCCGTCCTCGTACAGGACACCGGTGGTGCCGGTCTGGGTGTAGGTGAGGTGCTTCCACACCCCGCGCGTCAGGTTGTGCGAGTCGCTCGGCTTGGTGGTCTGCTCCGTCGACCAGTTGCCGGTCGCGATCGAGGTGCGCAGGGAGTTGCCGGTGGCGAAGAGGTAGCCGTTGCCGTTGCCGCCGCTGGAGTTGCCGAAGCCGTAGATGAAGTACGGCGTGGTCTGCGCGGAGTCGATCTGCACGTCCGTCGAGACGGTGATCGAGTCCATGCCCTTCATGACGTCGTCCGGCACCTTGATGTAGGTGTCGGAACCGTCGAAGGCGAGCCCCTGACCGGTGGCCGACCAGTCGGCGGTGCCGTTCACCGTGCCGTCACGGCCGTTGCCGGAGGCGTCGGCGACGGTGGTGCCGGAGGCGCCGTCCAGTTTGTACCAGAGGGCCAGGCCGTCGGTGACGTCCGCGGTGTCCGCCGCCTGCGCGGGGGAGACGGGAGCGACGAGCCCCAGGAACAGCGACACGGCGGCCAGACCGGCGAGGCGGCCCGCCCGGCGTCTCGCGCGGGTGCGCGGACGTGCGAAGTACGTCATGTGGGGTTCCCTGCTGAGGCATGGCTGACGGGGGGGAGAGCAAGGCATGGGGGAGCGGGCCGGCAACGGGCGCCGCGGCCAAGGGCGCTGATCGTTTCGGTCGTGTGACCTCGTGTTGCGAGAGTGTCAATCGGGGTGCGGCGCAACGTCAAGAGGTTTCGAACGATGTCCGATGGGTCGAACGAATTGTTCGGTTGGTTGTCAACGGCCGGAGTCGGGAGCTGTGTTGAGGGGTGGACCTACGAGGGGAGCGCCCGATGCGGTGGGCGTGGGTGGGTCGCATCCGGCGCGGATGGGCGAGCGGGTCTCCCGATGCGCCAACGCCGAGCTGCGCGAGGTCGCGGCGCACGTCCTGCGCTGGTCCCGCCGCGGGGCGCAGACCGGCACCGGGGTGTGAGGGAGTGCCTCCCGGCGAACTCCGGGTCCGCCCGACGGAACGGGCGTCCGAGCCGCCTGTCCCGCGCTCAGGCCACGAGTGCCTGCTCCGGTCCCAGCCGCTCCAGCAGCCGGGCGCGATGCAGCTCGGCCACGGGGGCGAGCAGGTCCGGGTGCCGCAGCAGGGCGGCCGCCTTGCGGTCGAGGTCGTCGGGTGCGACCAGCCGCCGGAACTCCATCGGCGTACCGTGCGTGTGCTCGCCGTCCGCCAGCCCCGCGACCGCCCTCGCCGCCAGCCCGGGGTCGGTCAGCAGACAGGCCGCCCAGCTGGCCACGACCTCGTCGACCCAGCAGCGCCAGGCCTCGTCGTCCCCTTGGTCCTCCGGTTCCGCGCCGCTGATCCGGTCCAGCGCGGCCGAGCCGCCGGTGCCCGCGACGCCGACCAGCCCCGCGTCCATCGCCGTCGGGTAGCACAGCCACGCCGAGACGGTCACCGCCTGGCGGGCCTGCACCTCGCACAGCGCCGAGGCCAGCGCGCCGCCGCACGCCGGATAGGCCCGCGTCAGCCATTCCGTGGTCGCCGCGATGAGAGGCGAGAGATCTGCGAGCACCGAGGTCCGTCCAAGCCGCCTACGGGGAAAGGGGGAATCCTGAAACGGTAGCCCGCCTCAGGGACGGAAGGACACTCCCGGCCCCTGCCCGCCGACGTGGCTTCGGCCACACACGCCCCGGCCGGCCGGCTCGTGGAGTCGTGCTCGGAGCCGGGGTGAACCCGCTTGACGCGTGGGCGAGTTGTCGGTCATTCCCGCTACTGCGCACGCGAGGCGGGGCGGGAGCCGGCCACCTCGTCGTAGTACGCCTCGGCCGCCGGACCGAGGATCTCGTGGGCCTCCAGGAACATCTCGTGCGCCTCCTGACCCACCCAGCCGGCCGGGAGGAGCTCGGTCGGCAGGTCCGGGTCGCGGAAGGGGAACTTGCGGTAGTCGTACGTCAGCCGCATGCGCTCGACCAGCGCCTCCTCGGGTCCGAGGTGCCCGGCCCGGTACGAGGGCATCCGGCTGCGATAGGTGCGCAGCAGCTCCCGGTAGTCCTCGTTGAGGGCGGCGAGGTCCCAGCTGCGCGCCGCCATCTCGCGGTCCACGGGCAGCCCGCCGGACTGGCAGCGCAGGGTGTCGAGCCGTATGGCCGGCTCGTCCGCGAACTTCTCCCGCACCTGTCGCAGCCGGTCGTGCGGGGAGACGTAGGTGGACGGCGCCAGCGGTCCGAAGCCCAGCCAGGCCAGCTCCTTGCGGATACGGTCGCGCACGCCCCGCTCGGTCTCGGGGACCGAGTAGATGACCATGTACCAGTGCCGGTCCCAGTCGGACGGAGCCCGGTCGAAGATGCGTGAGCGGCCCTCGTCGAGGAGCTGCAGGCTGCGCTTGTTGAGCGAGTAGAGCGTCTCCCGGCCCTCCCGCCGGACGTCGAACCAGCCCTCCTTGCGCAGGCGCGCGAGGACCACTCGCACCGTGCTCTCACCGACGCCGAAGCAGTCCATCAGGGCGCTGAGGGTGCGCAGCCGGGCGGCGCCGCCGCGGTAGCGGACGTAGTCGCCGAACAGGTCGAAGACGATCGATCGAGGCTTCACGGAAACGACTATGTCACACGGACGGCCGTTGCAAGAGTGCATCGCAATGCCGGGTAAGGCCTCGCAGGGCAGGCTCATCATTGCGTAACAAATGATTGACGTCCGTGGAATGAGTGACACACAATGCTGGTGTGCGGGCCGACCCGTGCCGATACTGGACGTGGAGGGACGAACCATGGTTTCTCGGATCGCTTGTGTGGGAGGGGGCCCCGGCGGGCTGTTCTTCGCCACGCTTCTCAAGCAGGCCGATCCGTCGGTCGAGGTGACGGTCTTCGAGCGGAACCGGCCGGACGACACCTTCGGCTTCGGCGTGGTCTTCTCCGACGCGACCCTGGCCGGCATCCATGCCGCGGACCCCGTCCTGCGCACCGCGCTCGCGGAGTACGGACGCCACTGGAACGACATCGAGGTCCGGCTGAAGGGGGAACGGATCCGTTGCGGCGGCAACGGCATGGCCGCCATCACCCGCAGGACCCTCCTCCAGCTGCTGCACCGGCGGGCCGAGGAGGTGGGCGTCGAGGTGCGGTTCAGTCACGAGATCCCGGCCGATCCGGCGCAACTGGCCGACTATGACCTGATCGTGGCCGCCGACGGCGCCAACTCCCGCTTCCGCGACCGATTCGCCGACGAGCTGGTTCCCGAGGTGGAGGTCGCGACCGCCAAGTTCATCTGGTTCGGGACGAGTTACCTCTTCGACGGGCTGACCTTCGTCCACGAGCACGGCCCGCACGGCACCTTCGCCGTGCACGGCTACCCGATCAGCGACGGCGTCAGCACCTTCATCGTCGAGACGGACGAGGAGTCCTGGCGCAGGGCGGGGCTCGACGCGTTCGACACCTCTCAGCCGCCCGGCCCGAGCGACGAGAAGACCAAGCAGTACCTGGAGAAGCTCTTCGCCGAGCAGATCGACGGTCACGAACTCCTCGTCAACAACTCCCGCTGGGGCAACTTCCGCACCCGGCGCACCCGCCGCTGGCACAGCGGCAACGTCGTCCTGCTCGGCGACGCCGCCCACACCGCGCACTTCTCCGTCGGCTCCGGCACCAAGATGGCCATGGAGGACGCCATCGCCCTCGCCGACAGCCTGCTCGCCCACCGCGACGACCTGCCGGCCGCGCTGGAGGCGTACGAGGCGGCGGCCCGGCCCTCGGTGCAGAGGATCCAGGCCTCCGCCCGGCCGAGCCTGTCCTGGTGGGAGCACTTCGGGCGCTACCACGACGCGTTCGGGCCGACGCAGTTCGCCTTCCACTTCATCTCCCGCAGCATCGGGAAGGAACGGATCGCGCGCCGCGACCCGGAGTTCGTCGAGCGGGTCGTCCAGGACTGGCGTGCCGCGCACGAGGGCCGTCTGCCGCTGGAGACGCCGCTGCGGGTGGGGGAGCGGGAGTTCGCGGGGCGGCTGCTGAGCGCGAGCGACCTCACTGAGCCGCGGGGCGGCCTCTGGCTCACCGCACCGGACGGGGAGACGGAACTGCCTTCCGTGTACGAGCAGTTGGACCGCGCCGTGGCAGACTCCGGGCCGCCGGATCTGGTCACCGTCCAGGGCGGCACCGCGCTCACCCGCCAACTGATCGCGGAACAGGCCAGGTTGGTGCACGGCATGCCCGCACTGATCATCGAGGACGACATGAACGACGACCGCGCCGAGACACTCCTGCTGTCGGGCCGAGCGGACCTGGTGGGGCGGGCATGAACACGAACCAGACTACGCAGCCGGCAGCGACTCGGTCGCCTGCCGAGTCGTCCGGACCCGGCGCGGGAGGCGCGGCGGCCGTGCAGTCGGCCGCTGCCGGCTCATCCGGATCTGACGCACCAGGCACTGCGCCGGCACCCTCGGCCTCGGACCTGACCCCGCTGCTCGCCCCCAAGGGCGTCGTAGTGATCGGTGCCTCCCGGCAGAGCGGCAAGCTGGGTGCCGCCATGGCCCGCTCGCTCGCCTCCTTCCCCGGTACCCGGGCGCTGGTCAACGCACGCCGACCGGAGCCCGCCGAGGGTGTGTACGCGTCCGTCGCCGAGGCGGCCGCCCACGCCGACGGCCCCCTCGACCTGGCCGTGCTGTGCGTGCCCGCCGCAGGCTGTGCCGACGCGCTGGCCGAGGCGGCCGCCGCCGGCTGTCGTGCCGCGCTGGTCTGCGCCGGCGGGTTCGGCGAGGCCGGTCCGGAGGGCGCGGCGTACGCCGAGGAACTGCTGCGTGTCGCCCGGGAGACCGGTGTCCGGCTGCTCGGCCCCAACACCTCCGGCTTCTTCGCTCCCCACCTGGGCCTGACCGCCAGCTTCGTGCCCGCGGCCGGCCGGCTGCCGGCCGGGGACATCGCCGTGGTCGCGGCCAGCGGGGGCGTCAACCACGCCCTCTCCTTCGACCTGGCCGCCGCAGGCAACGGCATCAGCCTCGGCGTCGGCATCGGGGCGGGCCTCGACGTCACCGCCGCGGACGTCCTGGAACACCTGGCCACGGACGGTCGTACGACCGCTGTCGCCCTGCACCTGGAGACCGTGCCGGACGGGCCACGGCTGGTGGCGGCCGTGCGCCGCCTCGCCGCCGCCAAACCGGTCGTCGCGCTGGTCGTCGGCCGTACGGACATCGGAGACTTCGCCCGCTCGCACACCGGCGCACTCGCCACCTCCTGGCGCACCACGCGGGCCGCGCTGCGGCAGGCCGGGGCGGTGGTCGTGGACGACGAGCGGGAGCTGGTGGACGCGCTCACCGTGCTGTCCCGCATCCGGCTGCGCCCGCACCCCGACCCCGGGCTCGGGATCGTGACCGCCCAGGCCGGCCCCGGGCTGCTGCTCGCCGACCGGGCGGGCACGGACGGCATCCGGACCCCTGAGCTGACCGAGGCCACGCAGCGGACGCTGGGCGAGTTGCTGCCCCCGCTGACGTACCAGCGCAATCCCGTCGACACCGGCCGCCCCTCGGAGACCTTCGCGCGTGTCCTCGCCGCCACCGCCGCCGACCCCGCGATCGACCTCCTGTCCGTCTACGCCCTGGCCGAACCCGACAGCGTCGACCTGGTCACGGCAGCCCAGGACGCCGGCCTCGGCCCGGACTCCCCGGCCGTGGTGGTCGTCGGCGGACTGCCCGAGGACGTCACGGAACAGCGGGCGCGCCTGCACAAGGCCGGCGTTCCGGCGCTCTCCGGACCGGCCTCCGCCGCGAATGCCGTACGGGCCCTGGTGACGGACGCGCGACAGCGCGCCGTGGGGGAGCGGGCGGCGGCGGGGTCCTCGCCGGAAACCGCCTTGTCCGTGCCTCCCGGGCCGCTCGACGAGGACGCCGCCAAGTCCTTCCTCACCGGGCTCGGCATCCGCACCCCCGTCCGCGTCGCCTGCGACGGCCGTGGTGACGCCCACTACGCCCTGCGCCTGCTGGGCGGGCCCGTCGCGGTCAAGGTGCTGGACGCGACGATCCTGCACAAGACGGAGATCGGCGGAGTCCACCTCGGGGTGCGCACCCCCGAGCAGCTCGACGCGGCGCTGGACGCCATCGGTCCCGGCCGTCGCTGCCTGGTGGAGGCGATGGCCCCCGACGGCGTCGACCTCGTGCTCGGCGTACGGCGCGATCCGGTGTTCGGACCGGTCGTCCTCGCCGGCCTGGGCGGTACGGCCGCCGAGGCGCTCGCCGATGTGGCGATCCGGCTCGCCCCGGTCTCCACCGCCGAGGCGGCCGCGATGCCCGACGAACTCGCCGCCCGCGCCCTGCTCGACGGCTGGCGCGGCGGACCGGCGCTGGACCGGGCCGAGTTCGGCCGTGTCGTGGCGGCCCTGGCCGCCGCGCTCGCCGCGAGCCCGGACACCGCCGAGATCGAGATCAACCCCCTGCGGCTCACCGCCGACGGACTGATCGCACTGGACGCCGTGATCGTCCCCACCGCTCCACCCGCACAGGACCGCTAAGGAGACCGACCATGCCCAGGCCGAGCAGCGAAGGCGCTGTGCCCTGGCCCGCGGAGTACGCCAGACGGTACGCGGACAGAGGGTATTGGGAGGGCCGTACGATCGGCGACCTTCTGCACGCCGCCACTTCCGACGCGGTCGCACTCGTCGACGGCGACCGGAGACTGACGTACCGTCAACTTGCGGAACGCGCAGATGCGTTGGCGCTCAGGTTGGCCGCCCTCGGGCTCCGCCCGGACGACCGGATCGTGGTGCAACTGCCCAACACCGCCGAGTTCGTGATCCTCACCTATGCCTGCCTCCGGCTCGGGGTCATCCCGGTGATGGCGCTGCCCGGACACCGCAGGCACGAGGTCGGCCATCTGGTCGAGCACAGCGAGGCGGTCGCCGTCGCGGTCCCCGACCTGCTCAAGGGGCACGACCATCAGGCGATGGCGTTCGAGATCGCCGAGCACTCGCCGACCCTCCGGCATGTGCTGGTGCTCGGCGACAAGGTCGCCGACGAGGCCGTGGATCTGCGGGAGTTGTGTGAATCACCCGGCACTCCCGCAGACCGTGCCGCCGTGGACGCGTACCGGCCCGACAGCCGCTCGATCGCCGTCTTCCTGCTCTCGGGCGGCACCACCGGACTGCCCAAGCTCATCGCCCGTACGCATGACGACTACGTCTACAACGCCCGCCGTAGCGCCGAGGTCTGCGGATTCGGAGCAGAGACCGTCTACTTCGCCGCCCTGCCCCTCGGACACAACTTCCCGCTCGCCTGCCCCGGGTTGCTCGGCGCGCTGCTCAACGGCGGCCGGGTGGTGCTGGGTTCGCCCCACCCCGAGAAGGCCTTCGCGCTGATCGAGAGCGAGGGTGTCACCGCGACCGCCGTCGTCCCGGCCATCGCCCAGCGCTGGCTGGACCACCGCGCCGACCACCCGGAGGCCGACCTGGGTTCGCTGCGGGTGCTGCAGGTCGGCGGCTCCCGGCTGGCCGACCACGTCGCCCGCCGCGTCCGCCCCGAGCTGGGCTGCACCCTCCAGCAGGTGTTCGGCATGGCGGAAGGCCTGCTCAACTACACCCGCCTCGACGACCCGGAAGACGTCGTCTGTACGACGCAGGGGCGGCCCATGTGCGACGACGACGAGCTCCTCGTCGTCGACGAGCTGGGCAACCCGGTCCCCGACGGCACCCCGGGCGTCCTGCTCACCCGCGGCCCGTACACCCCGCGCGGCTACTACCGGGCCGAGGAACAGAACGCGCGCGCCTTCACCGAGGACGGCTGGTACCGCACCGGCGACATCGTGCGGCTGCGGCCCGACGGCAACCTGGTCGTCGAGGGCCGCGACAAGGACATGATCATCCGGGGCGGGGAGAACATCTCCGCCGAGGAGATCGAGAACTTCGCCTACCAGACGCCGGGCGTCGCCCGCGCCGCCGCCGTCGCCATGCCCGACCCCGGGCTCGGCGAACGCGTCTGCCTCTACGTCGTACCGGAACCGGGCCACACGGTGACCCTGGACGACGTCCACCACGTGATGGAGGACGCAGGCGTCGCCCGCTTCAAGTTCCCGGACCGGCTGGTGACCGTCCCCGAACTCGTCGCCACCAAGGTCGGAAAGATCGACAAGAAAGCCCTGCGCGCCGACATCGCGCGCCGGCTCGACGCCGAAGGAGCCCCCGATGGCCACTGACCCGGTCATAGCCCCGACGGAGACGGACCCCGAACTCCGCAAGCTCTACGACGACTTCGCGGCGTCCGGACTCATCCCCCTGTGGACCGAGATCGGCGACCTCATGCCGCTCACCCCGCGCCCCGAGGCCGTCCCGCACGTCTGGCAGTGGGACACCCTGCTGCCGCTGGCCCGCCGCTCCGGCGACCTGGTGCCGGTCGGACGCGGCGGCGAGCGCCGCGCCATCGCGCTCGCCAACCCCGGCCTGCCCGGACGGCCGTACGCGACTCCCAATCTGTGGGCGGCAGTTCAGTACCTCGGTCCGCGCGAGGTCGCCCCCGCGCACCGGCACTCGCAGGGCGCCTTCCGGTTCATCCTGGAGGGCGAGGGCGTGTGGACGGTCGTCAACGGCGACGCCGTCGAGATGCGCCCGGGCGATCTGTTGCTCACCCCGTCCATGCACTGGCACGGCCACCACCACGTCGGCGACGCCCCCATGGTCTGGCTGGACGGCCTCGACATCCCGCTCGTGCACCGACTCGACGCCGGGTTCTTCGAGTTCGGCGAGGACGGGGTGTC
>Ga0075367_10000075_pt1 | contig 25596 bp, 24 predicted proteins | sample EndMethybrTD3032_FD_71399 | JGI IMG/M metagenome (GOLD analysis project Ga0075367, IMG submission 71399) | Populus endosphere microbial communities from Tennessee, USA - Endosphere MetaG P. TD hybrid TD303-2 | ecosystem: Host-associated > Plants > Roots > Endosphere | place: USA: Tennessee... | reverse complement strand
GTGAACAAGGGTGTCCCACATGGAACAGAGTAGCGGAACACATGGAACACCCCACGCGGCAGGCATGCTTGATCGCGTGGTCATGCGCAAAATCGCCGACCTGACCCCATACGCGGGCAACGCGCGCACGCACTCGCCCGAGCAGATCGCGCAGATTGCGCGGTCGATTCGCGAATTCGGGTTTGTCAATCCGGTCTTGGTCGACGCCGACAGCGGGATCATCGCGGGCCACGGGCGCGTGCTCGCCGCCGCGTCGATCGACCTCGATGAAGTGCCGACGCTCGATGTCGGCTGGCTGACCCCGGCGCAGCGCCGCGCGTACATCCTGGCCGACAATCAGCTCGCGCTGAATGCAGGATGGGACGAGCAGCTACTGCAGACCGAAATCGGGGCGCTGAACCTCGACGGCTTCGACCTCGGCGTGATCGGCTTCGACGATGACACGCTCGCGCGCATGCTCGAAGCCGTGCCGCAGTTCGAGCCGGTGGCCGAAAGCGAGCAGGGCCGGCTCGATGAGAAGACCATGCACGTCTGCCCGAACTGCGGGCATGAGTTCTGACCATGAGCGCGAAGCCCACCCTGCGGATGGACTGGGCCAGCGGCAAGGCCGCGAGCTACGCCTGCAAGCACTGGCACTACGCAAAGAGCCTGCCAGTCGCGAAGACCGTCCGCGTCGGCGTATGGGAGAACGGCAAGTTCATCGGGGTCGTACTTTTCTCATGGGGCGCGACCCCACGCCTCGGCGCGCCGTACAAGCTGAGCATGCTGGAATGCTGCGAGCTCGTGCGGATCGCGTTGACCGAGCACGTCACGCCAGTATCGAAAATCGTCGCTGTCGCGCTGCGCATGCTCAAGAAACAATCGCCCGGTGTGCGGCTGGTCGTGTCGTTCGCCGATCCGCTCGCCGGCCACCACGGCGGTATCTATCAGGCCGGCGGCTGGGTCTATAGCGGGATGTCGAACCCGGCCTATGAGTTCGTGCTACATGGCAAGCGCCTGCAGCGCCGCGCCTACACCGGCGTGAACTATGGCGCGCCGCGGCTGCCTGTACCGATCGGCGCCAAGAAGCGGCCAACACCGGGAAAGCATCGCTACTTGATGCCGCTCGATGCAGCGATGCGTGCACAGATTGCACCGCTCGCACTACCATATCCCACGCGTCCGAAAGGGCAGGAGCCGGCGCACCCCGCCGGCCTGGGCGGTTCAACTCCGACCCGGACGCTCCAATCATCCGCGCTGGCGGCTGGCATTGATGGCTGAGCCCGATGCCGTCTCCCTGCGCCAGTTCGCCGCGATGCAGGGCTGCCACCCGAGCCAAGCGCATCGGTGGAAAGTCGCCGGGCGTCTCGTGATGGTCACCGGCGCAGATGGGCGCGAGCTGGTGCATGTGGCGCGCAGCGTCGCGCTCATCGCCGAGAGCAGCAGCCCGGAAAAGGGCTACATCCCACCGCGCCGCGGGTTGCTGCATCACGCCACGCCAGCGCCGCCGCCGGCTCCGGTGTCGATCGACGCTGCCGCGCCACTGACCACCGACAGCGAACCACCAGGTCAACAAAGCCGTAACGCCACCTACAACCAAGCACGCACTGCGCGCGAGGTCTATGACGCGAAGCTCGCACAGCTCAGGTATGAGCAGGAGGTCGGCCGGCTCGTCGACGCTGACGCGGTGCGCGCCGAGTTCGCCAAACAGATCATCGTCGTGCGCGATCAGTTCCTGCGCCTGCCCGATCGCCTCGCGCCGATGCTGGTCGGCATGGTCGACATGGAGACGATCAAGCGCACGATCATGGGCGAGGTCCGCACCGCGCTCACGCAATTCACCGAGGCCGCGTGATGGGTGCGCGCGAAGCCTTCACGACACGCGACCCGGCGACGTTCGTCGCGACGATCCTGCGCGACTACCTGCGCCCGCCGCCGGTGATGCGCGGCTCGGAATGGGCCGACCGCTACCGGCAGATCGTCAAGGGGCCAGAGCCCGGGCGCTGGCGCTGCTCGCGCACGCCGTACCTGCGCGAGCCGCTCGATTGCATGGACCCGGAAGACCCGGTTCAAAAGGTCGTGATGCAGTTCGCGACGCAGCTCGGGAAAAGCGAGGTGCTCTATAACTCGCTGTACAAGCGCATCCATCTGTCGCCTATCGACATGATGATCGTGCAGCCGACGCTGAACGATGCGAAGGATCACAGCCGCCAGCGCTTCACGCCGACCGCACGCGCGATGCCGGAAATCGCCGTGAAGATGCCCGACCCGAAATCGCGCAGCCAAACGAACACATGGCAGACGAAAGAGATCGAGCACGGCGTCGCGACGCTCTTTTGGGCCGGCGCGAATAGCGCGCGCTCGCTGGCATCGAAGCCGCTCGGGCTCGTCGGCTGCGACGAAATCGACGGCTATCCGCTGGACGTGGACGGCGAAGGCGACCCGCTCGCGCTCGTGTGGGAACGCATGTCGAACTTCCATAACCGCAAGCTGCTGCTGTGCTCGACGCCGACGCTGCGCGACTTCTCCCGCATCGAGGCCGAATACCTCGCGAGCGATCAGCGCCGTTATCACGTGCCGTGCCCGCACTGCGGCGCGCTGCAGGTGCTCGTATGGGGCAGCGATGTCGAGTACGGCATCAAGTGGCTCAAGACCGAGGGCGGCATCGCGCGGCCCGAGACGGCGGTGTACGTGTGCCGCCATTGCGCCGCCGCGATCCGCGAGCAGCAGTCGAAGACAGCCATGCTTGCCGAAGGCCACTGGATCGCCGAGAGCCCGGGCGCGCAACGCGGCCTCGTCGCGGGCTTCCACCTGTCGAAGCTGTACAGCCCGATCGGCTGGAAGTCATGGGCGATGGTGGTCGAGGACTGGCTCAAGGCGAACGAGGCGGCGCGCTCGGGCGATGTCTCGCGCCTGAAAACGTTCGTCAACACATCGCTCGCCGAGACGTGGGAAGAACAGGGCGACCGCGCGAACCTGCACGAGCTGATGCGCCGCGCCGCCGACATCCCGATGCGTGTCGTGCAGTGGGATCACTGCGTCATGACGATGGGTGTCGACGTGCAGGGCGACCGGCTCGAGGCGTACCTCTGGGCCTGGGGCCGCGGGATGCGCCGGCAGCTCGTCGACCGCGCCGTGCTGTACGGTGACCCGGCCTTGCCCGAAAGCGAGCCGCACTCACCGTGGGCTGCACTGACCGAGCACCGCCGCACAGACGTGCTGCACGCGAGCGGCGCTGTCGTGCCGCTGCTCGCGTGCATGGTCGACAGCGGCGGGCATCACACGCAAGCGGTGTACAGCTACGCGCGCGCGCACCGCAGCGAACACGTGCATGCGGTCAAGGGCCAGAGCCAATCAAACAAGGCAGTGCTCGGCAAGCCGACCGATCAGGATGTCGACTGGCGCGGGCAGAAAGTCAAACGCGGCGTCAAGCTGTGGCCGGTCGGCAGCGACACCGCGAAGGCCGAGTTTTACGGGCGCCTGCGCAACGCCGAGCCCGGCCCCGGGTTCGTGCTGCTGTCCAAGCACATGACCCCCGAAGTGTTCGAGCAGCTCACCGCCGAGCGGCTCGTGACGCGCTACGTCAAGGGACACGCGAAGCTCGAATGGCTCAAGCCGCCGGGCCGGCGCAATGAGGCGCTCGACTGCGCCGTGTACGCGCTGGCGGCGGCGCACTTCGTGGGGGTAGACCGATGGAAGGAAGGGGACTGGTCGAAATGGGAAGGCCGCATCGCGACCGCGCGGCAGCAGAGCGAACGCGCGAGCACGCCCGCGGTGCCAGCGCTGCTGCCGTCATCACCGATGCCACCGCCGCGCATCCTTCCCGCGCGGAACTCATTGCGGGAATGGTGAGCAGCATGGCACGCGCAGCACGCCGCAAGGTCGAGCAGCACGAGCACCAGGCCGCGAAGCCGGCGGCGGTGCTGCAGTTCGCGCCGCCGCGCATGAACGACCCGGACCTGATCGACCGCATTTTCGATTACGTCGTCGCGCAGATTCCCGAGATTGCCGACCGACGCACGCCGATCGAGCGCGCGATTCGCAGCGAGTTCGGCAAGCAAAGCGCGTACGTGCGCGAGCGCAACCTCACCGGCGAGGCGCTCGCGGTCGAAGTCGCGCGGCTGTTCGACGGCCGCAACGCGACCGAGGTCGCGCGGGTGCTGCAGATCAGCCGCGCGACGGTGTATCGGCTGCTCAAGCAACCCGGCCGCGACTGATCAATCAGTCTCACGGCTAATGGAAATGAGACAGCCGGGTGCATAGCGTGCGCGCCTATGGCCTTCACCGCAGCCGACATCGCCGCCCTTGACCGCGCCATTGCAGCGAGCGAGCTAAAGGTCGTGCTCGAAGGCCGCGAGGTCACGTTCGACAGCTTCGAGGGTTTGAAGGCGCGCCGCGAGTTCATCGCGAATCAGCTCATCACCGCGGCATCGCGCCCGACCGGCGCGTTCCGCTATCGCTTCACCACGTCGCGGGGCGACTGATCGTGATCGCGCGGGCCAACCTGCTCGACCGCTTGATCGGCGCGATTGATCCGTCGCGCGGGCTGCGCCGCATCATCGACCGCTCGCGACTGCAGCGCGCCTATGAGGCGGCGAGCCCGCGTGATACGTGGCGCCCGCGCCGCGCCGGTGCCAGCGCCCAGGCCGACCACATGGGCGACGCGACCGCGCTGCGCAACAAGGCGCGCGCGCTCGTGCAAAACGTGCCTTACATCGCCGCCGGTATGGATGCGCTCGTCGCGAACGTGATCGGGACCGGGATCATGCTGCGGTTCACCGGCGTGCAAAGCGACCGGCTCAATACGCTGTGGTCGCAATGGGTGCCGGTGGCCGATGCCGATGGGCGCCTCGACGTGTACGGCATGCAGGCCGCGAGCTATCGCGCGATGGAACAGGATGGCGAGGTGCTCGTGCGGCTGCGCCAGCGCCGGCCCGAGGATCGGCTGCCCGTGCCGCTGCAGCTTCAACTGCTCGAAATCGACTGGCTCGACAGCACGAAGAACACGACGCTCGGCGGTGGCCCTGACGTACCGGCGGGTAATGTCGTGATCGAAGGGATCGAGTACGACCCGCTCGGGCGCGTCGCGGCTTACTGGCTGTGGGACCAACACCCGGGCGACTCGACGCTGCTGCGCGGCTTCCGCAATTTCAGCAAGCGCCTCCCGGCGGCGAACATCATTCACCTGTACGACCCGAAGCGACCGGGGCAGGCGCGCGGCATCACGCGACTCGCACCGATCATCGCGCGCACCCGCGACACGCAATTGCTCGAAGACGCGCACCTCGCGCGCAAGAACCTCGAAGCGCGCTTGTCGGTGCTGGTCAGCGGCGACGCCGCAGCGATGGCGAACGAGTTTCAGCAGGGCAGCACCGGCGCGAACGGCGAGGCCGATGCGGCACTCGCGCGGCGTACCGGCGACCTCGGCGAGCTGGCGAGCGGCAGCATCACCGAGCTGCCGGCCGGCAACGAAATCACGTTCATCGACCCGAAGGCCACGCCCGGCCACGTCGAAGACATCAAGCATCACCTGCACATCATCACCGCCGCGCTCGGCGTGACCTATGAATCCGTCACCGGCGACATGACCGAAGCGACGTTCAGCAGCGCGCGCATGCGGCAAACCGATGTGCGCCGGCTGGTCGAGCACACGCAATGGATGGTGCTTATCCCGCGCCTGTGTCAAGCGGTCGGCGACGCGTTCGTGCGCGCTGCGATCGACGCCGGCAAGGTGCCGGCCAACGTGATCTATGGCATCGAGTACGACACGCCGAAATGGGACTACGTGAACCCGCAGCAGGAAGCCCAGGCTGACGCGCTGCAGGTCGCGACCGGCCTGTCGAGCCTGAGCGCGAAGCTGCGCGCGCGCGGTGAAAACCCGGCCAAGGTGTTCGCCGAAATCAAGAGCGATTTCGACACGCTCAAGGAACTCGGCGTGCTCGACATCCTGTTTTTCCTGCAAAAGGGCTCGCTGCGCGTGGCCGATCAGTCGGAAGACCCGAACGTGTCGCAAGACCCGGTGCCCGGCGCAAAGAAGACGCAGCGCGGCGAACACGACCGCGAGCCGCGCGAGCTGCCCGAACTGCACGTGAACATCACGCAGCCGCAGATGGAAGTGCGCGCCGGTGACACGCACGTGCACATGCCTGAGGGCATGGTGCGCGCCGACATCCACACGCCCGAGGTCAAGGTCGGGGACGTGCATGTCAACGTGCCCGCGCCGCAGGTGACCGTGCAGCATCCGAAGCGCGCCGTACAGGTCGTCGAGCGCGACCCCAAGACGCAGGAAATCAAGCGCACCGAAACCGACTACCAGTGATATGACGCATGGCAACTGAACTCACCTGGGCATCGGATGTCAATCGCGCGGTCGCAAGCGCCTCCACGGCGGCGATTCAAAGCAAGTGGGAGCTGTGGTATCTGCTCGCCTCGCTGGTCGGCAATACCGGGCTCGGGTTCGCGAGCAACAGCGGCAACTGGTCAATCGTGCGAACCTGCGGCTCGACCGATGGCACCGCCCCCAACCTCACCGCCGACACGACCGACCGCCTGCACCTCGGCGGTTCGGGCGCGTTCACCGCGAACGATTGGGTCTTCGGGGCGGATACGGTCAGCGGCACCGGCCGCTCCTGGGCGATGCTGCAATCGCCCTCGGCGCTCGGTTCGTTCTACCTGATTGTCGACTTTGGAAACGCCATCAACGGCAAGTGCGACTTGATCGTTGGCAAGACGATCAGCACGAACGGCACGACGACCGCGCGGCCGACGCTGACGGACGAGTGGGTTTACACGGGCGCACAGTTCAACAGCAACAGCGTCGCACTGACCCATCGTGTGCACCTGATGCTCTCGACGCGCGGCGACTTCTGGTTCTACGAGTCGATCGACGCCGGGGGCAAGATTTACTCTGCGTTCGGTGTCACGAAGCTCGCCGCGGGGCACGGCGCCGATAACTATCAAACGATCAGCTTCTTCATTGGCGCCAACCTCGTCAATAGCACGGGTGGCTTCGTGTCAACTGGAGCCGCAAGTCTTCCCAGCTCCACCAACACCATGGTCAAGGGTCGCAACTACAACGGTGCATCGCTACCCGGGTGGATATGCGCGATCCCTGCCATCTTGGCAGGCGCTACGTTGAATAACGTTATCACCGCTACCAATGGAACAGCCGCCAATGTCAGCGACGCCAGCTACAACGGATTCCCAATCTGGGTGATAGACGCGTCAAGCCCGGAGCTTAAAGGCCGCGTGCCCGACATGCTATGGGCATCCGGCGGTGCTGCTCAGGCTTCTGTATTTCCGGGCAGCTCTCCTTACTCCTATGCGAAGTTCGGTGATGTCATGCTGCCTTGGTCATCCAGTTCAGCGCCTTCGGTGTGATGCATGGCCGCGTTTGCGCTCAACAACGCCGGCACGCAAGCGGCGCTCTTTTCCACGGTAGCGTCGGCGAGGCAGTTTTACTCGACGTTCCAAAGCACCGTCGTCGCGATCGGTGTCGCGATCCCGTCGCGCATTGAAGGGGCTTCGCCCATGTACAAGATCAACGCGGCGGCCAAGGTGCCATTCAAGGCGGTCGATTCCAGCGGCGCCGGCCTCACCGGGCTGACCATCACGGCGAAGACCGGCAAGGATGGCGCGAACCCGACGACGGCGACGAACGCCGTGCAGGAAAGCGGTCAGGGCTGGTATTACCTCACGCTGACCGCGACCGAAATGAACGGCGAAATCATCGTGCTCGACGCGACCGCGGCCGGCGCGACGATTGCCCCGATCGCGATCCACACAGAGGCCGACTACACGACCGCGCGCGCGGCGCACCTCGACGCCGACATTTCGAGCCGCTCGACCTATGCAGGCGGCGCCGTCGCATCGGTGACGGCTGCGGTCACGGTCGGCACGAACAACGACAAGGCCGGCTATGCGCTGAGCAGCGCGGGCGTGCAAGCGGTGTGGGATGCGTTGACGAGCGCGCTCACGACCGTGGGCAGCATCGGCAAGCGCATCGCCGACTACCTGACAGGCGATGCCTTCGCGCGCCTGGGCGCACCGGCTGGCGCCTCGATCGCCGCGGACATCGCGACGCGCAGCACCTATGCCGGTGCCGACACGAGCGGCACGACGACGCTGCTCGCGCGCCTCACAGCCACGCGTGCAGGGAACCTCGACAACCTCGACGCCGCGGTGTCGAGTCGCTCGACGTACGCGGGCGCCGACACGAGCGGGACCACGACGCTACTCGGCCGCCTGACCTCGGCCCGCGCGGGCAATCTCGATTTCCTGACCGGCGACGCATATGCGCGGCTCGGCGCCCCGTCCGGCGCGAGCGTCTCGGCCGACATTGCGAACATCAGTCTCGCGACCAATGCCGGCAACATGGCGACGAAGGTCGGCGACTCTGCAACGCTGGTCACCGGCTCGAACACCTCAGGCAGCTATGCCGACACCGCGAGCGACGACGCGAACCTGTGGATTACGGCGCCGGTGTCGCCTGCAGTGGCTGGTTTCGGGCTGCGTCAACGTCTCGTGTTCAACCTGCCGCTAGGCCGCATCCCGGTGAGCGTCGTCGTGCGCGGCTACTTCACCGGCACGGGTCGGACGGTCGAGGTGTTCGCGCTGAACGACCGCACCGCGGCGTATGACCAACTGACGAACTCGCGCACTGACCTCGCGAGCCGTTCGAGCGAGGCGACCTATACGATCCCGCTGCCGCGCGACTATGCCGACGACTCCGGCGGCGCGTTCAACGTCGTCACGCTCGAATTCCGCTCGACCTCGACGACCACGGGCGACCGGCTGCGCCTGAATCAGGTGTTGATCGCGCATGTGGCCGAAGACATCGCCGTCACGTTCACCGCGCCCACTGCCGAACAGATTTGGAGTTACGTGACGCGCGAACTCACGACCCCGGGCGCCGAGCCCGTGACCGTGCCCACCGCGGCCGACATCCGCGGCGAGATTGACGCCAACAGCACACAGCTCGCCGGCATCAAAGCGAAGACCGACAACTTGCCGGCCGATCCGGCCGACGCCAGCGACATCGCGGGCTCGTTCGCCACGGTCAACGGCACGCTCGGCACGATCGCGAGCTACATCGACACCGAGGTCGCAGCGATCAAGGCCAAGACGGACAACTTGCCGGCCGCGCCCGCCTCAAGCGGCGACGTGTCCGCGCTCGATGCCGCACTCGCCGCGCTCGACGCGAAGCTCGGCACGCCGGCCGGCGCATCGGTGTCGGCCGACGTGGCCGCGGTGAAGACCGACACCGCCGCGGTCAAGACGAAGACCGACCCGTTGACCTACACGGTTCCGAATCAGGTCGACGCGAACATACACGGCGTCAACGATGTGACCGTGACCGGATCAGGCACGCCGAGCGCCCCGTGGGGGCCGTGACATGGCGTCGAGCTGGGCCGCAAGCTGGGGCCTGAGCTGGGGCGATAGCTGGGGCGGCGCCGCGCAGCCGCCCGCACCGGCACCGCCAGCAGCGCCGCCCGTCAGCGTCTTCGGTGGCGGCAACGAGCCGCGCCGTCGCGTGCGCCGTCGCGTGCTGATCGTGCCGCCGCTCGCACCCGACGAGCCGCCACCGCTGCCACCCCCACCGCCGCCGGCAGCGCCGCGCATCACCGCCGCCGCGATCGCCGCGCCGGTCGTGGTCAAGGCGCCGCGCGCCGCGAAGAAGTCTCAACGCACACGCAACCGGCGCGACGAGGAACTGCTGCTGCTGAGCTAAATCGTCTCATCGTTGTTGGAAATGAGACAGCGCAATCCAGACATTGCGCTGTCATGACGAAGCCGAAGACGAAGCCGCCGAGCGCGGCGCAGCGCCCCCCGGCGCTCGACCGTTCCGTCGCTGACATGCCGGTGCAACTGCGCGAAGCGCAGATCGTGCCGACGAGCTTCGACGAAGCGCAACGCACCGTCGATGTGGTCTGGACCACGGGCGCGCGGCGTCGCGCTTACGACTGGTTCAACGACACGCTGTTCGAGGAAGAACTCGCCGTCACGACCGACGCGGTGGACATGAGCCGCTTCGAGGCCGGCACGCTGCAGGTGCTCGACGGGCACCGCGCGTACGGCGGCGTCGACGCCATCCTCGGCGTCGCTGTGCGCGGCTCGATCACGGACGGCGAAGGCCGCGCAACGCTGCGCATGAGCGGCAACCCCGAGCACGCGGGCGTGATCGGCGACATCCGCGACGGAATCATCCGCGCCGTCTCGTTCGGCTACTCGGTGCAGCGCTACGAAATCACGCGCGCGCAGGACCGCACCGACGGCGTGAACCTGCCGCTCTATCGCGCGGTCGCGTGGACCCCGCAGGAAATCAGCTTCGTGCCGATCCCTGCCGACGCGGATGCGTCGACCCGCTCCCGCTCCCAACCCGCGCACGGCGCGCCGTGCGAATTCATCCGGGCTGCGGCCCCCACTCCGAAGGCACCCACCATGAACGAAGCCGAACTCCAGGCGCAGCGCGAACAGGAAGCCGCAGCGGCTGCACGCGCCGCCGAGCTGAATACCGCCGTCACGAACGCAGCGCGCGAGGCAGCCACTGCCGAGCGGCAACGCGTCGCCGACATCAACGCGATTTGCGTGCGTCATGCGGTGCCGGCCGAAACGATCGCGAAGTACATCACCGAGGGCACGAGCATCGACGCGGTGCGTACCGCGATCCTCGATGACCTGGCGACGCGCGATGCGCAAGCCGGCAACGGGCAACGCAACGTCACGCGCGTTCACACGCTGAGCGACGAGACGCAAACCCGCATGGCCGGGCTCGAAGAAGCGTTCACGCATCGGGTCGACTCGAAAGCGACGCTCACCGACAACGGGAAGCTGTACCGCGGCATGTCGCTGATGGAAATGGGCCGCGATCACCTCGAACGCAGCGGCATCGACACGCGCGGCATGGACCGCATGCAGCTCGCGACGCAGATTCTCAACTTCCGTTCAGGCGGGATGCTGAGCACGAGCGATTTCGCGAGCCTGCTCGCCAACGTCGCGAACAAGCGGCTGCGGCAGGGCTACGAGGAAAACGTGCCGAGCTATTCGCGCTGGGCACGCCGCGCGCCGGATGCGCCTGACTTCAAGTCGATGTCCGTCGTGAATCTGGCCGGTGCGCCTGACCTGCTGCAAGTCAACGAGCACGGCGAGTTCAAGTACGGCGCGATGACGGACGGCAAAGAGACGTACTCGCTGCTGACCTATGGCCGCATCGTCAGCCTGACCCGCCAATCGCTGATCAACGACGACCTGCGCGGCTTCGATCGCCTCGTCGGCGCGTTCGGCAACTCCGCAGCGCGCCTCGAAAACCGCACCGTGTACGCGATCCTGACCGCGAATGCGGCGCTGTCCGACAGCGTGGCGTTGTTCCACGCGACGCACGCGAACCTCGCCGGCTCGGCTGCTGCGATCAGTGTCACGTCGCTCGGCGTCGGCCGCGCCGCGATGCGCCTGCAGAAGGGCCTGCAGTCCGAAGAACTGAACCTCGCGCCGTCATACCTGATCGTGCCGGCGACGCAGGAACAGCTCGCGTATCAGTACACGAGCGCGCAATACACGCCGGCCACTGCCGCGAACATCAACGAGTTCCGCGCCGGTGGCCGCACCGCGCTCGAACCGATCGTCGAGGCGATCCTCGACGCGAACAGCACGACCGCGTGGTACTTGGCCGCGAGCACCGGCCAAGTCGACACGGTGGAGTACTGCTACCTGCAAGGCGCAGCCGGCCCCGTGATCGAAAGCGAGGTCGGGTTCGAGGTCGATGGCATTTCCTACAAGTGCCGCCTCGACTTCGCCGCGAAGGCCGTCGATTACCGCGGCCTGTTCAAGAACGCCGGGGCCTGAGTCGTGATGACTGCAGCGCTGCGCCTCAACACCCAGTGAAGGAACCGCAATGAAGAACTTCGTTCAAGACGGCAACGTGCTCGACCTCGACCCGGGCGCGACCGTCGCATCTGGCACCGGCCATCTGTTCGGCGCGGCGCTGTTCGGCGTCGCGGCGGTCGATGCGGTCAGCGGCACGCCGAGCGCATTCATCGTCGAGGGCGTCGTCGAGATTGCCAAGACGAGCGCGCTCGCGATCAGCGTCGGCGATCGGCTCTTTTGGGACGCGACGAACAGCGTCGTCAATAAGACCGTGACCGCGCAACAGCAGGTCGGCATCGCCGTCGCAGCGGCGGCGAACCCGTCGTCGACGGTGAAGATGCTGATTGAGTCGGCGGTTCCGGTCGCGACCTGATTCGAGGGCACACGGCTGTGTCGTTCGCCGACGCTGAAAACCGCGCGACGGCTGCCGTGTTCCGGCGGTTCCCGAACGCGACTGCGAGCTTCGCGCATGTCGGCGTGATCACGCCGGTCGTCGCGAATGTCGTCTTCGACCCTGCGCTCGCGGTGGTCGACGCCGACCTCGGCGTCGTCGTGAACCGGCCGGCGCTGCTGATGACGCCGGATGCCGCGCCGCTCACCGCCGAGGGCGACAGCGTGACCCTCACGCGCCTCACCGGCGCGGCCGAAGCGCTCGGCACGTACAAGGTGCGCGCCGTGCTGCCGATCGGCGAGGGCGGCATGCAGCGCGTGACGCTGGCGAAGGGGTGAGACGTGCTCGCCGCCGGCCAGATCGTGCATGCCCTGGCGACCCGCATCACGGGTCTCACGCTTGGCGCGGGTGTCTACACCGCGCGCGCGTGGCCGCTCGCGGTCGATCAGTTGCCCGCGTGGCGCGTGGTCGCAGCCGACGAAGACATCGAGCCGCAGACCGTGCACCGCGACCCGTTCCAGCAGCACGCGCTGCAGGTTGAACTGCGCGGCCACGTGCGCGCGACGAACGAACTCGACGACGAGCTGCACGCGCTGAGCGCCGAGGCGTTGACCGCGGTGTTCGACCCGACGCCGCCGGTCGATGCGCTGGCCGCATTCGTCGGAAAGGTGCAGCTCACCTTGCGCCGCATCGAGCGCGCGATGGCTACCGAAGGCGAGGCCGCGGTCGGCCTCGTCGTCATCACGTTGCGCGCCACGTTCCGCACGCGCGCATCCGCACCCGAGCAGCTCGCATGACTGCGGCCTGACCCCACCCACCCAACGAGAGCAAACATCATGAGCGACCCTATCTTCTGGTCCAACGTGCAGGTCAAGGTCGGCGCCACGCACGCCACGGCGTTGACGATCAGCGCCATCAGCAAGGCGAATCCGGCCGTCGTCACCTACACCGGCACGGACCCGGCGAACGGCGACTTCATCATCCTGCCCGACACCGCCGGCATGGTCGAGTTGAAGAACCGCGTCTTTCGCGTCGCGAACGTCAACGCCGCCGGCAACACGCTCGAACTCGAAGGCGAGAATTCGACGAACTACACGACGTTCATCAGCGGCACCGCGGTTCCGGTCGCGACGTTCGACTCGATGACGACCGTGCAGGACATCAACGCCTCGGGCGGCGACCCCGAGTTCGCCGATGTGACGACGATTCACGATCAGATTCGGCGCCGCGTGCCGACCGTCTTCTCGCCGTCGAGCTATTCGTTCGGCTGCATCTTCGATCCGGGTGACGCCGCGATGAAGCGGCTCGTCGCGATCACCAAGAGCCGCACGCCCGAAGCGGTGGTTTTCACGTTCAGCGATGGCGCTCAGTTCGTGTTCTACGCGTACGCCGCCGCGAGCGGTGCGCCGACCGGCAGCGCGCAAGAGGTCGTGAAAACGAACGTGAGCCTCGAATCGCAGGGTCTGCCGAACGTGTACGGCTGATCCCTCACACGGCACGACCGGGAGCACATGACCCATGCCATTGATCAAGCGCGAGGCGATCACCCATGCGGAGCGAAAGCGCGAGGAAGTGGAAGTAGCTGCGCTCGGTGGTTCGGTTGCCGTCGTGCAGATGGGCCTCGCGACGCGGCTTGCGGTCGAAGCGGTCGCGCGGCGTCACGACCGCGCGGACCCGGCCGCGATGTTCGTGACAATCCCGCATGCGCTCGCGGGCTGCGTGCTCGATGCGGACGACGCGCCGCTGATGACGCCCGAACAGTGGTCGGTCTTCGGTGTGGCGAATCGCGACACCGTGGTCGAGCTGTTCAATGCCGTGATGCGTCTTTCCGGCATCGGCGAGGACGCCGAAAAAAACTCCTGAGCCGCCCCGAGCTGCGGGCGGCGCACTGGCTGGCGTGGCACTTCGGCTGCACGGTCGAAGAACTCGGCGAGCGCATGTCGGCCGCGGAGTTCGGCGACTGGCTCGCGTTCATGGAGGTCGAGGGCATCGGCCCCGGTGCGGAGCTTGAACGCTGGGCGCAGTCGATGGCCGCAGCGGCGAACGGGCCGCTCAAGAAACGCGATAACTCGATGTTTCGCGCCGCCGAGTTCCTGCCGCGCCGCTGGGCGCCGCGCCCGATTCAAAAGCCTTCGACCGGCGCCAGCGCCCGCGCGTTCGTGCGTGCGCTCAAGGCGCAAACGTCGATCAACTGAGGCGCGCGCGTCATGGCCGAAAAAGCACAAGCACAGATCGTCATCAGCGGGAAGGACGACACCGGCGCCGCGTTCGCCTCGGCCAAGCGCAACCTGCAGGCGCTGCAGGCCAGCGCGACCGCGATCGTCGGGCGCATCGGCGCGATCGGTGCGGCGGTCGGCGCCGCGATAGAAGCCTTCGAGCACATCAACCCCAAGCCGATCTATGAGCAGGCCGATGCGCTCGGGAAGCTGAGTCAGAAGACCGGCATTTCGGTCCAGACGCTCAGCACGTACGAGTACGCCGCGAAGCTCGCCAACCTCAGCAACGAAGACCTAAACACCGGGCTCAAAAAGCTGAGCCTGAACATCGCCGCCGGCGCACGCGGCGAGGCTGAACAAGTCGCCGCATTCCAGGCGATGGGGATCAGTCAGAAGTTTCTACGCGACAACATCAACAGCACCGACAAGGTGCTCGAAGTCATCGCCGAGCGGTTCAGCACGTACAACGACGGCGCCAAGAAAAACGCGCTCGCGAATGCGACGCTCGGCAAGACGTTCGAGGGGTGGATTCCGCTGCTCAACGATGGCAGGGAAGGGCTGCGCAAGGCGGGCGAAGAACTTAAAAAGTTCGGCGGCGTGCTGACCGACGATTTCGCCGACAAGGCACAGCAGTTCAACGACAACCTGACCCGGCTGGATGTGGCCGGTCAGAAACTGAAAATTCAGCTCGCGACCGGGCTCATCGACGCGCTGGTTCGCATCACCGACAGGTTCGTCGACGCGGCGCGCGAGGGCGGGTTGTTCCTCGCCGTGCTCGAACAGATGGCGAAGATCACGCCGAACAACCTCGTCGCCGGGGGGCTCGACTTCCTGAGCGGCTTGATCGCGGACCCGACCGAGCTGGAGAAGACCACCGAGGCAGCGCGCCACCTGAACAAGGTCGTCGAAGACTTGAAGCGGCAGCTCGCCGCCGATCCCGGCAATCAAGGGCTGATCCAGCGCCTCGACGAAATGCGGCTCAAGGCCGACGCCGCGAACGAGGCGCTGCGGGGCTTGCGCATCGGCGGCGGTCGCGGTGTCGTGAATCCCGAACTCGTGAAGCCGTCGACACCGGACAAGAAAGACGCGCCCGAGCTGGCGGACCCGGGCAAGGTCGAAGCGCTGCTAAAGAAGCAACTCGAAGGCCGGCTAAAAGCGCTCGAAGCAGGCCTCGAACGCGAGCGCGACCTGTTCCAGTTCAGCGACGAGCGGCTGACCGAACTGTTCCAGCACGGCGACGTGAGCGTCGACGAGTTCTACGAAGCGAAGTCGAAAGCGCAGCTCGAATTCCTCGCCCGCCAGCAGGAAGGGTTCACGAAGGAAATCGAGGCGCTGAAGGACCACAAGCGCAAGACCAAAGACGCGGCGACGAAGGAAGACGATCAGAACAAAATCAATGAGCTGATCGACCGGCAAGCCAAGGCATTCCGCGAAGCCGGGCAGGCTGCCGAGAAGGCCGGCACGCAGCAGGATCGCTCGACCGAAGACCTGCTCAAGAACCTGCGCGACATCGACGCGCAGATTGCCGAGCTGAGCGGCGACAAGTACGGCGCCGAGCTGCTGCGCAACGCGCAGCGCCTCGACGACGCGCGCAAGACGCTCGGCGGCAAGACCGGCGGCGACCCGACGCGACTCGCGAAGCTGACGCAGGAACTCGACCTGCAGGCCAAGGCCAACAGGGAACAGGAAGCGACCGGGCGCCTCACCGAGCAGCATCAACGCGACGAAGAACTGTTCCTGATCAACGCGCAGCGCCTGAGCCTGGGGCGCAACGAAACCGAGCGCGGCTTGCTGGACCTGCACACGAAGCAGCTCGCCGAGCTGGATGCGCAGGTCGCGCGTTATGGCGAGCTGGTGCAGCGCAGCGCCGAACTGAACAAGGGCGTCGCTGACCCGGCGCTCGTCACGTTCTACGAGAACTTGAAGCTCGCGCGCGAACGTGCGTTCGACGCGAAAGACCCGGGCCTCATCCGGTTCAACGAACTCGCGGCGCAGGGCGGCGAGTCGATCGCGCAGTCGTTCGAGGACGCGATCATTGAAGGGAAGAAGCTGCGCGACGTGGTGCGCGACCTCGGCAAAGACCTGTTCCGGCTGGTCTTCCGCGACCTGGTGACGAAGCCGATCGGCGACGACATCACGAAATGGATCAAGGGCCTCGGCGCAGGTGGCACCGGCGGCGGCGCTGAGAAGCTGATCAACAACGCGGCGAAGGCCCTCGGGCTCGGCGGCAGCACCGCGGCGCCGGCCGGCGCGCGACCGCTCACGACAGGCGACTTCACACGCACCGACCACGACACGATGCCGGTCGCGTTGCCGACAGGAACAATCCCGACACCCGCGGCAGCCACGGCAGCAGGCGCCAGCCCCGTCGACCTCGCGCAGCAGGCAGCAACCGAGCGCGCGACGGTCGCGCTGCAGGCGCTCGCCGAGGCGGCAAACGCGGCCTCTGGGGCGCTCGGCAAGCCCCCTGGTACGGTTGCCCCCACCGAGCCCGTTGCGGCGCTTCCCGGGGCTGCTACGCCTGCTGTAGAGGCATCGACAGCCGAGGCCGATGCGATCAGCACGAGCGCCGACAGCGCCGACGCGGCAGCGAAGTCGCTCGACGGCCTCGGGCAGACCGCGACGACGAACGCGGCCACGTTCGACACCGCCATTTCGTCGCTCGCGCAAAGCGCGATTCGCGGCTCGACGGCGCTCGGCGGGATGCCCGGGGCGCTCAGCGTGTTCGTGAACTACCTGACGCAGTTGCTCAGCTCGACAAGCAGCGGCGGCGGGGGCGGCCTGGGCAGCCTGCTCGCGCTGTTCGGCGGCAGCAGCAGCGGTGGCGGCACCGTCACGAGCGGCACTGGGCTCGAAGGCATGTCGGCCGAAAGCCTCGCGTACTTCTGGCACGACGGCGGGATCGTCAGCCGCAGTGGCAGGCGCCAGCCGGTCGATGCTTCGCTATTCCTGGGCGCACCGCGCTATCACGACGGCGGCACCGTGCTCGGCCCGAACGAGGTGCCGGCGATCCTGATGGGGGGCCCGAAGGGTAAGCGCGAGGAAGTGCTGCACGCCGACGACCCGCGCCATCAAGACAACCTGACGCCCGCGTTTCGCAAGTTCCTCGCGACGCTGATCGACGGCAAGCCGGCGCACGTGATGCACGACGGCGGCATCGTGCAGCGCTATCACGACGGCGGTGTCGTCGGCCTGCTCGATCGCGGCCAGATGAATCCGGCCGTCACCGGCGGCGGTGGGCAAAGCGATGTGCGCCGCGCCGAAACAGCCACCGCGACAGCCGACAGCGCGCGACCGCTGGCGATCTACGTGCAGCCGGCGCCGAACATGAGCCGCGACAGCGCGACGCAGCACGGCGTCGCGATCGGGCAAGGCATTCAGCGCGTGCTGCGCCGCAACGGGGGTTGATCCGCATGGGCTACCTGTCGCAACGCTTCCCGATCGACATCGCGCCCGGCCCGATCGGGGGCCCAACGTGGTCGACCGATGTCACGGCGCTGCGCAGCGGCGAAGAACAGCGCAACGAAAATTGGTCGCGCTCGCGCCACGAGTACGAGGCATCGCAGGGCGTCAAGACGAACGAGGATTTCGCGGTCGTCGGCGCGCACTTCCGCATGGCCCGCGGGCGAGCGCACATGTTCCGCTTCAAGGATCACGCCGACTTTTCCGCGGCGCGCGGCGAGGGCGTGCTCACGTTGCTCACGAGCACGACGTTCCAGCTCTACAAGAAATACGGCAGCGTCAGCGGCTTCGAGGAATTCCGCAAGATCACGCGCCCCGTCGCCGGCACGCTCAGCGTGTGGAAAGACACTGTGCTCACGAGCGTGACGCTCGCCGCCGAAACCGGGATCGTGACGTTCGGCTCTGCACCAGGCGCTGCAGTTCTTGAGTGCGCGTTTCAGTTCGACGTGCCGGTTCGGTACGACACCGACAAGCTACAGGCGACGCTCGTGCACTACTCCGAAACGATCGGCTCGCTGCATGGCTGGGCCTCGGTGCCGCTGGTCGAGGTACGCGAATGAAAACCCTTGCGGGTGGCCTCGCCGCGCATGTCCTGCTCAGCAGCACGCGCCTCGCCTCGTTCATCAAGATCGAGCGGCGCGACGGGCTCACGATCGGGCTGACCTCGCACGATCAGCCGGTGACGGTTGCCGGGCTGACCTATCAACCGGGTTTCGACCCGAGCAGCGTCGTCAGCTCGACCGGCCTCACGGTCGACAACCTCGAAGCGAAAGGCGTGCTCAACAGCGCGTCGATCGTCGAAGCCGATGTCGACGCCGGCATGTGGGACTACGCCGCGGTCCACGTCTTTCAAGCGAACTGGGCTGACCCGACGCTCGGCACGCTCAAAGAGCTGCGCGGGTGGTTCGGCGAGTTCAAGTTCAGCGGCTCGAACTACACCGTCGAGCTTCGCAATCTGGCCGGTGCGCTGAACGTGTCGATCGGTGAACTCGTCGGCCCGGGCTGCGCGGCAGCGCTCGGCGATGCGCGCTGTACGAAAGACCTGACCGACTACACGACGACCGGCGAGGTCACGGCAGTTGCGAGCAACCGGCAGTTCAGCACCGACCTTGCCGCATCGACCGTGCGCCTCACGCCGAGCAGCACCGGCACGCCGCCGGCCGGTTACTTCGCCGCGGGCCTGATCACGTGGACAGCAGGCGCGAACGTCGGCCGCACGATGGAAGTGAAAACGTCGGCCGCCGATGGGACGCTCGCGCTGCAATTGCCGATGGTCGATGCCGTGGAACCGGGCGACACGTTCAGCATCTCGGCCGGCTGCCCGAAGACCCGCGAGGCGTGCATCGCCGAGTTCGGAAACATCCTGAACTTTCGCGGCTTCCCGGACCTGCCGGGCATCGACAAGGTGAACCGCTTCGGCGGGCAGTGATGGCTGAAATGATCACGTGGCCCGCTCAAGTCGTCGCGGCAGCGCGCTCGTATCTCGGCGTGCGCTGGCATCACCAGGGGCGCAGCCGCGCCGGTGTCGACTGCGCCGGCCTCGTCGTGTGCATCGCGCATGACCTCGGCTTGAGCGAGTTCGACACGCACGACTATGGGCGCCTGCCGAACGGCGACACGATGCGGCAGGTGCTGCGCGAGCACTGCGTCGAGCTGCCCTCGAGTGCGCTCGCCCCGGGCCTCGTCGTGCTGATGCGCTTCGACGCCGACCCGCAGCACATGGGCATCGTCGCCGACTACGTGCACGGCGGGCACAGCATCGTGCATGCGCTCGCGCAGCAGCGCCGCGTCGTCGAGCATCGCCTCGATCAGCTCTGGCTTAACCGCATCGTCGCGCTGTACGCGCTGCCCGGCGTGGAGTACTCGACGCCATGAGCACGACGCAGATTTTTCAGGTGGTCGGCACCGTCATCGGCACGTATCTCGGCGGGCCGTGGGGCGGCGCGATCGGCTCGGCAATCGGCACCTATGTCGGGTATCAGTTCGAGCCCGACACCGAGCAGCGCGGCCCGCGCCTCGATGACCGTCGCGTGCAGATCAGCACGTACGGCGCCGCGATCCCGTACCTGTTCGGCACCGTGCGCGTCGCCGGCAATGTCATCTGGTCGGAAGACATCGAGGAAGTGACCACCGAGAACGAGCAGGACTCGAAGGGTGGCGGGCCGACGAATACGACGATCACGTACTCGTATTTCGGGACGTTCGCGGTGCTGCTCGGGTATGGGCCGCTGCGCGGCGTGCGGCGCATCTGGGCCGACGCGGTGCTGATCTTCGACGGCACGGTCGAGCCGGCGCTCGGCGATGTCTCGTACACGTTCTATGGGGGCAGCGAGGATCAACTGCCCGACCCGACCATCGAGGCCGCGCTCGGTGTGGGCAACGTGCCGGCCTATCGCGGGTTCGGCTACATCGTGTTCCATCGGCTGCCGCTTGAGAAATTCGGCAACCGCCTGCCGAGCATCACCGTCGAGTGCGTCGCCGATGGCACGTGGCAAAGCGTCGGCACGAAGCTCGGGCCGGACCCGACGCTCATCGGCCTTTCGGGCAGCGTGTATTTCGGCAGCCTGATCATGGGCGCCGCGCAGGCGTCGAACGGCGATGTCATTTACATGACGTACCCGAACACGACGGGCGTCTCGCCGACTGCCGGCATCAAGCTGACGCGCATCGACCGCTACACCGGCGAACCGCTGCTGTCGATCACGCACCCCGGCGTCACGGGTAGCAATGAGGTCATCGACCGGAATTACATGTGCTACGTGCCGCCGCTCGACGAGGTATGGGTCAGCGGCACCGGCGCCACGATCTATCGGTTCAACGCGAGCACGCTCGGCGAAGTCTCGGCGTTCACGCTGGCCGGCGGCGTGCCGCGGCTCGCATGGGAACCGCACCGGCGGGCGGTGTACTTCCGGCCGAATGCGGCGTGGATTTGTGCGGGCGGCAGCACGGTCGTGCTCGGGGCCGGCACTTTCAACGTCGACGTGCTGCGCCTCAATGGGCCGGTCACATCGGACGCCGGGACGATCGAGCTGTTCGAGGGTCCGAAGATTCACTATGAAACGATGGACGCGATCATCACGGGGCTGCCGCTCTCGTTCCTGATCGACGGCTCGGCTCAGAGCGCGCTCGCATGCTTCGACCCGACGCGCGGCCGGTACATCGTGATCATGGGTCGCATTTGGACCGTCACCGACGCGGACCCGCCGACGATGGAGGTGCGCGACTATCCGGCCGGCGCGAGTGTCTACAGCCTGGGCAGCGTCACGTACGACAGCGGCACCGACAGCATCATCATTCTGTCGGGCGTGGTCGGCATCGTGCAGGCGACGATTCTGAACGCCGGCACGTTCGAGCTGCTCTATCAAGGCGCCGTGACCGGCGACGGCACGCTCGGTATCACGAACGCATTCCCGCAGGCCGGGGGCTCGCTGCTCGCGCTGGGCTCCTATCAGCCATGGGAGTTCGACTACTTCGGCGCGACGGTCGGCGCGGCGGTGCGGCGCTTGTCGGTCGAGTCGGGCCTGACCTCGGGCGATGTCGACGTGTCGGAACTCGGGATGCGGCTGCGCGGCTACATCGTGGCCCAGGCCGGGCCGGCGGTGAGCGCGGTCGAGCAGCTCGCGCGCGTGTTCCTGTTCGAGGGCGTCGAGGAAGACGACCAACTCTATTTCCGGCGGCGCGGCGGCGCGACCGTCGCGACGATCACCGAGGACGAATGCGCGGCCGGCATCGACAAGGCGACCGACGAGGCGATCGTGATGACGCGCACGCAGGAAATCGAACTGCCGAAGCGCTTCGCCGTCACCGCGCCGGACCCGTCGACCGACCATCAGCCCGGCACGCAATACGGCGAGCGCCGCGCGATTCAGGCCGGCGAGGAAGAATCGCTCAGCACCGCGGTCGTGCTGACCGCGACCGAGAACAAGCGCACCGCGGATGCGCTGATCTTCGATCGCTGGGCGAGCCGCGACCGGCTGAGCTGGGCGACACACTGCCGCTATGTCGCGCTGTCGCCCACTGATCCGATCGTGCTCGACGGCCGGCGCGTGCGCGTGCTGCGGCGCACGCAAGACGGCGGCGTGCTCAAGTTCGAGGGCGTCGCCGACGATGCCGATGTCGTGACGCAGACGAGCAGCGGCGTGCAGGGTGCATTCCCGGGGCAGGTGCCGTCGATTCAGGTGCCGACGGTCATGCAGGTCATGGATGTGCCGCTGCTCGCCGATGCACAGAATCACAGCGGCGCGTATGTGGCCGCATGGGGCCTCGCGCCTTACTGGCATGGCGCCGTGATCTATGACAGCACGGACGGCGGCACCGGGTGGACCCGGCTCGCGACGATGCCGCGCCCGGGCTCCGCGATGGGCTACACGACCGACGCCCTCGGCGGCTGGACCGGCGGCAACGTCTTCGACGAAGCGAACAGCGTGAACGTGTCGATCCAGAACGGCACGCTCGCGAGCACCACGCGCGCCGGTGTGCTGGCCGGCAATAACCCGATCGCGATCAACGGCGCGAACGGGTGGGAAATCCTGCAGTACCGCGAGGCCACGCTCGAAGGCGACGGCACGTACACGCTGCGCGGCTTGCTACGCGGCCGGCGCGGCACCGAGTACGCGATGAGCGGACACGCGGCCGGCGATCGGGCGGTGCCGCTGACCACGACGAACCTGCGCGACATGGCGATCAGCACCTCGTTTCTCGGCGTGTCGCTGCCGTTCAAGGCGGTCAGCGTCGGCGACACGATCAGCGGCACGCCGAGCGGCAGCGCGACCATCAATGCGGAACGGCTCAAACCGTTTGCGCCAGTTGACTTGCGCGCGCTGCGCGACGTGGCGACCGGCGACATCACGATGACCTGGCGCCGCCGCACGCGGCTCGCGTATCGCTTCCTCGCCGAAGGCATCAATGCACCGCTCGGCGAAGACAGCGAGGCGTACACGGTCAAGGTCTACGACAGCACGTACACGACGCTCAAACGCACGATTGCCGTGTCGGGCTCGGCAACGTGCACGTACACGAGCGCGCAGCAGACGACCGACTTCGGCGCGAATCAGACGACCGTGTATGTCCGCATCACACAGACCGGCGCCGTGGGCGCGGGTCACATCCTTGAGGCCGCAGCATGACCTACCAGACGATCGACTCGCCGCCGGCCGCAGAGGCTGAGGTGCAGGTCAACGAGAACAATGCAGCGCTCGGGCAAGCGTTCCTCTACAGCCACAACAAGCCGGCCGATAGCGGGCTCGTGGTCGGCATCAATGGCGGCGACTTCGACGCGAACAGCGTCGCGGACACGACCGTCACCTGCACGAACAACACGACGAACTACATCGTCGCGCACCGCACGACACGCGCGGTCAGCGTCAGCACGGGGACAACCAATTGGAACGACACCGCGACCTATGGGCGCGTGGGCCGCGCGGTGTTCGCCTCGGGCGTGCTGACCTATCACGACGAGCGCAGCAGCGTCGGCGGCATCTTCGACCATGCAGCCTCGATCAGCGCGGTTGCCGCGTCGGCGGTGACCGTCGCCGATGCCGGCAACTACTACACCGGCACCAACGCCGAGACGGTGCTGCAGGAAATCGGCGCGACGCTGGCGACGCTGAGCGGCACGACCGATGTAGACACCGACGAGGTGTACACGAGCGACACGAGCAGCACCGCCGATAGCGACCCGGGCAATGGCCTGTTCAAGTGGAACAACGCGACCCAGGCGAGCGCGACGGCGTTGTACTTCGACAACCAAACCGCGCCCGGCGTGAGCATGGTGACATTCTTCGCCTCGCTGCCGCCTGACGGGTACATCCACATCGCGCAGAACGACGACGCGACGAAGTGGCAGCTCTGGAAGTGGTCGGGACTGCCGACCGCGGCCTCGGGCTATTACAAGTTCACCGGCCTGACGCTGATGGCAAGCGGCGGCAGCATCGCGACGGGCAAGGCGACCTCATGTTCGTTCAAGGGAACACCGCCCTCGACGCAGCCGTTCGACGTGATGGGCTTCTATCCCGGCATTCCGACCGCGAGCGCAAAGGTGGCGCGTGTACCGATCGCGCGTGCGGTCACGTTCGCCGCCAACTTCGCCGGCTCGTACTTCACGGCGTCAGCCAACGCGACCGCGACGACGGTCTTCGACATCCAGAAGAACGGCGCAAGCATCGGCAGCGTGTCGATTGCGGCCGGCGGCACGACGGCGACATTCACGACGACGAGCGGCACCTCGAAGACATTCGCGGCCGGCGATGTGCTCGCGATCATCGCGCCGGGCACGCCTGATACAACGCTCGCCGATCCGGGCTTCGTGCTCGCAGGGACGCGGTAATGTCGATCACTCTGCGCGGCGGCACGACCGGCCCGAACTCGAACGCGTCGAGTACGTCGATCAGCCTGCCGTCAGGTGTGGCGGTCGGCGATGTGTCGTTCCTCTGCTATGTGCAGGCGCAGAACTCGCCGACATCGAACACGATGGCGACGTTTACGCCGCCCTCGGGCTGGACGGTGCTGCACAACAACGGCTGTGTCGTCGTGTGCTGGCGCGCGTTCCAAACGGGCGACGCGACGACAGGCATCACATGCTCATCGAGCCGTAGTGACTGGTGGGAATCCGCGTGCGTGACCTACACGGGACTCGACACGACCTCGCCGGTCGATGCGTCCAACTTTTCAAACCAACTGTCAATCTCTGACACCTTCACGACTTACAACAACACGATCGTCGCGCCGTCATTGAACCCGAATTTCAACGGCAGCCAATTGCTCGCGATCATGTGCGAGTGCGGCAGCAGCAGCGGGACATTGAACACGCCTTCGGGCATGACCTCGCGCGCCTCGTCGACCTCGGGGCCAATGGTGCGAATTTCTGACCTCGCACTGACCGATGGCACGCCCACCGGCCCGAAGACCGCGACGAACACGAACAACGCACATATGCACTTTGGCATGCAGATTGCGCTGAAGGCATCGGGCGCGGCCGGCGCCACGCTCGCGGCGGCCATGCCGATCGTGTGCGGTCGAATCAACGACAACACAAACGGGGCATCACGCACGATCAATCTCGATTGGATGAACGTGCAAGACGGCGATTTGGTCGTCGTGTGGGGCGTCAACGGCGACAGCAGTCACCCGACCTATGTCCTGACGCCGCCCGCGGGATGGACGACGCACCTGGGCGCCGGGAGCGGCATGCTGTTTTCGCGCAAGTGGTCGACAGGCGATTCCAAGACGCCGGCATTCACGTTGACCGGCGCCGCTTATGTGAATCTCTGTTCGATCGTCATCCGAAAGACAGGCGTGAGCGCGCTTGCGGTGAATGTCGATCAAGTCTCGGCGAACACCTACAGCGGTTCGACGAGCCTGACCGGCACGGCGCCATCGTTGACGCCAGCGCAGACGCACGAGCTGCTGCTCGTCTTGCACGGCGTGGGCACCGCGAACGCAACGACGTGGTCATCGATAACGGGAGGCTTGACCGATGAAGACATCCAGACAAGCAGCGGCCCGGGGTCGCGATTCTCTTGGCTGCAGGATGCGCCGTCACCGAGCGGCACATTTAGCGCGACCGGTGCAGCAAGTGGCAGTCTCACCATGACCTCGGCGGCGCTGCTAGCAATGATCGGCACGCCGGGCGGTGGCGGTGGTGCCGCGCGCCCGGTCGTGATGGTCTGCACGTAGGTTGCTCGAGGG
>Ga0075367_10000074_pt1 | contig 25690 bp, 27 predicted proteins | sample EndMethybrTD3032_FD_71399 | JGI IMG/M metagenome (GOLD analysis project Ga0075367, IMG submission 71399) | Populus endosphere microbial communities from Tennessee, USA - Endosphere MetaG P. TD hybrid TD303-2 | ecosystem: Host-associated > Plants > Roots > Endosphere | place: USA: Tennessee... | reverse complement strand
CGACCCTGCGTGAGTGGGTGCTGCGGGACCGCGAACGCCGTGGCATCACCGCCGTGGCCGCGAAGTCGGCCGCCCAACCTCGAAAGGCGGTGCCGTCCGCTGATCCGGACGAGCGGGTGCGGCAGTTGGAGGCGAGGATGGCCGAGCTCGAGGCGAATGAGCGAAAGCTCGCCACCGAGCGGGACATCCTCCGCAAGGCGGCCAAGTATTTCGCCGGAGAGACGAACTGGTGAGGAGCCGCTTCCAGTTCGTTGACGACCACCGGAACACCTACGAGGTGAAGCGGCTCTGCCAGGTCCTGGACGTGAACCGGTCCAGCTACTACAAGTGGCTCGCCGGCGCCGAGGCCCGGGCCACCGGGCAGAGGGAGGACCGGGTCCTGGCCGAGGAGTCCGCGAGGTCCACGGCGAGTCCGGCGGCGCCTACGGCTCCCCGCGAGTGACGGCCGAGCTCCGCGAGAAAGGGCTGCGGGTCAACGAAAAACGGGTCGCCCGCATCATGCGGACGTTCTCCATCACCGGAATCCTCCTGCGCAGACGCGTGCGCACCACCGTCCCGGACCCGGCCACCCCACCGGTCCCCGACCTGTTCCAGCGGGACTTCACCGCCACCGAGCCGGGGCGCAAATACATGGGCGACATCACGTATCTCCCGCTCGCAGGCGGGAAGTTCCTCTATCTCGCGACCGTGCTGGACTGCTTCAGCCGCAAGGTCGTCGGCTGGTCCATCGCCGACCACATGCGCACCGGCCTGGTCGCCGACGCACTGCGGATGGCAGCCTCCACCCGCGGCAGCCTGGAGGGCGCCGTGTTCCACTCCGACCACGGAGCCCAATACGGATCGAGGGCCTACGCCGGCCTCTGCGACCAGCTCGGGGTCACCCGGTCGATGGGCTCGGTCGGCACCAGCGCCGACAACGCGGCCTGCGAAAGCTTCCACGCTTCGCTGAAACGCGAGACCCTCCAGGGCTCCCACGACTACGGCGGCGCCGCCACCTGCCGCAGGACCGTCTTCGCCTGGCTGACCCGCTACAACACCCACCGCCGGCACTCCGCCAACGGCCACCTCAGCCCCAACGAATACGAACACCGACACCACACCGTTAAACTCACGCTCGCCGCGTGATCAATAACCGCGTGCCCACCATCACGGGGAAGGCCCGTGCGCCGGGTACGCGATGGTCACGCGCTGCCAATCCCCCTCGACCGGGGGCGGGTTCCGATGCGTGATTGCCAGAGTCTTGAGCCACAGGTTCTGGGAGATATGTGATGTCGCCGACGTACATCGTGTTCACCACCGCGGCGGTGAAGTCGCGGTGTGCCGTCTGGAGTGCCTGGCCGTTTCGAACGCCTCCCACATTGCAGCGTACTTACCGCCCTCGGCGAGCAACTCCTCGTGGGGTCCTGCCTCGATGATCCGGCCCCCATCGAGCACGACTATGCGGTCTGCGGTCCGCGCCGTCTGTAGGCGGTGCGCGATCACGATCGTAGTCCGGCCGTGCGAGACGCGCTGCATCGCCGCTGCAACCCGGGTCTCGGTGACGAGGTCGAGGTTGGAGGTGGCCTCATCCAGTAAGAGCAGGGTGGGGTTGACGAGCTCGGCCCTGGCCAGCGCGATGAGCTGACGCTGCCCGGCCGACAGGGACTGGCCACGTTCGGCCAGCTCGTACAGATAGCCGCCGGACAGCCCGACTATGAAGTCGTGGGCACCAACCGCCCGCGCCGCCGCCTCGACCTCGGCGTCACTGGCGCTGGGCCGACCGTAAGCGATGTTGTCGCGGACCGATCCGGTGAACAAGAACGCTTCTTGCGGCACGTAGCCGAGCTGGCGCCGGTACGAGAGTAGATCGAGCGCGCGGAGATCGTGGCCATCGACGCGGACGGCACCCTCGCCTGGATCGTAAAACCGTGCCACCAGCTTCATGATTGTCGACTTACCCGCACCCGTTTCGCCGACGAGCGCGACCGTCTCGCCGGCCGCAATACGCAGGCTGATACCGCGCAGCACCTCGGGCCGTTTGGCCGCCAGGGCATTGGCGTGCTGGAGGCTCTGGATGTCTTGCGGGCCGTTGCATTCCAAGGTAGATCCGCGTTGGGTTACCTTGGTCGGGTAGGAGAAGTGCACGTCGTCGATGACCACCTCACCGGACAGCTGACCGATTCCCTCGGGGTCCTCTGGATTTGGGGTGAGGGTGTTGATCTTCATGAGATCGGCGATACGGTTCACCGAGATTCGGGTCTGCTGCCACGAGTCGAAGACCTGCGAAAGCTGTTCGACGGGTGAGAAGAACAGGTCAATGTAGAGGATGAACGCGATCAGGGCGCCCGAGGTCAGATGCCCAGACATGACCATCCCGGCTCCCACGCCCAGGACGATGACACCGGCGGCGTCCGAAAGAAACTGCACGAACAGGAAATAACCAAGCATCAGCCGTTGGGCCGAGAGACGGGAGACGATGTAGTCGTGGCCGAGCCGACGGTACTGAGCCTTGGTGACCTCCTCGTGGACGAAAGCCTGGGCTTCACGTACCCCTGACAAGCTCTCCTGGAAGTCTGCATTGAGAATAGCGATCCGTTCCCGAGCCCGGTTGTAGAGAATGCTGCCGCGGCGCCGGTACAGCACGGTCGCGATGGCGAGCGGGACGACGGCGGGGAGCATGACGGCTTCCAGTTCGGGGTTGAGCACGAAAAGTGCTATCCCTACGCCGGCGAAAGTGGCGAGCGAGACAATCGCGGACAGCAGTCCGTTCTCAATCAGCGACTCGAAGTGATTGACGTCGGTGGTCATCCGAGTGATAGTGCGCCCAGCCATCTCGCCCTCGTAGTAGTCGAGGGACAAACGCTGTAGCTGGGCCCAGATCCGGATCCGCAGGGACAGCATGATGCGCTGGGCGGCTTTACCAGTCACGAAAGTGCTGCCGACATCATTAATCATGCCGGCTAGGGCCACGACTAGGTATATACCCGATGCGGTAAACAGCGCGATCTCGGACCCGGACGTCACACCGCTGTTGATACCGTTCTTGACCAGGTAAGGGCCGACCAGCGAGGCGAGTGCGTCGAAGACGACTAAGAGCAGGCCGAGCAGGAGCAGGGGGCGGAATTCCGACAGAAGCCGGCCCAGCCGGAACGAGGGGTCCCGGCGTGACTCGGTCTCGAGGTCGACGGCCGGAATGTCACGCACCGGCTTGAGTGCCGCCACGCGGCCCAGCAGTTCGGGAGGAGCCTCCACGTTGCTGCGCCGGCCACGGGCGCCTTCGCCCTGGCCGGGCCGGCGCTTCTCGTTCCACCCCGTGGCGGTCGTGCCAGCGGCGGAAAGGGACGCCAGTGCCTCAATACCGTCGCCAGCCGCGTCCCCGTCGAGCCCTCCAGTAAGGAGAGTCCGGTATAGCGCGTTGCGCTCCATCAGCTCGTCGTGAGCGCCGGTATCAACGACCTGCCCGTGGTTCATGACCACGATCTGGTCTGCAAGGTGCAGGGTCGAGCGGCGGTGCGCGACCAGGACAGTGGTTCGCCCAGCCGTCACCTCGCGCAGGGCATCGTGGATGGCCTCCTCGGTGGAGGCATCTACCGCGCTGGTCGCGTCGTCGAGGATCAGGACCCGGGGGTCGTACAGCAGCGCCCTGGCCAGGGCCACCCGCTGACGCTGCCCGCCCGACAAGCTATGTCCCCGCTCGCCCACCACGGTGTCGTAACCACGGGGGAGGTCCATGATGAAGTCGTGAGCACTTGCGGCGCGTGCCGCCTGCTCGATGTCGGCGTCACTAGCGCCCGGGCATCCGTAGGCGATGTTGTCCCGAACCGACTCTGAGAAGAGGAAACTTTCCTCGAACGCCACGCCGACCTGGCTGCGCAGGGAGTGCAGAGTCACGTCCCGTACGTCGTAGCCATCAACGAACACGGCACCCTGCTGCGGATCATAAATGCGCGACACCAGCGCCACCGCCGTCGACTTGCCGCACCCGCTCGGACCGACGATGGCGACGCGCGACCCGGCCGGGATGTGCAGGTCAAGGCCGCGCAGTATCTCGGGGCCTTCTTTATAGGAGAAGTGAACGCCGGAGAAAGTGATCTCGCCACGAAGAGCTGGCAGTTCTATCGCGTCGGGAGCGTAGGTGATGGCGGGGCGCATGTCGATGAGCTGGAAGATCCGCTCCGCACCGGCCCTGGCCTGCTGCGCGATGATGGGGAGGCGGGCCAACCGTCCTGCGGGGGGTACGAGTTGGGCGATGTAGGTAGAGAAGGCCATAAATGTGCCCAATGTGATCGTGTGGCGCAGCGCCATCCAGCCGCCGAAGGCCAGGATGGCGACCTGCCCGAAGACCGGAATAGCCTGAAGAACCGGCTGGTAGCGGCTCTGTAGTCGTACCAAGCGCATCTGCGAACCGTAAACGGCCCGCGACGCCTCGGCCACCCGCTCGATTTCCTGCTGCTCCTGGCCGAAAGCCTTGACGACCCGCACCCCGTTGAGGTCCTCGTCGACGATCTGGACCACGTCGCCCGCACGCTGCTGGGCGTCCCAAGTGGCGGGGAACACCTTCCAGCGCATTCTGTAGGCGACACCGACGACCATTGGCACGATGACGACACTGACGATGGCCAGCAACGGGGATAGGAAGAGCATCACCCCGACCGACAGCACTACCCGCAGAGCGTCGCTGCTCAGAAACGGGAAGTAGTTAAGCAGTCCCTGGACCAGAGTGGTATCGGAATTGGCTCGCCCGACGAGCTGGCCCGTCGGCATGCGGTCGAGGTTCTCCGCATCCATGAACTGAAGGTGGCCGTGCATGGCATTGCGCAAGTCGAACTCAATTTCAAGGGCAAGGCGAGCACCGGACAAGCGGCGAAGAAATTCAAAGCTGACGGTAGCGGCGCCGAGCCCAAGGACTAAAGTCAGCCACGGCCACAACGCCGATCCATGGGTGAGTATGACGCCGTCGACAATCTGCCGCACGACCACGGGCATGGTAATCATGCAAACGCTACCGAGTACCGCGCCGAGCAGTGAAAACACCATTGCCTTGCGATGCCGGAGCATGTGCGCCCACAAACGCCGAACCCATCCCGGACTGGCCAATGAATCTGCACTCATCGGCACTCGCTCCGCCCGGCGACGCGGTGGTCATAGACGAGAGGAGGAGACGGCAAGGTTTGACCGCTAGCGTCCTCCCGTGGGCGAATGCCGCGCAGGAAGACTGCTGTGATCCAGTTGGCGTTGGTCTGCAGAAGCTCGCGATCGTGTGAGAAATCTGGGTCGACAAGTGCGGGCAATTGGACGCTGGCCAATGCCGTGCGAGTGAAAAAAGTAGCGTACGCGTTCCGTTCTGGCATCGCGTAGCCATGCTGGGCGGCGTCCTCACTAAGGATCGCGGCTACAACATTGATGACGTGGTAGACACCAAATTCATTCATCATCCACAGCGGCTCTGGCCTACGGTCGCGTTCCATGACCAGCATCCGTAGAAAGGTCAGGCACCCGGGCTCGGAAATAGATTCCAAGAGAAATAGGGCGACCCGGGACAGTTTTCCCTCGGCATCATCAGCTGATCCGAGCAGCGCTGGGTAGAATCTGAGATTCATCTTGGACGCGACCCACCGAGTCACCGCGTGAAACAGTTCGAGCTTGTCACGGAAGAACATATAGACCGTGGTCTTCGTGACGCCAGCCCGAACGGCGATCTCGTCCATAGAGGTCTTGTCAAAACCAACGGCCAGAAACACCTCTGCTGCCGCATCGAGCAGGAATGATGGCTGGTCGCTCGTGGTCCCATTCGCGCTGGTACGAGTACGCCGAGTTGCCATATCGACATTTCCTCCACCTGCTGAGCGATTAATCCACACGCTTCCACGACTGGGCGACACCGGGCCGCGCATGCGTCGTCGAAAATCCCACACAGACAGATTACCGGGCAGCATATTGCATAGCCTCGATCCGCCTTGAATATTCTTAAGCGATCACATTGCTGCTCAGGGTTCGGTGATCACGTCGTGGCCAGGCTGGATGAGCTTGGCGACGATTCCACTGTTCAATTGACCGTTGCACTTCGAGATGTCAAGTAAGCTCTCGCGAATCTCATGGGGTGATTAAGCACTTCAGCATCCCCCACGGCTACCCCGACACCTAGAGCCTCAATTGCCAGCAAAATGCGCCGGACAGAAAACTCTGGGAAGTACGAGTCGTGAACGGAGATCGAGAGTATTTCGTTGCCCTCACCCCGGAGACCGAATGATAGAAAACGAGATCCTCCTTGATATGCGTGTTCACGCAATTCAACTTTCGTCCGTTTCGCGAGATCGCGAATTTCTCCTATTTCTCCGTAGTGAGTCTCCCCTTCCACGGAATTTCTCATGTCATTGAATGACAGGTCAAAAGCCCTCTTACACTCTCTGCCTTCGTCAAGGTCTGTGAGCATCAGCTGAAGGGCCTGCTCATCGTAGAGACTGGATCTGTAACCCTTGAGACTTTCTTTCCAGGCATCATTAACTATTTCCTCGAAAGGCCTGTTGAGTGACTCCAGTATCCCGGGGGCGAATTGCACAAGTTCCCCGACGAATGAACGCTCTTCCTTCTTCAAACGATTGGAGGCTGGCAAAAGAAAGGAGGACTTGTCCCGCCCGATGAGTGCACCAGCAACCACTGAAGCAGCGGCTAGATAGACAGCGGATGTACTCCTTGAATACTGCTTCGAGATGACTGAAACAGCAGCTCTCAGCGCATAGGAATCCATTGCTGCTGACCGACCGCCGTCTTGCGGAAGATTTTCTAGAATCATCTTCCAGTATTCGAGGGAGCGAGCGCTCTTTTCTTGCCACTTCACCGATTTCTCTAGCTGCGCTCGGTCTACTGGCTGCGTTACATGCGCCGACTCCCAGTCGCGTTCTCCGGAAAAGTAGCTATCGAGTGCCACTCCTAGTGCCCTGCAACCATGATCATCGACTGCGAGGTGGGAAACCGCACAAATTAGGTGCGTTGGAACATCCATGCAAGTCACTATAGCGAACAAGGCTCCAAACTCACTTGCAATATCAAAGCGTTCCCCCTTGAGATACCGTATTGCACTTTGTATATCGGCTTCGGTAGATTCTCGGGTCGAAATTTTGAAGATCTCTACTGATCCGACTTTTTCAACCTTCTGGTAAGGATCGCCATCGGCGCCCAATGGAAATACCGTCCTAAGGGACTCAAACTCCTCGAATGCCCATTTGACAGCGTTACTGACTTCGCTGAGACTTTTCCCTGGCGGAACGGATTGGACATACACGAACGGCCGGTGCTTAAGGCGAGAGCCTCGGCAAGTCCTCCGCTGTGCCCACGTAAGAGGGGCGATCGCGTCACGCTCACCTTCGAAGCGAATCTTTATTTTTTCCATTTTCGCCCCATTCTCATTTTCTGGCGCACTGATACGAAATACGTACATCTTGTTGGGCGCAAGGTCACCACCATCAGCCCGGAGAGGTTGCCGAACAATTAGGGCTCTCTCCGCCGGGCGATGTCCCGCCAGGAAGGTGTGCCGTCGCTTTCGGTGGCGCTCTTTTCCCGATACGAACCGGGGGTGTCGGTCATTTGGCTGCCTACCCGGGGTCCGTCTGGCGGAGGGGAGTGGAGATGAGGCGGACTCGGCGGTCCAGCAGACACAGGTTGCCGTTGGCGGTTAGCAATCGGTCGTTGGCGTAGTTGAGTGCCGCGGACCGTAGATCCCGGAAGAGCCGCTCTAGCCGAAGGGGCGACTCGCGCTGATATCCGAGAGTCAGGCCCGCCAACTGCACCATTCGGTCCGAGGCGGCGAAGGCCAGCTCGGACGCGGCGAGTTTCAGGGTGTTGAGGTGGATGTGCAGAGCGGGCTCCTCACCGCCGCGGCCCGTGGCACGCAGGTCGTCGACTTCTGCGATTACTCCGTGCAGATAGCCACTGACCAGCTCCAGGTCCGTACGGATTCTGGCCAACCGTTCCGCAGTCAGAGGCGACTGTAGGTCGATCCCCCGCGGCCGGTCGCGCGAGGTGAGCAAACGGATGAACCGCTGATATGCGGCGCGGGCCGCGCCCAGCCAGCAGGATGCCCATGCAATGTGGCCCACGGGGATCATGCTGTCGACCGCGATAGCGCGGAACTCGCCCTGGCGGCCGACAAGTTGGTCCTGCCCGACAGATCCCTTGAGTCGGACCCCGACGCTGTCGGTTCCACGCATTCCCAGTGGATTCCAGTCACCGGTGAGTTCGACAGCGACCTGGCCGCGTTCGGCGTATACCAGTGACACCTGGCTTGAGTGAGCGTCCGGAGCGGCCCGCAGAGTGATGAGGAAACCGTCCGCGTACTCCGCACCCGTGACCACGGGGCCGGCCCGGTCGAAGTGCAGTAGCCCGTCTTCCGAGGTGAGAGCGGCGGCGGCGCTGAGTAGGTGGCCACCCTTACCCGGCTCGGTCGTCACCGACGCGAGGTAGACCTCGCCTCGGCCAATCCGTGGCAGCAGCTCATGTGCCAAGCGCAGCCCAGCGTGCCGGACCACGGCATCCGCCTGCTGCCCGTGCATAGCCCAGATCATCGCTGTGGATAGGCAGGCGCCCGCCAGTTCTTGCGCAGTATCAGAGAATGTCCGTAGGTCCGCCCCCAGACCGCCGTACCGCCTAGGGACGAGCATTCCCATGAGCCCGGAGGCCCGCAACGCGTCCAAACTCTCGCGCGGGAAGCGGGCCTCCTCGTCGCACCGGTCGGCGTGGGCTCGCACGACGGGCAGTACCTCGGCCAACTGCTCCGGTATGGAGGTCACTGGCCCCCTCCGCTCCCAGATTTCGACAGCAGGGCGGAGATCTGCTCCCACAAGCTGCTCGGGCTGGCGAAGGTCTCCGCGTTCAGCGCGTCGTCGGGCACGACGACCTCGTATGTCTCCTCGAGCTCCACCAGCAAACTGACTGTCTGCAAGGAATCGAGCCCCAACGCTGCTAGGGACGCATCCAGCGCCAGGCCGGCGTCGGGCGCCAGCAGGGGCAGGTTGGGCCGCAGCACACCCTCGAAGCGTTCGTCCCAGGGAACAGTCACTGCTGTATCTCTCCTTCGGTCGTCCTCACGAGCGCCAGTCGGCTCGTTTCTTCAACGTGCCCAGACGAGACGATCACTTCGGTAGCGACCGGTCGGCTCAGGAAACCGAGCAGGCTAGCGGTCAAGCCGTACGCGCCGGTGTTCGGAACGCGCAGCACGTCCCCCGGCGTGAGGCCGTTCAGTTGCACTTGCCGTCCCAGCCGATCCAGTGGGGTGCACAGCGGCCCAACCAGGTCGGCGGTAACCGTGGGCCCCGGCCGTCCGGTGTCCTCCGGGCCCACGCTGACCGGCAGCAGCCGACCTGTGGCGGACAGCCCGCCAAGTACGTTGATGCCGGCGTCGAGGACCGCGAAGGTACGTCCCCTGCTCTCCTTTACATCAATGACGGACACCAGAAGGGTCCCGCACTCGGCAACCAGGTAGCGCCCCGACTCGAAGGCGAGCAACGGCCGTACCTTGTCCTGCTCTGGAAGCCACTTGTCGAGCGCCTCCCGCAACCCCGCCCGGAGGCTGACGTAGTGCGGTCGGGACCCGGGGACCGCATACGGTGCGGCAAAACCGCCGCCCAAGTCGAGGAATTCCAGCGGGATGCCGAGCCGATGAGACAGCTGTGCCGCGCACCGGATGCTCTGGGTCATCTCGTCCAGCAGCGTCACCTCATCACGGGCATTGGTCAGGGGGAAGAAGTGGAAACCCCGCACAGTGACCGTGGTGGGTAACCGGAAGGTGGACCACTCGGCCGCCAACTGTTCGTAGTCGAGGCCGAACTGAGAAGATGTGCCAGTCATTCGGAGCCCGCTGGCGCCAACCGCATCCGGCGCATTGACCCGCAGTAGGCAGTCAATGCGCACACTGTGCCGTTCGGCGGCAGCACCGATCCGGCGAATTTCGGCGAAGGACTCGGCGGAGAAGAGACGTACACCAGCTGCCAGCGCCCCGCCGAGTTCTCCGGGAGTCTTGCCTGGTCCGGTGTACAGCACGTTCTGAGACGATTGTCCGGCGGCCAGGACGGCAGCCAGTTCGCCTGCGGAGCTGACTTCGAGACGGGCGCCGAGGCTGCCCAGGTGCCGCACCAGTGCGGGATGCGGGTTGGCTTTCAGGGAGTAGTAGATGCGAGAGCCCGAGGGGAGTGCGCGTACAAGGTCGTCGTATGCCTGCTCCAACCGATCCAGGTCGTACACGTATGCGGGTGTGCCGTACGTCTCGGCTATTGCGTCGAAGTCAGGCATGCTGGGCTCCTGCCGGGGCGTCTGCGTCGAGCAAGGCACGGAGGGCCTGCCGGTCGGCTTTTCCGTTCGCGGTCACAGGCACGGTGTCGAGCACCATGCACCGCGTGGGAGTTCGGGACAGCCCCAGCCGGGCGGCGAGTTCGGCGAGCACGAGGGCAGGCTGTGCCGTGCCGGTCACGAACAAGGGGAGTTCGTGCTCGTCAAGGGGGACGAGCACCACCGCATCACGTACTCCGGGCACCGACTGGGCGGCAGCCTCGATCTCCAGTGTGCTCATGCGCACGCCACGCCGTTTGAAGATCTCGTCACGCCGTCCGGAGAAGTAGAGGTATCCCTCCTCGTCGAGGTACCCGTAGTCGCCAGTGTGCAGCCGGAACCGCGGGACGTCCGGCGTCGTCCGGAACATCCGCGCAGTCGGGCCAGGGCTGCGCCAATACCCCTCCATCACGTGCGGGCCGTCAACCACGATCTCTCCCACCACGCGAGGCGGCACCGTCATGCCGTCGGGGTCGAGGATGGTCACCGTGGTGCCGGGGAGCGGGCGCCCAACCGACCCGGGGCGCAGGGATGCCTGATCCGGCGGGAGTATGGAGACGCGCTTGCATTCGGAGATGCCGTACATCGGGCAGACTTCTGCTCCGGGGAACGTCTCGCGCAATGTTCGGGCAAGGTACGGGGTGAGTTTCGCTCCCGTGTTGGTAAACAATCGCACTGTGTTGGGTATGGCATCGCCGGCGCCGGATAGGGAGCGTTCCCGAGCTGCGAGCGTAATAAGCATCGCTGCCAGCGACGGGACCAGGGGGACGACCGTCGCACCGCAGTGACGTAACTGCCGCAATACCGTGACGTCACTGCCCTCGTCGGCCAGGACCAGCTCGGCACCCGCGAAGGCGCAAAGGAAGAGCTGATAGAGGCCGTAGTCGAAGGAAAGCGGCAGCCGGCAGAAGACGACGTCGTTACGGCGGTACTCAAGGCACTGTGCAATCGCGCGGGCCGCGAAGAGCACACGATCGTGCGGGCAGACAATGCCCTTGGGACGGGAGGTCGTCCCCGAGGTGTAGATGATTAGGGCCGGCGCAGGTGGAGCGTCCGGATTCGGCGACTCATCGCTTACGGCGGCCCGAGATCCATATGCGCCCACAGCGTTCACGGCGGCGGCCAGCTCAGCAGCGTCAACAGTGTTGCGGAAGCCTGGCAGCTCTCCTAGTCCGCCGGAGGCGATTAGCAGGCAGGGCTCCGTTTCCTCGAGGATAGGGGCGAGTTGGTGGGCGGTCGTCGTCGAGGCGAGCGGGACCAAAGTGGCGCCCACCCGGGACACCCCATACACCAGGGCAGCGAACGCGCGGCTCGCAGGCAGCCGGGTCACCACCCGGTCCCCGGCTCGCACACCGCGCTGCTTCAACCAGTCCGAGACGGCACGGATCCCCGACGACAGCTCCCGGTACGTCCAACGGCCATCGATATCGCGCACGGCGGGCAGGTCCGGAAACCGTCCGGCCGCCGTTTCAAGAATTTCATGGAGCGCATCCTCTCCTGCCCGCACCGTCAAAGAATCCTTTCTCACAGTGTCTCACTGGGAAGATAGGCTGATGCAAGGAGGGCGCGTGCCGTTGCTGTGTATTCATGCCTGGTGGCTCCGAGGCCACCATACTTCTGAGGTGCCAGAAGCCCCAAGAGGCCACTATCACGGAGATTAGCCGGGTCCTCCGGCAGAAATATGGCTGCCGGTCTGTCCATGTGGCGCGGCTACTGGAGATCCCGAAAGAGCCCTTAGATACCAGACTGGGAGCCCACCGGTCGAGACCCTTCCCTGCCTCAGAGCCGAAAAGGTTGGGCACGCGCGAATGCCACTTCAATCAACTCCATAGTTGACTAATTTTGACTTCTCCACGCGCGCAAGAATGCCCAAATCAACAGCACGCCAGCACCGCTCTCGGACTTCACTCCCCGTACCGGACAGTAGCGATGCCTCGCCACGATGCTCGGCTTCGAGGTATGAGGTTATAACAGTATGCGGAGGCCACTCTGGTAGCAATTCAGCTAACGCCGAAATGCCAAAATCGATGGATTGCAGTGCTCCTTTCTTCAAATGCAGAACCCACTCCCCGATCACTGGCTTGCGCCACAGAGAAGTCCAACCGCCTTTCACCACCTTCGCCCAGATCTGCCGAGCGGCCATCACAGCCTCTTCTTTCTCTTCGTCTCCGAACCTCCCCCATATTCCGACCGGCTCGCTGACGTCCACATGCCGCTCAAATCCTTCAGTCGTTCTGTCGACACAGAAGAACTTAGCGACGTTGGACGTCCGCTCAACCGGATCTGTCGGAGAATGGATCAAATTGGCAAAGGGGGCCGCCTGATACCTGCGCCGGATCTGATTCCTGATAGAAGTCGCTTTTCGAGCAGCGTGAGGACCAGAAATCAACATGACCTCACATGTGCCTGAAGTCATGTAGAGCGTGTTCAGTTCTCGAGATATAGGGAACTTTTCACTCACGAACCTCGGCCACACGTCCAGCACGTCCTCGGGAGACAGCATGATGGCACACCTGTCAGCAATCTTTAGATCGGATTCGTGAACTAGCCTTGCAACATCTCGGTGAATGCAGGTATACGGCATCGCATCCGGTTTCAAAAGAATTACGCTTAGCTGAGCTTCCTCATGTGTCTGGAACATGGTCGCTCCAATCATTAGAAGAAAGGGATTTGGAACGACGTGCGGTAGGGCAAGTCTCAGACACTCGCATCCATCGGTTCCGGCCTGCGATAGGTACTTGTGACGGCAACGCCGATTCGACCGGAGGATGACTCCTGGATGGCGAACATTGTGTCGAGGACATGGTAGGCGAAGTCAGCGTGGCACCGATGCTGGCGCCGATCCTTCATGGCGTCCGCAAGTTCAACGAGGCCTGCTGCTTCCCCGTCTATGGGGCCCCTAGGAACCTGGATATCTTCCCATGCTCCACCTGAGGAAGAAATTCGTAGAGGGGCGTTGTATTTCGTTGGGTCAGGCAAGCTCAGGGTCCCCTCGCTACCATAAATTTCTAGCACAGGGACTTCCGTCTTCAAGACGTCGAAGCTTGTGACCAACGACGCGACAACGTCTGAAGAGAATCGGATCAAACTCGCCTCGTGAGTATTTACCTTGGCGCGCAGCACCATCCCTTTTTGAGGGCCGACTCCAATTGTCCTCTCCGGGTTTCCTTGATTTCCTAGGCCGACTACGTAATCAACTGGCCCCAGAAGCCAAGACAGGGCACCGATATAGTAGGGCGCCCTGTTGAAGAGTGGACCTCCTCCGCTGGCCCGGTAATATTGCTGGGGTTCTGGGTTTGTGGCTTCATGTCCACGGTTCATTACGAATGCCGTGGCGGCTGTAGGTCGCCCAATCTTGCCAGAATGGATTATCTTTCGCGCCATTTGAAGAGCGCTTCCGAGGAACTGACACGGTGCCGATACCAGTCTACGTTCCGCTTGATCAGCAAGTTCGATCAAGCGGAGCGCACTCTCGCGTGACACGTCAAGTGGTTTCTCGGTGTACACATGCTTTCTAGACTCGAAGCCGGCTTGCGATATTTCTGAATGCACAATGGGGGGTGTGAGATTTACGATCACGTCGACAGAAGGATCCTGAATCGATTCACCCAAAGACGCAGCCATAGGTATGTTGAATTTGCGGGAGACATCTAATGCATTGCCCTTGTTGACATCGAAACAGGAAGCAACCTCGATCTGAGGGAAAGCTTGCAAGTGAGTCAGATACTTGTGGCTAATCCGACCACAACCAACAATGGAAATTTTCATGCCGTAGCTCGATCCTTCCGACAAGAGCCTCTCAGCTTGGTCATCAAGCTTGCGGGCAACTTGGTCAGAGTGCAAGCCCTTGCCCCTTGTGAGTCCCGTAGAGATACTGCGGACAGAGCCTACGAAGCCAATCGCAGTCGGGACGAACAGCAAGGATGTGAGCCATGAATCACCGCAACGGCCACACCGGGAGAATGCGGACATTTAGCCCTGAAATCGACTTCCTCCTTAAAGTGGCCCGTGTCACTATGAGCTACGCCGAAGTCGACTATTGCCGAGAATTGCTCATGGAGCATACGCGATCGTTTGACTGGGGATACTTTTTGGATCAAGCGTGCAGGCACAAGGTAATCCAAATGGCAGGGCGCAACATCTCTGAGCATCGATTGCATCGAGGACTTGATGGGAATCTCCTCATACCGTCTCGGTGGATATACCTTGACGCCTACACGGGGAATAAGGCCCGAAATGCAGTGCAGTATAAAGAGTTCGCTTCGGTGCTTGAGGCCTTGAACCGCGGCAAGATTGAGTACGCGATCCGAAAGGGGCCCGCGCTGACCGATTACACCTATAAGGACATTGGGCTTCGAAGAATGCAGGATCTAGACATTCTAATAAAAAGGGAAGATCTTGAAAAGGTCGGCGGAATACTCCGATTCTGCGGTTACATTCAAGGGCGTTTCAATGCCGAAGGGACCGCTATCATTCCCTTCAAACGTTCCACGCAAGCTTTTTGGAAGATGTTCGTTAACAACGATCTTCCGTTCACTAAAATTAGTCGACAACCGGAGGTTGAGACCTACTCCGTAGATATATGCTTGAACATATTCATGAATCGCTCATCTGCGAGTGTCAATACAGCGCAGCTTCTTGGTAATCGGGTGGGTGCTACTCTTTGCGGGGTTGACTCCTACATGTTGTCGCCCGTGGATAATTTCATCGATCTCTGTGCCCACATGTATAAAGAAGCTACAGCAGGTTTCTACATCCAGGCTGGGTCAGATCTACAGTTATCGAAGTTCTTGGATATCGCGCTCAGCTGCCGGGGGCTAGCAGCAAGAAGCATGTGGCCCGAATTGCTTGAATCAGCAAGAGAATACCGGGCAACTAGCATGGTCTATTATGCGCTGCACCATACTTCACTCGTATATCCAGACCTGATGCCAAATGTAGACCTCGATGTCTTCCGTCCGTCGAATCGTTCGTACCTCGACGAGTATGGCGAAGCTGACGGGAATATCAGAACTTGGGATTTATCCTTCATGGATCGACTCTTCAGCGTAGCGCGAGATGGTGGAGCATCTTCCACTATTCCTTTCGACTGAGAGAACGTCTTGGTGGGGTTTCGCTTCGGGTGACGTCATGACGTTGCCCAGGTGTGGCCACTCTCGGCAATGAAGCCGTCGGGGAGCTGGGTGCGGGTGAGGTCGGCGAGAACGTCGACAGTGCCAAGGCCGCGAGGTTGCGCAGGTCGTGCTTCAAGTTCTCCCACACGCCTTCCGTCGGCTCAGGCATGATTCCGCCTGGGGGCGCAGGGGACGCACCTATACCTCCGACAGCAGGGGCCCGCAGGGGGCTCGCACGCACAAGAAGCCGAGGGTGTACGCCCCCCACCGGCTGCAGGCAATATCCGCCGGGCTCGGCGCAGACCTGCCTGATGGAGCGTCACCATCGTGATGTCCGGGGCGCGGCGTACGCGGTCTCACATCACGTCGCCACCCCGTAATCGAACACCGAGGTAACCCTCCGCGACCGCTCCGCTGAGTAGGCCCGGAGCGCGGTGCCGGGATTGCTCCCGGTCCGTTTCTCCGGACCTCTCGCCGAACCCGCCGTGCCCCTCTCAACGCAACGGGCTCTCCACGGTCTTTGCTGTCAGACGGGGTTCGCAGGCTGCCATGGGTTGGGGATTGTGCTGGCCCGGTATCGGTAGCGGCTGACCGTGACCGATGCGATCCGGAACAGCTCGATCCCGTCCGCCGCGATGGGTTTCCACCGCCCGGTGGGGGTGGTGAACCGGCGGCGGACGTCGCCCCAACTCCATCGGTGACGCTCCCGCAGCATGCGGATAAGACGCCACCACACGAAGGCGTCGAGCCTGTCGAAAACATGCTTGGCGACTGCGTGCTTGAAGTAGTTGGCCCAACCGCGCATGATCTGAGTGAGCCTTTTCAGCGGTGCCGCTCCAGGGTGAGGATGGCGGCTGCGACTGACGACATGCGGTTGGGACTGCACCGGGCTTTGCGGAAGATCCGCCAGGACTTCAGTCGTGCGACGCCGCGCTCGACCGGGGCGCGTGCTGCCGACAGCGCGCGGTTGACGGTTTGCTGGGTTGGTGTGAGGTCGCGGCCTGGTGGGCGTCTGCGTGGTGTTGTCACCCATGGACCGGCTCCGATGTAGGCGCGGTCGGCGAGGATCGGGATGCCCTGGCGTTCGCAGATTCGGATGATCCGGTGGGTGCGGGCCGCGGTCAGGTCGTGCGCGCGGCCGGGCAGTGCGGGTGAGATCCACAGCAGTCGTCCGGCTGGATCGGTCACCACCTGCACGTTCACCCCGTGGCGGCGGTGTTTTTGGGAGAAATCGGCCCGGCTGTCGCCAACCCGGTCGCACTCCGCGAGAGTGCCGTCCAGGAGAACGTAGTCGGGGGCGGCTTCGCGCAGGCTCCGCAGGAGCCCGGGTGCCCAGTCGGCGAGCAGGTCGACGGCTGCCGTGTAGGCGTGGGCGGTTCCGACGGAAATGCCGAAGCCGGCCGCGAGTTGGGCGAGGGTTGTCGTGCCGCCGCAGGTACACCAGGCCGACCAGCGCACGCTGGTGCGGCGGGAGTTTGCACCGTCGGTCACCCTCGCGGGTAACGATGAGCATCGTGACCCACTCGACCAGGGCATGAGGCAGGTCGAGTGCGGCAGAATACGGAACCAACGCGGCTCCTGTGCCTGTGGGTTGAGACTTCGAACACCTCCCCCAACGGAACGGGAGCCTCGTGCGTTGCGCACCCTGTCGGCGTCACCCGATCGCTGGCGGAGCTGAAAACGCTCCCTACGTTGTTCTGCGGGAGGCGGTGAGCCCTTCGTATGGTTCACCCACCCAGGGCACCGGGTGTGGTTGAAAACGCTCTGCCGCTTGTGGCTATCAGTGAGTCTCTTCAGCACGGTGGCAAGATCCTGCTGCGATGTCCTGCCTGTCAGAGCACGGACTTTCGCCTTCAACGACCGGATGGGCCGGTCGGCGATGAAGGTGTAGACGTGCCATTTGGTCGTGCCTCCTTTGCGTTTCCACTGGATGCGGAAGCCCAGGAAGTCGAACCCGTCGCTCATGTGCGCGATTCGGGTCTTGGCCTGAGACAGGCGTAGACCGAGAGGTTCGAGCACATCAGCGACTTCTTCGCGTAGCGCCGCGGTGTCCCCTTCGGTGCCGTGCACCAGGACGACGAAGTCATCCGCGTAGCGGACGACCCGCCACGTGGGTTGACCTTTGCGGCGCCGGTAGGCGCGTTTGCCTTCGGTGGCCATCGCCCCACCTGGTTCCCATGGCCCGTGCAGGTGCTCATCGAGCACCGACAGGGCGATGTTCGCCAGCAGCGGGGAGAGGATGCCGCCTTGCGGTGTGCCGGTCAGTGTTTCCCTGTTCTCGCCGAGTTCCGTGAGGACCCCGGCTTTGAGGAAGGCTTTGACCAGCGTCAGGACTCGCTTCTGAAGCTGAGCCCGGGGCCTCGCTCGTTGCGCTTCACGGACCATCACTTGATCGGTGGCCGACTCGAAGATGCTCCTTTAACTTGCTGCCTCAGTATCGTCCCGTTGGCCGTCAAAGCGTCCGATCTCAAGCCGACCGAGGAGATACCGACCGCATGCAGGGCCCGAATTCATTCCGACACGGAATAGACCATGATTTCACCCTGCGCTGTCCCCACCACGATGAGAGTGGTTCCATCCGACTGGTCAAGCGCAGCAACCGATACACCGGACAGCGACAGGTCTATCGCCTCACCGGTCCAGGCGTGCCAGGCCCGAATTCCGCCGCTTGACCCCGCGGCCAAAAGCAGCGGTATCCCCCCGGACAGGCGGTGGTCAAGAGGTGTACGTCAGACCCGGCCATCAGGGGATCCTCTACCCGCTCGCCTGTCACTGCGTCCCAACGGGAGACCTCGGGTCGTCCACGTGGACCTGTGCAGCAACAAGGATGTAATCCCCGTTCGCCGCTCCCGCCGGGCTGCTCGCCGCGGCCTTCTCGCGTCACCGATCCCGAGCACCGCGAAAGCGTGATCGACGGCGGCCTCAGGAGAGTCGCCGTCGATCAGTTGGGTCAGCGCATATCTGTGAGGAGGGTGTTGAGTTCAGCCTCCTGCTGGGCCGGCGACATCGGCGGGTTCGGGTGGTCGATGCCGAAGGTCTTCAGGACGCGGTCCATCTGGGCATCGATGAATGTCCAGCCGGTGTTGTCCAACGGCTGCAACGAGGCTTGGTCGGCATCCCAGAGATCGCGCAGTGACTGGGCAGCTGCGTGGGCCCCGGACTTATTCCCCGACCGTGCGTCCCTGAGTGAGGTCGATGCGAGTGACTTGAGTGCGTCGACCTTCGCGGGCGGGAACTTCTTCACGGCCTGGCCGGGGGCGAGTTGAACGGTGGAGGTGGCGTCGGTCTCCGGCGCAGGGCCTACGTGCGGCTGGCCGTGCGCCCAGACCAGCAGGGCCCCGGTGGCGATGGCCAGCGTTCCGAAGCCTGCCAGCGCGATGCGCTCCTTGCGCGGGTCTCCGGTGGGTGCGGCGTGTGCGGCGTGGGCCGCCTCGTAGGTCTCAGTCACATCCGAGCGCGTCACCGTCAGGTAGACCACCGTCGCCAGGATCAGGCCGAGGAAGATCAGGCTGGTGGTGAACGTGCCCAGGGCGAGACCGGTCGGGTCACCCGGGTTCTGGGCGACCTTGGGGGAGGCGAGCCAGTCGCCGATGTTCGCGCCCAGCGGGCGGGTCAGGATGTAGGCGAGCCAGAAGGACAGCACCGGGTTCGCGCCGAACCTCCACAGCGCCGTGATCGCCGCGATGAGGCCGAGCGGCAGCAACACCGAGGCGCCCGGGCTCCATCCGGTCAGCTCCAGCGTCCAGTCGCCGGTCGCGGTGCCGAGCGCGAAAGTGACCAGGACGGTCAGCCAGTAGAACGACTCACGGGAGAACGTGGTGACCGAGTGGATCGACAGGGTGCGCTCACGCAGCCACCAGGTGCCGAAGACCACCGCTAGCAGCACGGAGAAGACCGCGGAGCTGATCCACAGCGGCACGTTCAACTGGTCGGTCAGGATGTCCGTGTACAGGGTGCCCGTGACGCTGACAACGACCACGGTCAGCCAGTAGGGGAACGGAACGTACCGCTTCAGCCGCATCTGGAGGGCGAGGACCACCACGAACACCGCGGTGAAGATCCAGGCCGTGTTCACCAGGCCGACGCCCAGCTTCATGTTGATCCAGTCGGCGAAACTCTCACCCACGGTCGTGCACAGGATCTTGATCACCCAGAACCAGATGGTGACCTCGGGAACCTTGTTGAGCATGAGGCGCCCGCTGCGCGTGCGCGCTTCCGTTGTCGTTGTCATGCGGGGAGGTTTACGCGGGGAACCTGCAAGCAACCTGACTACGTGGCCGCACCCGCAGCCGGGAGGGTCACCTCGACGTGCCCTTGGCCGTCCGCGATCGCGCGGACCTCCACACCGGCCGAGGCTGCGATGCGCCGGACCACCGGCAGCCCCAGCCCGAACCCGTCGCCGCCGGTCACGCCCGCTTCGAAGACCCGCTCGACATCAGCGGGATCGAATCCGGGGCCGTCGTCCATAACATCGACCACGATGGCGTCGCCCTGGTCGCGCGCGGTGATCCACACACGGGACCGCGCGTGCCGCAGGCCGTTCTCCAGCAGAGGTGACAGCAGCGACACAGCGACATCGGGCGCCACGGCCACCTCGATCTTCGCGGGAACGGCGACCTCGACCGCGCGGGAGCCGATCGCCCGCCGCGCGGCGGAGCGCAGATCGCACCGGGTCCCCTCGTCGGTTCGTGCCCGAGCGGCGCGCAGAATCGTCGTGATCGCCGCATCGAGGCGGTGGACCTCGCTCAGTACCGCCTCCGGCGGCACCGGCTCGCCGGACAGCTGCGCCAGCTGCGCCTCGCCTCGCAGGACCGTGAGCGGTGTCCGCAGCTCGTGGGCGATCTCATCGGTGAGCCGGCGCTCGTCCGCCAGCGCGTTGTCGACGCGCTCCAGGAGGCGGTCCAGGGTCTGTCCCAGTTCCCCGAACTCGTCGCGGGGCACCCCGAGGTTGAAGCGGCGCCCGGGTTCGTGATGGCCCCAGTCGTCGGCGAGGGCGGCCATCTCATGCACGACCCGCAGCGCGCGGTATACCACGAGGTGCGCGACACCACCGGCGAGGAGGATCGTGAGGCCGCCCAGTACCAGGGACAAAGTCAGGCTGCGCTGCTCGGACGTCTCGTAAGGCGTGAGGTCGACCCGGACGATCACCATGACGTGGTGGCCGTCGACCGGGACCCGCCGCGCGTACAGGAGGTAATCGCCGACCGACGCGGTCTGCGATCGCCCCGAGTCCACCAGCTCCTTGACGCGCCCGACCATACTCGCCGGCACATTCCCATCGACAAGGCGGCCGTCGGCATACACCCAGGCGACCTCGTCCAGCGCCTCGCTGCCGTTCTCCGTGAGCACGACACGGCCGCCCTTGGCGGTGACGTTCCCCGCGACCGCCTCGGCGCGGGCATGGGCCAGATCCTGCGCATCGGCGTCCGTCACACGGCTCAGCAGCACGTGCGAGACCACGACCAGGATCGCCACTACGGCGGTGGCGATCAGCACAGTGAGCGCGACGACCCTGCTGCGGAACCCCGTCACTGCCATCGGTAGCCCACGCCACGGACGGTCGCCAGACGCTCGGCCACACCCAGCGGACCGAGCTTGGTCCGCAGCCGCCGCACATAGGAGTCGAGGGTGTTGTCGCTGACCTGCGCTCCGTGCGGCCAGCCGGCGGCGACGAGGGCGTGACGGCGTACCGCCTCGCCCTGCGAGGCGATCAGGCGGCCCAGGAGCCGGAACTCGGTCGGGGTCAGGCTCATGGTCACCGAATCGCAGGTCACCACGTGCTTCGCCGGATCGAGGACCACGTCGTGCGGTGCGGGCACCACGGTGGCCCGGCGCAGCAGCGCTCGGACGCGCACGAGCAGTTCGGGGATGTCGAAGGGTTTGGTCATGTAGTCGTCAGCGCCGGCCTCGAAGCCGCCCACCTTGTGATGCAGTCCGTCCCAGGCAGTGAGCATCAACACCGGCGCGTCCAGGCCACGTGCCCGCAGGGCCAGGCACACGTCGCGGCCGTCGGCGTCCGGCAGCCCGAGATCCAGGACGACCAGCTGGGGCGCCGGTGCGAGCTGCCGCAGCAGGCTGTCGGCCGTGGCGGCGACGGCGACGGTGTGGCCATCATGCTCCAGGGCACGCTTGAGGATGCCGCGGACCGCCGCGTCGTCTTCGCACACCATGATGAAAGCCACGTGCTGACCCTAGATACTCGCATCCCGATTCTCCATCTGGCCTGGTCAGCCGCCTGGCGCTCGGTCTGTCCGCCACAGCTCGGGACAACGCCATGGCGCGCCACGGCCTGGTAATAGCCTCCGTTGGACCACTTGCCCGGTCGGCCCGGTCGGTGGGGCCGGTGCGCGCGAGCGCTGTGGTTAGGCCGTGGGCGGCGTCCAGGCGCGGGGGCGCGGATTGCGACATCGCTCACTGAACCGCGCCGCGAACACCGCCTGGGCAAGGCAGCCGACACGTCGTGTTGCTTCCGCCTGAAACTCGACCTGGTCTGCGCAGCTCGTGGTTTTTTACCCCCCGTATTACCGTCACGTGACCGTCCGGCGGCGTCCCGGCCGACCTCGGCGTGGGCGCTCCGCCCTCCGACAACGGCATCCTCGGCCCGACGGTGCCCGCCGACGGGCTCACCGTCACCGTGGGAGTCGGCGCGTCTCTCTTCGACGACCGTTACGGTCTCGCGAAGGCCCGGCCGAGCCGGCTGACGGCCATGCGGACCTTTCCCAACAACAACCTGAAACCGGCCGAGAGCCACGGCGACCTGTCCCTGCAGATGTGCGCGGACCGCAAGGACACCGTCCTGCACGCGCTGCGCGACATCGCCAGGCACACCCGCGGCGCCATGCAGATCAAGTGGCGCATCGACGCCTTCCAGAACACACCGCGGCCCACCGGGGCCCAGCGCAACCTGCTCGGCTTCAAGGACGGCATCGCCAATCCCGACGTCACCTCGACCCGCGAGACCAGCCGACTGATCTGGGTCGGGGACGGCGACGGCGAGCCCGCCTGGACGAACGGCGGTGATCCGCGTCATCCGCATGCTGGTGGAGTTCTGGGACCGGGTCTCCCTCACCGAGCAGGAGAAGATGTTCGGCCGCCGCAAGGACACCGGCGCCCCGCTCGACGGCGCCGTGGAGACGGACGTCCCGAACTACGCCAAGGACCCGCACGGCACCGCGATCCCCCTGGACGCGCACATCCGGCTGGCCAACCCGCGCACCGCGCAGACCGACAACACCCGTATCCTGCGCCGCGGTTACAACTACGACCGCGGGATCGACGACGTCGGCAACCTCGACATGGGCCTGGTGTTCTGCTGCTACCAGCAGGACGTCAAGCGGCAGTTCGAGGCGACCCAGACCCGCTTCATCGACGAACCCCTCGTCGACTACATCTCCCCCACCGGCGGCGGCTACTTCTTCGCCCTGCCCGGCGCCCGCGACTCCGCCGACTGGCTCGGCCGCGGGTTGCTCTCGAGCTGAGCCCCAGCCGCAGCGCCCGCATCATCCACCCCTGCCGATCCCGTCCGGATCGCCGACGTGATCGCTTGGTCACGGCCGACGTTTGAGTGCCCTGTCCGGCTGTCGGCAGGCAGCGGTCTGCGAAGGAGCTGGCGCACTTGAAGCACGGACTTGTATCCGGGCAGGGACGAGGTGCAGTTGCTGGCCGTTTACCGGACCGTGGGAGGGGCTGCTGCCGGGATGTGGGCGGTGGTGATCGTCATCGGGGTTCCGGTGACGGCTATCAGGTAGGTCGGGGAGCGGCCGCCCGGCACGGCGCGGAAGCCGCCCGGGGCTTTGACGACGTAGTTCGCGGAGGCGTGCGGCGCCAGGGTGGCGGGGCCGGACATTATTGGCCACCAGTTGGAGGCGCCCTGGCCTTTGCGGCTGGCGAAGTACGGAGAAAGGCGCGAGCCGGTGGTGTTGACGACTCGTAGCTCGATGGCGGTGACGCCGGCGCGCGAGCCGTGCGTGGCGTAGCGGGCGTGAGGTCCAGCTGCAGGGGCGGCGGGCTCGCGGCGGCGATCGCCACGCACGCGAAGGCGGGAGCGAGCAGACCGGCCGCCAGAACCGCCTTCGTACGCCGGATGGTGAGGCGGGGCAGGCGCGGCTGCCAGGCGGTGGCGAACGCGGCGGCCGGGACGGTGGCGGCGGCCGCCAGCCACAGCGGGGTCATCAGCAGGAAGTAGCCGTCCTGGGAACGGGGTGCCAGGTAGAAGGCGAGCCAGGGCAGGACGGTGAGGGCCGGGCCCAGCCGCCGTACGAAGAGCAGCGTGGCGGCGAGCAGGCCGAGCAGGAGCAGCTGACTGCCGTAGGAGTAGTAGTCGAGGCGGCTGCTGCCGTCGGTGACGTAGTAGGGCCGGCACCGCAGGTCTCCGTGTCTGGGCGGCGTTCGGCATCCTCACCGCGGCGGTGATCGACCAGGATGGTGCTTCCCCGTGGCTGGACCACGGGTTCCTGTCCTGCTCCACTGGCCATCGCCCGGACGTGACCCTGGCCCTAGCCCGTGCAGTGACCGACACTGGGACCGGAGCCATCCCCTACCTCCTCGCGGCCGCCGCCGGCGTGCTGGCGGGACCGGGGCTGCTGATCCTTGCCGTGTCGCTCCGGGCCCCGCGTAGCGCCACCGCGTTCAGCGCCGTCATCGCGTGCTGGGGCATGCTGGTGGGCCTCACCTGCCTCATTCTCGGCGCGCACTGGTTCACCGATGTGGTCGGTGGCTGGCTGTGCGGCATCGGCTGGCTCACAACGTTCCTGTGGCTGTCCGCCCGCATCGCTCACCTCGCCCACCACCCAAACCGCCGAGCACCGGACGGAGGACCATGCGCCACAAGATCCTGGTCGTCGAGGACGATCACGCCCTGCGTGACGTGCTGCGCCGGGGCCTGTCCGACGAGGGCTTCACGACGGTGCTCGCCGCCGATGGCAGCACCGCTCTGCGGCTGGCCACGAGCGACATCGCCGCAGTCGTCCTGGATGTCGGGCTGCCCGACGCGGACGGCCGGGACGTGTGCCAGGCGCTGCGCGCCAACGGGTTCACGGCCCCGATCATCTTCCTCACGGCCCGCCACCACCTCACCGACCGGCTGTCGGGATTCTCCGCCGGCGCCGACGACTACCTGCCCAAGCCGTTCCACCTCGCCGAACTCGTCGCCCGGCTGCGGGCCGCGCTCAAACGTGTCGCGCCACCGGCCGTGACCAGGGCGGGAGATCTGGTCCTGGACGCGGCCCGGCACAGCGCCGCAACCGGCGACGCACACGTCGACCTGTCCCCGACGGAGTTCCATCTGCTGGCCACGCTCGTGGCAGCGGCCGGCGGCATCGTGAGCCGGCGCGACCTGGTCGGCGCGGCCTGGCCGGACGGCGCACAGGTCAGTGAGAACACGCTGGATCAGTATCTGAGCAGGCTGCGCCGCAAACTGCGCAAGGCGGGCAGCGACCTGAGCCTCACAACCGTTCGCGGGGTCGGGCATCGGCTGTCATGAACCCTCTCCTGCGCCGCCTGGCTCCCCGGACCCTGCGTGGCCGGCTCTCGCTGGTGGCGCTGACCACCGCCGCGCTGCTGACGGCCGTCCTGACCGTCGCGCTCAACGCCGTGATGGACCGGCATCTGCAGCATCAGGCGGACGACGAACTGCGCAACCGCGCGCCTCGGCAGCCCCCGGCACCGCCACCGTCGCGCCCGTCCTGCACCGGCTGACCGCAAACCTCGGCACGCGGGAACGGATCAGGACCGTCGTCGACGTGCCGGATGCTGAGCTGGAGGCGGGCGTCGCTCCCCCTCTGCTCGAACGCATCGTCAGCCCGCTTCTGACCAACGCCGTACGGTACGCACGCTCCGCCGTGACCGTCTCGGCGCGAGCTCGGCCCTGCGGCCTGCGGATCACCGTCACCGACGACGGTCCGGGCGTGCCGGAGTCGTTCCTCGACGACCTCGTCCAGCCCGGCCGCCGCGCCGACCCGGGCGACGGAAACGACGGCGCGGGCCTCGGTCTGCCGCTCGGACGGCGTCTGGCCCGCGCCGTCGGAGGCGACGTCTGCCATGACCCAGGGCACGAGAGCGGAGCCCGCTTCCTGGTCGACCTACCCGCCCGGTGACGGGACGTCAGTCGGCACGCTGAGCCGTCGGCTCCTGCTCCCCCTGCCGCGGGGCACCGGTCCGGCGTTCCTTGACCTGCGCTTGACGTGCTCCCTGGCCTAAAGTCCAGGGATTCCGGCCTGGGTCGTCTGACCCTTCCGGGGGCTTCCTGCTTCACCGCGCTGTGCGGGCACGTGTGCCCG
>Ga0075367_10000073_pt1 | contig 25699 bp, 21 predicted proteins | sample EndMethybrTD3032_FD_71399 | JGI IMG/M metagenome (GOLD analysis project Ga0075367, IMG submission 71399) | Populus endosphere microbial communities from Tennessee, USA - Endosphere MetaG P. TD hybrid TD303-2 | ecosystem: Host-associated > Plants > Roots > Endosphere | place: USA: Tennessee... | reverse complement strand
GTTCCGATGCGGGCGCGGCTGCCGATGCCGGTGCCGGTGCCGTCGCCGGAGGGGGCAGCTGCTGCGAGGGCCGGAGCCGGCGGGTCGCGGTCTCGGCGCCCCTCGCCTTGGCGGCCGTGCCGTCGGCCGGCGCGGTACTGGTCGCCTGGGGAGCCGTGCCGTCCGCCTGGGATGCGGCACCCGCCGCTTTGGGAGCCGCCCCGTCCGCCTGGGGTGCGGTGCTGGCCGCGGCCGACAGGGCCTCCGCGAGCCCGCCCAGTTCCACGTGCACGACGAGCACCGGCTTCGCGGGAGCCTCCTCGGCCGCCGACCGCAGGGCCTCGGCCAGCTCCGCGTCGCCGGGAGACACCTCCCCGATCGCCGGGATCGCCGTCACGACCACCGCGTCGCACGAGTCGTCGCCGAGCGCCCGCAGCAGCGCCGCGTGGAAGTCCTCGGCCGAGGCGCCGGTCGTCAGGTCCAGCGGTCGCTGCGGCCTGAGGCCTTCGGCGAGACAGGCGTCGTAGGTCAGCAGCCCGAGCGACTCGGAGTTCCCCACGATCGCCACGCGCGGTCCGGCCGGCAGCGGCTGGCGGGCCAGCAGCAGCCCCGCGTCGACCAGTTCGGTGATCGTGTCCACGCGGATCACACCGGCCTGCCGGAGCAGCGCGGACACCGTGGCGTGCGGAAGACGCGTCGCCCGTACGGCGTGCCCCTGCGGCGCGGAACCGGCGCCCTGGACGACGACCAGGGGCTTGGCGGCCGCCGTCCGCCGGGCGAGGCGGGTGAACTTGCGCGGGTTGCCGATGGACTCCAGGTACATCAGGACGACGTCGGTGTCCGGGTCGTCGTACCAGTACTGGATGACGTCGTTGCCGGAGACGTCCGCGCGGTTGCCGGAGGAGACGAAGGTGGACACCCCGGTGACGCCGGTGACGCCGCCACCGCGTCGGTGCAGCCGGGACAGCAGCGCGATGCCGATGGCGCCGGACTGGGCGAACAGGCCGATGCGGCCGGGGCGGGGCATCTCGGGTGCGAGCGAGGCGTTGAGCCGAACGTCCTCCGAGGTGTTGATGACACCGAAGGCGTTCGGCCCGATGATCCGCATGCCGTACGTGCGCGCGTGGCGGACGAGTTCGCGCTGGCGCTCGCGCCCCTCGGGCCCGCTCTCGGCGTACCCGGCGGAGACCACGACCAGCCCCTGTACGCCGTGTTCGCCGCACTCGGTGACGACCTCGGGGACGTGCTCGGCGGGTACGGCGACGACGGCCAGGTCGACATGACCGTCGATGTCCCGCACCGAGCGGTGGGCGGGGACGCCGTCGAGTTCCTTGAGGTCCTCGGGGAAGGCCCTGTTGACGGCGTACAGCTGCCCGGCGTAACCGGCGTCCCTGATGTTGTCGAGGATGCTGCGGCCGACGCCCCCGGGCGTGCGCCCGGTGCCGATGACGGCAACGGAGCCGGGCGCCAGCAGCCGCCGTACGGAACGCGCCTCGGCGCGCTGCTCACGCGCGCGCTGGACGGCGACGGAGCGGTCGGTCGGTTCGAGGTCGAACTCCAGGCGTACGACGCCGTCCTCGAAGTGGCGCTGCTGGGTGTAGCCGGCGTCCGTGAACACCTTGATCATCTTGTTGTTGGCGGGCAGCACCTCGGCGGCGAAGCGGCTGACCCCGCGCTCCCGGGCGACGGCGGCGATGTGTTCGAGGAGCGCGGAGGCGACGCCGCGGCCCTGGTGGGCGTCCTGGACGAGGAAGGCGACCTCGGCCTCGTCGGAGGGCGCCGACGCGGGCATGCCGTCGGCACCAATGCGGTCATAGCGTACGGTGGCGATGAACTCGCCGCCCACCGTGGCCGCGAGTCCCACCCGGTCCACAAAGTCGTGGTGCGTGAAGCGGTGGACGTCCTTGGCGGACAGGCGCGGGTAGGGCGCGAAGAAGCGGTAGTACTTCGACTCGTCCGAGACCTGCTCGTAGAAGCTGACCAGGCGGTCTGCGTCATCAACGGTGATGGGGCGGATGCGCGCGGTGCCGCCGTCGCGCAGCACCACGTCGGCCTCCCAGTGGGCGGGGTACTCGTGCCGGTCCGACGAGGTCTGCATGGGCCCCAGAGTACGGCTCGCGTCCGACAACGGCGCGAGGCAGTCTGTGGAGAACACAGCAGCCTGTGGAGAACTGAAGAAGGACGGAAGTCGGGCCGAGGCCGCGGTCCGACCACCCACCCCGGACGGGACGAAGGACCGCTCCGGAGACGCTTCACGGTGTGGGAAACTGGTCTAGACAACCCTGAGAACCGAAGGGCAGCATCACATGGCTGAGCGCCGCGTCAACGTCGGCTGGGCCGAGGGCCTCCACGCCCGCCCCGCTTCCATCTTCGTCCGGGCCGCCACGGCCGCAGGTATCCCGGTGACGATCGCCAAGGTCGGCGGCACCCCCGCCAACGCGGCCTCCATGCTGGCCGTCCTGGGCCTGGGCGCCCAGGGGGGCGAGGAGATCGTCCTCGCCTCGGACGCCGAGGGCGCGGACGCCGCTCTCGACCGTCTCGCCAAGCTGGTCGCGGAGGGGCTCGAGGAGCTTCCCGAGACCGTCTGAAAAGCGAATTGAGGGTCGCGGCACTCGCCGTCCCGCAGCACTGAAGGGCTCGTCCGGAATTTACCGGGCGAGCCCTTCGCATTTCCCCATTGCGGGCAGCAGAAATAATCCCCCGCGAATTGTCTCCTCTTTGTATACGGCGCCCGTGTTAATGCCGCAGGCCCGACATGTTTACGGGATGTTGCGAGTTCCTCACACCGTTCACGCGTTCGGGGGTGCCGAAGCGCAGCCGGTGCGCGGCCGTCGAGCGCTCGGTGTGCAACGTGGTGATCGCACGCGCGCGTTCGCCGTCCCCGCGGGCCACCGCGTCGACGATCGCGCCGTGCTCCGCCCAGGACTCCACCGGGTTGGCGGGCGCGTCGACGGCGTACATCCAGGCGATCTTGTGGCGCAACTGGGTCAGCATCGAGGTCAGCGCGGGGCTGCCGGAGGCCTGGGCGAGCGTCTCGTGGAACCAGCCCCCCAGGGAGCGCAGATCCTCGCTGTTGCCCCTCCTGGCCCGCTCCTGGCCCAGTCTGACGAGGCCTCGGAGGACCTTGAGATGGGCCTCGGTGCGCCGCTGGGCGGCCCGGGAGGCGCCCAGCGGCTCCAGGAGCATGCGCATCTCCAGCAGGTCCGAGGCCTCCTGCTCGGTCGGCTCCGCGACGCACGCGCCCGCGTGCCGCCGGGTCACCACGAAGCCCTCCGCCTCCAGGGTGCGCAGGGCCTCACGGACGGGGACGCGCGAGACACCGTAGCGGCGGGCGAGGAGTTCCTCGGTGAGGCGGCTGCCACGCTCGTAGACACCCGCGACGATGTCGTCCCGGATGGCCGTGCACACCGAGTGCGCCGGAATACGCATGACCGACCTCCGCCTTAATCCCCGTGAAACGTCGTCGATTGACGTTGTGTCCAAGGACTCTATTGCAATGAGCCGGAATTTCCGACGGCGGACCGGAATCCATGGATATTTTTTGGACAGAAGAGCGACAGAAACGGCGAAACCCCGGCTCCAGGAGCCGGGGTTTCAGTAGATCTTGCGGTCCGTCGTCAGACGTTCACGCCGTGCGAGCGCAGGTAGGCGACGGGGTCGATGTCCGAGCCGTACTCGGGAGTCGTGCGGGCCTCGAAGTGCAGGTGCGGTCCGGTGGTGTTGCCGGTCGAGCCGGAGAGGCCGATCTGCTGGCCCGGAGTCACCTGCTGGCCGACCGAGACGCCGATGGAGGACAGATGGCCGTACTGGGTGTACGTGCCGTCGGCCATCTTGATCACGATCTGGTTGCCGTAGGCGCCGCCCCACCCGGTCTGCACGACCGTGCCGGAGCCGACCGCGTGGACGACGGTGCCGCTCGCCGCGTGGAAGTCGATGCCGGTATGGCTGCCGGAGGACCACAGGGAGCCGCCGGTCTTGTAGCCCGTGGAGACATACGAGTTGGCGATCGGGGCGACGAAGGTGTTGAGGCGCTTACGCTCGGCCTCGCGGGCGGCGCGCTCCTTGGCCTCACGCTCCGCCTTGGCCTTCGCCTCGGCCTTCTTGCGCGCGGCTTCCGCGGCGGCCTTCTTGCGGGCGGTCTCCTCCGCAGCCTGCTTCTGCGCGTCGGCCTGGGCGTCGATCTTGGCGGCGATCGAGTCACCGATGGTGATGACGGGGGTGAGACCGGTCTGCTCGACGGAGTTCTCCGCGGCGAGCGCGGGGGCCGCGAGGGTACCGATCACGCCGGTGGTGGCGAGGGCCGCGACGCCGGCGGCCGCGGCGGTACCGCGCTTGACGCGGCTGGGACGACGGTGCTTCCCGGTGGCGCACATGAACGCCATGTAGTGGCTGGTCCTTTCCTTCCCTCTCGCCTACCGGGTTAGCTGACGGGTTCGGAGCAGGAAGGTCTCCTACGGACCCCCTCGCGGCTTGCGCGGGCGTCCGATTCACCCCAGGGACTACGTGGGTCCCCGGCTCCCCTGGCTCGCGCCTTACGGGGACTCGGCGATGGCTGTCCGGTGCCGCGGGTGCGGCGCGGTGCCTGACGGACAGCCCGGACGACGCTAAGCGGGGCCGCTTTCAATCCCCAAACGGATCACGGTGTTTGTAGCGCATCCCACAGGGCAGACAGGCAACCTCCGCCCCAATTCGGACATACAGGGGCCCTGGTGACGCATCCGTCACCAGGGCCCCTGCGCGCGCGTGCCGCTACTCGGCCGACACCACGGTGACTTCACCGATGCCGAGGGCCTCGACGGGCTCCTTGATCTCGGCCGCGTCACCGACGAGCACGGTCACCAGACGGTCCACCGGGAAGGCGTTCACGGCCGCCGCTGTGGCCTCCACGGTGCCGGTCGCGGCGAGCTGCTGGTACAGCGTCGCCTGGTAGTCGTCGGGCAGGTGCTGCTCGACCTGGTCGGCCAGCGTGCCCGCGACGGCCGCCGCGGTCTCGTACTTGAGCGGCGCCACACCGACGAGGTTCTGTACGGCGACGTCCCGCTCGAAGTCGGTGAGGCCGCCCTCGGCGAGCGTACGGAGCACCTTCCAGAGGTCGTCCAGGGCGGGACCGGTGTTCGGGGTGTCCACCGAACCGCTGATGGCGAGCATCGACGCGCCGGTGCCGTCCGGGGCGGACCTGAGGACCTGCCCGAACGCGCGCACCCCATAGGTGTAGCCCTTCTCCTCGCGCAGGACGCGGTCCAGGCGGGAGGTGAGAGTGCCGCCGAGGCAGTACGTGCCGAGCACCTGCGCGGGCCACACCCGGTCGTGCCGGTCGGCGCCGACACGGCCGATGAGCAGCTGCGTCTGGACGGCACCGGGACGGTCCACGATGATCACGCGACCGGTGTCGTCGGCGGTCACCGCGGGCACCGGGCGGGGCTCGGCCTTCGAGCCGGTCCAGGCGCCCAGGGTCTCGCCGAGCAGTGCGTCCAGGTCGACGCCGCCGAGGTCGCCGACGACCACGGCGGTGGCCGTCGCGGGCCGGACATGACGGTCGTAGAAGGATCGTACGGCCGCCGCGTCGATCTTCTCGACCGTCTCCTCGGTGCCCTGGCGCGGGCGCGACATGCGCGAGGTCGCCGGGAACAGCTGCCGGGAGAGCTCCTTGGCGGCACGGCGGGAGGGGTTGGCCAGCTCGTGCGGGATCTCGTCCAGACGGTTGCGGACGAGCCGCTCGACCTCGCTGTCGGCGAACGCGGGCGCCCTGAGGGCGTCGGCGAGCAGACCGAGCGCCTTGGCGAGCCGGGAGGCCGGGACCTCCAGGCTGAGGCGGACGCCGGGGTGGTCGGCGTGCGCGTCCAAGGTGGCGCCGCAGCGCTCCAGTTCGGCGGCGAACTCCTCGGCGGAGTGCTTGTCGGTGCCCTCGGAGAAGGCGCGCGCCATGATCGTGGCGACACCGTCGAAGCCGGCCGGCTCGGCGTCCAGGGGCGCGTCGAGGAGCACCTCGACGGCGACGACCTGCTGGCCGGGGCGGTGGCAGCGCAGGAGCGTCAGGCCGTTGTCGAGCGCGCCGCGCTCGGGCGCAGGGAACGCCCACGGCCTGGCTTCGCCGGCCTGGGGCTGCGGGTGGAACTCCATCGTGGCGAGCTCGGTCACTTGGCCGCCTCCTCGTTCTTGTCGCCGGCTTCGACCGTGGCCTCGGCCTCGGGGTCCTCCGGCGGATCGGCGTCCTCTGCGATCTCTCCGGCGAGCGGCTCGTAGACGAGCACCGCGCGGTTGTCGGGGCGCAGGCGGGCCTTGGCGACCTCCTGGACCTCCTCGGCCGTCACCGACAGCACACGCTGGACGGCGGTCAGGGCGAGCTGCGGGTCGCCGAACAGGACGGCGAACCGGCACAGTTCGTCCGCGCGGCCCGCGACCGTGCCGAGCCGGTCCAGCCACTCGCGCTCCAACTGGGCCTGGGCGCGCTCCATTTCCTCGGCCGTGGGGCCCTCCTCGGCGAACCGGGCGAGCTCCTCGTCGATGGCGGTCTCGATGACCGGCACCTCGACGTCACCGGAGGTCTTGACGTCCAGCCAGCCCAGGGAGGGCGCTCCGGCCAGACGCAGCAGACCGAAGCCGGCGGCGACGGCCGTACGGTCGCGGCGCACGAGGCGGTTGTAGAGGCGGGAGGACTCGCCGCCACCGAGGATGGTCAGCGCCACGTCGGCTGCGTCCGCCTCGCGCGTGCCGTCGTGCGGCAGCCGGTAGGCGGCCATCAACGCGCGCGCGGGGACCTCCTCCTGGACGACCTCGCGCAGCTGCTCGCCGATGACCTCCGGCAGCGAGCCGTCGCGCGGGGCGGGCTTGCCGTCGTGCGAGGCGATGGAGCCGAAGTACTTCTCGATCCAGGCGAGCGTCTGCTCCGGGTCGATGTCGCCGACGACCGACAGGACGGCGTTGCCCGGCGCGTAGTAGGTGCGGAAGAACGCGCGCGCGTCCTCCAGGGTGGCCGCGTCGAGGTCGGCCATGGATCCGATCGGGGTGTGGTGGTAGGGGTGGCCCTCCGGGTAGGCGAGGGCGGTGAGCTTCTCGAACGCCGTGCCGTAGGGCACGTTGTCGTAGCGCTGTCGGCGCTCGTTCTTGACGACGTCCCGCTGGTTCTCCATGGACTCGTCGTCCAGGGCCGCGAGCAGGGAGCCCATGCGGTCGGCCTCCAGCCAGAGAGCGAGCTCCAGCTGGTGGGTGGGCATGGTCTCGAAGTAGTTGGTGCGCTCGAAACTGGTGGTGCCGTTCAGCGAGCCGCCGGCGCCTTGCACCAGCTCGAAGTGGCCGTTGCCCTTCACCTGGCCCGAGCCCTGGAACATCAGGTGCTCGAAGAGGTGAGCCAGGCCGGTACGGCCTTTGACTTCGTGACGCGAGCCGACGTCGTACCAGAGGCACACCGCCGCGACCGGGGTCAGGTGGTCCTCGGAGAGCACCACGCGCAGCCCGTTGGCCAGGCGGTGCTCGATCGCTGTCAGGCCCCCGGAGCCTGCCTGGTCTGTGGCCGTGTGACCCATGGGCATGTACGTCCCTTCGCCTCGCGGATGCGGTGGTGGAAACCGCGGTTTTCCTGCCGGTCCTGCCACTGTATGCAAGCGTGCGGACCCTCGGCGAAGTTCCCGCGGGACGTACGCCCACAGCGGATCGCGTAGCCTTCCGCCACGCCGGGAACCGAGGCCGACGCCAGGTCCTCGTCCGCGTTGTCAGTGCCGCGGTCCACAATGGTCGCGTCAGAACCCGTTCACGCTTCAGCACGAGCGAGCCGAAGGGGCGCGTCGGTGTCGAGCGGACGAGCGCGCGGAGGCCCGCAGGGCTGAGCACGGTCGGCCGCTCGACACCGACGTGAGCGCCCCGTAGGCGAGTGACCAGAAAAGAGGAGCCGGCAGCGATGGCCCGCCGCAGCACGAAGACCCCGCCGCCCGACGACTCGTTCGAGGAGCGGATCCTCGACATCGACGTCGTCGACGAGATGCAGGGCTCCTTCCTCGAGTACGCGTACTCGGTCATCTACTCCCGCGCCCTGCCGGACGCCCGCGACGGCCTCAAGCCGGTGCACCGCCGCATCGTCTACCAGATGAACGAGATGGGCCTGCGCCCCGACCGCGGCTATGTGAAGTGCGCGCGTGTGGTCGGCGAGGTCATGGGCAAGCTGCACCCGCACGGCGACGCGTCGATCTACGACGCCCTGGTGCGCATGGCCCAGCCGTTCTCCATGCGCGTGCCGCTCGTCGACGGCCACGGCAACTTCGGCTCGCTGGGCAACGACGACCCGCCGGCCGCCATGCGGTACACGGAGTGCCGCCAGGCCCAGGCGACCAGCCTGATGACGGAGTCGATCGACGAGGACACGGTCGACTTCGCGCCCAACTACGACGGCCAGGAGCAGGAGCCGGTCGCCCTGCCGGCCGCCTTCCCGAACCTGCTGGTCAACGGCTCGTCCGGCATCGCGGTCGGCATGGCGACCAACATGCCCCCGCACAACCTCTCCGAGGTCATCGCGGCCGCCCGCCACCTGATCCGCTACCCGAACGCGGATCTGGACACCCTGATGAGGCACGTCCCGGGCCCCGACCTGCCCACGGGCGGCCGGATCGTCGGTCTCTCCGGCATCCGGGACGCGTACGAGACAGGCCGCGGCACCTTCAAGATCCGCGCCACGGTCGAGGTCGAGACCGTCACCGCGCGCCGCAAGGGCCTGGTCATCACCGAACTGCCGTTCACGGTCGGCCCCGAGAAGGTCATCGCCAAGATCAAGGACCTGGTCGGCTCCAAGAAGATCCAGGGCATCGCCGACGTCAAGGACCTCACCGACCGCGCGCACGGCCTGCGCCTGGTCATCGAGATCAAGAACGGCTTCGTGCCGGAGGCCGTCCTGGAGCAGCTGTACAAGCTGACGCCGATGGAGGAGTCCTTCGGCATCAACAACGTGGCGCTGGTGGACGGCCAGCCACTGACGCTCGGCCTCAAGGAGCTCCTGGAGGTCTACCTCGACCACCGCTTCGAGGTCGTGCGCCGCCGCAGCGAGTTCCGCCGCACCAAGCGCCGCGACCGACTGCACCTGGTGGAGGGTCTGCTCACCGCCCTCATCGACATCGACGAGGTCATCCGTCTGATCCGCTCCAGCGAGAACAGCGCGCAGGCCAAGGAGCGCCTGATGGAACGCTTCTCGCTGTCGGAGATCCAGACGCAGTACATCCTGGACACCCCGCTGCGGCGCCTCACCAGGTACGACCGCATCGAGCTGGAGTCCGAGAAGGACCGGCTCAACGCGGAGATCGCCGAGCTGACCCGGATCCTCGACTCGGACGCGGAGCTGCGCAAGCTGGTCTCCTCCGAACTGGCCGCCGTGGCCAAGAAGTTCGGCACCGACCGGCGTACGGTCCTGCTGGAGGCGTCGGGCGCCCCGGCGGCCACCGTGCCGCTGCAGGTCGCGGACGACCCGTGCCGGGTGCTGCTGTCCTCGACGGGTCTGCTGGCCCGTACGTCGAACGGCGAGCCCTTCCCGGAGGACGAGGACGCCAGGCGCGTGAAGCACGACGTGATCGTCTCGGCGGTCCCGGCGACGGCCCGCGGCGAGATCGGCGCCGTGACCTCCTCCGGCCGACTGCTGCGGATCAACGTCGTCGACCTCCCGCAGCTCCCGGACACGGCGTCGGCGCCGAACCTCTCGGGCGGTGCGCCCCTCTCGGAGTTCCTCTCCCTGGAGGACGACGAGACGGTGATCTGCCTGATCACGCTCGACGAGTCCTCCCCCGGCCTCGCCCTCGGCACCGAACAGGGCGTGGTCAAGCGCGTGGTGCCCGACTACCCGTCCAACAAGGAGGAGTTGGAGGTCATCACGCTCAAGGAGGGCGACCGCATCGTCGGCGCGGTCGAGTTGCGCACCGGCGAGGAGGACCTGGTCTTCATCACCGACGACGCCCAACTGCTGCGCTACCAGGCCGCGCAGGTCCGCCCCCAGGGCCGCCCGGCGGGCGGCATGGCGGGCATCAAGCTCACCGAGGGCGCGAAGGTGATCTCCTTCACGGCGGTGGACCCGGCTGCGGACGCGGTCGTCTTCACGGTCGCGGGCTCCCGAGGAACCCTCGACGACTCGGTCCAGACGACGGCCAAGCTGACCCCGTTCGACCAGTACCCGCGCAAGGGCCGTGCCACGGGCGGTGTCCGCTGCCAGCGCTTCCTGAAGGGCGAGGACTGCCTGTCCCTGGCCTGGGCCGGCACGGTCCCGGCCAAGGCGGCCCAGAAGAACGGCACCCCGGCCGACCTCCCCGAGATCGACCCGCGCCGCGACGGCTCGGGCGTGTCACTGCCGAAGACGGTGGCGGTGGTGGCGGGGCCGGTCTAGGCCGACGGCTCGACGAGGTCGTCCTCCGGCTCCTGTACGTAGCGCAGGACGCCCCACATACCGTGCTCGTCGGCGGTGTGCGGGGCGTCGCTCCTGCAGGTCTCCAACTCCTTACCGAGGGCGGGTGCGTCGATACCGGAGCCGATCAGGACGAGCTGGGTGAGGCGGACGTCCTCGGGTGCCCAGGCCTCCGGGTAGAAGCGCAGGAAAGGCCCCACGGCGTGCACGGCGTAGCGGTTCCGGACGTCGTACGCGCCGAAGTCGACGTACCCCTTGATCCGGTACAGCCCCTCGGGCCGGCTGTCGAGGAACTCCATCAACCGGCGGGGGTCCAGGGGCACTTCGGAGCTGAAGGACAGGCTGTCGTACGCGCTGTGCAGATGTCCCTCGTGTCCGTTGTATCCGTCGCGCCTGTCTTCGGTGTGGTCGTGCAGGTCGTCGAAGGAGAGCTGCCCGATGCGCTCCTCGCTGGGCCGACAGTCGAAGAGGAACTCGGGGTCGATACGGCCGTAGGCGGCCGGCACGACGACGCCTCGGTCGACGAGGGACCGTACCAGCCCGAGCACCCGCTCACCGTCGTCACCGGCCCGATCGAGTTTGTTGACGACGACGAGGTCGGCGAGCCCGAGATGCCGATCGATCTCCGGATGCCGGGCACGGGTCTCGTCGAACTCGACGGCATCGACGACCTCGACGAGACCGCCGTAGACGATCCCCGGGTGCTCGCTGGCGAGCAGCATGCGCACGAGCTCCTGGGGCTCGGCGAGTCCGCTCGCCTCGATGACGATGACGTCGATGCGGGCGGAGGGCCGGGCGAGCCGTTCGAGATACAGGTCGAGTTCACTCGCGTCGACGGCACAGCACAGACACCCGTTCCCGAGGGAGACGGTGGAGTCGCCGAGCGCCCCCGCGACGGCCATGGCATCGATCTCGATGGCACCGAAGTCGTTGACGATGGCGCCGATACGGCTGCCGCCGCTGCGGTGGAGGAGATGGTTGAGGAGGGTGGTCTTGCCGGAACCCAGGAATCCGGCGAGTACGACGACCGGGATCTGCCGGACACCATGGCTCGGCTGACGCAACGTGCGACCCCTCTCACACCGACGCGTGCACCGGATCGCGGCTGCGGCGCACGTACGAGCTTTCCATGCCGGACCAGGATACGAGCCGTAGGAATCCCCGCTAAGTGAACGATTGTTAGCAGCACTTGCGGGGCAGACGTTGGGCAAGGCGCCGGAGCGTGCGACCCTCGCTTCCCTCCGTGCGCCGCCTCTCCGCCTCCCTGCCGATCAGAGCCGCTCGGCACCCTGGGAGACGGCAAGCGCCGCCCACCGCTCGCCGGTCCCCATCAGTCGACCCGCACCCCGACGACCGGCGGACGGCCGCCTGATTCGGGGGTTGACATGGCCACACGGAACTTTGGGACGCGCGGCCTGGGCTGCGCGGCCGCCGCGGGACTCGCCTTCGCCGCGGGGGCACTCCTGGCGCTGGCCGCCCAGCAACGACGCTACGACGAACTGCTGCTGCGGATCGCCGCAGTGGAACGCGACGATCGCCAGGCCGTGCTGACCGAGCAACAGCGCCTCCAGTTCTCCCTGTTGTGCAAGGCCATGGACGATGCCGACCTCGCGGCCGTCTACAGCACCGTCGAGATCGAGTCGCCGATCCAGCGTCGCCAGTACCTGTTCGCCCACGCCATGTACACCAACGCGCTGCTCGCCTACCGCACCGGCGTCGTCAACTGGGAGGAACTGCACGGTCACCTTCGGGTGATCTGCACGAACACGATCTTCCGCGATTACTGGAAGGTACACACGGAGCACCGCGCGAGCCTGCGGAGCGATTCGGAGGAAGCCCGCGTGGGCCGAATGGTGGACGGCATCATCCAGGATCTGGACGACGCCGACACCGACGAATGGTGGGTCGTCGGTGAACCACCTGCGGAGGAGGGCTAGTTGGTCCGAACGGGAGCGCGAGAACGTCACATACGACTCCGCCGACCCGCGCGATGACAGCCGTCTCAAGGGGCTAATCTTGCTGCGCCATTACCATCCGAGCCCCCAAGGACCGGGATCCCGTTGAAAATCGTGCGCCGCATCGGTGCGTCTCCACGCGAACGTGGCAGTCTGTCCGGCGACACCTGCCCAGACATCTTTGAGCTCAGCGACGGCAACTTCGCCGTCATCGGGACCGAGGCCACGGCGGTGCTCGACAGCGAGCTGCCCGCTGACGCGGCTCGCGCCGACTACGAACGGATCGTCATCGTGAGCCGGGAGACACTGATCCGCGCAAAGGCCGCTATTCCCGACGCATGACGGCATGCCGCGGGCGATGAACCGCCCCGACCCGTTTCCCGTCGCACCGCCCCACCGCACTCCACCGAAGAGCGGCATCGGGGCCCGTTCGAGCAGCACGAGACCCCATACCCTGCTCAGCCCTCCTGTAGGCCCGGCGCCAGAAGCACCGGGCCGCACGTGTGCCTCAGGCCGCCCTCGGCACCGCCACCGGAGCCTCCGCCCCCACATACCGCGCCACCGGCCGAATGATCTTCGAGTCCTCCGCCTGTTCCAGCACGTTCGCACTCCAGCCCACCACCCGTGCCGCCGCGAACGTCGGCGTGAACATCTCGCGTGGCAGGCCGCAGAGTTCCATGACCACGCCCGCGTAGAACTCGACGTTCGTGTGCAGCTCGCGCCCCGGCTTCAGCTCGGCCAGGATCGCCTCCACATGGCGCTCGACCTCCACCGCGAACTCCACACGCGGGCCACCGAAGCTCTCGGCCACCTCCCGCAGCATGCGCGAACGGGGGTCCTCCGTGCGGTAGACGGCATGACCGAAGCCCATGATGCGGTCACCGGCGAGGACGCGTTCGCGGATCCACGCGTCGATGCGGTCGGGCGTGCCGATGGCGTCCAGGGTGTCCAGCGCACGGCTGGGCGCGCCACCGTGGAGCGGACCGGAGAGCGCCCCCACCGCTCCGACGAGGCACGCCGCCACGTCCGCCCCCGTCGACGCGATGACCCGCGCCGTGAAGGTCGATGCGTTGAAGCCGTGATCAATGGTTGAGATCAAGTATTGCTCGATCGCCCGGGCGCGCTTCGGGTCCGGCTCCGAACCCGTGAGCATATAGAGGTAGTTGGCCGCGTAGGAGAGGTCGTCGCGCGGCTCCACCGGATCAAGTCCGCGCCCCAGCCGATGCAGCGCGGTGAGCAGCGTCGGCACGGCCGCCGCGGCCACGACCGTGTCCCGCCGGCGTTCGTCCGCCGCGTTGTCGTAGACCGGCCGGAAGCCCTTCGCCGCCCCGAGCAGCGACAGGGCGGTGCGCATGCCGGCCAGCGGGCCGGACCCTCCGCTCGCCGCCGCGATGGCGGGCAGCGCCGCCCGCACCTCTTCGGGCAGCCGCCGCAGGCCCGCCGCCTCGGAGGCGAAGGCGGCACGCTGTGCGGCGTCCGGCAGTTCGCCGTGGACCAGGAGATGCCAGACGTCCTCGAAGCCGCGGGTCTGCGCGAGTTCGACGGCCGAGTACTGGCGGTAGTGGTAGAAGCCCTCGAGCCCCCGGACGTCCCCGATCTCGGTGTCGGTGACGACGACGCCGGCGAGACCTCGCGGTACGTCGACAGTAACGGCTGCTGACCTGTTGACGGGCATGATTTCCTCCCTGGACTTGATTCGACTGTCCATGCTTGACTACCACACTGTCAATATTGATTGAATCAATGTACAGCATCCATACGTCGTTATGCCGATACGGTGACCCCATGCGCGATCAAGAGCCCTCCCCCGGTCCCGCCGAACAGCGGCTGACCACGAAGGAAGCCGCCGAACTGCTGGGCGTGAAGCCCGAGACCGTGTACGCGTACGTGAGCCGCGGCCAGCTCAGCAGCCGACGTGTGCCCGGCGGCCGCGGCAGCACCTTCGACGGCAGGGAGGTGGAGGCGCTCGCCCGGCGCAACAGGCGGGAGAGCAGCGGGAGTCCGGGCTCCGGCGGCGAGCTGTCCGTACGGACCCGGATCACGCTCATCGAGAAGGACCGGTACTACTTCCGTGGCGTCGACGCCACCGCCCTGGCCACCCGCCATTCCTACGAAGAGGTCGCCGAGTGGCTGTGGACCGGCCGCATGAGGCACGGTACGACCTTCATCGCACCGGAGGCCGGGGTCGCCGTGGCCCGTCGCGTGGTCGACGGCATGCCCGAACACACCAGCCCCACCGACCGGTTGAGGGTCGCGGCGATCGCCGCCGCGACCGCGGACCCCTTGCGTTTCGACCTCTCCGAGGAGGCCGTCCTGGGCACCGCGCGCACCCTCATCCCCACCCTGGTCGCCGCCCTGCCCCAGCAGGGGACCCACCGCCGCGACGAAGGCCCGCTCGCCTACCGCCTGTGGTCGCGGCTGAGCGGCCGGGACGCCGACGAGGCCTCGCTGCGCGCCCTGGACACCGCTCTCGCCCTCCTCGTCGACCACGACCTCGCCGCCTCGACCCTGGCGGTACGCGTCGCCGCCTCGGCCCGCGCGCACGCCTACGCGGCCGTCTCCGCGGGGCTCGGCGTGCTCGAGGGCCCCCTGCACGGGGCGTCCAGCGGGCTCGCCCACCGGATGCTGCTGGACGTGCTCGACGAGGGCGACGCGGGCCCCGTGATCGCCGAGGAGCTGCGGGCCGGCCGTCGTATCCCCGGACTCGGCCACCGCCTCTACACCGGCGAGGACCCACGCGCGCGTGTCCTGTTCGGCCTCTTGGAGGAGATCCCGAAAGCCGCCCCCGCCCTCGCCGCGGCCCGCGACATCGTGGCCACCACCGCCCGTCACACCTCGTTGCACGCCAACGTCGACCTGGCCCTGGCCGTGCTCACCGCGTCCAGCGGCATGCCGGCCACGGCGGGCGAGACCATCTTCGCCGTGGCTCGTACGGCGGGCTGGATCGCGCACGCCCTGGAGGAGTACGGCGAACGGCCGCTGCGGATGCGCCCGAGCGGACACTACGTAGGCCCGAAACCGCCGCAACCCCTGCCGGAGTAGGACAAAGGCGCGACCGGAAGTCACCCTGGGCCAAGTCAGGTTAGGCTCACCTCTGTGAGTACGTGCTCAACCGCTTCCCTGGAGCTCGACGAGCCCCTCGCGGGAACCGCGGCCACCGCGCGGACCTGGCTGCTGCTGGAGCAGCCGGGCCCCTGGGGCGCCAAGGCGCTCACGTCGAGCCACCTCGATCCGGCACTCGGCCGCGCCCTGGAGGCGGCCACCAAGGGCACGGGCGTGCGCATCGCGCTCATCCGCCGTCCGGGCCGCCACGCCGATCTCGGCACGCCCGCCGCGCGGCAGGTCTACGCGGCTCACACCATGCCCGGTGGGGTGTGGCTGCACGCCGCCACGGTCCGCGATCCGCAGGACCTGCTCGGCCTCGACTTCGCGGCGCTCGGCAGGGGGGAGCACCAGACCTTCGACTCGGTGCTGGGCGCGCGACCGCACTCGGGCGACCCGCTCGCCCTCGTCTGCACCAACGGCAAGCGCGACCGCTGCTGTGCCCTGCTGGGCCGCCCGCTCGCCGCCGAGCTGGCCACCTCGGGCGTGGAGGGGGTCTGGGAGGTCACTCATCTGGGCGGTCATCGCTTCTCGCCGACGCTGCTCGTGCTGCCGTACGGATACGCGTACGGCCGCGCCCAGGCCCACGCCGTCAAGGAGGTCCTGCACTCCGTGCAGGACGGGCGGATCGTCGTCGAGGGGTGCCGGGGGAACTCCGCGTGGGAGCGGCCCGGCCAGGCGGCCGAGCTGGCCGTGCGGACGGCCGTGCGCGAGGACGCGGCGGACGTCCTGAGCGTCGTGGGAACCCGCGGTGCGGCCCCGCGCTGGGAAGTGACGGTCGCCCACGCCGACGGCCGCCGATGGCGCGTGGTCGTGGCCCAGGGCGCGTCCGCACCGCTCCGCCCGGAGAGTTGCGGGACGTCGGTCCTGGGATCGCCCGCTCGCATGGACGTCGTCGAGGTACGCGAACTGGTGACGACGGCGCTCGCGAGTTGATCCAGTCGATCAAGAGATCCATGCCACACCCCCTACGGCAGTTCCGGCACGCCCACGTACCGTCGTGGGTATGAGCCCCACTCCCCCCGCCCGCCGCCTGCGTCTCGGTATGCCGAAGCGGGTGTTCTCGCAGGTGCTGCTGATGCAGGTGGCGATCGCCGCGGGGGTCGCGGTGCTCGCGACCGGGTTGTTCCTGGCGCCGCTCAGCAAGCAGCTGGACAACGAGGCGATGAACCGCGCCCTTGCCATAGCCCAGACCACGGCGGAACAGCCGCAGATCGCCAAGGACCTCCAGCGAACCGCGCCAACGGCCGGGGGCCCGGTCCAGAAGGAGGCGGAGCGGATCCGTGTGGCGACCCACGCCGAGTACATCGTGGTGATGGACCGGCGCGGTGTGCGCTGGTCGCACACCAACGTGAAGCAGATCGGCCAGGTCGTCTCCACCAGCCCCAAGGAGGCCCTGGCCGGCAAGCAGGTCAGGGAGATCGACAGCGGCACTCTGGGCCGCTCGGCCCGCGGCAAGGTGCCCCTTCGCGACGCCGGCGGCGAGATCATCGGCGCGGTCTCGGTCGGGATCAAGTACGACAGCGTGCGCTCGGAACTCATCAGCGCGATCCCGGGGCTGCTCGCCTACGCCGGCGGGGCGCTGGCCGTCGGCGCGCTGGCCGCCTGGCTGATCTCCCGCCGGGTCCAGCGGCAGACCCGCGACCTGGCCTTCTCCGACATCTCGGCGCTGCTCGCGGAGCGCGAGGCGATGCTGCACGGCATCCGGGAGGGCGTCGTCGCCCTGGACCGCGCGGGCCGTATCCGCCTGCTCAACGACGAGGCGCACCGTCTGCTGGGCATCGACACGGAGGCAGTGGGCCGGTCCCCCGGCGAGGCGCTCGGCGAGGGACGTACGGCCGACATCCTGACCGGCCGGGTGACGGGCACCGATCTGCTCACCGTCCGCGGCCAGCGCGTCCTGGTCGCCAACCGTATGCCCACCGATGACGGCGGCGCCGTGGCCACCCTTCGCGACCGGACCGAGCTGGAACAGCTGGGCCGGGAGCTCGACTCGACACGCGGCCTGATCGACGCCCTGCGCGCCCAGGACCATGAGCACGCCAACCGTATGCACACGCTTCTCGGGCTGCTCGAACTGGAGATGTACGACGACGCGGTGGAGTTCGTGGGGGAGGTGGTCGGCGACCACCGGGCCACTGCCGAGCAGGTCACCGAGAAGATCCAGGACCCGCTGCTCGCCGCGCTGCTGGTCGGCAAGGCGACGGTCGCGGCCGAGCGCGGAGTCGCCCTGTGGGTGTCGGACGGGACGCGGCTGCCGGACCGGTTGATCGACTCCAGGGGGCTCGTCACGATCGTCGGGAACCTGGTCGACAACGCGCTGGACGCGGTGGCGGCCACGCCGCACGCGCGCGTGGAGGTCGAGTTGCACACCGAAGGACGTACCGCCGTCCTCAGAGTGCGCGACACCGGGCCCGGAATCCCCGCGGAACAACATGAGTTGATCTTCACCGAGGGGTGGTCCACCAAGGAGCCGCCCGCGCACCGCAAGCGCGGCATCGGACTCTCCATGGTGCGCAGGCTCGCCGAACGGCAGGGCGGCAGCGCGACGGTGCGTGAGGCGGAGGGCGGCGGCGCGGAGTTCACCGTCGTACTGCCCGAGGCGCTGGCCGAGCAGACACCCGAGGAGGCCCTGAGCGGGGCCGTGGACACAGCTGTCAGGGAGGAGTCGCGATGATCGAGGTCCTGGTCGTGGACGACGACACCAGGGTGGCGCAGGTCAACGCCGCCTATGTCGAGAAGGTGCCCGGCTTCCATGTCGCCGGTGAGGCGCACAGCGCGGCCGAGGCGCTGCGGCAGCTGGAAGAGCTGCCCCGGCTGGACCTCGTCCTCATGGACCACTATCTGCCCGACGAGACCGGTCTGGCCGTCGTCCAGGAGATGCGCCGGCTCGGTCACCAGACCGACGTGATCATGGTGACGGCGGCCCGGGACGTGTCGACGGTGCAGGCCGCGATGCGGCACGGCGCGCTGCAGTACCTGGTCAAGCCGTTCGCGTTCGCGGGACTGCGCGCCAAGCTGGAGGCGTATGCGGAGCTGCGCCGCACGCTCGACGGCGGCGGCGAGGCGGAACAGGCCGAGGTGGACCGCATCTTCGGCGCCCTGTCCGCCTCCTCGGAGCCGGGGCTGCCCAAGGGGCACTCCCCCACCACCGCCGAACTGGTGCGCCGCTCTCTGATCAACGCCGAAGGGCCGCTGTCGGCCCAGGAGATCGCCGACAGGACCGGGCTGAGCCGCCAGACCGCCCAGCGCTATCTGAAGCTCCTGGAGCGGACCGGACGGGCCAGGCTCACCCTGAAATACGGCGACGCGGGCCGCCCTGAACACCGTTACGTGTGGGCGGCCCGCGCCTGAGGGCACGGCCGGGTGGGAGCGGGGGAAGGGACCGTGCCCCCTCTACATACGGATTCAGCCCGCGGCCTTCTCCACGAACTCGGTAGTGAACGTCTTGCTCAGATCCACCTTGGCGTTCTTGATGTTGGGGTTGAACGCCTTGAGCACCTTCTCAACAGTTGCCGGGCCGTTCGCGGGCATCACGCCGTCCTTGGTGAACATGGGCAGCGTGCTCTTGATGGACTGCGCGTAGAGCGCCTTGTCGCCCTGGGAGTAGTCGGCCGGCATCTTGTCGGCGATCTCGGTGGCGCTGTGGGCGGACATCCACTTGAGCGTCTTGACGAATGCATTGACCATCTTCTGGACGGTGTCCTTGTGGCTGTTGACCCAGTCCGTCTGCATGTACAGGCTCGACGACGGGTAGGGGCCGCCGAGCGCCTTCTGGGACCCCTCGGGCGTCCGCATGTCGAGGAGGACCTTGCCCGCCTTCTTGTCCAGGACCGTGGCGACGGTGGGGTCGGTCGTCATGCCGCCGTCGATGGCGCCCTTCTCGAGCGCGGCGATGAAGGTCGGTCCCGCGCCGACGGCGACCGGCGTGAACTCGCTGACCTTCACACCGTTCTTGACGGCGAGGTACTTGGTGAGGAAGTCGGTCGACGAGCCGAGGCTGGTGACACCGAGCTTCTTCCCCTTGAAGTCCTTGGGCGAAGTGATGTCGCCCGCCGCCTTGCTGGAGACGATCTCCACCTCGCCGGGCGCATGCGAGAACTGCACGACGGACTCGACCGACTTGCCCTTGGTCTGCAGGTCGAGCGTGTGGTCGTAGAACCCGACGGCACCCTGGACCTGCCCGGAGACGAGCGCGGTCTCGGCCTGGACGCCGGCGGGCTCGCTCAGCATCTCCACGTCGAGGCCCTCGGCGTCGAAGTAGCCGAGCCGCTGGGTGAGCATGGCGGGGAGGTAGATGACCTTGTCCAGGCCACCGACCATGATCTTGACCTTCGTCCCCTTGCCGTCGCCCTTGCTGCCGGCCTCGGCGGAGGTGCTGCTGGCCGCGTCGTTGGCGCAGGCGGTGAGGGAGGAGAGGGCGAGCAGGCCGGCGGCGGCCAGGGTGGTGTATCTGGCGGACTTGCGCATGAGGGTTCACGTCCTTGTGAGAGGGCGGTGCGGGGAGGAGACAGAGCCCGATGGGGCGGCCGGCGCTAGGAGTTCGTCGGTTTCCAGCGGAAGACCCGGCGCTCGACGAAGGTGAGCAGCCCCTCGGCCGCGAGTGCGACGACGGCGAGGATGACCATCGCGGCGTACACACCCGCCGCGTTGAAGGTGTTCTGGGACTGCGAGACGAGCAGGCCGATGCCCCTGGTGGCACCGATGTACTCGCCGACGATGGCGCCGATGAGCGCGAAGCCGAAGCTCACGTGGAGGCTGGTGAAGATCCACGAGGTGGCCGAGGGGATGACGACCTGAAGGGTCACCCGGCGGTCACTGGCGCCCAGGATGCGGGCGTTGGCGACCAGATTGCGGTCGACCTCGCGGGCGCCCTGGAAGGCGTTGAAGAAGACCGGGAAGAAGACGAGGACCACCGCCGAGGCGACCTTGGAGGCCGGACCGAGGCCGAACCAGATCAGGAAGATCGGGGCGAGGATGATCCTCGGCATTGAGTTGAGCACCTTGATGTAAGGACCAAGGACATCGGCGAGGAAGGAGATCCGCCCGAGGGCGATGCCGAACACGACACCGGCCGCCACACCGAGCACCCAGCCGAGCAGTGCCTCGTAGAGCGTGTACCAGATCTGCTCGCCCAGCGGGCCGAGCGCGGTCCCGTGGGTCACCCAGGTCCAGATCTGGTCCCAGATCTTCGAGGGCATCGAGAAGTTGAACGGATCGATGACCTTCGCGCGGGAGAGCACCTCCCACAGGCCGAGGATGCCGACCAGCAGCAGTACGCGGACGACCGTGACGACGATCTTGCGTCTGCGGGCGGCACGCGCGCGCGAGTGCGAACGGTCCGGTGTCTTGACGGTGTCGACGACCGGTGTGCTGAGGACCTCAGGCGACATGCGCGGCACCCCTCTCCCGAGTGATGCGGACCTCTTCGCCGAGGGACTCCCAGATCTCGCGGTAGATCTCGATGAACCGCGGCTCCAGGCGCACCGACTCGACCTTGCGCGGCCGTGGCAGGTCGATGTCGAACACCTGCTTGACGGTGGCCGGGCCGGCGGTCATCACGACGACCTTGTCGGCCAGCGCGATGGACTCCTCGAGGTCATGGGTGACGAAGACGACAGAAGCGCCCGTGCCCTCCCACAGCTCGAGCAGTTCGTCCGACATCAGGGCCCGGGTCTGCACGTCGAGCGCCGAGAAGGGCTCGTCCATCAGCAGGATCTCGGGGTCGTTGACGAAGGTCGCGGCGAGCGCGACGCGCTTGCGCTGGCCGCCGGAGAGCTGGTGCGGGTAGCGGTCCTCGAAGGCGGCGAGCCCGACCCGGGCCAGCCACTCGCGCGCCTTCTGCTTCGCCTCCGGCTTGGGCACGCCGCGGAAGCGCGGGCCGGCCATGACGTTGGACAGGACGGTGCGCCAGGGGAAGGTGGCGTCCTGCTGGAAGACGAAACCGACCTTGTCGCCGACGCCGTGCACCGGCTCCCCAGCGACCAGGACCTCGCCCTCGGTGGGCTCTTCCAACCCGCTGACCAGGGTCAACGTGGTGGACTTACCGCAGCCGGTCGGTCCGACGACGGCCACGAACTCGCCACGCCCGACGGAGAGATCGAGCTCCCTGACAGCAGTGTGCAGACCCCCCGACGGGGTCCTGAAGATCTTGCTCGCGCCCCGCAACTGGATGGCGGGGCTGGTGTCTGCGCTCATGGCCGGGGACGGTAGATGTGGCCCGGGCCACAGCAGCAGCCTTGTGAGCGCATGCCGTTCTTTTGCTTACAACAGCCTGTTGTGCTCGTTTTGCTCGCGCTACAACTGCGGAGCCGAAACATGGGCTTAACGCTCGCCAGGCCTTGACAGAAAGAGGCCCGATGATTGACGTCCTGGTCGTGGATGATGATTTCCGCGTCGCCGAGATCAACGCCAAGTACGTGGGAAAGGTTCCCGGCTTCCGGGTGGCCGCCCGCGCGCACAGCGCTGCCCAGGCCCTGGCCAATGTGCAGCGCGGGGGCGTCGATCTGGTCCTGCTCGACCACTATCTGCCCGACCAGACCGGCCTCGAACTCGTCCACCGCATGCGGGAGCAGGGCCATGGCACCGACGTCATCATGATCACCGCGGCGAGTGATGTGACGACCGTGCAGGCCGCGATGCGCCTGGGCGCGCTGCACTATCTGGTGAAACCGTTCACCTTCGCCGCCCTGCGCACCCGCCTCGACTCCTACGCCGCCCTGCGCCGCACCGTCGACCGGGTCGGCGGCCGCGGCATCGCCGGCCAGGAGCAGGTGGACCGCATCTTCGGTGCCCTGCGCACCACCCCCGCACCGTCCTCACCCGGCCTGCCCAGCGGCCACACGGAGCCGACGAGCGACCTCATCTGCCATGTCCTGCACCACGCCGACCACCCACTCTCGGCCCACGAGGTCGCCGCGGAGACGGGCCTGAGCCGCTCCACGGCCCAGCGCTACCTCCGCCACCTCGAACAGGCCGGCCGCCTGCGCCTCTCCCTCAAGTACGGCGACACGGGCCGCCCGGAGCACCTGTACGCCTGGGTGGCGCCGTAGTCGTACGACAGCTCATGAGTCCGTACGACCATGAGCGCGGCGCCTCCCAGGGCCTGTTGCGAAAGTCCCGCCTGCCCTGCGGGCGGACGACGGGACTTTCGCAACAGGCCCTAGACAGCTCCCGCCCCGGTCAGCGACCGCACCTCGGTCTCCGCGTGCTTGGCCTCGTCCGGGACCTCGGCCGAGGTGACCGTGCCGAGCCAGCCGGCGAGGAAGCCCAGCGGGATCGAGACCAGGCCGGGGTTCTGGAGCGGGAAGTACTGGAAGTCGACGCCGGGGAAGAGGGAGTCGGGGCTGCCCGACACCACCGGCGACAGGACGACGAGCCCGAGCGCGGGGATCAGCCCGCCGTATACGGCCCATACCGCGCCCCGGGTGGTGAACCCGCGCCAGAACAGCGAATACATCAGCACCGGGAGATTCGCGGACGCTGCGACCGCAAAGGCGAGGCCCACCAGGAAGGCGACGTTGAGGTCGCGGGCCAGCAGGCCCAGGGCGATCGCCACCACGCCGATGCCCACCGAGGCCATACGCGCCACGGCCACCTCGCCACGGCGCTTGGCATGGCGGCGCCGCAGGGACGCGTACAGGTCGTGGGCCACGGACGCCGAGGAGGCGAGCGTGATCCCGGCGACCACGGCGAGAATCGTTGCGAAGGCGATGGCGGCGACGATCGCGAAGAGAACCGTTCCTCCCGTGGAGCCCGCGCCGCCTCCCAGGTTGAGCGCCAGCAGCGGGACCGCGGTGTTGCCGGCCGCGTTCGACCCTCGTACCGCCTCGGGGCCCACAAGCGCCGCCGCGCCGAAGCCGAGGACGATCGTCATCAGGTAGAAGCCGCCGATGAGCCCGATCGACCAGAGCACCGAACGCCGGGCCGCCCGGGCGGTGGGCACGGTGTAGAAGCGGGACAGGATGTGCGGCAGGCCCGCTGTACCCAGCACCAGCGCCAGCCCGAGACTGATGAAGTCGAAGCGGGCGGTCCAGCTCCCGCCGTACTTCAGTCCCGGTGCCAGGAACGCGTCGCCGTGTCCGCTGCGCTCGGCCGCCGTCAGCAGCAGTCGGTCGATGTCGCCGTGGAACCGCAGCAGGACGAGCACGGTCAGCGCGACCGTACCGGCCAGCAGAAGCACCGCCTTCACGATCTGGATCCAGGTGGTGGCACGCATCCCTCCCAACGACACATAGACCACCATGAGCGCGCCGACGCCGATGACGGTCCAGGCCCGCGCCGCCTGGCTCGTCCCTCCCAGCAGCAGCGCGACCAGGCTGCCCGCACCCACCATCTGCGCCACCAGATAGAGAACGGACACGGTGACCGAGGAAGTTCCCGTCGCGATCCGTACCGGTCGCTCGCTCATCCGCGCCGCGACCACGTCGGCCAACGTGAACCGCCCGCAGTTGCGCACCAGTTCGGCGACCAGGAACAGCACCAGCAGCCAGGCCACGAGGAAACCGACCACGTACAGCAGCCCGTCGTAGCCGAACAGCGCGATGAGCCCCGTGACACCGAGGAAGGAAGCGGCCGACATGTAGTCGCCGGCGATGGCAAAACCATTCTCCAGAGGAGAGAAAAGACGTCCGCCGGCGTAGAACTCCTCGGCCGAACCATGCCGGCTGCGGCTCACCCACGTCGTGATCGCGAGCGTGACGGCGACGAACACGCTGAACAGCAGCAGTGCCAGTGTCTGGTGATGGTCCGTCACGAAGCACCGCCCCGTACTGAGCGGGTCAGCTCCTGGGTGTCCCAGCGCAGGTCGAGCGCGGCCCGGTCCCTGCGCAGCCGCGCATGCCGCGCATAGGCCCACGCGAGCAGGAACGTGGTCAGGAACTGTCCCAGTCCCGCGAGCATCGCCACGTTCACGGCACCCGCGACCGGTCGCGCCATCAGCCCGGGCGCGGTCGTGGCGGTCACGACGTACCCCACGTACCAGACCAGGAAGACGACCACGCCCGGTACCACGAACCTCCGGTACCGACGGCGCACCTCCTGGAACGCGGCGCTGCGCTGCACCTCCAGGTAGACATCGGCCGCCGCCTGCTCTTCCCTTGCCCGGCGCGCCTGCTCGGCCCGGGGCTCGGGCACGCCGGCAGCGGTGGACTCAGCCCATCCGGAGGCGAGTGCGTCGTACCACGGATCGTCGTATCTCATACCCCCGGACGCCTCGGCGCGGGCCTGGTCATGGCCCTCGCGGTGTTCGGCCGAACTCTCGGCGCCACCCCCGCTTCCGCGGGGACGACCGTTGCTTGACTGCATGCGCAAGTATGGACAGAACGGAAAGTTCCCCGACTTCTCTTCCCGGCGCTCTTCACCCCATCAGGTGACTCAACCTGCTGGTGGGCGGGCGATTCCCTTCGCGTACGCGTAACGCACCGCCTGGGCCCGGCCCTTGAGGCCCGTCTTGGTGAAGATGTTGTTGATGTGGGTCTTCACGGTCGCTGTGGACACATGCAGCTTGCGGCCGATCTCCGTGTTGTTGAGGCCTTCCGAGATCAGCTCCAGCACCTCGATCTCCCGTGCGGTGAGCCCGTCGGGCGGCTCCGCCGGTGGCTTCGGCTGCGGCTCGGGCTCCGACAGCCGCTCCAGCAGCCGCCGTTGAATGCTCGGCGACAACCCGGCGGCCCCGGACAGCACGCTCTGCACGGCCCGCACGATCTCGTCGCCTCCCGCGTCCTTGGTGAGATAGCCCCGCGCTCCCGCACGCAGCGCCGGGAACAGGGACTCGTCGTCCGCGAACGTCGTGAGCACCACGACCTGCGTCCCGGGGTGCTCCGCCCGGATGCGCCGGGTCGCCTCCACACCGTCGCAGCGGGGCATGCGCAGGTCCATCAGCACCACGTCCGGGGCGAGTTCGGCAACGAGCTCCACCGCCTCCTCGCCGTCTCCGGCGGCACCGACGACCTCGATCCCGGGCAGCAGTCCGAGCAGCATCACGATGCCCTCACGGACCACGGTCTGGTCGTCCGCGACCACCACCCGCGCGGGCCGTGCCTCCTCTCCGTCGGTCATACGGGCACCCTCAGCGTCACCACGAACCCCTCCTCGTCCGGCCCGGCCTCCAGCGAACCGCCCAGCAGCTCGGCACGCTCGCGCATGCCCAGCAGACCGTACCCGGCACCCGACCCGGTGAGCTCGCCCGGCGTGCCGCCCGAGTCCCGTACGTCCAGCGTCACTTGCTGCTCGCCGTAGTCGAGCAGCAGCCGCACCTTCGCCCCCGGCGCGTGCTTGCGTACGTTCGTCAGAG
>Ga0075367_10000071_pt1 | contig 25828 bp, 28 predicted proteins | sample EndMethybrTD3032_FD_71399 | JGI IMG/M metagenome (GOLD analysis project Ga0075367, IMG submission 71399) | Populus endosphere microbial communities from Tennessee, USA - Endosphere MetaG P. TD hybrid TD303-2 | ecosystem: Host-associated > Plants > Roots > Endosphere | place: USA: Tennessee... | reverse complement strand
GCGTAAAGCCGCGGGTTCATCATCAGCTTGTCGGCGCCGAGCACCGAGATCTGGCCATAGCCGCGGTTGTTGGTCCGCATGATATCGGAGATCTTGAGCGCGGGTTCGCCGAAGAAATGCTCCGCACCCTGCTGTTCCAATACCAGCAGGCCGCGCTGGATCGAGGCGACAGAGGCCTTCGAGATCAAGCCGAACTGATTGGAAAGCTCGGTGGCGTTTTCCGCCATGTAGTTCAGAAGCGAGGAAAAGTCCTTGAGGTCGAGCAGCGGCAGGCCACCCTGGTCGGCGATCTTGAAGGCGATGTTGATCACGCCTTCCTGTGGTTCCGAGGCATCCATCAGCCGGGCGAGCAGCAACGGCCCCATCTCGGCGATCGTGGTGCGGACGCGGTGGCCTTTCTCGCCGAACAGATCCCAGAAGATGACAGGGAACTGGTCGAATTCATAATCGTCGAAGCCGATCTGCTCGGCGCGCTTGGTCAGAAAATCCTTCGGTTCGCCCTTGGCGGCGATGCCGGAAAGGTCGCCCTTGATGTCGGCGCAGAAGACAGGCACGCCAGCCTTCGAAAAGCCCTCGGCAAGCACTTGCAGCGTCACCGTCTTGCCGGTGCCGGTTGCCCCCGTCACAAGCCCGTGGCGGTTTCCGAATTTCAGGTCGAGATATTCCGGCTTGTTTATGCGGTCGTCAGGATTGCGGCTGACACCAACGAAAATCTTGCCATCCTCGAGCATTTCGAAAATTCTCCCTGCGGCCGTCGGCGCCGATTGCGTCAAAATGCGGAGGAACGTCTTCCGCACGGTCATTGTAATATCGTTTCCCTGTTATAAGCAGGGAGTCCAGTGCGGACAACTGTCTGCATTAAAAGGAAAACTAGGATAGAGCCTGCTTTTGCGGCAGGCGGCTTGAGTTGCCCCGAAAGTTCGATTAACGTTGACGTTAACGTCAAAAATAGGAGGCTGACAATGAATGAAATCGTAGACCAGATCGCGGCGCGCGTGGGTATCCCCGCAGAGGTGGCCGAAAAGGCGGTCGGCATGATGCTCGGCTTCCTGCAGCGCGAAGCGGCAGACGGTCCGGTCGCCAAGATGATCGAGGCCATTCCCGGGGCTTCCGATCTCGTCGCCAAGTATAACGGCGAAGGCGCGGGTGGCGGTGGCGGGATCGTCGGCAACATCATTGGCGCACTCGGCGGCGGCGGCATCATGGCGCTCGGCCAGCAGCTGATGTCGGAAGGCCTCGGCATGGGCGAGATCACGACGCTTGCCAAGGAAACCATCGCGATTGCAGAACAGCACGCCGGCAAGGAAGTCGTGGACGAGGTTGTCGGCTCGGTTCCGGGTCTCAGCCAGTTCGTCTAAGCGGCAGGGCAATGCGTTCGGCGGGCGGGCTTAGTCCCGCCCGTTTGCATTTGCGACTACGGCGTTACACCGAGCAAAGTCAGCCAGCTTTTTGACTGGTCGCTAGCGGTCTTGCGCCCGGCTTCGTCTAGCGCATGAGGGCCACAATAATGCTCGATATTCGCCCGATCGGCGTCGTTTATCTGGGGATTATGCGACCCCGCGATGACCTGACGCCAGGCGCAGCCGAGAACGGGCTCGACCACGATGCCCCTGTCGCAGCCTGTGCTCAGGCACAAAGAGACCTTCCGCTGACTTTCGATGCGGCCAGCGATCGCATCGGCGTAGAGGCCGGTCCAGTCGGCACGGATCTGTTCGCAGCGCTCTGCAGCGTCGCTTTGATGGCAACTGATCTTCGGCACATAGCTGTCCGCAGGTGGCCAGTCGGCAACCTCGGCGAGGCTGACGCATCCACAGGCAAGAAGAGCTGCCGCGATCAACTGCAACATCAGGCTCCATAACAGGCAAGAGAATCACTGGAGACAAGCTACAGCTTCTTTGCTTGCTAGAGAATCACTTCTGAAGCGACATTGTATCGGGATTCGGCAAAGCAAGCGGCTCAGTGCTTGCTCTTCGTTTCCCTTGCCAGCCTAAGGATGACATCGTCGGCAGCGTCGGCCAGGGCCATCGCGATTTCCGCCGCCTTCCACCCTCGCTTCTCGCCGTTACGGATGAGCTCGAAAAGGATCGGCTCGAACTCCGATCGGCAGGTTTCCATACGTTGATCTGAAATCGAACGATTCTTGGACAAATGAGTATCTGCCATGTGAATACCCCAAAACCCTGAGGATAGATTTAGCAAGGTGGAGAAAGAGCGCAAGTAAATATATTAGTCGAGCTTTAACAATTTCGACTAATATACACTTTATTCGCCAAATGATAGAAAAAAGCAAGAAGGGCCCGTCGGGGTTGGACGAGCCCCGCCTTCTTTGTCGCACTGGAAAAGCAACGCAGTCAGCAGAAAAATCTTCGCTGTACAAGGGGGAAGGGTCAACTCATCCATATTTTGTATAGCGTACCATAAATGTGTTGTGATGAATCGCGATTAGACCTTCATGGTACAATATTTCCGCTCGCCATGCGGGAATCGCAACAAAATGCTATTCCATTTTACTTTAGTTAAACGTGCATTTATGAAATTACTTTGGATCACGGTTGTGCGGCGTTGCGCCCAATTCGTGCCATTCCCGGCCATCGCGCCGGATGAGTTCGTCGGCGCAGGATGGGCCACTGCTCCCGGGCGCATAAGCCTCCGGCGTTTCGCTGCTCTTTGCCCATACATCCAGGAACGGTTGCACCGCCGCCCACCCGGCTTCGATGCCATCGGCGCGCTGGAATAGCGTCTGGTCGCCGATGAAGAGGTCGTAAAGAAGCGACTCGTATCCGGTCATCTTGCCGATGTCGAACTTGTCGGCATAGCGGAAGTCGAGCGAGACCGGAACGGTGTCGACGGAAAGGCCGGGCTTCTTGATGGAGATCTCGACGCTCAGCCCCTCATCCGGCTGGACCTGAATGACCATCTTGTTCGGCGGCAGCTGGCGGTTGACGTCCGTTTTCCGAAATTGCGCGAACGGCACCTGCTGGAAGGTGATGACGACTTCCGTATCGCGCGCCTTCAAAGCCTTGCCGGTCCTGAGATAGAAGGGCACGCCGGCCCAGCGCCAGGAATCGACGTAGAGCTTCAGCGCGACGAAGGTTTCGGTCTTGCTGTCGGGCGAGACATCCTTGGTCTCCCTGAATGCCGCGATGTCATGTCCGTCGAGCGTGCCGGCCGTGTAGGCGCCGCGCACGGCATGGGAGGCAGCCTCCTCCGGTGTATAGATGCGCAGGGCGCTCAGCGCCTTGCTCTTCTCCGTACGGATTGCTTCCGCGCCAAAACCGTTCGGGGCCTCCATCGCGATCATGGCCAGCAGCTGGAACAGGTGATTGGGAATCATGTCGCGCAGCGCGCCGGTCGCGTCATAGAATTTGCCGCGTGTGCCGACATCGACCGTTTCAGCTGCGGAAATCTGCACATGGTCGATGTAGTTGTTGTTCCAGAGCGATTCGATCATCATGTTGGCGAAGCGGGCGGTGAGAATGTTCTGCACCGTTTCCTTCCCCAGGAAGTGATCGAGGCGGTAGACCTGGTTCTCGGAGATGTTGCTGAGGATATGCGCGTTCAACGCGCGGGCCGAGGCTAGATCGGTGCCGAAAGGCTTCTCGATTGCGATGCGCCGAAAGCATCCGTCAGCCTCGCTGGTCAGCCCATGCGCGGCGAGCTTTTCGACGAGCGGGCCGAAAAACTGCGGCGGCACCGCGAAATAGAAGGCGGCGTTGCAGCTCGTCAGATGCTTCTTGATCTCGAGGAATATGGCGTCTTGCGTGAAATCCCCTGAAATGTAGGAGACGCGTTGGCGCAGCCGACGCCATGCCTCGTCCGTCTCCGGCCGGATCGGTTCGCTCAGCCCGGCAAGGAAGCTGTCCAGTCGTGCCACCAAAGAGGCGTCGTCGCCTGGCTCGATGCCGACGCCGAGGATCTTCAGGTCGTCGCCGACCAGCCCGCTCCGCGTCAGATTGATGATTGCCGGTATAAGCAGGCGCCGCGTCAGGTCGCCGGTGGCGCCGAAGATGACAAGGGTGGCTGGCGGAATGGGGGCGGCGTCCATAAAGCTCTCTCCTCGCTGTTTGTCACGACTATAGTGCGCATGGGTGCGGCGGCAAGCAGGATGCCGACCGACCATTGCAACGCGATGTCAGATGGAGTTGCGCCGTTCCCCTTCCGAAAGCGCTGCCTCGCCTTTGTCAGCCCTTGGCGGCGACTATAAAAATCCGCGGAAAGCGCAGCAATACGCGCCCGTCCGACATCTTCGGATAAGCCTTTTCCACGCGGCCGAGATAATCTGCCAGAAATGCGTCGCGATGCTCCTCACCGGCGTGGTCAAGATAGGGCCTGAGGCCCGTCCCCTTGACCCATTCTACGATCGCCGCGGCATCCGCCATTGGATGATTGTAGGCGGTATGCCAGATGTCGACGCGCGCCGCCTTTGCGATGAGACGACTGTAATAGGTCGAGGGCGGCGGCAGTGGCTTGCGGCGAACGCTCCCAGCTTCGAAGGCTGCTTTCCAAGGGCCGGCATGAGCCGTCTCTTCCATCAGCAGATGGCTCGGCTCGGTGAGATTGTCGGGCATCTGCACGGCGAGCACGCCACTCGGCGCTAGCCCATCCATCAGCCGATCGAAGATGTCGAGATGGTTCGGCAGCCACTGGAAGACGGCATTTGCGAAGAGGAGGTCGGCCGGTTCGCTCGGCTGCCAGGTGGCGAGGTCGGCCTCGACAAAGGGCGTGCCGGGCATACGCGTTCGGGCCGCTTCCAGCATGTTCATGTCGCTGTCTAGGCCGGAAACGCCCTCAGTGCCGAAACGCTCGACAATCAGCTCCGTCGAGTTGCCGGGCCCGCAGCCGAGATCCACGGCGAGACGGATGCGCTCCAGTGGCACCTGCGCCAGCAGATCGCGTGCAGGGCGCGTGCGTTCATCCTCGAATTTGACATACTGGCTGGCAGACCATGTCATGGACCGTCTCCTTTGCTGTGCGGCTTCCTCGGTACGCTGAACCCCCACCGTATCTATGTTGCGACCATCCCATCCGACAGCTTAAGCGTGTTCCTCGCCCTAAAACGCTATTGGAACAGATCGCTGAGATCAAAGCGAATGGGGCCGGCGAGCGCCAAATACAGTCGAGGAAAGGCGACGAGCGCAAGAAGCCGCGGACGAAATCGCTCATATCGCCTTTAAATGACAGTGCTCTTTAAAGGGAGGAGAGGGGCCGCCCGAACTGCATGCTCGGGCGGAGCCGAAAAGGTCAGGCTGCCAGGATGGTGATACCGTGGGCGTTGGCCGCGGCTTTCATGCGTTCCATCGTTTCGGCGGAGGGTACGGCTTTCGGCGCCTCGTGCGAGCCGACGGCTTCCAGGAATTCCGCCATGCCGCTGTCGACGATCGCCGAGAAGACGGCCGCCTGCGGACCGGGGTTGGCATAGGCGTGCGCCTGGTTCGCCTCGATACGAACGATGTCGCCGGCCGTGGCTTCGAATTCCTCCACCCCGTTCACCGTCGCGCGCCGGATGGTGAGCCGACCCTCGATGATCCTGAAGACCTCGGGGCTCGCATGGCGGTGCAGCGGCGTCCGGCTGCCTGAAGGCACGGTAATGTCGAAGATGTTGAGCCAGGCTCCCTGCAGACGAGCCCGTCGCTCGATCCGATCGCCCAGCACGAAGAAGACCTTGGTGCTCGCCTGGGCCGGCGCTTTCACAAATGAGTTGGACATCATGTCTCGCTTTTCTTTTTCTTGGCGGCGAGCCCGGTAGACCATTCCGAGGCCATTGGCAACCCGCTCAAGTCGTCGCGGTTGGCGCTTGTAGCGTCGGCCGCCATATGGGTAACGATCCTGCCGGCATCAAGGTGGCGCGCCGTATCGCCCCTTTGCTGGCCTGCCCGTCGGGGAACCGCGGTTCACCATGCTTTGGCGGTGCGTTACCGTGAACGCAACCAGCGGGGGATGGTGACCATGTCGGATTTCCGAATGACAGTTGTCACTTTGCCAGGTCGCGATGCGCGTTGCCCTGACAACCTTCGGCGCGAGGATCGTGATCCATGCCACACGGCCGCCGAGATCGGCGGCGCATTCGGAATGTGGGAAACCTTCACCCGGGCAAAGCCCGGCACCCCACGCCAACACGCGGGAAACGGAACTCTTCCGCGGCATCTGTGGGACATAGCGCGTTCGATGCGGGAACGATGAGTTCGATGCCCCTCCCGGCACGGTGGTCGTTCTGCCGCTGGCGGAGTATCAGCGATGAGCCGGGCCAGATGTTCGGGACGGTCACGCCGGGAGGCTGCGAGCAGCTGTTCATCGACGTCGATCAACGGCACCAGACGCTCGGCTGGAATGATGCCGCGGATGCCGCCGCCGTCGATAGATAAAACGCGTTGCCATTTGCCCCTCCCACACCGGTTCATCCGATGGGGAGAGCATGAATTGCAGCCGCAATAGTACCGCAAACTGGAATGTTCTTTTTCGTTGCTGCTGGTTGTGGCCAAGTCATCAGAATTGCGTAATCACGCTGATCCCGATCCCCTCCGCCCGATCCAGCGTCATCAGCCCGGGGATCGCCTCTTCAAGCGTGATGCGCCGGCCGATCAGCTTCTGCGGCGCGATCTTGCCCGATGTCAGCATCGACAGCATCGCATCGTAACGCCAGGCCTGCATGCCGTGGCTGCCGTAGATCTCCAGCTCGTGACCGATCACTTGCGCCATCGGAATCTGCGGCGTCGCATAATCGTCGAGCATAAGGCCGACCTGTACATGCCGCCCGCGCCGGCGCAGGTTCTTGATCGAGTTGAAGCAGGTGACGGGGTGGCCAAGCGCGTCGATCGACACGTGCGCGCCGTCCTTCGTGATCTCGCGCACTGCCTCTGGTACGTCGCCAACGCTTGTGGCATTGATGGTCGCCACCGCGCCGCATTCGCGGGCGAACGCAAGCTTCTCGTCGGAAAGATCGATGCCGATCGCGTTGGCTCCGAGTGCCGTGGCGATCATGATCGCCGAAAGGCCGACACCGCCGCAGCCATGCACGGCGATCCACTCGCCCGGGCCTGTCCGCGCATGGTCCACCACGGCCCGAAACGACGTCGCGAAGCGGCAGCCGAGGCTTGCCGCGGTCGCGTCGTCGACGCTATCGGGCAGATGCACGAGGTTGGTATCGGCATAGTCGATCGCCACGTATTCGGCAAACGAGCCCCAATGCGTGAAGCCCGGTTGGAACTGGTTGGGGCAGACCTGCTGGTTGCCGGAACGGCATTCGCTGCAATGGCCGCAACCCGAGACGAAAGGCACGGTCACCCGGTCACCGATTTTGAAGCGCATGACGCCCTTTCCCGTCGCGACCACCTTGCCGGCCAGTTCGTGACCGGGCACATGCGGCAGCCTGATATCGGGATCGTGGCCCATCCAGCCGTGCCAGTCGCTGCGGCAAAGCCCGGTCGCGCCGACGGCGATGACCACGCCGTCCTCGCTGGGTGTCGGATCGGGCAGGGTGCGGATCTCGGGGGTCTTCTCGAAGGCGTCGTAGAACATGGCTTTCATCGGTTTTACTCCCCGTCAGTCGCAGCGATTCCGGTGCATGATGCCATGGCGCCGATGGCGCATCCAATCGCGCCATCCATGATTTTCCGTGATACACCCATCGATAGCACTCAAAGTCACGCGAACAAATATTACTCCCTGGCGTGTGCATCCGCCATTTTCTTGCGTAGGGTTCAGGCGCGTGGATTTCCGCTTGACCGGGTCTCCGTGCGGGGATTTTGCTCTTCGAACTTTTCAAGGAGAATGCCCATGGCCGTCGACACATCGCCCCGTTCAACCACCTGGACCTACGTCGAGGGAGAGTGGCTTGCCGGCAATCCGCCGCTCATTGGGCCGACCTCGCACGCCATGTGGTTGGCCTCGACGGTTTTCGATGGCGCCCGCTGGTTCGATGGCATCGCGCCCGATCTCGACCTGCACTGCCAGCGCGTCAACCGCTCGGCGGTCAACATGGGCCTGAAGCCGGTGAAAACCGCCGAGGAGATCGAGGCGCTCGCCTGGGAAGGGATCGAGAAGTTCGACGGCAAGACGCCGATCTACATCAAGCCGATGTATTGGGGCGAGCACGGTTCGGCCGGCAGCGTCGTCACGGTCGATGGCGAGTCTACGCGTTTCGCGCTTTGCCTCTTCGAAGCCCCGCTTGGCAACCATGCGCCGAATTCGCTGACCGTTTCGCCCTACCGCCGCCCGTCGCCGGAGACGGCGATGACGGATGCCAAGGCCGGTTCGCTCTATCCGAACAGCGGCCGCGCCATCGCTGAAGCCAACAGCCGCGGCTTCGACAACGCGCTGATGCGCGACATGAATGGCAACGTCGCCGAGACGGCCTCCTCCAACATCTTTATGGTCAAGGACGGCATCGTTTCGACGCCGATCGCCAACCGCACCTTCCTTGCCGGCATTACCCGCGCCCGCGTCATCGGCCTTCTGCGCAAAGCGGGCTTTGACGTGCGCGAAGTGACGCTGTCGGTCGAGGATTTCATGAACGCCGACGAGATCTTCACGACGGGCAATTATTCCAAGGTCGTCGGCGTCAGTCGCCTGGACGGTCGCGATTTCCAGGAAGGACCGGTCACCCGCAAGGCGCTCGAACTCTACATGAACTGGGCCTTCGGCCGCAGCGAAAGCGACAGCTGAGTCCACCGCGCTCATCTGGTGCAATGGCCGCGCTCGCCGCGGCCATTCGGTAGGCCATAGGGAGGAAAGGCCCACGTTCTCGGCTGGTTTATGCCCTTGGCGACGGCGCTCGTCGCCGCCTAGATGATGCGCTGGGCGACGTACCGGAAGCTCCCCCTTCGGCAATCAGCCGAACGCCCTGCCGATCGGCGCCCTTGCCGATACCACAGAGATCAATCTTCGCGGTTGGGGAGGCGAACCTGCCGAATCTCCTGGTCCCGGTGGATCACCTGCTGATGTAGCAGCTATTCAACCGTCCCTTGCGGCCGCACCATCCAGGAATAGGCAGCGCCGGCAATCAGCAGCACGCAGGTGCCGAGAAACACCGCCCGCATACCGATATGACCGCCGACGAAGCCGCCGAGCACGGGACCGGCGACCTGGCCGACATATTGCGAGGAAACCGACAGGCCGAGGATGCTGCCCGCTGCACTATCCGGCACGCTGTGCCGGATGACCGCCGAGATGCAAGGCAGCAGGCCGCCGAGCGCCATCCCCATCAGGAAGCGTAGGATGATCAGCTGCCAGGAGCTCGTCACGAATGCTTGCGGGATCAGCAGCAGGCCGGCGACAGCAAGAGCACCGGCAATAACAGGCCAGTGGCCGATGCGATCGGCAACCTTGCCAAGGCGCGAGGCCGACAGGATGCTGCCGAACGCCGCAGCCGACATGACGATACCCGCGATCATCGTCACCCTGCGCGGATCGTCCACCAGCTGCGCGACATAGACGGTGATGATCGGCTCAATCGACATGTTGGCGAGCATCAGCAGCAGGCCGGTTGCGAGCATCGCGATGACAGGGCGCTTGTCCGGGATCGAGGCCCAGCCGCCGCTCGCCTTCGCCGCCTGCTTGCGGGCAGGGGACTTCTCTTCCTTGATTAGGAAGGCGGTTGCGAGGAACGCCAGGAAGATCGTCCCACCGGCGGCCAGGAACGTGCTGCGGATGCCGATCAGCGGCGGCAGCGCGCCGCCGATCAACGGCCCGACAAGGTTGCCCGCCATAATGCCGGAGGCGAGCACGCCGAGCGCCCAGGCGGAGCGATCCTTCGGCGTCTGCGTGGCGACAAGCACCATCGAGCCGGACGAATAGCCACCGGCAAGCCCGACGAACAGGCGCAGCGCAACCAGTTGCCAGACATTATTGGCCATGCCCATTAGCGAAATCGCGACCGTCATCCCGGCGCTGGCGCGCACCAGCATGAGCTTGCGCCCATAGATATCGCCAAGCCGGCCCCAGAGTGGCGCCACGAAGGCGGCGGCGAGGAAGGTCGCGCCATAGGCGATGCCGGACCACTGTACGATCGCCGCGTGGTCGCTGACGCCAAGTTCTTCGACATAGAACGGCAGGAAGGGCAGCAACAGTGTCATCGCGACGATCGTCGTGAAGGAGCCTAGCAGCGAAATGACCAGATTACGCTTCCAGTAGATCGAGCCGCTGTCGATGACGGCTGCGTCCCATTTGGTATCGGTCATTTCGTGGCCTTTGCATTGATCGTATAGGTCAGTTCAGCCGCGCCGGAGGCAAGGATATGTCCCTTGGCAGCGGCAAGAAAATCGGCGCGGGTGAAGGCGTCGGGAAGCGAAAGCCGGTCGGTATCGAGCGCATAGACCGTTACCCGGTAGCGGTGGATGCGAAGATCGTTCCAGGGTGGGCACGCGCCCATATAGCCCCCGTTGGGGCCGTCCTTCAAGAAGGCTGCGAAGCCGTTCTGGCCGCGGCGGCCGTACTTGGTCAGCTCCAGCGGTAATCCTCCTTTCGGTAAGCCGTCCCCGTCGGCCCCTTCCGCAAGCCGCGTGACCGTGGCGGGGATGTCAGCAAGGATCCAATGCGTGAATTCCATGCGGGGCTGATCGCGTGCGATCACCGTTCCGTCCCGGTTCAACAGCGAGAGATCCTGCGGCACATCGGGATCGGTCATGGCAAGCGCATAGGACCGCGTACCGGCCGGAGCCTTCGACCAGGAGAGAGCAGGGCTCCTGTTTTGGCCCGCAGCCGATTTGCCGTCTGCGGCGACACAGGAGGCGTTTCTCTCCGGCAAGGTGCCGTCCTGAACGCTGTTCTCGAAAACGACCTTGATATCCGCTGCAAGAAGCGGCGAAGCGGTAAAAGCAAGAATAATGGCTGTCCGTGCGATCGTGAGCATGAGCGTCTCCTTGTTATCGGTGTAGGAGCACTAGCAATTGTATCGGCCGATCTTGTGCACTGAAACGCTCAAAGATCAGCCGGAAACGCTCAAATGTCGCCGGGTTGCTTGCACTTCTTTTCGGCGCGCGACCGCTCTGCGAAGCGTCGTGGTGATCGGTAGCCTGCCGCCAGCGCGGCGTCGCGAAGGGAAAGGCCGTCCTGCGCCTGCAAAGCGGAGGCGAGGTCGACGCGCACCTCGGCCAACAGGGCGCGCAGCGACGTCGACTCGGCCGCAAGATGGCGCCGCAACGTCGCGTTGCTCGTGCCGAGTTCGGCGGCGATCCGATCGGCGGTCCAGGCCTTGTTCGGCTGCCAGCGGATCAAGGCGCGCACCGCATCGCTGAGCGTTATTGGGTCCTCGGGCAACGCGCCGCGCATGCCGAGAACCATCAGCACTTCCATCAAGCGGTGCTCGATCAGCGCTGCCGGCAGAGTGCCCGCCACAATGCCTTCGCCGGCGTGGTGGATCGCGGCCGCCAGCGCCGGATCGAGGGCGACGTCGAACCGCGCGCCGGTTCGCTGCGGCGGAAACGAGCGCCTTGCGTGGTTGACCAGTTCGTCCTGAAAATCGATGAAGATGGCGCGATAGACGCCGCTCTTCGGTGCGGGATCGTTGACGACGTCGCCGCGCCAGCCCGCGGGCAACACCAGCACCGTGCCGGCGGCAAACTGCATCTGCCGGCCCATGGTGACCAGTTCCTTGGAGCCCTCCACGATCACCACGATCGAGGTGCGCGGGAAAAAACAGCCGGCAATCCGTTCGCGCTCGCGGGTGACGAAGGAAAACAGAGCGGGCGCGCGTGCGCCTCCCGCCGGCAGCGCAGACGGCCGATTGTCCTTCGCGGCAAGCTTGCGCAGCCGTTGCAATATGGTTTGCGCTTCCGACATGGGGATGGACCTGGATTGCGATCACTCGATCTTGGCCCATCCCCGGCGGATTTCCAAGTCGAGTTGCGCAAAACAGCGCCACTTGCTATAAGCTGATTGCAAATTGCAATCGGATTTGAACGAGAAGGACCGGTGCAATGGCCAATGATGATGGACGCAAACAGATCGTTCGCAGCCTCTATGAAGCCTACATTGACGGACGCAAGGATGATGCGGGCACGATGCTCACGGAGGATTTCCGCTTCTCCAGCCCGCGCGACGATCACATCGATCGCATCGCGTATTTCAACCGCTGCTGGCCCGAACCGCCGCCGTTTCGCGCCATGGAGATCGAGTATCTCAAGGTCGTGGATGACGAGGCCGTCGTTCGATACAGGGCCGAAAAACATGACGGCGGAGCGTTTCGCAATATGGAAGTCCTGCGCTTCAGGGACGACCGGATCGCCTCGGTGGACGTCTATTTCGGTCGCAACGTCTAGAGCGTGTCCCCCGAACGTGGCGATCCGCATTGGCTACCCTATTGATGGCCGACAGGCATGCACAGAGGAGGGCGCGGCAAGACGTCCCGGTACCGAGGGTGTGTTTTGTCGTAATATACGTGCCCATCGCGACGCGCGGCTCGGTGCTTGCGGCGTTAGCCGGTATAGCCTTCGCGCAGTGTATTCTGTCACTGTCGATACATTGGGATGGTGGCCATGCTAACGACCATTGGTCCAAGGAATTGCGCCCAGAGTCGTGACAGGCCGGGCCAGGTTTCGACCCCAACCTACACTCGCCTCGATTTGGCAGTGCCTCGGCCGCAGTCCAGCTGCGGCCTTTTTTTCTGCTGGGTCAGTTGACGGCCCGTTCGACCTCGACGACCATCCCACCAGCGCGCAATCCCGCGAAGAACCGCTCCTGGTCTTTTTGGCTCGCCAAACGCTTGACGACCTCTCGCCTGACATTCGGGATCAAGGCCGGGCTGTTGGTATTCAGCCAATCAAGTTGTTCCTTGGCTTGCTCGCGCTTCCCCAGTGCTCCGAGAATGGACAGCAAAACGAGCCTGTGCATCGGGTTGTAGTTGAGGTCCGACATACGCGACCAAAGTTCGGCGGCTTGTGCGTCGCCTCTCATAAACGAGCACAGCGCCATCCCGACCTCGTAGTAACCTTTTGGCCCGGCATTTTTTCTGACCGCCTCCGATATCAGTTCGCAGCCTTTGTCCCACTTTCCCGACATGGAGAGACGCAGGCCGTATTCGCCAGCGACCTCGGTGTCGTTCGGGTTGATGCCATAGGCTGCCTCGCCGGCTCGCAACGCTCCGGTGATGTCACTGCCGAAGAAGCTGGCGAGCATCAGCGCCTGAAGGGCACGAGCGTTCTGCGGGTCGAGTCGCACCGCTCGTTCGGCCAGGACCTTTGCAGTCGTGAGTGTCGCAGGTGTAGGCTTGGTATTGAGTTGGAAAGGAAACCGGAACTCGTCGAGAAGAGTGAGCGAAAGAAGGGCGGCAACGGAGGAATCTGTTTCATTCTTCTCGATTGCCTGCTGCAGGCAGGCCTTGGCGACATCGTGCGCCCGTCGGGTCATCTCGCTTCGGTAGCTGTAGTACGACAGGGTGCAGGAGTATACATCCGAGCTTCCGGCGATGCTGGTGGCGTCCCTCTGGAAAATAACGCCGAAAGGGCGGGCGACCGCCGTCGCAATGTCCTCAGCAAGGGCTGTTTCCGTCATAAGGACGCCTTGCGTGCGCAAATCAGCGTCATAGTTGTTCGCCCAAATCACCACTCCATCCGCCTGGCGGACCAGACGCGCGGAAGATCGAAGCTTGTCGCCTTCCAGCCGGACGCTACCTTGGAGCAAATACAACGGTTCGTTTTGAAGGTTCCCGGCTCGACGTGCTTGATCATCAGTGAGGACGACAATGTCCTTGAAGGGGACGAGCTTGTCGATAATCTCGTCGGTGATGCCCCGGGAGATACTCAACGCGAGCGATCCACCCGAGGCGGTATCGAAGCTTTCCACGGCGAGAGTGAGCCGATTCTCTGCACTTGCCGATGTCTCCGTCGCCTCCGGCGACTTCGTCCCTTGAAGCATTCCCGCCAGCACCGCGAGGAAGGCAATCGTCGCGCCTCCAAGAACGAGCCAATACCGTCGCTTTATCAAAGGCGGGTTCGCTGGTCTGGGAGGAGCATCGATCTGCGCCGCGCAGACCTCTGTATGTTCCGAAACGCTCGACACGTCGTCCGCAACACTCGCGGGGCTGGTCTCCGAACTCAGCCGAAATACCGGCACATAGCCGCCCTTCGGGATCGTGATAATGACCGGATCATCGGCGCCGGCCACCAGATAGTACCGCTCAAGCTCTCTTCGTAGCCGCCCGGCTTCGATCCTGACACATGGATCATTCTGTGCGTCGAAGTTCGCGTCTCGTCCGAATACCGTTTGGGCGATAGTGAAAGCCTTCAGATAATCGTGCCGCCCCTCGAGGGTCTCTTCGACGACGAACTGCAGAAACTGACGTGCCCGCGCGGGCAAGCGGAACTCGTCGCTCCGCAAAATACACTTGAGTTGCTCCTGCACTTCATCCGGCGCTGGTTCGACCAGGCCGACCTTATCCGTCCCTGCACCGCTCATCGGACCTCCACGATCCTGATTAAGTATAGCTTACAACGGGATATTCAGACGATAGAGGCTCTCAAACATAGCAGCAACACTATTTACTAATGCACCCTGAAATGGACTGGCGATCACCCATTTCGCCTTAAGGAGATCGAGTAATCTCAAGATCTTGGGTAACGACGAGGCGGTCGGACCTGTAGCGCCACCCGCGGCCCGGAACCAATGCCGCCTCGCCAGACTGAAGTCCCGCCTTTGCTCTCATCAGCGATCAAGCGGCAACTGGCGGGCTTTGAAGCTTAATCGTTGATTTGCGGCTCGACGAGCCTAGCCAGATTGCGGAGCGATTCCTGCCAACCGAGATAGCAAGCCTCTGGGGGTATCTCGTCCGGGACGCCCGCTTGGACGACATCGAGTTCGGTTCCCACCGAGACTTTCTTCAATGTCACGGTGACCTCCATTTCACCAGGCAAGTTGGGGTCGTCGAATTTGTCCGTGTAACGAAGCTTCTCGCCTGGCACCAGCTCGGAATAGTTGCCGCCAAAAGAATGGCTTCCTCCGGTCGTGAAATTCCGGAAGGACATCCTATGCGTTCCGCCGACCGATGGCTCCAAATGGTGCACCGTGCAGACAAACCCATTTGGTGGAAGCCATTTGGCCAACGCATCCGCCTCCAGGAATGCGCGATAAACTTTCTCGGGACTGGCCGCCAGGACGCGGTGAAGACGTATCGTGTTGGGCATGATGATCCTCCTTTTGATAGAACACTATAAGTGCCCCTAGGACGAACCAGCTTTTGTCAATCCGACAGTGAGATCGAAATATCCGGTTTCAGTCCATGTCGGTCATTCTGCCGTTTCCAGCAAGACCGGGCAATGCGTCCCCTGCACGCGCCGAGAGATCGAGCAATTCGTAAGCGTTCGGGCAGAAGGCTTGCATCCGCTCCGCCGCATTGCCGTCGGCCAGGGCGTGACGGCAAGCCCTTTTCGCACTGCATTGCACGCATGTAGCTTGAAACTCGCTCATCTGGCGCGGGAAGGCAGCCTCCACCGTAGAACTTGCGATGCCGAGAGAGGCCATCAGCCCCTCGACTTCGAGGGACGCCTTCGGGCCGGCTGCGACCAGTCTTTCCAGTTGGGTTGTCGTCACCCTGAGCTCGTCGGCGACTCGCTGGCGTTCTTCCGGCGGCAACGCCCACAATTCGTTACGACCACGACGCTTTTCCGCCAAGGCGTGAAATCGACGGCTTATGCCGTCTGAGCATTGCCGTAGCGATGAAGCGATTGTCATGTCGGTTCCTCCAAACATGGCTATTGTCGCACCGTCTCCGCCGTCGTCATTGCTCTAGGTCAAATTTCCCGAATATGCCAAGCGCTCGCTCGACCGGATCCGGTCGAGCGAGCGCTTGGCACCGAAAGCGGCTGTGAGGCGACGTCTCCTTCGCGAATGGGGGCGCCATTACAAGTCTCGTCGCCTTCGCTCGTCAGCAGCCTGAATTGCCGAGAAGAGATCAGAACCATGGAAGTGAACGACGAACATATGAGGCCCGACCCGAACTGTGATCTCCTGTGCGTGACGGGACCCTCTTAGGCGAACCGGATCGCCGTCCTCGCGCGCGCCTTTGCGGCTACTTCCTCACGATCGCGAGGAGGTTGAGAAGTCTCCAGCGAAGTGAGCAGCTCGTGGGCGCATCTCGCGATCGAAATGACCGCGCGCTCGAACGCGGCCTCATTGCGTTTCGATGGCTTGGTCGTTCCGCTCAACTTTCGTACGAACTGGAGCGCGGCATCATGGATCTCCTCATCCGTCGCTGGCGGATCGAAATTGAACAGAGGTTTGATATTTCGGCACATGACTTGCTCCCGGTCGTCTTCTCTCTGCCACTGAAAAGAGCGTGGCACAGCATAAGAAGTAGTCGCGCAAGCGTTAATTGCAAACGGAGCAGATGGCCGCGGCGGAAAGCTATGCACCGCAAGGCAGGAGCGGCGTGCCCACTTCGGTTTTATCGTTGTCGGTAGGCGACCTCGACTTGGCGGTGAGCAGAAGCGAGATCGCGGCCTTGGGCTGTGGGGGTAGGCGCTACCGCTCCAACGCGGCAAGCATAAACGCGCGGGATAAATCGCGACCAGCAATCCAAAAGATCGCAACGCGCTTCTGGCCTTGGCCTGTTCGCCTCGATGCGAGCAAGGTTTGGCACCAGGCCGGAGCCTGGCGCCATCGAGCCTTACTCAGCTGGCGCGCTATCGGCTGACGGCGCACGCAGCGACTTTTCCGAGATGTCGATCATCGGCGTAAAGCTTGCTGCCGGCATGCGCACGTCGTCACGTTCATCGAGGGGGGCGGCGGCAACCATTCCGCCGACCCTTTCGCTGCGCGCGACCTCGAGCTGGCCGGTCAGGATGGCGCGCTCGGCGCGCAGCTGTCGGATCTCCGACTTGGCGATCTCCAGGCTGGTGCGCAACTGGCCGATTTCGTAGCGATCGGACTCCAAGCGGGTATCGATGTCGCGACGCAGCGCATCCGCATCCCGGTCGCGGCGCACGCGCAGGCTCTCGGCTTCACGCAGCTTCAGGGTCAGCTCGTTCGCCTGCGTGGCGAGTTCGCGGCGGGCTGCCTCGCTTTCGGCGCCGCTCGTGCGGGCGCGCTGCAGTTCCTCGGCAAGGCGCTCCGTGCGGGACAGGGAGGTGGCGAGTTCCGATTTGACGCGCTTGAGATCGGCGCGTGCCGCCTGCAGTTCCTCGTCCGTCATCTTGTTGCGGCCGTTCGCCGTAACGAGGAGCTTCTCCACGAGTTCGGCCTTGGAGCCGATCGCCTCATGCTTCGTCGTCAGGTGGGCGATCTCGAGCGCCGAGGAGGCCTGCAGGGTTTCATGCTCGACCGCGAGCCTCTTGTGGCGTTCCTCGAAGAGCGAGAGGTCCTGCTTCAGGTTGGCAACGGCCATCTGCAGGTTTCGCACCTGGGCTTCCTGCTCGATGAGGCTGGACTTCAGATGGCTGCGTTCCTCGTTGAGCCGGGCCATCTCGCGGGTCTGGATACCGTTCTCGCGGCGCGAGGTTTCGATCAGCAACTGGTGCGCCGTCGCCTCGTTGTCGAGCTTCTCACGGGTGGCCGAGAGTTCGCGGCTGCGCTGGTCGAGCTCCGTCTGGGCGCGCTTCAACAGCGTCGAGGCTTCATCGAACTGGACGGCGCGGTCCGTCAGTTCGCGCTCGGCGTCGAGCAGCCGGTTCTCGATGATCGTGAATTCTTCGCGGGTGACCTGGTGGATACCCTGCAGTTTTGTCAGCTCGTCGCGGAACGCCTCTATCTCGGACCGCAACTGCGTATTATCGGCGCGAAAATCCTTGTTTTCGGCGGTCAGACGGAGATTGTCGTGGTCGGCCTTCTGGCGTGCGTTGCTTTCGTAATCGAGAAGCGAGCTGATGCGTGCGCATTCGGCGCGGAGCGCACCAGTCTCGTTCAGAGACTGGCTGTGCGTGCCGAGCAGCGAGGAAACGCGCTCCTGCAGCGAGGCGAGGCTCGACAGCAGGTCTTCCGACGTCCGCTGGTTTTCCTCCAGCGCCGAGCCAAAGGCTGCGAAGTCGTTGACATCAGGAATGGCGTAACGCAGCGGCTCATCGGCGGCCGGGCGCTCATCGGTTATTGATGCGGGTCGGTATCCTGTTGTCGACAGCGACTTGCCGCCGTCTTCTGCGCGACGAAAAAAGTTCATGACCATGACTTGTGCCCCAAAAGTACTTGCCAAAAACGCCGGCGAAATATGGATTTCAGCTAATTAAGCGACCGCTCGAAAATTGCCGTGAGTCCGTAAACGCATGCTGCGCTTGCATCTAGAAACGGCTATGTGTTCGGTGTCAAAATACGCGACATGACAATCAACAGGTTTGAAGGGCGCACCTGTGATGTTTGTGCAACAGGCGGATGGCGACCTTATTCCTCGGGCAGTATCCGCATGTCGTCGGTCTTAATTTCGCTGCCCAGCTCCACCTCTTTCGTCTGCTTGTCGTAAATGCAGAAATAGCTGACGAAGCCGTTCGCGCGCTTCGGTTTGCCGGTCACGAGGGCGATGCCAAAGTGCTCGCTGCCGAATGGATCGACGACCGCATGCGGAGACTCAATCGAGGAGCGCGCCGCCTGTTTGCACTTGCCTTCGACCTCGGTCGCGAACTCCTGCCAGGCATCGCCCGAGGAGGCTCGGGCGGTCCCTGCCGCAACCATTGCGATGGCAAATGTGCAATGGCGGACTTTATTCCTCTGCATCTGAAAAGGCCCCGTCTTCCTGCTGTTGCGAAACGCGCCCATGATCAGCGATTTAGGGCTGCCAAGCCAAGTCCTTGGAGGAGGCAATTTTTCCTCTCGGCCCGCCTTTTTTGATATTTCGCCGGTTGCCTCTCCATGTTTGCGCTCCTATGTTCCGCCTCACCTGCCGATTACGCAAACTATTGCCAAGAGGAGACCCACAATGGCTTTCGAATTGCCCGAACTTCCCTATGACTACGAAGCGCTTCAGCCCTTCATGTCGAAGGAAACCCTGGAATTCCATCACGACAAGCACCACAAGGCTTACGTCGACAACGGCAACAAGCTCGCGGCCGAGGCAGGCCTTTCGGATCTCTCCCTCGAAGACGTCGTGAAGAAGTCCTTCGGCACCAACGCCGGCCTCTTCAACAATGCTGCCCAGCACTATAACCACGTCCACTTCTGGAAGTGGATGAAGAAGGGTGGCGGCGGCAACAAGCTGCCGAGTAAGCTCGAAGCTGCCATCAATTCCGACCTCGGCGGCTACGACAAGTTCAAGGCCGATTTCATCGCTGCGGGTACGACCCAGTTCGGCTCCGGCTGGGCATGGGTGTCCGTCAAGAACGGCAAGCTCGAAATCTCCAAGACCCCGAACGGCGAAAACCCGCTGGTACACGGCGCGATCCCGATCCTCGGCGTCGACGTATGGGAACACTCCTATTACATCGACTACCGCAACGCTCGCCCGAAGTACCTCGAAGCCTTCGTCGACAGCCTGATCAACTGGGACTACGTCCTGGAGCGCTACGAAGCCGCTGCGAAGTAAGCAGTTCGCAAGAACAACATGGCAGCACCCGGCGCCTCGAAACGCCGGGTGTTTTCGTTTCGAAGACCGTCACAAGCTTGTCATGCTGCGCGCCTAAAGCGTTGTCATGACATCCTTTTCCGATCTTCCCATTTTCCGCTTCGGCGTGGTCGCAGATCCGCAATACGCGGCAAGTGCGCCGCATATCGGGATGAACCGCCACTATGCCAGGAGCCTCGCAAAGCTCTCGGAGGCAATCGAGGTCTTCAATCGCGAGGAGCTGAGCTTCGTTATCACGCTCGGTGATATCATCGAGCGCGACTTCGAGAGCTTCGACGATATTCTGCCCGTCTACGACAGCCTGCGGCACGAGAATTTCTTCCTGCTCGGCAATCACGATTTCTCCGTCGCAGCCGATCGGCTGTCCGATGTCGCTGCGCGCGTTGGCCTGGCGTCACCCTGTTACAGTTTCATCAGGCAGGGCTGGCGGTTCGTTGTTCTCAACGGCAACGAGGTAAGCACCTTTGCGCCGCCGCAAGGCCATCCCTATCGAGACACCGCGTCCCGCCGGATCGCCGAACTCAGGGCTGCCGGTGCCATCAACGCGCACGACTGGAACGCCATGCCAAGCGACGAGCAATTCGCCTGGCTTTCCGACCAGATCGAGGATGCCGGCGCCGCGGGCGAGCGCGTCATCGTCATGAACCATTACCCGGTCTATCCCCCGAACGAGCACGACGGCTGGGACCGCGAGCGCATGATCGCCCTACTGGCTGCGCACGACCACGTTGCGGCCTATTTCAGCGGCCACAACCATGCGGGCAATTTCGGCGCGGTCGAGGGATGCCATTTCCTCAATTTCAAGGGCATGGTCGATACCGAGGCCGAGAACACCTTCGCCATCGTCGAAATCTGGACGGATCGCATCGAAGTCCGCGGGTTCGGGCGAGAGGACAGCCGGACACTCAGCCTGCGTCGCTAGAGTGGGTCCTCTCTCAGCTTCGCGCGCCGCCACGTCGAGTGGACCGACGTGGTCCATGAGGATTATCAACTCATAGGAGGCGGCCATCATGATCCGAAAGCTAAAATCCGGCGAATATCGTCTCTACTCGCGCAAGGTCGACCCTAGGACCCAAAAGCGCAGAAATCTCGGCACGTTTAAATCGCGCGAAGCTGCCGAGAAACATGAGCGCGAGATACAGTACTTCAAGCGCCACTAGACGCGGCGTTTGAGCCTGCCGGGCGTCCTACGATGCCGCCGATGCGCATCCGGGCGAAGGCGGCGCAACCGGCGATCAGGGCTTGTCCGGCGATCCGATCGCTTCGCTTGCGTAAATGTCATCCGCCGTTTCAGGCTTTGTTGGTGAGCCAAACCGTCGGCGCGCCCAGCACGCCTCCTGTGCGCATCGCCGCCCTTAGCTCTTCCAGTTTGCCGAAGGCATGGGCTGCCTCGACCGTGGCAAACTCATGGGTGACAGTCACGTCGTTGGGGTTGTCTGCGGCTTGATAGACCGCCTCGGCGGTAACCCCGTTTGCCTTCTGCACGGGCGCAAACGCGTCGTAGACCTTGCGCCAGGCAGCGTAGTCCGAAACCTCATGCCTTACGAACATTGTCGGCATCTGACTTCTCCCACTTTTCCGATTGACACCTTATTCGGCCCGCCACCGTATCACCGAACGGGTTTTCGCGCGTGGAGAAATTTCCGGCATAGGATCGGCATGGCTGATTTTTAGTCGGCCGCTCAGGCGGTCGCGGCAGCCGGCGGGCTCGTCCAGCCGCTCGTCCAGAGCTGCCGCAAGCGGTCGCCGTCGCCGCGGAAATAGGCGTCAACAGTCTCGCAATGCTCGACGCGGTCGGCGCGGAAGTTGCGGATCGCCTGGCGCAGCTCGCACCAGGCGACAATGTTTGCGGTCTGGGAATAATAGATGAGCGCGATCGGCTGAATCCTGCGCTCTGTCGCCCGGCCGAGTTCGTCGCGGTAATCGAGCATCAGCTTCTGTTCGTCGCGGATGGCGCGGCGAACCAGAGCGAGATCGAGGCCGACGGGAGATTGGGCAACCGATCCCCAGGCATAGAGTGCCTTTCGTTCCATCGCCTGACGCAGCGGCGCAGGCACGGCGCCCGCGATCTTCTGGTTGACACCCTTGGCCGCCCGCTTGAGTTCCTCGTCGCCGGTCCGGTCGAGCAGCGCCAGCGACAAGACAATTGCCTCCATTTCCTCGACCGAGAACATCAGCGGCGGCAGGTCGAAGCCCGGCCGCATGATGTAGCCGATGCCACGACCGCCTTCGATCGGGACGCGCATCGCCTGCAGGGCGGCGATATCGCGATAGATCGAGCGCACTGTCACCTCAAGCGTCTCCGCCATATCGGCCGCCGTCATCGGCTTGCGGGCCAATCGCAGGATCTGGATGATCTCGAAAAGCCGAGAGGCCTTGCGCATTTTTCGCCTCCTTGGGCCTTGGCTCCTGACAATACACTGTCAGTTGGGCCGTCGTATAGCTCTCCCTATCGGATTGAAAATCAACATGGTCTCGGAAATCGGACCTTGAATTGGATAGTGGGCAACTGACATGACTTACAGCGAAAACCTCTGGCTCTACTTCACGCTTCTCTTCGGCATCATCATCGTCCCGGGCATGGATATGCTGTTCGTGCTGGCCAATTCGCTGACCGGCGGCAGGCGTACGGGCATCGCCGCGACCGCCGGCATCATGGCAGGCGGGGCGGTGCATTCGCTTTATGGCGCGATCGGGGTCGGCGTGCTCGCCGTCCTCTTGCCGACCCTGTTCAATCCACTGCTCTTTGCCGGCGCAGCTTACATGGCCTGGATCGGCTACACGCTGATGCGCAGTTCTATTACTGTTGATAGTGTCGGGGCTGGTGGCCTGTGTTCAGGCTGGAGGGCCTTTCGCCAGGGCGCCGCTACCTGTCTGATGAACCCCAAGGCCTATCTCTTCATGATCGCTGTCTATCCGCAATTCCTGAAGCCGATCTATGGTCCGATCTGGGTGCAGGGTCTCGTCATGGGCGTCATGACCATGGCGACGCAGGCCGCCGTCTATGGCACCCTGGCGCTGACGGCGGCGCGAAGCCGCACGATGCTGGTGTCCAATCCCAAGGCAACCATCCTTGTCGGCCGGATCGCCGGCACGCTCCTGATCGCGGTTTCGATCCTCACGGCATGTCACGGTTGGCGGGCGCAGGCGTAAGGCGCGCGATCCGACTTAGCGGTCTCTTTTTCCTGCAATCTCACCCACTTGTTACTTTTTGAGCCGAAAAAATTTGCAATGATGCCGCCCGTCTAGCGAATCCGGGCTTTAAGGACCTCGGTATCAAGTAGGAGTGGAGACATGAGACTGAAAGCTATAACCGCGGCAGTGCTCATCGCCGGGCTGGGGGTGGTAGGCGTTGCGCTTGCGGCGGAGGACGGCACGCACGAAGCGCGTGCTGCGCTGATGAAGAAGGTCGGAGGCGCGGCGGGCGCGATGACCGCGATTGCAAAGGGCGAGAAGCCCTACGACGCAGAAGTGGTGAAGGCAGCGCTGATGACGATTTCGGAAACCGCGAAGGTTTTCCCGGATCAGTTCAAGCCTGGCACCGAAACGGGGGACAAGGCAGCAAGTCCAAAGATCTGGGAAGATCACGCTGACTTCAAGGCTCGTGCGGCAAAGCTTTCAGCTGATGCCGACAAGGTTCTCGCCCAGCTTCCAACCGACGCAGCCGGTGTTGGCGGCGTTCTGAAGACACTGGGCGGCAACTGCGGCGGCTGTCATGAGAAATTCCGCATAAAGACCGAATAGCGATCCCGGCGTTTCAGTTAGACGATCCGCGCCAGCCTTGCCGCTGGTGCGGATCGTTTTATGTTTTCAAGAAATCGATTGGCAACGGGAGCGGTAAATGTTCCGCAGGTTCGTCCGGTTTTTGCTCTGTCTCGTCGGAGTGTTCGTCATTGGCGGAGCGGTTGTCTATTTCATCACCGCGCCGAACGCGTTTCCTGAGAGTCACTGGGCCAACCTTGGCGAGCCCGATCTGAAGAACGGTGAGATGGTCTTCTGGACGGGCGGCTGCGTCAGTTGCCACGCGGCGCCCGGATCCGAGGGGGACGCCAAGCTTACGCTCTCAGGCGGTCTGGCGCTGAAGAGCCCTTTCGGCACCTTCCACGTACCCAATATCTCGCCTGACGAGAAGGCTGGCATCGGGAGCTGGACGGTGGCGCAGTTCGGCAATGCGCTGAAGCGCGGGGTCGCGCCGAACGGCCAGCATCTTTATCCGTCCTTCCCTTACAATTCATACGCCCGGATGAGCGACAAGGACGTCAACGATCTCTTTGGCTATCTGAAGACGCTGCCGAAAAGCACCAACGTCGCCCCGGCGCACGAGTTGCCTTTCCCCTACAACATCCGGCTGGCGCTCGGTGGCTGGAAGCTCCTCTATTTCAACGATGAGCCGCGTGTTGCACTCGCTGCCAACGTCGATGACAAGATCAAGCGCGGGCGATATCTGGTCGAAGGCGCGGGCCATTGCGGCGAATGTCACACTCCTCGCGATTCGCTGGGCGGCTTTGAGACCGCCAAATGGCTGGCCGGTGCGCCGAACCCGGAAGGTCGGGGGCGGATACCCAACATTACGCCGGGCGCAAAGACGGTCGGCTCGTGGAGCCGGGAAGACATCGCCAATTATCTCGAAACCGGCTTTACCCCCGACTTCGATTCGGCTGGCGGCTCGATGGCAGAGGTGCAGCGCAACCTCGCCCACTTGCCGAAACCGGACCTCGAGGCGATCGCAGCCTACCTGAAGGCCGTCCCGGACCGTTAACACCGGCAGAACCTCAAAAACGCCGCATTGCAGCATTCGACTGGGTCCTGCGCACTGAATGACTTGCTGCGAACCCTTCTGGGGCTCGTTTTTCGAATGACGCCTATCAACGTCTTCCGAAAGGAAGCTGCATGCACATCACGTCGGTCAACCCTGCAGATGATCTCGAGTCCGTCGCCCGCAAGGGCGGCAAGTTGCGGCGCATGGCGGTGCGAATACCGACCTACCTGGCCGATATCCGCGAAAATCCCGCTTGGCTGCCGATGTTCCTGCTGGCGCGAACGATACCGGCGCGCAAGGCGCATTGGCTGACCGCGCGACGTAGCAACGGCGCAATCGGTAATCTGCCGACGCTCTTCAAGGATGTGGATCATGCAAGCGCCGTCGCGGCGCTCCGGAGCGACGGAATATTTCCCAATCTGACGCTACCCGCCGCGATCACCAGTGAAATCGCATGCTTTGCAAGCGTGACACCCTGCTTCGGCAATTTCGATCGGAAGATCGAGTTCCATGCGTCGGATCACCATGCCGCGGAGCAGCAATGGGGGCGGCCGATCCTAAGCGGGCACCATTTCGAACGGGCGCTTGATTGTCCGGCGGTTCGTGCCGTCCAGCGCGATCCGGTCCTGTCGGAGATTGCGCGTTGCTATCTGGGTGCACAGGCCCGTCTCATTACCACCCGCATCTGGTGGAGCTTTCCGACGAGGGCCAGAGAAGCTGATCGCAGCCTGGCGTCGCTGGACAAGTATCACTTCGATCTCGACGACTGGCGGATGCTGAAATTCTTCTTCTATCTCGTCGACGTGGACGAAGGCACCGGTCCACATGTCTACGTCAGGGGTAGCCACAATAAGCGCCGCATCAAGCACCAGCTGACGCTTCTGGTCGGCCATCCCGCGCATGAAATCGTGGATTTCTACGGCAAGGAGAGCGTGACGACGCTGACCGGCGCTGCGGGCTTCGGCTTCGTGGAGGATCCGTTCGGCTTTCACATGGGCACGGTCGCCAAAACAAAGCCGCGTCTGATGATGGAGGTGGGCTTCGGCGTTTCCAAGCCGTCGCGGCGTCGCTTCCACGGCGAGCCGGTGCTGCGGTGAACGAAGGGCGTCGGCGCCGCTAGGCCGCTTTCGGCTGGTGCTCGGCGCCGAACATCAGCACATACTGGTCGAGTTCGTCTCCGCCATGTCCGAGCGCGCGGTAGATTTCGGCGGCAAAGGTCATTGGGGCCGATCCCGGCGCCGTCACCAGCTTACCGTCGCGAACGGCCTGCGGGCTATCCTTGTAGCGTGCGTGGCCGGCGTAGCCGGGAGCGCCGGCAATGAAATCGGCGGCATTGCTGGTGTGGTCGGTGGCATCAAGCACGCCGGCGCGGGCAAGCGCCAGCGTCGCGCCGCATATTCCGGCGACGAGCTTGCCGTGGGCAAGGAAGTCGTAGATGACGGTTCTCAGGTCGGGCGCCCTCTCGGTTTCCCAGATTGTCCCGCCGCACAGCACGAGGCCGTCGAAGGCGCTGGCATGCAGGTTTTCCGCGACGGCATCGGCCGCGACGCGCATGCCGCCCATCGAGCGCACTTCCTCGCCCTCGGGCGTTGCAATTA